>Ga0326597_10009585_pt1 | contig 12961 bp, 11 predicted proteins | sample RVTome_12_FD_203789 | JGI IMG/M metagenome (GOLD analysis project Ga0326597, IMG submission 203789) | Soil microbial communities from uranium-contaminated site in the Upper Colorado River Basin, Wyoming, United States - RVT100D185 | ecosystem: Environmental > Terrestrial > Soil > Contaminated >... | reverse complement strand
CCAGGCGCGCCGTCGGGATCATCCCGGCGACCAGGCGTGCCACGCGCCGGAAGCCCTCGGGCGATTGTTCGCCTGCGATGACGAGGACCGGCATCGCGAGCGACGCGAGCTCCCGCTCGCTCACCAGGAGGCCCTCCCCGCGCGCCTCGGCCAGGACCGCGGGCGAGCTGTCCCGGAACGCCTGTTGGACTTCCGGCGCGAGCGATTCCCAAGTCTCCGTCCCGAGAGCCCGTCGCAGGAACGATTCGGCCACGCCGCCGGGGTCCTCTTGCGCAACGACCTCCAGGTCACGGAGCATCCGCTGCCGCATGGTGTCGAAGGTCGGGTCGATGCCCGGGACTGGTGGCTCGAGCAGGATGAGCGCCCGGACGAGCGTTGGGCGTGCGACGGCCAGGGCGAGGCCCACCCCGGCCCCATAGCTGTGACCGACGACCACAGCCGGCGTCGCGCGCATCGCCATCAGGAGGGCGGCCGCGTCCGCCGCCTGCTCGGCGACGCTCGTGGCGTATGGCTCTGGCCGCTCGCTGCGCATGGAGCCGCGTCGGTCGTAGGTGATGACTCGGCCGAGGGCCGAGAGGGGCTCCAGGGCCGAGCGGAGGGACATCGCGGAGCCAGAGGTCCCGTGGATGCAGAGGATTGGGTCCCCGGTACCGTGGGTCTCCTGGTACAGCTTGACGCCGTTGGCGCTGATCAGCGGCACGAGAGATCAGAGGCGGCCTGCTCGTAGAGAGCGAGGGGAAACCGCGCGAGGTCGGCGCCGACGCGACCCCGGCCCGGCACGCGATCCGCGTAGCCGGCGTTGACAGCCGGCGCGATGCCGGTCTCAGCTACCCGCTCCACGGCGATTCCCAACGGCGCGCCTCGGAAGTCATCCGCCGGGAGCAGGTACCGGGGATGGTCCGTGACGCAGATTCCTCGCATCTGGGCGACGACTTCGGCCGCTCCGGCCGCATCGACGCCAAGCGCCCTGGCCAGGGAGAGCGACGCGGTCAGGCTCATCGCCCCGAGCCCGATGGTCTCGGTCACCCCGGAATCGCCCATGAGCGGGGCGGCGTCGTCGGCCGTGCGGCCCTCGACGAGCATCATCCGCCTGGGAGCCGGGGCTGGTGCGACGTACCACTGGCCTGGCGCCCCGCTCACCTTGATCCCGGCGTGGACGCCGTTCCCCGACTGAGCCGTGACGATGCCGGTGGGCCCCTCGGCTTCGATGGCCAAGGCGACGGCCTTGGACGCGGCGATCGAGAGGGATAGGAAGAAGTGCGGGTTGCCGCGGAGCGCGTCGAGCGTCGGGAGGCTGGTGGGGCCCAGCTGAACGAACGCCGGCGCAAGGGTCGCCACCAGACTCTCCGTGGCAGCGACCAGGCGGTTGTGGCACTCGTCACCGCGCCTGAGGGCCTTGGCCTGGAGATCCACGATATCGAATGGCCGGATCAGTTTGACGGCGTCGTTGAGCACGTCGCTGAACTCGCCCGCCAGCCACCGGACGCGATCGATCGTCTCGTCATCGAAGTTGCCGAACGCGAGCGCCCGGCCGAGTCCCTCGACCATCGCCCCGAAGGCCCGCAGCCCGCCTTCGCGCTCGACGACGACGACCGGTGTGGACGGCGAGACCACGCCGGCAAGGGCCCCAACGCCGCCAACGTCGTGACACGGCCGGATCTCGATCGCGTTGTTGGCGATGAGCTGCTCCGCCTCGTCGACGGACGCGGCCTCGCCCTCCAGGAGCAGCGCGCCGATCAGGGCGCCGCGCATCGGACCGACCGTCTGCGCGGGACGAATCGGAGGCCCCGCATGGAGGAACTCCCGCCGCCCGACGATGTCGAGAAGGTCCCCGGCGCGCCCGAACGCGACAAATCGAACCGGCACGTCGGCGATCGTCCGTAGCTGGTTCGACGCGAGATCCTGGCCGCTCACGTGGCGTCTCCCAGCAGGCGCCGCCGGAGCGGCTCGAGCGACGCGGCGTCCGCCGCCGTCAGGGCCAGTGCCGTGGCGCCGTCGAGTACGGCTCGGTCGCCGCGCGGGCCGGCGCAGACCGACGCGAAGCCGGGCTGGTGCGGGACGTCCGGCAACGAGTCGACACCGATCATGGGGTGGATCGCGGGCAGCCGTTGCGACACGTTGCCCATGTCCGTCGACCCGGCGGCCCGCCGAGCGCGCTCAGAGGGTTCGCGGACCGTCCGGCCCAGCTCCCCGGCCCGGACGCGGTACCGCTCGGCGAGGTCCGGGTCGGTGCGCAGCTCGGCATACGCGGGCATGGTCCGCCGGACTTCCAGGGTGCAGCCGGACGCCATCGCTGCGGCCCGGAAGCAGCGCTCCACGCGGTCCTCGAGGACCCCGAGCACCTCGAGGCGCGCCGATCGGACGAGGTATCGCATCCGGGCCCGGTCCGGGATGACGTTCGGCGCAACACCGGCTTCAGTGACGATCCCGTGGACACGGTCCTCCGGGCGCAGTTGCTGGCGGAGCAGCCCGATCGCGACCTGAGCCAGCGTCGCGGCGTCTGCCGCGTTCACACCACGCTCCGGAAAGGCCGACGCGTGCGCGGCCCGGCCAGTGAACGTGGCCGTCAGCTCGGTCGTGGCCAGGCTGGGCATCTCGATGAAGTCCCGCGGACCCGGGTGGACCATCAGCGCGGCGTGGATGCCCTCGAATGCCCCGCGCTCGAGCAGGAGGATCTTCCCACCCCCGCCCTCCTCGGCCGGCGTCCCGAGCAACACGACCCGGATCCCGAGCGCACCGGCGACCGCGGCGAGACCGACCGCCGCTCCGACTGCGGCGGCGGCGACGACGTTGTGCCCACAGGCATGGCCGATCTCCGGGAGGGCGTCGTACTCGGCGAGGAAGGCTACGGCCAGCGGGCCGTCCCCCGCTTCTGCCCGGACCGCGGTATCCAGTCCGTCGGTTCCGATCGTTGCCTGGAACCCCGCCCCACGGAGGACATTGGCCACCGCTTCCGCTGCGTGGTGCTCCTCGAACGCCAGCTCCGGCCGGGCCGCGATCTGGTGGCTCAAGGCCAGCAGATCGTCGGACCTTGCGGAGATCGCCTCGCGGACGAGCGCAGCAGAGCTCACGGTGGAGTACCGGTGATCTCGGCGAGGATCGCCGGATCGTCGGGGACCAGATCCGCGCGCGCCAGACGTCGTATGAACTCTGCCCAACCATGGTGGCGGGCCATGGCTCGGGCCATGAGTTCTCCCGCCGTTGCCGTGTCGCCTGATCGCGCCAGCAGCACCGCCGCCCACACGGTGGGCTCGAGGTTGTCCGGACCGTAGTCGGCCTGTGCCGCGACGAGCATTGCAACGGCCTCGGCGACTCCTCCGGCCCTGGCGACCTCGAACGCCCGGCTCATCTCTGTTGCCGCGTACTGCAGCGTGACGAGGCGGCGGAGCTCCGCGAGCGGTTCGGGGCCGTCGTCCACCCGGACGTCGATTCTCGTGCCGTCCGTACCCGCGACGAGCAGCACCGCCGACTGGCGACCGCGGAGGTCACCGCCGGCCGCCTCGGCGGCGTCCAGTCCGGCGAGCAGGCGCGTCGCCAGGCGGCCGTTAGCGGACGTGAAGGCGTCCAGGCAGGCCTGCCAGACGTCCGGCGTCGCGGCCATGTTGGCCTGGACCGACACGCCGATTCCAGTGACGTGGCCCGCCGCCGGCACGCAGCGCGACCCGGTGTGCGCCGCTGCCTCTCCGTCAGCGCTCACGACCGCCACCTGGGCACGTGATGCGCGGCGATCCAAGCCCACGGCATGCGCCAGCGCCCCTATCGGTGTGCGGCCCGTGCGGAGCCCGTCGAGCACCGCTGGTCCGTACTCACGCTCGGCGTACGACTGGACCGCGACGGCGCCAAGGTGCGGATCGGCAAAGGCGAGGCGTGCGCCGACGGCGAGGTGGTGCGACTGCGCGGCCACCCCGACTAGCGAGGCGGCCGGGTCCACGGCGACGATCGAGTAGGTCACGGGCGGGCTCCGACGATCGGTTCGACGAGCTCGCGGAGGTGCCGCTTGCGCAGCTTGCCCGACGGGTCACGCCCGAGATCGTCCAGGAAGACCACCTGACGCGGGCACTTGTAGGACGCGATCCGCGCTCGGCAGAAGTCGATGAGCTCGGCCTCCAGCGCCGGTGGGTCGGTGACCGGCCCGGTCGCCTGGACGACGGCAACGACCCGCTCCCCCCACTCGGCGTCCGGCAGGCCGATCACCCCGACGTCGGCGACGGCGGGGTGCTGGTGCAGGACGCGCTCCGACTCGGCTGGGTAGATGTTGATGCTGCCCGAGATAATCATGTCGGACGCTCGATCGGTCAGGTACAGGTATCCGTCGGCGTCGAGGTAGCCCATGTCCCCTACCGTGTAGGCGTCGTCGGCCGTGCCTGCGTAGGCGAGCGCGGTCTTCTCCGGATCGTCCTTGTAGCGGAATGGGGCAAAGCCGGTCAGCGTCCGGGCGAAGACCAGGCCGACCTCACCGGCCGGCAGCTCGCGTCCATCGCCGTCCCGGATCGAGATGAGGCCCGGCGGAGGCCGGCCGACGGTGCCGGGGTGGCTCCTGGCGTCCTCCGGCGTGCAGATCGTGTACGTGCCATAGCCCTCCGTCGCGGCGTAGCACTCGTACATGACCGGCCCGAACCAGTCGAGCATCCGGTCCTTGGTCTCGACCGGGCATGGGGCGCCGGTGTGCATGACGGATCGGAGACTTGCGAGGTCGTGTCGCCCGCGGACGCCGTCCGGCAGCGCAAGGAGCCGGTGGTACATCGTCGGCACCATGTACGCCGACGTGATCTGCCACTCCTCGATGAGCTGGAGGGTCCGCTCGGGTTCAAACCGCCGCATGACCCGCACGGAGCCTCCGAGGTTCATCGTGTGGAAGACGCTGATCAGCGGGCCTCCGTGGTACAGCGGCGCCGTCGCCAGGTGGCGATCGTGTTCGGGATCCATGTTCAGCCGGAGGCCGAATGCGAAGAGGGCCGCGAGCTGGTCGGGCGAGGGCCGGACGCGGTCCCGGATCACACCCTTCGGCACGCCGGCCGTCCCGGACGTGTAGGCCATGACGGAGCCGAACTGGTACGGCACCGGATCGTCCGACTCGCCGGCCGCGATGGACAGGAGGTCATCCGGCTGCGAGCCCCCGACCTCGGCAATTGAGATTCCCGCCTCGGCGTTGGCCTCGTCGGCGAGCTGTCGGTGAAGCACGTCCACGACCAGGACGGCGCTCGTCGAGTCCCGCAGGACGTAGAGGACCTCCGCCGGGCGGAGCCGCGGGTTGAGGGGCGTGAAGTAGAAGCCGCCACGGTAGGCCGCTTGGTGCACAAGAACCGTCTCGGCGCGGTTCTCGGTCAGAACGGCGACGTGGCCGCCCGGGCCGATCCCGAGGCGCTGGAAGGCGCGAATGACACGGTTGACGAGCCGGTCGAGCTCCTTGTAGGTGAGTCTGGTCCCGAAGTCGTCCTCGACCGCGATGCGGTCCGGATGGATACGCGCGACCCGGGCGATCCCGAGCGGTCCGTCAGCCATGGTCCTTCTCGCCGCCTGCGGCTGCCGCGGTCCCGGTGACGATGGCCCGACCCTCAGGGTCGCGGCCGCTCACCACGAGGGCGACCTCGGACACGCCCGCCGCAGCGTAGGCCGCCGCGCGGCCCACGACCGCCGACGCGTCCCCGAATACCGCCAGCTCGTCCACTGCATCCGGTCGCATGTGCCCGTCAATCACGAAACCCGCCTGTTGGAACCGCTCACGGTACCCGGGAGCCTGGACGTACCCTTCCAGCAGCCGAGCGACGCGAGATCGGCTCGCGTCCCGAGACCCGGCGACGAGCCAAGCCGCGACAGGCGGCGCTGGCCGGCCGGCCGATCGCGCCCCCGACGCGACCTCCCCGACCATGGCGGACGCCTGATCCGGCGTCACCAAGTTCACGACCACCCGATCGGCCAGCGCTCCCGCGAGTCGGAGCATCAGCGGGCCCTGGGCCGCGACGACCACCTGCAGGCCCGGCAGCGGCGTCACTCGGAGACGAAATCCGCGGCTCGCGATGCCCGGTCCAGCGTGGTCGGTCCGCCCACCGCCCGCCGCCGCGCGGAGCGTCGAGACCGCCGAGGCCATGACCTGAAGGGGCGGTTCCCAGGGCCGCCCGTGCCAGTCTGCGACGATCGTCGGCGACGACGTGCCCAGCACTGCGAGGACCCGGGACTGCGCGATCGCGGCGACGGTCGCGAGACCCATGGCGAAGAGGGCCGGATCGCGGACGATTGGCGAGACCGGTCCTACGAGAACCTCAGCGTCACCGGCCAGGGGTGCGACTGCGACGGCAAGGCCGACGGAATCGAAGCCGGCGACCTCGCTCAGCCACAGGCCATGGACGCCAGCCTCGACGCCCCACCGCGCAGCCCGGAGGACGTCTGCCAACTCGTCCCCGGGCCACTGGGCCGGGACGAGGGAGATGCGCATGATCGCCCGCTATGACCAGTGAGCCGGAGGTCCGGGCGGACCTCAGCGGCCTCCCATGGGGCCGCCGCTTTCCCCGATCGAGAAGTGGGCATGGACCATCGTCCAGACGCCGTTGAGACGCTGATAGATCTCGGTCCCGCGGGCCTGTTCCGGGACGGGCACATCATCCAACTTGGCAACCATCCGGAGCCGGTACACGACCCAGGCCGCGTCCCCGACAACGGTGTAGTGCGGCTCGACCGACTCGAACAACGGCGGCTTGCCGCCGGTGCGCCGGTCGCCCTTGATGTGATCCCGGTAGTAGTCCCAAAGGGAGCACCAATGTTCCACTCCGTGGTAGGCGGAGCCATTCGTATTGAACAGGATGATCGCCTCGTCACCGGGCGCCATATGGGCCCGGCACCAGGCCGTATCACCCGTCCGGTTCGCAACGATGAACTCCTCGTGGAGGCGCTTGACCTCGTCGAGGTCGGTGGCGACTAGCGTGGTCACAATCTTCCTCCTGCTTCTGCTCCCATGGCCCCAGCCATGGCCCCGGCCCTGGCGTGGCCCAGGGCGCTTGTGGCCGTAAGCATGTCCTCGAGGTCGCCGGTGAGCGTCAGCGCGAGCTCGTCGATCCCGAGGGCCGCGAACCGCTCGATGGCAGCCGGCAGGCCCGCCGGCGTCGCGACGATCGAGAGGGCGTCAACGACCTCGTCGGGGTACATTGCGGCCGCCGCGGCTGGGCCGTCGCGGCCGAGCGTCGCGCGCACGACCTCCGGATCCGGCAGGCCATCCAGGCCGGCCGTCAAGGCCGGGATGGCGCCCGGCGGCGCGAACGCGAGGACCTTCGCCACGCGCCGTCGTGCTTCACTGAGGTCGTCCCCGACGGCGGCCAGAACCATCGCCGAGATCCGAAACCGTGAGCGAACCCGCTCGTGGGTCGCCAAATGGCGCTCGATCGCGCCCATGGACTCGGCCAGGTAGGCGCGCGACGCGCCTGCGCTTAGCGCGACACCGTCCCCGATGCGGCAGGCGAGCTCGAGCATGGCGGGCCGGATCGCCATCACGTCGAGGGGGATGCGTGGCGCGGGCCGGAACCTTCGGAGCCGGAATCGGTCCAGCCGGAACTCGGGCTCGTCGACGCTGATTTCTTCGCCACGATGGAGCCCCCGTATCGCGGCCACGAACGCCTCGACCTCGCCGAGCGGTCGGCGCGAGCGGGCCCCGATCCGCGCTCCGAGGATCGCGTCGCCCGTGCCCAGCTGTGCGCGGACTCGTCCCTTGCCGAGCTCGGCAAGGGACGCGAGTTCCATCGCGAGCAGGCCCGGGTGGCGGCTCGACGCGTTCAGACCCACCAGGCCGACCTCAATCCGGCTCGTGGTCACGAGGAACGCGGCGCTCGCCGTCACGGCGTCGTGCAGCCCGAGGTGCTCCGCGGACCAGACCCCGTCCAGGCCGGCCGTCTCTGCCGCGCGCACCACGGCCTGGCACGTGTCGAGGGCCTGCGAACCGTCAAAGGCAATACTGAGTCTCAACGGACGTCCCATTTCGGTGCTTGTCAATCACGCTCTCTCGAAGTGTATAGTGTCACTCTACGCTTTGCATGCCGACCGGCTTTGTCCCAGGCTGGTGCAGGGCGTTAGGAGGAGGAACGCCAGATGACGATCGTGATCCCGCGCGAACGCGTCTCCCGTCAGCTGGTCGTCGCGGTGGCCGGGCTGATGCTGATAGCGTCGGCCTGCCAAACGCCGGCGGCCACGCCATCGGCCACCCCGACCGCGGCCCCCACGGCGACCTCAGGGAGCACTCCGGCGCCGGCCGCCGTGCAGGGCGTTTCCGGCGACGGCGTAATCACGGTGGGCGCCTGGGTCGCGCAATCCGGACCCCTGGCGGTTGCGGCGAACTACGCGTACGGCGCGCAGGCCTACTTCGACACGATCAACGACGCCGGCGGCGTGAACGGCCACACGTTCTCGTTCACTGTCATTGACGACGGAGCTGATCCCACGAAGACCGTCACCGCGGCGAAGCAGCTGTGGGAGGAGGATAAGGTCTTCGCGTTCTTCCTTCCGTATGGCTCCAGCCCGTTCTCCGCAGTCCAGCAGTACGTCGCGGACAACCAGATCCCGGTGTTCTGCCCGACTGCAAACCCTGACCTGTACTTCCCGAAGGGCCAGCCGCCGGCGGCCAATATCTTCGGCTACCTCCCGCCCTACTCCAGCCTCGTGAGCCAGCTCGTCACCTGGGCGAACGAGAATCTTGGCGTCACGAAGCTGGCGGTGGTCCACACGAACGATGCCTTCGGCCAGTCAGGAATCGACGCCGCCAACGCTCTGGCCGCGAGTCTGGGAATCGAGATCGTCGACGACATTGGCTACGACTCGACCGAGACGAACTACGCCCCGTTTGGTCGCCGGGTCGCGGATAGCGGCGCCGACGCGACGCTCGTCTGGGCAATCCCGGGCAGCGCCCAGGTCATGACTGCCGCCATCGATTCCGGATATGACAGCAAATGGCTCATCAATGAGGCCTTCCGTGGCGGGTTCTTCCTGGAGCAGATCCGCGGCCTGGCGGGCGTGACGGGCAACACGTATCTGAACCTCTACCAGCAGCAGTCGTTCTCGCACGACCCGACGCTTGACGAGTTCAAGAGCGTCTTCCCGACCAAGTATCCGGACGGCGACCCGCTGTTCGCACTTGCGGGCTGGACCTGCGCCGCGATGTTCGTCGAGGGCGTCAAGGAGTCCACCGCCGACGGCGCCCAACTGACCTGGCCGACCCTCGCCTCGACCCTCGAGTCGTGGCAGAGCGTGAATATTGCAGCGGCCGTCGGGATCACCTATTCGGCCGAACAGCACATCGGGGCCCTCAGGGCCCAGGTGATGCGCCTCGACGGGGACGGTTACCACGCGGTGACCGACTTCGTGGTCATGCCGGAGCTCGCCCAGTACGCTGGGCAGTAGGCGACCCGCCCGCCGGGCGGGTCCGTTCATGAAGGCAACGGTGACGCAGGGCCTGCGATTGCCCCGCGTCACCGTCGATTGACCGGGATGCAGGCGCTCCAGCTCACCTACGACGGCATCGTCATCGGCTCGCTGTACGCCCTGGTCGGGCTCGGCGTCGTCATCGTGTTCCGGACCACCAACGTGCTGAACTTCGCCCACGCGGCGGTCGCCACGACGGCGGGCTACGCGGCGTGGGCCCTCATCGCCCGCGAGGGCTTGCCATACCCGGTGGCCGCCACTGCGGCGATCGTGCTCGGCGCCCTGATCGGCCTGGCCATCGGGGCGCTGCTCACGTTTGTCCTTCATCGCACGACGCCGCTCGAGAAGTCGGTCGCCACGCTCGGCGTGACATTGGCCGTTGGTTGGGCCGACCGCACGCTTTTCACCGACCAGACCCAGGCAATCCCACGGGTCTTCAACGTACAGATCCACCTGGGCGAGCTGGTCCTGGGCGGGCACGGGTTGTACGTCGTGGCGGTAGCGGCGGTGGCGCTGGCGGCCACCTTCGTCCTCCTCGAGCGGACCCGCCTCGGGCTTGCGATGCGCTCGCTCAGCCAGGACGAGACCACAGCTCGAATGTATGGGGTCTCGGCCTCGACGGTAACGCTCGCCGCATGGAGCATCGCCTCGGCCCTTGGCGCGCTATCCGGCGTTCTCACGGGCTCGTTCATCCAGATCGACCACAGCATCATGACCACGATCCTGATCCAGAGCTTCGCGGCCCTGGTGCTCGGCGGGTTCGGCAGTGCCTCCGGCGCCGTCGTCGGCGGGCTCCTTCTGGGCGTCTCGTCGAGCCTCGTGGCCGGTTTCTTCTCCCTTGCCTACAAGAACACCTTCGTGTTCGCGATCATTCTCCTCGTCCTCATCGTCAGGCCCCACGGACTGGTGGGCAAGCCGGCCATCTCGGTGGCCGAGGGTGGCACCACGAGCCGAGCTCCGACGCTGCCGGCGCCGGGGAGCTGGCGGCGCCCCCGCTGGCTCGTCGGTGTGGGCCTTGCCATAGCAGCCCTCGTGGCCCTGCCATGGCTGCCTCACCCATTCCCGCTCGTTACCTACTCGGTTCTGCTGTCGACGGCAATCGTCGTGGTCTCCCTGTCCTTGTTCATGGGCTACGTCGGCGAGTTCTCACTCGGCCACGGCGCCCTCGTCACAGTCGGCGCGTACGTCGCGGCCATCCTGACCCGCGAGCTCGCGGGACTGCCGTTCGTCGTCGCCGTGGGAGCGGCGGTTCTTGCGGCGGGCCTGATCGGCACGCTGCTCGGCTGGGTCACGCTTCGCCTGTCCGGTGTCTACCTCGCCATCGCCACGCTGGCCCTGACCTTCGTCGTCACGGAGGTCGTGCTGCAGCTGCGGACCGTCACGGGCGGGGCCGTGGGCACGCCGATCGCCGCCCCGGTCCTCATCGTCGACCGGATTACCACAGATCTCGGCATCTACCTGCTCGTGGTGGGCTCGTTCGTCCTGGTCGCCCTCGTTGCGGCCGCGCTCCTGCGATCCAGCTTCGGGCGCTACTGGGTCGCCATCCGCGATGGGCCCGTGGCGGCCGCGGCGATGGGGGTCGCGGTCCGGCGCCACAAGGTCACGGCCTTCGCCGTGTCCTCGGCGATCGCGGGCCTCGGCGGGGCCCTTCTGGGGACCGTCATCACGCACGTCGGCCCGTTCGACTTCGGGCTCCAGTGGTCCATCACCCTCATCCTCGCTGTCATCGTGGGCGGGTCCGGGTCGATTGCCGGGGCGGTATTTGGTGCGGCCTTTGCCGTGCTCGTCCCGGCCGCCCTGAGCCGGACGGCCGGTCTCAGTGACCTCGTGTTCGGCATCGCCCTCATCGCCGTCTTCGTCGTCGCGCCAGGCGGTCTCCAGGCCGTGGCATCCAACGTGAACACCTGGGTCCGCATGCGTCGGCTCGCCGGGCGGGCGCCACAGCCGGGAGCGTCGGCCGATGCTGTTGGTTGAGGGCCTCACGGTCACGTACGGCGGCGTACGAGCCGTGGACGACTTCTCGCTTGACGTCCGTGCCGGTACCGTCATGGGCCTCATCGGCCCGAACGGTGCCGGGAAGTCGACGACGATCAATGCGATCACCGGCGTCGTCCGGCGTACGCGCGGTCGAGTGCACCTGGACGGGCGCGACCTCGAAGATCGATCGCCGCAGCAGATCCTCGTCGCCGGGATGTCCCGGACCTTTCAGCAGGCCCAGCTCTGGGCCGGGATGACGGTTCGGGAGAACATCGCCCTACCCCTCGAGGCCATCGGCGAATCTCGCGATCGTGCGCGTCGCGTCGCCGAGGTCTCCGACCGGCTAGGGATCAGTGACCTCCTGGACCTCCGGCCCGGGGAGCTTCCGTTCGGCCGCCGCCGCCTCGTCGAGATCGCTCGGGCAACCGTCACACGGCCCAAGGTGGTGCTCCTCGACGAGCCCGGTGCCGGCCTCACTGGGGCAGAGAAGACGAACCTGGTCACGGTCCTCCGGGACCTAGGCAAGGGCGGCACAGCCGTCGTGCTGGTCGACCATGACATGGAGCTCGTCATGGGGAGCTGCGACCAGGTCGTGGTGCTCGACGCGGGGCGCCGCCTGGCCCTCGGCACGCCTGAGGTCATCCGCGACGATCCGGCTGTCATCACGGCTTACCTGGGGAGCGCTCCGGCATGACCCTGCTCTCGATTCGGGGCCTCTCAACGGGCTACCGCGGTGCCCGGGTGCTGTGGGACGTCGCGCTCGACGTCGCCGCGGGAGAGCTGCTGTGCGTGCTGGGCCCCAACGGCGCCGGGAAGACCACGCTCGCGCTCGCAATATCGGGGGCGCTGCCCGCCTGGAGCGGCACGATCGCGTTCGACGGCGTCGACATCACGCGCGCGACGCCCGAGCGCCGCGCTCGGATGGGGATCATCCAGGTGCCCCAGGGCCGGCACCTCTTCCCTGATCTCACGGTGGATGAGAACCTCAAGGTGGCCCGATTCGCGGCAGGCCGGCGGGCGGCGCGGGCGACCGAAGACCTCGTTTTTGAACTGTTCGAGCCCCTCGTGCCACTACGACGCGTGCCCGCCGGCCGGCTGTCCGGCGGCGAGCAACAGATGGTTGCCGTCGGTCGGGCCCTCTACGCGGAGCCCCGGCTCCTGGTCCTCGACGAGCCGTCGTTGGGCCTGGCGCCGCTCCTGGTCCTGGGGCTCTACCGGGCGATTCGGCGGATCAAGGAGACCGGTGTGTCGGTCCTGCTCATCGAGCAAGTCGTGGGTGCGGCCCTGGGCGTGGCAGACCGGGTCGCGGTCCTCGAGGCCGGACGCGTGGTGGACGGTGGCCCGGTGGACCGGTTCCGAGATCCGGCCGTGCTCGCCCATAGCTATCTCGGCGGGAGTCTGGGCGTCGCGGAGCATGATTAGCATCCAGCGCGGCTACGCTGACCTTCCGGGCGGTCAGGTCCACTACCGGACGTCGGGCACGGATCCCGGCATCCCGATCGTGATGTTCCACCAGACCGCGAGCTCCTCGGTAATGTTCGAGGCGGTGATGGAGCGGCTACTTCCGCGTCGCTGCATCGCCCTT
>Ga0326597_10009584_pt1 | contig 12961 bp, 14 predicted proteins | sample RVTome_12_FD_203789 | JGI IMG/M metagenome (GOLD analysis project Ga0326597, IMG submission 203789) | Soil microbial communities from uranium-contaminated site in the Upper Colorado River Basin, Wyoming, United States - RVT100D185 | ecosystem: Environmental > Terrestrial > Soil > Contaminated >... | reverse complement strand
ATCGGATCCCGGCTGCCTCAGCCGGGGAGCGCGGATGAAGATCGCGCGCAGCCCCTCCAGCTCGCCCTCGGCGACGGTCGCGAACGAGTCGACCTGGGTCCCGTAGGCGTTGCGGACGGCGGTTACGTCGATGAGTCCGAGGCTTCGAACCGGAAACCCCTCGACCTTCCGCGCCATCAAGATGGCGCCCGCGCAGGTCCCGAGCAGCGGTCGTCCCGATTGTGCGAAGGCTTCGATCGCTTCGTAGAGGCCGCTGCGCTCGAGTCCCTTGGAGATCGTGGTGGATTCGCCGCCCGGCAGGATCAGCGCGTCGAGGTCGTCGAGATCCGTCACGTGGCGTACCGGTACCCACGCGGCGCCCGCCCTCGCGAGGGCCGCCGCGTGCGGTTCGACCGCTCCCTGAACCGAAACGATCCCGACGCGGAGTTCGGCCGGGGACCGGCTTTGTCGGTGCGCGACTACCACCCGCGATTGGCCATCCGTTGATTCTCGTCGAGGGTCCCCATTTCGATCCCCTCCATCGGCTTGCCGAGCCCACGGCACGCCGCGACGAGTTCGTCGGGCTCGTCCCAATGCGTCGTGGCCCGCACGATCGCCCGGGCCAGCACCGCCGGATTCCCGCTCTTGAAGATGCCCGAGCCGACGAAGACCGCCTCCGCACCGAGGGCGCGGCAGAGCGCGGCATCGGGGGGCGTCGCGATCCCGCCGGCTGCGAAGTTCGGAACCGGCAGACGTCCGGTCTCCGCCACGCGTCGCACCAGATCCAACGGCGCCCGCAGGTCTTTGGCGCGAGCCGGCACTTCCTCCGGCGGCAGCGCCGCGAGGGCGCGGATCTGGCCGAAGACCGTGCGCAGGTGCCGGACGGCTTCGACGATGTTTCCGCTGCCCGCCTCGCCCTTGGTTCGGATCATCGCCGCGCCTTCCGATATGCGACGCAGCGCTTCGCCGAGGTCGCGCGCACCGCAGACGAAGGGTGACCGGAACGCGAATTTGTCGACGTGGTGCTCGTCGTCGGCCGGAGTCAACACCTCGCTCTCGTCGATGAAGTCGACGCCGAGCGCGTCGAGTACGCGCGCTTCGAGATAGTGGCCGATCCGCACCTTGGCCATCACGGGAATCGAAACCGTGCGCTGGATCGACTCGATGATTTCCACCTGGCACATGCGCGCGACGCCACCGTCCCGCCGGATGTCAGACGGTACCCGCTCCAGGGCCATCACCGCGCACGCGCCGCTGTCTTCGGCGATCTTCGCCTGGTCGGGATTGACGACGTCCATGATCACGCCGCCCTTGAGCATCTCGGCGAGTCCGACCTTGAGTTCGAAGCTCTGTGCGGTCGCGTTTTCTGCGCCGCGATTTCGGTTGCTTCCGTTTCCCGCTTGATCTGACATACTTCCTCCAAATCCCCACCGTCGCCGCTCGTGCAGCGAACCGGCGCGATTGCGTTGTTAGATGTGCACGCGGTTCAGCCGCGCTTTTCCCTCGAGTCGTTCGACAACCACGCGCGCGAGCGCCGCGACTCCGACGCGCAGCGCCTCGGGCTCGGCCATCGCAAAGGTCAGGCGCAAGCAGTTCGAGGAGCGGCCGTCGTGATTGAATTGTGATCCCGGCGCGAAGAAAACACCCGCGACGGCGGCGTCCGACAGCAGGTCGCGGGTGTCCACCCCTTTCGGGAGCTCGACCCAGACCTGGAGTCCACCGTCGGGTCGCGTCCAGCGGGTACCGGGCGGCATCTCCGCCGCGAGCGCGTCCAGCAGCGCAGCGCAGCGCTCGCGCAACACCCGCCGCACGCGTCCGAGATGCCGATCGTAGGCCCCGCTCGCGGCGAATTCGGCCAGCGCGGCCTGAAGCGGAAGGGCATCCGAAAGGTCCGTCGCCTGCTTCAGTGCGAGCAGGGCTTCGATCAACCGGCCGCGGGCAGTAATCGCGCCGACTCGAGCGCCCGGGAAAAGTGACTTCGAAAACGAGAAGAGATGTAGAACGAGCCCCGTTCGATCGAGCGCGGCCAGGGACGGAACCTCCCGGCCCGAGAAGCGAAGATCGGTTTCGTAACCGTCCTCGATGACGGGCTTGCCGTGGCGCGCTGCGATCTCGAGCAGTTGACGGCGCTGATCGACCGAGGTCGTCGTGCCGAGCGGGTTGTGAAAGGTTGGAATCGTGTAGAACACCTTCACTTCGGGTTGCGCGAGAATTCGGTCCAACACCGCGAGGTCGGGTCCCGCTTCGCGCATCGGGACCGGCGCGATCTTGAGCCCGAGACCGTGGACCGCGGCGAGTGCGTTGTTGTAGGTCGGTTCTTCGAGCGCGACCACGTCGTCTGCCTGTGCGAAGAGTCGCAGTCCGAGGGAAATCCCCTGGCTCGCTCCGTGACAGAGTACGATGCCGTTTGCATCGATGTTGATGCCATCGCTTTGAAATCGCTCGGCCAGAGTTTCGCGCAGGCCGAGGTGGCCCTGCGGGCTGCCGTAGAGCAGCAGTTCCGGGCCGAATCGCTGCAATACGCGATTCAAGACCCGGCGAAATTCATCGGCGGGGTAGAGGCTCTGATCGGGAACGAGCGAGTGCATGGGCACGGCATGGGCCGTACTTCCAAATCGCGGTCGCGCGCGCTCGAAGTCGAGCAGACGCTCTGTCAAGGCAGAGAGCGCGGGGCGAAAACCTTCGGCGCCCGGCGCGTCGCCCGAGCGCGCGGGCGCGACGAACGTACCGCGACCGACCGTCGAAACCGCGACTCCGGCATTGACGAGTTCTTCGTAGGCGAGCGCGACGGTGTCGCGGTTGACGCCGAGATCCTTGGCGAGATCGCGAATCGGGGGCAGCCGATCGCCCGCTTCGAGTCGACCGTCTGCGACCTCGAGTCGGATGTGATCGGAAATCTGGCGGTAGACGGCGCGCCCTTCCCGGCCCGCGCCCCGTTGCAGTTCGATGTTCATGGTCGGGAGTCTATTGCTCAGTCATTCGGGGGTCAATGGCATATTGACCCAGTAATTATCGACCTATATCGATCAAATCAATCCGTACAAATAGCAGTCAATATGGAGGCGGAGGGCGAGATTGCCGCATTCCCGCTTGCACGGGTTCACTCGGCGTCCGGGCGGTTCATTCCGAGGCCGCGCCCGATCAGGATGGCGGCGAGTCCCACGAAGCCCGAAAAGAGTGCGCCCATTTTCGCCTGTCCGAGCAGGATCGGTTCGGTGAAAGCCGCTCCGGCCACGAAGAGGGCCACGGTCAGCCCGAGCGCTGCCACGAATCCGGCCATCACGAGTTCGCGCACGCCCATCCGGTTGGGCAGCGGAAAGCCGATCATCCTGCCGAACAGGCCCAGCAACGTGATGCCCACCGTCTTGCCGATCACCAGGGATCCGAGGATCAACCAGGTCATGGTTCCGATCGACGCAAGGACGACACCCGCGTTGGTGAAGGCGAAGAAGAACAAGCCGAGATCGACGAAGAGTTTCATCTGGTGTTCGAACTGGTGCAGCGGCGAGTGCTCCATGTGGAGATCTTGGGCCAGCGCTTCGCCCATCCGATCGACTTCGTCTTCGTCGGCAAACATGCCGATATCGCGACGCGGTCCCGGCAGAAACGGAACGATGAACACGAGCGCGAGCGCGGGGTGGAGGTGTGCGAGGAACAAACCGAGCCACGCAAGCGGTCCGCAGACCGCGATGTACGGAATCCACGACTTGAGTCCCGCTCCGCGCATCCCATAGGCGATGGCCATCCCAGCACCGATGAGCAGCAGGAACTCGGGACGCGCGGGAAGGTGCGGATCGCCGTAGAAGATCGCGATGATCGCAAGGCCGATTGCATCGTCGGCCACGGCGAGCAGCAGCAGAAAGTTGATCGCGGGATGCCCGGCGCCGAAGACGGTCCGCGCGACGAGCCAGGCGAGCGCGATGTCCGTCGCGGTCGGGATGCCCCATCCGCGCCGCAGCGTTTCGAGATCGTCGGTCGGTCCATACAGAAAGGACATGCCGGCGAAGAAGACCAGCACGGGTCCGACAACCCCCCCCAGCGTTGCCAGCAGCGGGTTGATCGACTTGGTGATGGGATTGAGGTTGCCGCCCGGCAAGCAGGATTCGGTGATTTCCTTGGCGGCGATTCCGAAGAAGAACACCATGAAGATGTCGTTGACGAGCCAGTGATGGGTGACGAGATGGCCGAAGATCTCGAGGTCGGCGATCGGCACCCAATGGATCACGTGTTCGTAGGACTCGTGATCCAGGTTTGCCCAGACCATCGCCACCACCACGCCGGATAACAGGGGTATCGAGAATTCCTGAAGGATGTTGATGAAGCCGCGTTTCTTCGTTTCGCTCACGATCCGTTCACCCGTTCTTCTGGTTTGAATTCACTCACTCGAAGCAGTGGCCCGTGTGGCCTCGCGGTTCGTCGACGGTTTCCCGCGGCCCACTGCGGGCGAGTGCGCGGGATGCGGGTCCGGCCGCGAAACGGTCGCTAATCCCCCGCATCGGGGCCGCGATTGTAGCGGTTCATCGAGGGGGCAATGCCGTCGAACAAGATCGCGCCGACGACCTCTGCGGCCAGCGGAATCCGCTCCGCGAGCGCGGTTTCTTCCGCTCTCGAGAAGCCCTGAAGCACCCAATCCACGGCACTGATCTCGGATTCGGGCCGCCCGATCCCGAAGCGCAAGCGGGGGAAGTCGCTGCTGCCGATCCGGTCGGCGATGTCTTCGAGTCCGCGGTGGCCCGCGGAACTCCCCCGCGGTCGGATCCGCAGGCGTCCGAAGGGCAGGTCGAGATCGTCGACGACGACCAGCAGATCGGTTCGGATGTCTTCCACGGGGAGACCGCTCAGCGCCGCGGACACCGCGATGCCTGATCGATTCATGTGGGTTTCGGGAATCAGCAAGGCGACATCCAGATCTGCGCACCCGGCTGCGCACCCGGCTGCGCACCCGGCTGCGTGCGCGGTCGGGTGCTCGGCTGGCTGCGCGGCGGGATCCTCAGGCAATCTGCCGGCTGCCAAACGAATTCGCCTGCGACCGAAGCGGCTTTCGAACCTGTGCTCCGCGAGCGCAATGCCGCTGTCGACGGCAAATCGATCGACGATCCGTGCGCCGATGTTGTGGCGCGTGGTCGCATATCGCGCCCCGGGGTTTCCGAGCCCGACGACGATCTTCACTGCAGGCCGCCGCGTCAGTCGTCGCTCTTCTTCTCCGCCGATTCCACTGCTGCACCCTCGGCTGCGGCCTCCGGGGCGACTGCTCCCGCCTCTTCGGCTTCGGCAGGCGCCGCTTCTTCGGCGAGAGCCGGCGCCACCACGGACATGATCGAGACGTCTGGATCGTTCAGGATTTCAACGCCTTCCGGAACTTCGATATCGCGAACGTGAAGCGAATCACCGATCTCGATCTTGCTCACGTCTACCGCAAATTCTTCGGGGATCGCGTTCGGCAGACATTCCACATCGAGCTCGCGGGTTGCGTGATCGAGGATGCCGCCACCGAGCGAGACGCCGATAGGCGTGCCCTTGAGGCGCACGGGAACCGAAACGTGGATCTGCTGCAGCAGGTCTACGGCGTAGAGATCCGCGTGAAGGTAGGCGCCGGAGATCGGGTCGCGTTGGAGTTCCTTGACGAGCACCTGTCGGCCGTCGAAATCGCCACCGCCTGCCACCTTCAGGTCGATCAACGTGTTGATTCCCGAACTCGCCTTTCGGAGCAAGAGGTCGAGCTCGCGCGGATCGAGACTGACCGAGATCGGCTCGGCATTGCGCCGGTAGCAGACCCCCGGGATCCGACCCGCCGCGCGCAACTTGCGGGCTACGCCCTTTCCCTGTCCTTCTCGTATTTCCACGCCCAGTGCAAATTCACCCACGGGTATCTCCTTGAAGTTTCCTCAAACGAAGAGCGAACTCACACTCTCTTCGTTGTTGATCCGGCGGATCGCTTCGCCGAGCAGCGGAGCAATCGTCACGACGTGCAGCTTGGAGCAATCCAGCGCATCGGGGCGCAGCGGAATCGTGTCGGTGACGACGAGTTCCTTCAGCGGGCTCTCAACGATTCGCTTGACAGCCGGCCCCGACAGCACCGGATGGGTGATGACCGCGTAGACGGCGTTCGCTCCCTCTCGGTCCAGCGCTCGTGCAGACTCTGCGAGGGTCCCCGCCGTATCGACCATGTCGTCGACGATCACACAGGTCTGGCCCTCGACGTCTCCGACGATGTTCATCACTTCCGCGACGTTGGCGGATTCGCGACGTTTGTCGATGATCGCGAGATTCGCACCGAGTCGCTTCGCGTAGGCGCGCGACCGCTCGACGCCTCCGGCATCCGGTGAGATGATCGTAAGCGGCCCTTCGTAGCGCCGCCGGATCGCGTCCAGCATCACGGGCGTTGCAAAGATGTTGTCTACGGGAATGTTGAAGAACCCCTGGATCTGTCCCGCGTGCAGATCGATGCAGAGCAGGCGATCGGTTCCGGGTGCGCCGATCAGGTCCGCGACGAGCTTGGCGGAGATCGGAACCCGCGGCCGGACCTTGCGGTCCTGCCGCGCGTAGCCGTAGTAGGGAATCACCGCGGTGATGCGCTTTGCGGACGAGCGTCTCAGCGCATCGATCATGATGAGCATTTCCATCAAGTGGCTGTTTGCGGGCGACGACGTCGACTGGATCACGAAGCAGTCCATGCCGCGGACGTTCTCGTGGATCTCGACGTTGACTTCACCGTCGCTGAACGTGCCCACGTCGGCCTTGCCGAGCTGCGTGTCGAGATGGCGGGCCACGGCCTCGGCAAGAATGGGGTTCGAGTTACCCGAAAAGAGCTTTGCGCGTTGCATGGTCTGGGTACTCCGGGGCCGGCTCGAAGCCGCGAACGGGAGGCCTCAGCCTATCGAGATTCCAGCGTTGCTGCGACCCGGGCCCAGATGGGCGCCTCGAAGGCCGCTTTCTCGAGCGCGCGCTCCGCAGCTTCCGCGGACTCGAATAGGCCGAATACCGTGGCTCCGCTGCCCGTCATGCCGACCGCCTGCGCGCCCGTGGCTCGGATCTGCCTCTGCAGCCGCGCAATCGGCGGGCACAATCGGATCGCGATCGGTTCGAGGTCGTTTTCCAGGCTGAGCGCGGCCACTCCTGTGAACGCCCATCCGGGGCTCGTCGGCCCGGAGAGCGGCCGGATCCTACGATCAGGGGCGGATTTCGTCAACGCGGGCCGGATCGCCGCGAAGGTTCGAAAGACGTCGGCGGTCGCGAGCGCGATGCCCGGGTTTGCGAGGAGGACCGGCAGCGAAGGCAGACCGTCGACGGCTTCGAGCCGCTCGCCGATGCCGCTGACCAGCGCAGGGCGGGGATCGAGAAAGAACGGCACATCCGCTCCGAGCTCGAGGGCGAGTTCGGCGAGCCGCGATCCGTCCAGCGCGCCCGGAAAGAGATCGCAGAGGGCTCGCAGTACGGCGCCAGCGTCGCTGGAGCCCCCTCCCAATCCCGCGCCTGCCGGCAGGCGTTTTTCGATCCGCAGCTCGATCCGGCAGATCAGGCCGGCGGCCTCTGCGAAGGCCTTCGCCGCCCGATGGGCGAGATTGGTGGCGTCGGCGGGAATCGCGTCGCTCGCTCCCTCGAGCTTGAATTCCACTTCGAGGCGCGTGGACTCCGAAACCGCAATCTCGACGTCATCGCCGAGATTCAACGGAGCGAACAGGCTCACGAGTTCGTGATAGCCGTCTGCGCGTCTGCCGACGACGCGCAGGCCGAGATTGATCTTGCCGGGGGCGTGGCAACGCAGGCTTCGGCTCGCGGATCCGGGCCGCGTGCTCACTTCCTGGCCTCGACGAACTTCATGTGCAGCTCGTAGAGGATGCTCTCCAGGAGTTTCGATTCGGTGTCCGTGAGATTGCCGCGGGTCTTCTCGGCGAGCATTTCGAGGGTGTCGATGGTCTGCCGCGCGATCGGAAGATTGGGCTCGACGCGCCCCTCCGCTCCACTTTCGGCGTCTGCGATCTCGCCGAGTTGATAGAGCGCGGTGGTTCCGAGGGAAAGCACGAGCGTCGAGAAGTCGATGGGGGCGCCCCCTGCGCGCTCCGATCGCTCGTCGGGTTCGTTCATCGTAAAGCCCGGTCCTCCTTTGGTCTCTTCGGCTGCCATCAGCTTTTCGTCCTCAAGGCTCGATCCTCCTGGCTGGCTTGCTCCTCGGCGTCGAGTCGTTGCATTTCACGGTAGGCCCGAACGAAGCGCTGGGCGAGCGTCGTGGTGCTGCCAATCAGGAGGATCCACAGCGCCGGCACGACGAAGCCCAGGATGGCGCCCGCGGCCAGCAGTCCGACGCGCTCTCCGCGTTCGAAGAACCCGACGTTGATACCCGCGGGTACTGAAAGCTTCGCGCTGGCCGCCGAGTAGGAGACGAGAACCGTAGCGGTCAGCACCGACCCGGTGAGCAACACGCTGCCCGGCTCATCGATCCGCGCGAAGTGAATCGAGAGTCCCACCAGGACCACCACGTCTCCGAGCCGATCGAGCGTCGAGTCGAGGAAGGCGCCGAAGCGCGTCGAAATTCCGCAGTGCCGCGCGACCACGCCGTCGACGAGATCGAAGAAGCCACTCGCGAGCATGAGGATCCCGCCGCAAACGAGCCAGCCCTGTGCGAATGCTGCAGCAGCGATGATCGAGCCGATGGCTCCAATCACCGTCAGCAGGTTGGGATTCAGCGGCCGGACGAAGAGGAACGGAAAGGCCGTGTGGATCCATCCGTCGAGTCGATCTCCCAACTGCTGCTTGATCATGGCCGAGGGCCCTATCGGGTTGACGCCGTAACGAATCAGCCGGGGGTCCGGCGGGCCGTCTCGGGCGCTGTCGCGCCGACTTCGTCCGGGTCGGGTCCCGCTTTTTTCTCCGCAATTTTCCCGCTGGCATCCGGCAGACCTTCGGTCTCCCGAGTCAGATCCGCGCGGGAGATCCAGCCAGCGCGCCCCGCGAGGCGCCGGTCCGTTCGCAATTTTTCGAGCGATTGCCTGTTCATCGATGTTTTCCTCATGCCGGTATAATGGGATGCGAAACGCTAGCAAATTGACACGAATCCAGATGGTCCGATAGTTTGCCGCAGACTCGGGGAGCCCTTGCGCGACCGTTCGATCCTCCTAGCCGCAATCGCCTTGGTGGTCATCACCGCCTGCTCGTCGCCGCCGCCCGCATTCGAAGAAGTGGCACCGGCCGAAGATCTGTACGCGGAAGCACTCGACATCCTCGAGGGCCGAAATTGGCTCATCTTCCGCACCACCGACTACGTTCGGGCGATCGAAAAGCTCCAGTCGATCATCGACAATTATCCCTACAGCGACGTCGCAGTACTGGCCGAACTCAAGATCGCCGACGCCTACTTCGACGATGGTCGATACGACGAAGCGCTTTCCTACTACCGGGATTTTGCGGATCTCCATCCCCAGCACGAGAAGGTTCCCTACACGATTCTCCGCTCGGCGCTCTGCCGGGAGCGACAGATGCACGCCGCCAACCGTGACCAGACCGCGACCCGCGACGCGCTGCTCTACCTCGACCGTCTGCTCGCGAAATATCCGCATTCGCCCGAGGCCCGAGAAGCCGAAATCCTGTGGCGAGACCTTCGCACGCACCTCGCCGAGAACATCACGGAGATCGCCGAGTTCTATCTGGAGCAAGAAGAGTACGAGAGCGCCGCCGAGCGCTATCGGTCGTTGCTGAACGAATATCCGGGCCTCGGCCTGGATGCCGAGGCACTCTACAATCTGGGAGTCTGTTACGCAGAGATGCGCCGTACCGAAGAGGCTGAGCGGATCTTCCAGTCGATCGTTCAGAACTACCGCGATAGCGGGTACGCGGCCGCGGCAGCGAAGCGGATCAAAGAGGGGCCGACGAGCAACTAGGGGAGCAATGGATGCGCCAGGTTGGACCGTTGACGCCCGTCGAGCGTCGGGACTACGAACTCGGGCGACGCTGCTTCGAGCGCGATGATGTCGAAGCTTCGCTTCCCCACCTCACTCGGCTGATCCAAACGCGAAACTTTGCGGATGTCCATTACATGATCGGAGTGATGTACCACCGCAAGGGCGATGTCAGTGCGGCGGGCCATTCGCTGCGCGAAGCGCTGAGAATCAATCCTTCGTACATGGAGGCGCTGCTCGCCCTCGCCAACGTCTACGAGAGCCAGGGTGATTTCGATCGCTCCCGCGAGATCGCGGAGCGGGCGGGAGCGCTGGCGCGCGCGGCGGACGACGTGCTCGATGCGACCACGCGAGGCAAGCTCGCCAACCTACAGGCCACGCTCGGCGACGCATACCGCGAAGTGGGCGAATTGCGCGAGGCCATCGAGGCCTACCGCAAGGCGCTCGATCGCTGCCCGAATTTCCCCGACATCCGAAATCGATTGGGCATCGCACTGCGCGACGTCGGACTTCCAGATCGCGCGATTGCGGAATTCCGCCGCGTACTGCGCAGCCATCCCGGTTTCTGCGATTCGGCAGTACAGCTCGGTGTGACGCTCTATTCGCTGGGCCGCACCGAAGAAGCCGCGCAGGAGTGGGAGTCCGTGCTCAGCGAACATCCCGAGCGCGAAGATGCGCGGATGTATTTGCGGATGATTGGGCGCTACTAGCCCGCGCAGTTACTGGTTTGGAATCGACGGAAGTGCCACTGGCGGGGGCCCAGTTGGCCGGGTCGCGCTTCGATTGTGGGGTTGTTGATCGAGTGGAGTTCTACGAGGCGGGGGCCGAGTTGGCCGGGTCGCTCTTCGATTGTGGGGTTGTTGATCGAGTGGAGTTCTACGAGGCGGGGGCCCAGTTGGCCGGGTCGTTTTGGGAAGGGGCGTTTTTGTTGCGTGGGAAGTTGAGTGGTGTAACGAAACGGGTCGATGCCGCTGCTTGCTGATGTTCTTTTGCTCGCTTTTGGCATTGGGTTGCTGATTGCTGGCGGCGAGTCGATGGTGCGCGGTGCGGCTGCACTCGCGCGGCAGCTCGGAGTTCCGCCGCTCGTGGTGGGCCTCACGGTCGTCGCGTTCGGGACCAGCGCACCCGAGTTTGCGGTAAACGTCGCGGCAGCGATTCGCGGCGACGGCGCGGTCGCGTTTGGCAATATCGTCGGCTCCAATCTCGCGAACGTGGGGCTGATTCTCGCCGGCTCGGCACTCGTCCGGAGAATGACGATACACAGCACGGTCATCACGCGAGAAATTCCGATGATGTTGCTCGCGAGTGCGGCGGCGCTGGTAATGGGGTTCGACGTACTGAGACTGGAGGCGCCCCCGGAATACGACCGCGCCGAAGGCCTGGTGCTACTGTTGTTCTTCGGAATCTTTCTCTACTACACGATTGCGGAAACCATCCGAAAGCGCGCAACGGATCCATTCGTGCAGCAGGTTCGCGAGCGCAAGATCGGCGCGCGGATGAAATCGCTCGGTGCGAGCGGCGGCCTCGTCTTCCTCGGAATCGTGGGCCTGGCGCTCGGTGGTCAATTCACGGTCGTTGGCGCGGTAGGCCTCGCGGAGGTGCTCGGCGCTCCAAAGAGCCTGATCGGGCTCACGATCGTCGCGATCGGAACGAGTCTTCCGGAACTCAGCGCGAGCGTAATGGCCGCGCGAAAGGGTGAGTCCGACATTGCAGTCGGCAATGTCATCGGATCGAACATCTTCAATCTGCTCTTCATCCTCGGTGTGACGGCGGTGATACGCCCGGTGCCCGTGCCCACGGGGGGTTTCGCTGACCTCGCGGCGATGTTCGTATCTGGGGTGGCTCTGCTCGTTTTTTCGGCCGGACGAAAGCGGATCACGTGGGTCGACGGTACGGCGCTCATGCTCTCGTATCTGGCCTACATCGCCTGGCGAGCCCTTTGACGGCATCGACGACCCGCGTCGGTGATCGATGCCTCGCCGAGCGGATCTGGATCGCCCAACTGGATCAGCTGATGCCGCGCGGCACTCCTGCGGGAGCGGTCAGCGTTTCGCCAGGGGGACTTCCAGGGTAGCGCCGCAATTCATGCAGTAGCTGGCGCTTCGGTCGTGGCCTTCGCTCAGGCAGTTCGGGCAGGAGCGCGTCGTGATCTTCCTCGAGGCCGCAGCGGATTCGACGATCTCGGCGGTGACGATCCCTGTTGGCACCGCAATGATGCTGTAACCCAGGATCATCACGATCGAGGCGAGTACTTTGCCAGAGACCGTAATCGGTGTCACGTCTCCGTAGCCGACGGTGGTCATCGTGACGATTGACCAGTAGATCGCGGTGGGGATGCTCGTGAAGCCGCTTTCCTCTCCTTCGATCAGGTACATCGCTGTGCCTAGAATCGTCACGAGTAACGTGATCGTTCCGAGGAACACCGTGATCTTGTGGCGGCTGGCCGACAGCGCGTCGCTCAAGATGCTGGCCTCGCCGAGAAATTGGCCGAGCTTGAAAATCCGGAAGACCCGCAGCAGCCGCAGTCCGCGAATCACGATCATCGACTCCGCGCCCGGGAACAGCAGGCTCAAATAGGTGGGGAGGATCGCGAGCAGGTCGACGACGCCGAAGAAGCTGCGCGCGTAGTGGAGTGGACGCGGCGAGCAGATCAGGCGAATCGCGTATTCAGCGGTGAAGAGCAGCGTGAAGATCCACTCTGCCACGTTGAGCCGCTGGCCGTGCTGGATGCGGAGTGCAGATACGCTGTCGAGCATGACCGCGAGGACGCTCAGCAGGATCGCCACCAGCAGGCCGACGTCGAAAGCCTTGCCGGCTGGGGAATCGGCCTCGAAGATGATGATGCGAAGCTTCTCGCGCCACGGCGCAAGCGGCGGGTTTTCGAGCGGATTGGCCGTCGGCCCCAATCCTATGGCCCCCCAGCCCCCGCGCCAACAACTCACCCCGCCTGGGCTACACTGCAGCCGCCTTGGCGGAATTCGAATCTGTTGACGTCGTCGTGGGCACCATCATCGGGATCGCGTGCCTGCGCGGTTTTTTCCTGGGTCTGATCCGGGAGTCCTTCTCGCTCGCCTCGCTCGGGGCCGCCT
>Ga0326597_10009583_pt1 | contig 12961 bp, 10 predicted proteins | sample RVTome_12_FD_203789 | JGI IMG/M metagenome (GOLD analysis project Ga0326597, IMG submission 203789) | Soil microbial communities from uranium-contaminated site in the Upper Colorado River Basin, Wyoming, United States - RVT100D185 | ecosystem: Environmental > Terrestrial > Soil > Contaminated >... | reverse complement strand
GCCCGAGCGGTGAGGATCTCGAGCAGCCGACGGCGGCCAGCCGCAGCAAACCCGTGGCCCCCCGAGACAATGGCCCTCCCGTCGGGATGATGGACCTTGATGTCGCCCCAGTGTCGAAAGCTCCGAGAGAGCTCATCGAAGCTGGGTTGGTCGGCGTCCTGGAAGTTGTCCAGCGTCTCATCGCTGAACACCACCCCGAATCCGTAGGCATCTCCGGGTTTGTTCCGTTCCAATACCCGGACCCGGTGATCGGGACGCCCTTTCTTGAGCAGCGTCGCCAGATAGAGCCCGGATGGGCCTCCGCCAACGATGAGGATGTCGAGCGGACCTGAACTCATGGCCGTTGCGGCCGAACGCTAGAGCCTGAGCGTCCCGATTAAGTCCTCCCACCAGGAGCCCAGGGCGTCGAAGGTGCTCGACAACGCCCAGAGCAAGACGATCCCCAAGCCAACTAGCAGGACCACGGTGGCGAGGTTCCGAACTCGATAGAGCTGTCGCTGGGCTGTGTCCTCCATGTACGACGGCTCCACCAACGGCGGCGTTGGAGCCGCCAGCACGAAGGGGTCAGGTAGCTCGACGAACGCGGGGGCAGGCATCGATGGGGTCACATTTGTCGAAACTACAGGAGTCGACTTGACCAACGACACTTCGGGAAACTTTGGTTCCCAGATCGGGTATGGCTCCTCTTCCGGCTTCCATTCCTCGTCACGCTCGTCTGGCTCGTCCGACGGCTCCGATTCTGACGCGGACTCGACGTCTGAATCGATGAAGACCTCGATGTGCGGCTCGTCGGCTTCGGAGATGAGTACTGGTGACGGCTGCGGATCGAGAAAAGCCGGCGTCGCCCTCGGCTCGCCGCCAAGGCTGGCAAACGCCTCCTCCAAGGTAGGACTGGTCCCTTCCGTCGGGACTTCCAGACCAGCCTTTTCGAAGAGAGAGCGTCTGTCAACGGCGAGCACTGCAGAAAGCGCGGTTATCACCGATCCGTCGCTGGGAAGTGAAGAGTCGCGCTCCCAAGCCCGAATCGTGCTTGCCGATCGGCCAACCAGCTCACCCAGCTTGGCCTGGCTCAAACCGAGCTTGGTGCGGCGATAGCGGATGGTCCTTCCAAAGGAGCGCTCGGGCATTGACCCTCGATGGTACAAGTAGGGACGAATTGCGGATATGGGGTCTTACCCCGCGGGTCTTTCGGCTAGTCATCCTTCGGGAAAGAGACACGGCACCCCGTCCTGGGACTTTTGGCCTCAAAGACCGCACCGCCACACTGTTATCTTCAAGAAATCCGACCAGAAAGGGTCTCATGCGAAGAGCTTCATCGATTGCCTCGATCATCCTCGGGGTGCTGATGGTCATCGGAGGTGTGGCCACCTGGATCGTGGTGAGTGACACATTGTCCGACCAGCAGATCGTCACCGCCGACGATGCCTGCCTGCCGGGAAGAACTGTGGCCGGCCCGTTCACCGCATATTGCGAGGCAACGGTGATCGAGCAACACGCCCTGGAAGCCACCGGCGGGCTGTATTACGCAGAAATGGACCGCGAGGACCCACTGCGGGCGACCGCAGCAACCGCCTCGTTCCTCCAGGCCTCGTTGTTCACCTCGGTGCTCGCATTCGGCGTGGCTGCCATGGCTGTTGGCATGGGGACCATCTTCGTCCTGATCGGCCTGGGGATCCGCGACGTGGAGCAGCGCACCGGGGCCTGACGAAGGAGCGAAGCCCACTGGCATGATGGGGAGAACCGTCGGTGATCGCGATCAGACCGGTCTGAATCGGATGAAGGGCGCGGTGTCCACGTAATAGTCGAGGTGGGCACGTGCCCTCTCCGGTTCGCTCGCCCAACTCTCGGTGAGCGCTCTGAAGATGATGGCCCCCCGGGTCTCAGGATCCCCCTCGGTCTCCCCGACCACCGGCACGTCGACGGTGATCCCCCGTTTGAGATGAAGTGTGAATTCGGGATTGGCCCTGATGTTGGCCTCCCAATCTCTTTTGAACCCGGGACGGCCGGTCAAGAAGTAGGCACCGTCGAACTGGTGGAAGTAGATCTCGACCCTTCGAGGCAGACCGGTCTTGCGTCCGGTGGTGGTGATGTCGGCGATGCCCCCACGGTCCAACGCCTCTTTGACTCTGGCATCCATCCACCCGGCAACATGGTTCGCCGGCGCGATGTTCCCGAACAAGTAGCTTGAGGCCATGGGTCAGCGCATCGAGGTTTCCGCCGTGCCGTTGGGATCCGTGGCCCTGTTCAGCACCGATCGCTCGATAACCGGACAGGACGGGATTGGCTTCAGCCCCGACTCGATCGAAGGCGACGCGCCTCCCGCCGAGCTGGCCCGACGTCTGTTCATGGCCGACAGCTCGATCAACCATGTCTATGTCCTTTCCAACACCGTGTCGGTGCGCCGTCAGGAAGGATGGGATGACGATTCCCTGGATGAGGCCACCGGGGTCATCAGCGGGCTCTTCATCCACTACTCGCCTACCCAGGTTGAATCGTCGGAGGAACGAGAAGAGGCGCTGCGCCGTCAGCACTACAACGCGACCTTCACCCATATCCGCGCCCACACTGAGGACCTTTGGGTGGTGAGGGTCCGTCCGGACGATCCCATCGACCGATTCGAAGCTGGGCAGTACACCACACTCGCCCTCGGATACTGGGAGCCGCGTGCCGATGAGGCGATCGACGATTTCTCGAGCAACCAGCGGGAGAAGCTGGCACGCCGCTCGTATTCAGTGTCCAGTTCGATAGTCGACGAGGATGGGGACCTGGTCGAGGCCAACCCTCAGGATGTCGAGTTCTACATCGTCAAGGTCCGGCCCGGCGAGGAGGAGATCCCGGCCCTCACGCCCCGCATCTTCCTAAAGGGGGTCGGGGATCGGATCTTCATGGGACGCAAGTTCACCGGGCATTACACGCTCGAAGGGGTCAGGCCAACAGATGACGTCATTTTTCTGAGCACGGGGACCGGCGAGGCGCCGCAGAACAAGATGACGGCTGAGCTGCTTCGACGGGAGCACCAGGGCAAGATCCTCAACGTCGTATGTGTTCGCTATCGCGCTGACCTGGCCTATACCGAGCAACAGGCGATGGTCGAGGAGCGCTATCCGATGTATCGGTATCTGACCCTGACCACCAGGGAGCCGGAGAACCAGGGAAAGAAGGTCTACATCCAGGACATGATCACGTCGGGGCAACTCGAAGCCGAGTTGGGTGCCTCACTCGACCCGGCCGCCACCCATGTGTATCTGTGTGGCAATCCGTCCATGATCGGGCTCCCGAAATGGGTCGACGACGACATCGTCTTCCCGAAAACGGTTGGGGTGTGCCAGCTCCTGCATGAGCGGGGTTTCGCCATCGATCAGCGAAAACAACGGGGCAACGTCCACTACGAGGAGTACTGGAAGGACCGTTGATTCCCAGGTCAGGTGCCGGCGCGCTCCCGGCGTTGCGCCTCGGCCACGGCGATGGCAGTCATGTTGACCACGTCGTTCACAGAAGCATCTCTTTGCAAGACGTGAACCGTCTTGGAGAGACCGCTGAGAATCGGGCCGATCACCTCGGCGTCACCCAAGCGGTTCAAGAGCTTGTAAGAGGCGTTGGCCGCGGTCAGGTTGGGGAACACGAGAACGTTGGCGGCGCGGTTCAGCGGACCACCCGGTCGTCGATCGGCGAGCAGGGCGGGCATCACCGCGGTGTCCGCCTGCATCTCCCCGTCGACCGGGATGTCGGGCCGGGCCAGCCGGAACAGCTCCACCGCCCTGCGCACCCTGGCCGGCTCGCCTCCCCCCGCCGAGCCGAAATCCGAGTAGCTGATGAAGGCGACTCTCGGGTCACGGTCGAATTCGTTCTGGGCAGTCGCGGTAGCAGCCAGCGCGATCTCGGCGAGCTGTTCGGCAGTCGGCTCGATGTTCACCGCACAGTCGGTGAAGAAATAGGCCGTCCCCTGGACCACGACCAGATACACCGAGCTGACGATCGAGCGGCCCTCTTCGACCTTCAGGACCTGGAGAGCAGGTCGAATCGTGTCGGGGTAGTAGGTGTTGAGGCCCCCGAGCACGGCGTCCGCCTTTCCCTCCCTGACCATCAGACATGCATACATGTTGGGGTCCGCTGTCCGCTCCCGCGCTTCGCGGAGGGACATGCCCTTGTGACGCCGCAGCCCTTCGAGAACCGCGGCGTACCGGTCACGCTCCGCCCCCTCGCGGATATGGTCGATCACCTCCATACCCTCCAAAGAGAGGCCGGAATCAGCTGCCAGTGCCTCGATGCGGTCCCGGTCACCGAGCAGAACCGGAGTCGCTATCCCCTCATCAGAGACACGGCGAGCGGCACGAATGAGACGGATGTCCTCGGCGTGGGGGTAGACCACCTTCTTGGGCTGCTCCATCGCCTTGGTCGTGATGGCGTTGATCAGGCTGTGAGAGGCTCGGAATCGAGTCTGGAGCTGGGTTCGATACTCGTCGAAGTCCGCAATCGGCGTCCCCGCCAGGCCTTCCTCCATGGCCGCTCGAGCCACTGCAGGCGCCACCCTCCACAGCACCCTTGAATCGAACGGCTTTGGAATCAGGTACTCGGGGCCAAACTGGAGACGCTCCAGGTCGTAGGCGCGGAGAACGGAGTCGGGCACCGGTTCCCGAGCCAGATCGGCCAAGGCGTGGGCAGCCGCCTTCTTCATCCCCTCGGAGACGGCTCGCGCCCTCACGTCCAGGGCGCCTCGGAAGATGAAGGGGAACCCGAGAACGTTGTTGACCTGGTTCGGATAGTCACTGCGACCGGTGGCCATGATCACGTCGTCCCGAGCAGCCCGAGCGTCTGGATAGGAGATCTCGGGATCCGGGTTGGCAAGGGCGAAGACAATTGGATCAGGCGCCATCGACTGGACCATCTCTTTGGACACCGTTCCCGCTACCGAGACTCCCACCAGAGCGTCGGCCCCGACCAATGCGTCGTCGAGAGTTCGAGCGTCGGTCTCAACCGCAAACTCACGCTTGGTGTCATTCAGGTCATCACGTCCGGAATGGATCACGCCCCGGGTGTCGACGAGGAGCACGTTCTCGGGATTCACCCCCAACTCGATGAAGAACCTGGCGGAGGCGATCCCGGCGGCCCCGGCGCCGACGAAGACCACCTTGGTGGCTCCGATGTCCCGCCCGGTCAGCTCACAAGCGTTGATGAAGGCAGCGCCCCCGATGATCGCGGTGCCGTGCTGATCATCGTGGAACACCGGGATGTCGAGCCGATCACGGAGCGTCTGCTCGATGTAGAAGCACTCGGGCGCCTTGATGTCCTCGAGGTTGATGCCACCGACCGTGGGAGCGAGCATCTCGCAGAACCTGACCACATCGTCAGGGTCACGGGCATCGATCTCGAGGTCGAAGACGTCGATGTCGGCGAATCGCTTGAAGAGAACGGCTTTCCCCTCCATGACCGGTTTCGACCCCAACGGGCCAATGTCGCCCAGCCCAAGCACCGCCGTGCCGTTGGAGACAACGGCGACCAGGTTCCCGCGGTTGGTGAAGCGAAACGCCGCCTCTGGATCCTCGGCGATCACCAAACAGGGCTCGGCAACGCCTGGTGTGTAGGCGAGACTCAGATCCGCTTGCGTTGCGGTTGGCTTCGTAGACCTAATGGCGATCTTGCCAGGGCGCGGGTTCTCGTGGTAGTCGAGGGCTTCGGAGAAGTTGGTCTTGTCGGCCATAGCGTGAGAACCCTACCGGCGGTCCAGGGTTCGGTTCTCGCCAGAGTCGAAAAAAGCCTGTGATTCGCACCGCACGACTTCGCGTTTAGAGGTCCGACCTGCGAGAATCCAGATGAATAATGGTGACCACAGACCTCCCGATCGTCCAGGACAACGGGTACAAGGTGATGCCCGGCTGGCGTGTCGGCCACGCTCCCGAGGAGTCCACGACCCGTTCCGGATTGCTGGTGCCCATGGGGACCAAGGATGGCAACGATGCGCTCGCCCTGGTGGATGTGAACACCGGACAACGGTTCTGGGCAGTGCCAACCGGGGCCTGGCGCTTCATCTGGCCGGCCACCGGCAAGTCGGTGATCGCGGTTCGCGAGTCACAGATCATCGCCGAAGAAGAGCTGGAGCACGTGGGCGACGAAGGCCAGTATCTCTGAGCAGGAGTAATCCACCCGCGTTGACGGAATCGGTCGGCAATCATCCTGGTTTCAGCCGAATGATCCTCAATGACTCGAGAACCTACGTCACGTAGCCGACGCCGTCTCACCGCGACGGTCACCGACCTCGAGGTCAGGGTTCAACGCGCCTTTCTGGTCGGCGTCGAGCTCCCCGGGATGACCGGCGTCGAAGCCGAGCGCAGTCTCGACGAATTGGTCCTCCTCACCGACACCGCCGGAGCCGACCCGGTGGATCGGGAGCTGGTACGTCGGCGGCGAATCGACCCCGCGACCTATCTGGGCTCGGGGAAGGCGGAGGAGCTGGCGACCCTGACCAAGGCAATGGACATCGACCTGGTGGTGTTCGACAACCCGCTCGCCCCCGCTCAGCAGCGAAACTTGCAGAAGCTCTTCGAATGTGACGTCGTGGATCGCGAAGCGTTGATCCTCGACATCTTTGCCCAGCATGCCAAGTCCAGGGTCGGCGCCATCCAGGTCGAGCTGGCGCTGCTCCGTTACTACCTCCCCCGACTCCGGGGCAAGGGAAAGGCCCTTTCCCAACAGGGTGCCGGCGTCCTCGCCCGCGGACCGGGTGAGACCAAGCTGGAGACCGACCGGCGCCGCATAGTGCAACGTATCTCGAAGTTGGAGCGGGAGTTGAAGGCAACCGTCAAGCACCGGGCCACGCAACGAAAATCTAGGAGGAAGACCGACATCCCGCAGGTAGCGATCGTCGGCTACACCAACGCCGGCAAGTCGACGCTGCTGAACGCCCTTACCGACGCCGGGGTCCTCGTCGAGGACCGGTTATTCGCCACTCTGGATTCCACCGTTCGCCGTCTAGTCCTGCCCAACCATCGCCGCGCCTTGGTCGCGGACACTGTCGGTTTTGTCAGGCGCCTTCCCCACCATCTCATAGAGGCGTTCCAGTCGACACTTGCCGAGGTGGGCGAGTCCGATCTGCTGCTCCTGGTTGTCGATGGAACGGACACCGACCCTGCCGGTCAACTGGCGGCGGTCAGAGAAGTCCTCCTCGAGATCGAGGCTGCGGGCATCCCTGAACTGATCGTCGTCAACAAGGTCGACGCGATGTCAGAAGCCGCCAGGCGGCGCCTGCAGAATCTGTATCCGGGCGCGGTCCTGATCTCAGCTCTGGAGGGCACCGGGCTCGAGGAGATGCTGGGCCGAGTGGCCGACCTCATAGAGCAACCGATGGTGACCCTCACCCTCGAGATCCCCTACGACCGAGGAGATCTGGTCGCGGCTGCCCACAGAATCGGAGATGTCGTGCAAGAGAAACATGACGATCAGGGCACGATCCTCGAGGTGAGGGTCCCAGAGAGCGCCCGGGGGCAGTTCGCCGACTTCAGTCGCTAGACAGACCCGCCACCAGTGTTGCGGCTCCGATGATGCCGGCGTTCTTGCCGAGCGCTGCCGGCACCACCGGCACCAGCGGATCAAAGGCGGAGGCAAACGACTCCCATTTGGTGACTACCCCTCCTCCCACCACGATCAGGTTGGGGCTGAACACCTTGTTGACGTGGCTCACGAACTCGTTGGCCCGAGCCCCCCACTCCGACCATTCCAGATTCTCCAACTTCATCGCCTTGGCCGAAAACCGGATCTCTGCGGGCCTTACCCCTCCCAACTCGATCTGACCCAACTCGACGTTGGGCACCAGTTTTCCGTCGATGAGCATCGCGCTGCCTATCCCCGTCCCAAATGTGAGCATGATCACCGTTCCGGCGGCGTTCCTGGCCTCCCCGAATCTCGACTCACCCAGACCGGCCGCATCGGCGTCGTTGATCACGGTGACTTCCCGGCCGGTCACCCCGGAGAAGAGCCTCACCGCGTCGACCCCGATACACGAAGGGTCGATGTTCGATGCGGAGTACACCAGGCCCTCTTTGACCACTGCCGGGAACCCGACCCCGATCGGGCCCTCCCCACCCAAGGTTTCGACGACTTGTCTCACAGCCGAAGCGATGGCATCGGGTGTCGCGGGTCGTGGAGTGTCGAAACGCACCCTTTCGGATATGACTTTGCCGGCATCGGTGTCGACCAAGGCACCTTTGACCCCGGAGCCACCAACATCGATCCCTACCCGAATCCTCGCCACGACGGGCGAGGGTAGGACAACGCGGTGCGGGAGGGCGAGTGGGCATTGCTCGGTCCCTCTCCCTTCGTGGGTCTTGGTTGTGGCCGTTAGCCTCGCCTCGATGAGCGATCGAGCCGACATTGCCGTGGTGGGCCTGGCCGTGATGGGCGCCAACTTGGCTCTCAATCTCGCCGACGCCGGGAACAGGGTCGCGGTCTACAACCGGACCCATGCCGTCACCGAGGAGTTCATGCGCGGAGAGGCGGCGACCAAGGACATGGTGGGTGTGGGCTCGTTGGAAGAGCTGGTGTCCCTTCTCGAGCCTCCGCGGGTGATCCTGCTCATGGTGAAGGCGGGCCCAGCCGTCGACGAGTTGATCAACACTCTCTCCGACCATCTCGAGACCGGAGACGTCATCATCGACGGCGGGAACTCTCTTTACACCGACACCGAGAGAAGACAGACCGAGGTCGAAGGGCGCGGGCTCCTCTACTTGGGGATGGGGATCTCCGGCGGTGAGGAGGGGGCCCGACACGGCCCTTCTCTGATGCCCGGGGGAAGTGCGGCTGCGTGGGGGCGGGTGGAGCCGATCCTCAAGGGAATCGCGGCCAGGGCCCCCGATGGCTCGCCGTGCTGTGACTGGATCGGCCCTGGTGGCGCCGGTCATTTCGTGAAGATGGTCCACAACGGGATCGAATACGGGGACATGCAGGTGATCGCCGAGGCCTACGACCTGATGCGTCGGGGGATGGGCATGAGCCCTGCCCAGATCTCGGGGGTGTTCGGCGTCTGGAACGACGGACGTCTCCGCTCATACCTGGTCGAGATCACTCGCGACATCCTGGCGACCAGCGAGAACGGCACCCCCATGGTCGATCTCATTCTCGATGCCGCCGGCCAGAAGGGGACCGGGAAATGGACTGTGATCTCATCGATGGAATTCGGCGAGCCGACAACCCTCGTCGCCGAAGCCGTCTATGCCCGAATTGTCAGTTCCGACCCGGAGCGACGGCAGAAGGCCGCAGAGGTCTTCCCGACACCGACAGGCGAGCTCGGAGGAGTCGGAACCGAGGACATCGAACAGTCCCTCTACGCATCGAAGATCATTTCCTATGCCCAGGGGTTCCGCCTGATGGGCAGGGCATCTGCGGAACACCAATGGGACCTCGACCCGGGGTCGATCGCCTCGATCTGGCGAGCGGGATGCATCATCCGTGCCGCCTTCCTCGAAGACATCACCGCCGCCTACCTCCGGAACCCCGGTCTGGAGGACATGACGGAGGACGGGTTCTTTTCAAAGGCGCTCCTCGACGCCGAAAACCCCTGGCGCAGGGTGGTGGCCGGCGCAGTGACCGCCGGGATCCCCGCACCTGCCTATTCGAGCGCCCTCGGCTACTTCGACTCGATGCGATCGGCCCGGCTACCCGCCGACCTCATCCAGGCGCAACGGGACTACTTCGGAGCCCATACCTTCGAAAGGGTCGACCGCCCCCGTGGGGAGTTCTTCCATCACGAATGGTGATGCGGGCGCGTGTCTTCCTTCGGCGTTAGGGACCTATAGGTCCATGACTCCGCGCCAGAACGGGTGGGGGGGACAACACGATCAAACAGGTGGGATCCCGGGGACCTCGATACGATCCGCAACGCTGAACTCCGGATCTGAGGCGTCGGCATCCTCGACGTGTTGGCGGCGGATCCCCATGATGAAGAGGATGGCGTCGAGGTAGGGAACCGAGATGTTGGTGTCCGCCCGCTCCCGGACCACGGGTTTGGCGTTGAAGGCGATCCCCAACCCCGCCGCGGCCAGCATGTCCAAGTCGTTGGCGCCATCACCTACCGCCACCACCTGGGCCAAAGGGATCCCTTCGGCGTCGGCAATTGCCCTCAAGAACTGGGCCTTCCGGGGCCCGTCGACGAACTCCCCGGTCAACTCACCGGTCAGAACCCCATCCACCGACTCCAAGGTGTTCGACAGGGAGTAGTCGATCCCGAGATCGGCGGCGAGGACGTTGGTGAATCTGGTGAAACCGGCGGAGACGATGGCGGTCACCATCCCCAACCGCTTCAAAGTGCGGATAAAGGTCCGTGCCCCACTCGTCAAGGTGATGTTCTCGAAAACCCGGGTCAGCGCGACCTGGTCAAGGCCCTTGAGAAGCGACACCCGCTCCCGCAACGACTTCTCGAAATCCATCTCGCCGGTGAGCGCGAGGTGGGTCATCTCGGCCACCTGTTCTTCGACACCTGCTTCACGAGCCAGAAGGTTGATCACTTCGTGCTGGATCAGAGTCGAGTCGACATCCATGATCACCATGCGCTTGGCGCGACGTTCCAGACCATCGGGCTGGATCGCCACGTCCATCGGAAGCTGGGTAGCCGCAAGAACCAGGCCCTCGCGAATCACCGAAAGGTCGCCGCCTGAGACCAGCAACTCGTATGACACCACGGGGTAGCGTGACAACCTGAAGATCCGCTCGATGTTCCCGTCACCGGCCGCGATCGCCGAGGCCACGGCTCCGAACTCCTCGGGCCCGATCTTCATTCCGATCACTGTCACCGCCGACATTGGCCGGCTGGGCGTCGGTGTGTCGTCGACCACCTCAAATTCGAGATGGAGACCCCGTTGCCATCCATAAAAGAGGAGATCGCCGATGGTGGCTCGCTGCCCGGACACTCCGATCAGCACATTCAGCGTTAGCCGACCCCGCACCACGATCTGCTCTACGTCGTAGATCTCGGCATCCGAGTCTGCAAGTACCTGCATCAAACCGGCCGAGATTCCGGGACGGTCGGGCCCGTTTACTGCGACCAAAATCGTAGACCGTTCGCTCATCTTCCATCAGGGTAAAGCCATGGGGCAGGATCACCGTCATTCGGTCTCGTGACATGTCGGAGTCGGTACCATCAGGCGGGTCCGCTGATGATTCGAGGCTATCCGTGTCTGACAACCCTTATCGTTTGCCGCGCCAGGTCATCCCCAGCCATTACGACCTGCGTCTGGAGCCCGACCTGGAATCCTTCACCTTCAAGGGGGCGGTTTCCATCACCCTTGGCGTCGTTGAAACCGTTGACTCCATCGTCCTGAATTGCGCCGAGATCGACATCAAATCGGCCCGTCTCTCCTCAGGCGAGGCGACCATCGAGGTCGAGGAGGTTTCCTACGACGAGGAGCTCGAGTTCACGACGTTGACCTTGGCCTCAACGGCAGTGCCGGGCACATATCGACTCGACATCGAGTACACCGGGATCGTCAACGATCAGCTCCGGGGCCTCTACCGCTCGAGCTTCAAGGATGAGGACGGCACCGAACACGTCATCGCGACCTCACAATGTCAGGCGACAGACGCCAGAAGGGTCTTCCCGGGTTGGGACGAGCCCGACATCAAGGCCACTTTCCAGACCACGATGGTGGTTGCAGACGGGCTCGAGGCCTACTCCAACACTCAGGAGTTGAGGCGCACCACTCTTGGCGACGGCCGCGTGGAGTTCGCCTTCGCTCCGACCATGAAAATGTCCACATATCTACTGGCGTTCATAGTCGGCGCCTTCGAGGCAACCGACCCGGTTGTGGTCAGAGGGACTCCGATCCGGATCATCGTCCCCAAGGGCAAGCTCCACCTCACCGATGTGGCGATGGAGAACGCAATTTTCTGCTTCGAGTACCTCTCGGACTATTACGGCATTCGCTATCCGGGTGACAAGTTGGACCACATCGCGGTACCCGATTTTGCCGCCGGGGCCATGGAGAACGTCGGTCTGATCACCTACCGCGACGCCTATCTCGTCGTCGACAAGAAGAAGGCCAGCCAGAGCGAGTTGCAGAACACCCTCGATGTCATCGGTCACGAGGTCGCCCACCAGTGGTTCGGCAATCTGGTGACCATGCGCTGGTGGGAGGGAGCCTGGCTCAACGAAGCCTTCGCCAGCTTCATGGAGTTGAAGGCCACGGACGCCAAGATGCCCGTCTGGAAACGCTGGCTCTCCTTCGCCAATCTCGAGATCCCATGGGCCATGGGAACGGACCAGCTCCACACCACCCGGCCCATCGAGTTCGAGGTCAGCTCCCCTCGTGAAGTCGACGAGATGTTCGACGCCATCACCTATGGCAAAGGGTCAGCGGTACTCTGGATGATCGAGCAGTTCATCGGCACCGAACAGTTCCGCCAGGGGGTTGGCAACTACCTGCGCAAGCACGAGTACGCCAACACCGTGACCACCGATCTCTGGGAGGGCCTGGACGGAGCCTCGGACTGGCCCGTCGGTGAGATCATGGACACCTGGGTCTACCAACGTGGCTTCCCCCAGATCGAGGTCAGTCTCGTGGATCGAGGCGTTCGGCTCGGCCAGCGCCGATTCCTCGCCATCCCCGATGAGGCCGATAGCACCATCTGGAAGGTGCCGGTGCAGCTTCGCGGGGTCGCCGGAGGTGAGCCCTTCGATCACAAGGTCCTGTTGGAGGATGACGAGACGATCGTGGAGTTGGCAGGGCCGGTCGAGTGGGTGGTCGCCAATGCCGGCGGTCACGGTTTCTATCGGACCCGTTACTCGGAGCCCTTGTTTGCCGGGCTGCTGGAGAACCTGACTCTCCTCGACGACATCGAGCGCTACGGACTGGTATCCGACACGTGGGCGATGATTCGGGCGGCGCAAGTCCCGGCATCGGATTTCCTCGACCTGGTGGGGGCATTCGGTGAGGAGACCGAACAGGCGATTTGGTCCGTCATCACCGGCGGCTTAGCG
>Ga0326597_10009582_pt1 | contig 12962 bp, 10 predicted proteins | sample RVTome_12_FD_203789 | JGI IMG/M metagenome (GOLD analysis project Ga0326597, IMG submission 203789) | Soil microbial communities from uranium-contaminated site in the Upper Colorado River Basin, Wyoming, United States - RVT100D185 | ecosystem: Environmental > Terrestrial > Soil > Contaminated >... | reverse complement strand
CGTATGCCGCGGCGCAGCCGAGCCAGGTCGCGCTCACTGAACGTCAGCCGGATGCGTGCTCGCCCCTTGCGATCCAGCCGGACGACCCCGGTTGGGTCGGTCCCCACCATGACGCCAGCGTCGGCATACCGGCGGTAGCGCTGCATGCGCCGGAAGTGCGACAGGAACCAGCCGCCGAGGCTCAACGAGAACACCACGGGCGGAGCGAAGTAGCTCTCGATCACAAACTCGTCACTGGCCTCCGCCATACAGGTCAGTCCGATGCCATCGAAGCCGTCCAGCTCCTCCTCGGTTTCTGCGGTGACGAAGGCCCCTCCGAGGGCGTGCAGCCCCCGTCCCACCCGACCATCCAGGTCGATTCCGCTGCCGAGCAGCACCAGGCTGGACCCAATGGCGCCGGCGCACATCACCGTCCGGTCGGCACGGATCGTCGAGAATTCGCGGTCTCGCACGAAGCTCACGCCGATCGCGGCCCCGCGCTCCACATTGACCCGCACCTCCCGGCAGCGATCCAGCACCAGGGCTCCCCGGGCCTCCGCCCATGGGATGTAGGTGACCAGCATGGAGGTCTTGCGGTTGTAGCGGCACCCGTAATTGCACCAGCCGCAGGCGATACAGGTATCGCGATTGTGATCGAGAAACCGGTGCTGGATGCCGAGCTGCTGGCAGCCGCGGATGAAGTAGTCGGTCCCCTTGTTGGCCAGCGCAGCCGGGATGGGAGACACCCGCAGAGCGGCTTCGATCTCCTCATAGGCCTGGACAAGGGCACCCTTGGGGATGGTCGCGCCCGCCCGCTCCCAGTCCGACAGAACCCGGTCGAGGTCGGGACGGAGCCAGATGGCGTTGTTGATCACCGTGGACCCGCCGACCCCGCTGCCCTGAGCGATGACCACATCGTGGTCATCGGTGGTCTGCAGCCCGCCGTGCTTGTAGGTGCGCGGGATCATCTCCAGCTCGGAATGCTCGAAGGTCTGGGGGTCCTGCCGCTCGCCGCGCTCCAGCACCACGACGCGGAGGCCTTTGCGGGCCAGCTCATAGGCCATGACGCTGCCGGCTGCGCCCGAACCCACGACGACCACGTCAACCCTGGCTTCCATCAGCCGCCTCCGTCCGGGTGGGGATCCGGGTAGTGCTTCGGCGTCTGGTCTACTCCTTGCGACCGCGGGCGTTGCTCGAACGGACGGTAGCCGACTCGCGCCATCCCACCTCGGCTCCCGTAGTAGCCGGCGCTGGCGAGCAGCTTCAGACCACGGGCGACGTCCCTGAACAGCCCTCCGGCTCCGATGACCTTCTCCACTGCCCGCCGCCGCTCGTTCGACCCCAGGTTGCTAAAGGCGATGGGGCGTAAGATGAGCAGCGGCAGCAGCCATTCGACCACGAACAGCACCCGCTTGATGTCGGTGCGCAGCGGCGAATCGATCTGATGCAGGAAGTGATCGACGTGGATCGCCACTTCGATCGGATGCAGGGCCGGGCTCTCGTCGGCTTCAATCATCGTATCCGCCACTTGGATCATGGTCTCAAACTGGCGCAGCGAGAAGAACCGCGGACTGAAGCGGGCTTGGAGCGCCTGCCGGCGCAGGAACACGGAGAGCGCGGCCAGCGCCAGCATGGCCAGGCCTGCGATGATCGAGCCGGCCCGGCCGGTCAGCAGGCCCTCGACCAGCCACAGGGTGCCGACCAGCGGGAGCAGCCAGCCGGCCACATCGACCACCGGCCGGTTATGGCGGATACCCCCGCTCCCGAGCAGCAGCAGTCCTCCCGCCACCCCGGTGCCGGCGACCAGCAGGCCCTCCAGGAACCCGAGCGTGAAGAACGGGTTGGGATAGACACCGGCGACGACGGCAAATAGGATCAGGCCCCAGCCCAATGCGGTGAGCAGGTCGGTGAGGAACAGCTCGATGACGTTTAGGCCATACACCTTCATGGGAAATTCCATGCGGCTGACTCCCTCTCAGGTCTTGGTGACGAACACGCCCTCGAACAGCCGGGTGAGCGCTTGCAGGGCCCGGAAGAGCCAGCGCCACTTGCGCACCGGGGGGAAACGCTCGTCCTGCTGGCTGGCGAAGGCGCGCGAGAAGAATCGGCTGAGCCAGTAGGCTTCCTCGATGGCGTCCATGGCGATCACCACGAAGGGGCGGATGTTCGTCCAGGGATGCCACTCGCTGAGATTGCCAATCCGGGTGATGTGGATGGAGCCCCAGCGATGCAGGGCCTCCTGCACGACGTAATTCAGCGCGGGATTGACGCCCATCTTCTCTCCGATGACCCAGTCCAAAGCAAAGACGTTTTCGCTGGCCATGATGGTGTGGGTGGGGTTGGGCTTGGCATCCCGCACGTGACCGCTGAATCCGTCCCCGCTCACCCAGGCGTCCAAGAAGCCGAAGTGGACCGGGAAGCGGTCGAGGATCAAGATGCAGCATTGGTAGTACTCACGGCCCTTTCCGTGGTAGTGCTTCATCTTGTCCCAGGCGGGCAAGCAGCCGTAGATGTTCTTCAGGCAGCCGGTATAGAAACACTGCCAATGGGTCTTGTTCTTGGCAAATGAGATGCGGTAATCGGCATCGCGCCAGGTCCGCCCGACGAAGTGCTGGCCGAGCACGCCGCCGTAGTCGTATGGCTCCATCTGCTCGCTCAGATCCTCAACCCGGTAACCTTGGGCTCCATATCCGACCATCCGGGCGACGGCTGCCACGTTTCGCCCCTGATAGGAATAGTCATACACATTGCGCGCTTCGACCACCGCGATGTTTTGGTAGCCCCGCTCGCGCAGCCGGGAGATCAGGAACTCAACCAGCTCAGGGTCGGTATAGACCGGGGATGGATTCTGGTACAGCGAGGCGGTCATGATGTTGGGCTTGATCGCGATCAGGAACTGGGCGCGGGGCTTCCCGGCCGATTGGTAGACCGCCTCGATATTCTCCATGAAGCCGGCGCGTTCGATGGCCCAGTGCATGACCTGCAGCCTGTCTTCCCCGGTCTCGATCCAGACGGTCGCGTCCTTGGAGTAGATGGGGTAGGTTCCGGCAGGAGGCATGGAATGAGTTCACCTTCTTCATTTGCAGCCTATACGAGGCTATTGAAGATCAGGCTCGAATCAATATCGCTCCCGCTGTGCCCCGGCCTCTCGCCCAGACGCGATAATGTGGGTGGGGTTGGGGGTTCCAGGGGGCAAGGGGCGGGGAGCTATTCTCCCCGCCCCACCCCTCGGAGCAGAGACGAGGCTACCCGCAAGAAACCGGTACACCTCATCCTTCTTCTGCTCATTCCAGGCAGAACCCGGCGGAATCCTCGGACCAGTGCCCCACCCCCTGGCTGTTGCGGATGGCGCGATCGATCGCGATGACACGGATCACGTAGCCGCACGCTTGCATGCCGGTGGTATCGAGGCTCCACACATCCCCCGGCGCGACGGCCGTCTGCACCAGCCCTGAGATCGGACTGGGCACCCCCACCCCAGGCGGATTCACGTTCGGCTCGACGTCGAGTCGGTACCGGGCGAAGTACAGGTCGCGGGCGACAAACTTGCCGGAGAGAGTCGTGCCGATGGCGAACTTGCCGCAGTTGCCGGCGCCGCTCAAGATCTCGATCGACGCCTCCGGCCAAGTGTTGTCGAGTTGGAGGAGGTGGGTATCCACGCCCACCGGGTTTCCGGCCGGGTCATAGGTGGAAAGCTTCACCTGCCACATCGCATTCCCTGTCGTGTCCCACTGCGCCAGCAGGCCGTTGATGTTTTCTTCGAAGGGGCGATAGGTGAAGCGCAGCGTCACGGGATCGGCCGGGTGCACCCACGTCGTGCCGTCCTGGCGGGTCAACACGAGATTGGTCACCACCGCCGTCGGCGCGCCGCCACCTGCCGGCGTCACCTCCACTTTGTAGCTGTACCCCACCAGCGGAGCACCTTGCACGGTGACACGACCGGCGAACGGGCAGGCCCGGGCATCGGCGGTGGCGATGACGCCGTCCGGGTTGTCGGGCGGGAGATTGTTGGTGGCGAAGACCGCATCCGGCGTGGTGAGTCCCGTCAGGTCATGGATGTAGGACACGGGGATGCCGCCCAGGATGGCAATCTGTCCGGCGGGCGCACCCGCGGCCGGGGCGATGTTGATCAGCGTCTCCTCGCGGTTGCCCCAGGCGGGAACGTGGTTGGGGTTGGAGCACAGCGCGGGGACATTCCAGGACAGGATGGCGCGGATGTGCACTACCGTGGCCCCCAGCGTGCAGGCCTGGCGGTAGGGACCGAGGTCCACCGGGAGTCGTACGGCGTAGTACACCCCCTCGGCGGGTAGGTTGGACAGATCGTAGACCCGCACGTCTGCAGTGCCCAGACAGGTCTCGAAGCTGCCATTGCCGTCGAAGTCCGCCCAGAAGGTGACGTACTCGCGGCTCCCGTCGCTGCATGGCCCGCCGGAATACCCCGCAGGCTTCTTGACTTGGATCACGCCGACCAGAGTGTCGGGCGAGTTCGGATCCAGGCCGATGCACTTGAGCTCTTCGTAGCTGATGTCGCCATCGGTCTGGGGGAAGAGCAGATCGACGATCCCCGGATCGAAGGCGATGCCTGGCAAGAGCGTTGCAAACGACTCGGCGCTCAAGTTGGTCTTCGCCGAGACGAAGGCCGAAATCTCTTTGAAGGCGAAGCGATGCGCCGGGACGTCCTTGCCCTTGTATTCCTGCGCCAGCTCCGCCGCGCTCAGCGCCTTCTTCGTGGTCTGGATCGGCGCTTCGAGATCGACCACTTCCTTCAGCATCGGCGGGAACTTCGCCTGGACAGCCTCGAAGAGATCCAGCGGGGGGATGAAGCGCAACGGCTCCACTAGGATGGCCGCCTCGCGCACGTTGCCCCACACCGGCGTCCAGTTGGGCTGATTCGCCGGCGGCGGGTTGTTCCAGGAGAGGATGGCGCGCATGCGGATCAACGGATCGAGAAAGCAGATCCTGCGGGCGGGGTCGACCGGCAGCGAGACCGCGTACTCCAGCCGTTTCCCACCCTCGGTGCCTTCGGCGACGTTGAAAGCCTGGAAGCTCGTCATCCCCTGGTCTTGCCAGGTCGCGCCGCCGTCGAAGGACAGGTAGAAGCGCACGTACTCCGGGGTGCCTGGCCCGCAGATGTCGGTGCCGTAGCCCGAGGGCTGGTAGATATAGACCACGCCCTCGAGGCGCTCTTGCTGTGGGTGGTAGCCCACGCACGCCAGCTCCTCGTAGTGGGTATTGCCGGAGATGGGCACGACGGCCTTGAAGGTGCTCTCCAGCAGGTTCCCGAAGTAATTCGGATTGGTGAGCAGCAGCGGCTTGAAGGCCGCGCGCTCCTTGGCATAGGCCCTCTTTGCTTCGGTGGGGGCCTTGCGAGCGGTCTTTTTCATCTCGTTGTCCATCGGAGTCCCTCCTCAGACCCTGTGGCTTACGTCCCATCCGGTGCTGTGCTTTCAGTGCGTCTCCATCCGCGAGTCGCATCGCGTCATCTTTCACCTCCTTCATCCATGGACGCCGCACCCAATCGCAGTGGCGCCAAGCGGCTCGAGACGTGCCCGGCAGCCAAGCACCGAAATATTCTCAAGTGTTGTGCATCGGCCATCTCAAGCGGCGATCCGGCCCCTTTCGTCTGCGGCGTCGGTCCCTTCACCGCGGCAAAAGCGGACCCGGGCAATGCTTGGTTGTGAAGTCATCGGCGGGCGAGCGCTCTGAGGTCATCCACCAACCTGCGCAGGGGCGCGGTCTCCGGGCTCTCATCATCCTGGAATTGCACCCGGTGCCGGACCTCACCCTCGGCAGCCTCGATCTCATAGCGCTGATAGTCGGCGCCGACGGCCTCTCCGGATACGAAATCCGGAAGGGAGAACAAACCCGCCTTGGATACCAGCTGCTGCACCTCTTCGGCGACGCTCTCGTCGAGCTCTTCAGTGTCCACCGTGAGCAGATCCTCTACGATGCCAGCAAATCCACCAGAACGGGTGACGGTGATTTTCATGGGTGTCCCTCGACCTGGGATCCCGGGGGACGGAGGCGTCCCCCGGGATAACCTTCTCTGAGCGCCGGCAACTCCTGCCCGCTCATCCTTCCAGACCCGCTCTGAAGCTCTCGATCTCGGCCTCGAGCACCTCTTCCTCTCCCCCCTCCTCGCTGTACTCGGTGAGGTTCATGGTGCCGCAACAGGCGCTCCGATCCTGCACGGCATCGTCGGATGCGTGTACGACCCGTTCGAGGCTCATGCCCTCGGCGAAATCCAAGGCGAAAGATGGGGGGGTGGTCACGATTTCACGCAAGGCGAAGCGGTTGCGGATCGCGTTGCGGTACTGTACAGGCTTGCCGTCATCGGCGGTGATTTGCAGCATGGCGTTGGCGACATCGGCATACATCGCCCCCGTGTCCGGGGCAGATTTCATCGCCCGCAGCACCAACCCCCAGGCGTACTTGCCCACCTCATAGAGCACGGCTGCATCGTCTCGCAGGCTGGGGTTGCGCTCATGGTCAAAGAGATCGGCCATGACGTCGTAGACCGCGCCGGTGAAGACCTGCGAGATCGAGTGGACCTCGTTACTCACCTCGCCGAGCTTGAGATCGTTGTCGGCGTTGCGCAGGCCGTTGGACCGACCGAGGGCCTCGCCGAACTCCTCGGCCACGTCCTGCAGGAAGCTCTTGTCGTGCAAGTCGCCCTTGGTGAGCGCGATCAGCGCCTCCACCTGGTCGAGCTGCGAGAGGGCCATGAAGATCGCGGTCAGATCGCCGAAGGACTCGTGCAGGCCGCCGGTTTGAGGCGGATTGCCCAGCAGCAGCCACTGCGGCTTGAAGCTGTCGAGGATGGCATGCCCGGCCTCATGGGAGACGATGTCCAGCGACCTGCAGGTGAAGACGCGCTCCGCGGGCGAGGTTCCCGGCTTGATGAAGTCCCCGAACTTGAGCGCCCGCTTGGTTCGGCTGTAGAAGGCGTTCATGGTATCCGGGATGCCGTGGGGATGAACCTCCAGCGGATCGGTGTTGCTGGGGCTGTTCCATTGCCAGGGGACCGGGTCGCCGTCCATCGCGCGCTGGACCAGCGTGAGGGTCTGCCGCACGACGGCGAAGGTGTGAACCGCGTCGAAGGAATCGACGCCCGGGGTCTGGATGAAATCACCCAGCGTGTTGGGCGCCACCGGCGAAATCCCCTTGACGTTGATGCGCGCATCGCGCGGTCCGGTGAAGACCCGCCCGGGGAGGTAGGCTTTGCGGATGCCGAGTTCGGACACGGTCGGGTCCTGCTTCCAAATCAACACCCGGGCCCCTCCCGCCGGGACCGGCAGCGGCAATGGGGTTGGCCTCCGACCGGGGAAGGCCCGCACGCGGGTGCGCTGCAGCTCTTCCCGATAGGTTTGGTATTCGCGGGTTGGTGTGGGCACAAACGGGATTTTCAATGCAGCGACCTTCTCGCTGCGCCGCTCTTCCATTTCACTATCCTCCTGGGGCTGAGAAACCTGCCGGATGCCCGTTTCATCTCGATCGTTTTCTCAATGCGCCACCTCCCTGCCTTTGAGTTGGAACCGCTGTAAGTTCAATGTAAGAGACAATCCCTGCAATCTCATCAATAATGGGAGTGACTGGGGCAGCGCCAATGTCCTCGATGACCGAGATCACCGAAACCGCCAAAGAGCTGATTGTCACGCTCTACGCCCTGCGCCTTGGACCTCCCGATGCGAGCCCCCGGCCGGGCTCGGCCCTCTTCATCGAGGTGTGCTTCGCTGTCGACGACGAAGAGGGTGGGGAAGAGCACCACACCCCGTCGATCATCCATTCGCTGAATTGACCCGAATACCTGAGCGCGATGTCAGCCCCCGGGTCAGGGCGGGGCCTTGGCGCGGTAATCGATCACGAAGAAGCCGCGCAGCGGCTCGCCCGTGGACTGCTTGATCTGGATACCTGAGGCCGGATTCTGCAACTTCATATTCAAGCTTGGCTCCGATCCCGGATGGTTCGGATCGTAGACCCGGACACTGAGCTGCTTGGTCGCATCGTTGAAATCGTAGGCGCGCGCAACCACCTGATGGTTTCGCGTGACCCCCTCGAGCCCTCCGACTCGAATAAGCGCCAACACCGCGGGCTTGCCCCGATCCAACCTCCAACGCAGCTTGCCAAACTCTCGGCCGGCGGTCTGGCGCCAGACATCCCTGTCCGGCATGACCGTCCAGCTCAAGACCTTGAGCACGCCCTGCGGCGGCACAAGGCTATCGATCTGGCGTTGGACCAGGTAGCGATGCAGTGTCGTCCCCTGCCCGGGAGGGCTCGAGACGGTGGGGACAGGCCTGCTGGCATCGAAATAATCCAGCGCTGCAAAACACATCCCCCCGCACAGCCCGAGCACCAAGTCACCCAGGTCTATCGCACCGATGAGCGGGAGCTCGAAGTCCAGCGACACCTGGAAGCGATTGACGAAGCGGAAGCCGTGGGTTTGGGGGGTGAAGTTGGTACTGGCAGAGCTCACCGCATCACCTCGCTTCGTTCTCGGCGCTTCGCAGTCATGCGATCGGCGAAGCGATCCGCAAGCGCGGCGATCGTCAGCGAGGGGTTGGGGCCCACCGGGCCGGGCATGACTGAACCGTCGGCAATGAAGAAACCAGGGTGGTTGTAGACCTCGCCATAGGAATCCACGACGCCTTCCGCCTCATTGCGGCCCATCGGACAGCCTCCCAGCGGATGAACGGTCACGACACGATTGAATCGGTAGGTCGGGTTCACCGCGAACTCGGCATTCAACGCGCCCGCGATGGCGGCCATGGTGCCACTCAGCGCCTCGAAGAACTCGCTGGATCGCCTGATTTGCCAGTCGAGGCGCAGAAACCCGTTTCGATCCATCCCCATCATCCCGTCGGGAACATCCCTTCCCATCCCCAACAGCGCCATCGAAGACGAAGACAGCTCGGCCCGGCCGAATAGTCGTGCTACTTCCGCGCTCAGATCGCTTTGCAGCCTCCCGCTGGCCCTTTCCCGCAGCCGGCGCAGCACGAAACCCAGAAACCTGGGAAGCGCTCCGGGCGCGTTGGAGCCTTCAACCACCCAGTTGACGTACTCCGGGTACCCCGAGTCCTCTACATAGTGACCGCGCACTTCGCCGCCGTCCAGCGCATCGGGCACGCGCAGGGCGCTGGTGATCACGGGCCCATAACCCGCGTCCAGGAGCCGAGGCCCCCTCCCGCTCGGCTCCAGCCTGCGGCTGTTGAAGGCAAACCCCAGCAGATCCCCGTTTCCCCCAAAGCGTGTTCCCAGCGCCTGTCTTACCCCCGGAAAGGCGTGCCGGTTCTTGAGCAGCAGAAAGGTCGACCCCAGCGTGCCGGCGGAAAGCACAAGCCGATCCGCGGTGACGGTCCGCATGTCCAACTGGGAGGTGTCGAAACGCTGCCCTGCTCGCGCCCCGGGATCATGCTCCACGTAGTCGACGCGGTAACCACCGCCGGCAAGCGGCGCGAAAGACCGCACCTCGCAGAGCGTGCGGACCTCCGCGCCCAGGCGCTTCGTCTCGCTCAGGTAGTTGAAGTCAAGGGTGTTCTTGCTGCCGTAGTTGCACCCAATATCACACTCACCGCAGAGCCGGCAGGTGTAGCGCGTCCTGCCGTGCATATTGCGATGCTGTTCTTCGATGGGTTCGCCGGGAATCGGGGTTGCGCCCGGGTTGGCAAAGGTCACCGCCAGATTGGGCAGCTGCCATTCGAGGTTGAGCCGACCGGCGACTTCTCTGAAGGCGATCGTCTTGGGTGTCTGATCGTAGGGTTTGTGCTGAAATGGATAGCGCTGTGCGCCGAGCATGCGCTCGACGTTGTCATAGTGGGGATCGAGATCGGCTCGGGTGACGGGCCAGTGCTCATGCCCGCCATGTTGAATGTCCTCCTTCACGAACCACTTCTCATCCTTGCGGATCAAGACATTGGCATAGATCAGCGAGCCGCCCCCTAGGCCGCTGGAAACGAGGGCTTCCAACTTGCGGAAGGACCAAATGTTGAACATCCCAAAGAGGCCCTCGCTGGGATCCCAGAAGTTCCTGGCCACCTTGTGCGGACTGCGGGGGAAAGACCCTGGCGGATAGGCCTGGCCGCGCTCGAGCAGACAGACTTCCAGACCCGCTTCCGCCATTCGGTAGGTCGCAACGGATCCGCCGAAGCCTGAACCGACGACTACAGCGTCATAGTGAACATCCGCTGGATGTTGAAGGCCATCAGCGATCATCTGCTGGTTGCTTGTCGACGGCCTTGGCAGCCAGGTAGCCGGCGTGGCTGATGCTCAGCAGAGCAAGGTTGCTGGCACCCAATTCCGGGAATTGCGCGAAGGACTGAGGGGTGAGCGAGCCGGCGACGGCCACCAGCTTGCTGCCGAAGGTGCCCGCGTACGATCCGATCAGAATGAGCGTGAAGAACAGGTTCTGCAGCCGGGTGAGATCCAGCACGTTCCGGTTGCCGATCTCCTCGCCCCGAATGAGGTCGTACAAGCGCGCCTGATCCGGCCCGGTGTTGCGGTCCAGCTGTCCAACCGCAGTGGCTTCATCCTCGGCGGTGAGCTTTGCGCCGGCTGCCAATCCCAGACTGCGCTTCAACTCCAACGGATTGGTCTGCTTGGCCTTCTTACCCTGCAAGATCAAAGGGGAAGCTACCAGCGAGGTCGTGCTGACACCTATCGCTATCCACAGCTCCTCGGGGAGGCCGATGGCCACCGCCGTATCGAATTCACCTCGCCTCAGGTTCAAGAGCGCCGCGCTGAGGAACCCTGACAGGACGACCAGGGTCCACAGGAACATCTGTAGCCTGGACAGGCTCATCCGGTATTGCTCATTGACCAGCCACCCCAACCAGAATCGTCCGGTGATGCCGTGAGCGGCTATGTTGGTGAAGAAGATGAGCAGAGCCAGGATCAACAGCCACAGGAGCAGGATCCGACGAATCGGGATGAGAAAGCCCAGCGCCACGAGCGCAGCCAAGATGGCGAGCATCCCGGCTGTATGCCAGTTTCTCCATTGTGGGCTCTGATCCATGTTGCACCTCGGATTCGCACCATGCTGGGGACCGCCGATCTGCGCCCGGCCCGTCCTAGACTCAAGAATGCGACGCGCAGGTCGCCACGCTAGCCCTCGAATTCGATGTCGACATAGGCCCCGGGCTGCGCCTCCAGGTGGATCTGGTAGAGCCGGTCGCATCGCTGTTTGAGCGCAGCGTCTGCGTGGCCCGGGTCGTGCAGCAGTTTCAAGGTGGCATCGTCGGGCACATTGGGATACGTACCTTCCCAGGTGGTAACCAGCGCATAGCGCGGGCGATCATCCGCTCGATCGAGCGGAAGGACTCCCTCCAGGTATTCTGGATCGGGGGTGCCATTCTGGCTGCCGTGATGGCTGACCTTGAGGAAGTGAACTGGACGAAAGACGCCCGCGCGGTGCATGGTCTTCCAGCTTCTGGTTTCCGCATCGCCAGGGAAGAGCAGGGACCAGCCGCGCCATGTCAAACAGAAGACAATGCTGGTGTTGTTGGCAGCCCTGTCGATGGCGAGCAAGTTATCAACAAACGACCTGCGCTGTTCGATCAAATTGTAGAACGCCCCTGCATCGACGCCGGCCGGCGGGCGAGAGGCGGTCAGGCGCGGCTTCCTGCCCCGCCCCTGCGGCCTGGTCACGCCCAGCGACATCGGGCGGAAGGTTCCGTAATACGCCGAAGTGTCCTCCTCCGGCGCCCAGATCTCGAAGCTGGCCTCTTGAAAGGGATGGTTCCCCCTTGGATCGAACCCGCGATGCACGTAGCAGGTATGTTCTGCAAGGCCTCGCAGATACGCAACGCAATCCGCGGTCTTGTTCGGATTGTTGTTCAGCATTATGACTTCGACAGCCTGCGGCATCGGATCCGGCGAGGCGCGCAGGAACGCGTCGATTTCCCGGTAGGCCTCCATCAACCCGCGCCGTTTCACCTCGGCCTGCGGGTGGGTTCGGTAGTAGTCATTCTCGGACGAGGCCGTGAGCCATGCATAGCGGGTCTTGAGCGCTGAGCGCAGTTCATCCTCTGCGCCGGGATACAGATGCCGTTCGGCGTGAGGCAGGCCCTGGATGTGGTCCATGTGCTCATGGGTCATGACATACAGGTCGAGCGGTTGTCCGGCCAGTTGCTCCAGGATGTTCTCGAGCACCGGCCTGAACACGTCGTCCTGACTGCCCTCGCCGGCCAGCACGTTTCCGACGTCCACCAGGATATGGCGCATGGCCAGATCGCCCTCCGGGCCCCGATCAGGGACCGAGACCAGGATGGCGTCGCCAAAGCGGACGTTGTACGCGCGCACGCGCAGCTTGTCGCTCATTCAGGGTTGGCCCACCATGTGCAGCGAGTTGCCGGTTCCCCGCAGGTGCAGTACCCCTCCAAGGTCGTCCGCCTGGATGGCCTCGCGGAAGGGCTCACCGCCCGGGCCGATCGCATGGCGGCCAATTCGAAGCAGGTCTCGATTGATCAGCCGACTCAAGAACCAATCGCGATCCTGCCGTCCCTGCAAGTACTCGTCGATCCCGATTCCCTGCGGACCGCCTTTCATGCGGTCGACCGGCGCCGAAGTCAGCAGGGCGAGCACCTTGCCCGTATCCCAATCGAACGCCAGGGTCGTGCCAACGGTTACCCGGCGTGTGCTGGGGTAGCGTGCCCCGATGGAATTGGGCTCGGTCAGCTCCCAGGCGACCTTGAAGATACACTCCCGGGCAACTGTGTGGTAGTCGTATTCCTTTTCTACCAACAAGCGCGGTCGAACATGAAATGGAATCTCCGAGGGGATTCTCAACAGATCCCGGTTGGCGTTTGCGAATTGGTAGGCGGCCCAGTCACTCGCATGCAGGGTTGGGACATCGATGCCCGGCAGCGCCTCGGATTCGAACTGCCTCTCGATCTCCAGGCTGGTCTCGCTCGGGACGATGCTGCGGCGCACAAATTCTGACCTGATCCACTGCCGCATCTTGTCATTGTCAGGGTATGCGACCAGATCCA
>Ga0326597_10009581_pt1 | contig 12962 bp, 10 predicted proteins | sample RVTome_12_FD_203789 | JGI IMG/M metagenome (GOLD analysis project Ga0326597, IMG submission 203789) | Soil microbial communities from uranium-contaminated site in the Upper Colorado River Basin, Wyoming, United States - RVT100D185 | ecosystem: Environmental > Terrestrial > Soil > Contaminated >... | reverse complement strand
CGGGGAGAGGGTGGTGGTAGCAGCTCCCGCGGACCTGGTGGACGGAGACGAAGTGGAGGTGCGGGAGCATGAGTGAATCGAATGGCGCCCTGGTTCGTGTGGAGAAGGTCAGCAAGACCTTCAAGCGCGGCGCGGAGGAGATCCACGTTCTCGACGGGCTGGACCTCAGCCTCGCGACAGGCGAGTTTCTCGCCCTCATGGGGCCTTCAGGCTCGGGGAAGAGCACGCTTCTGAACATCATCGGGGGCCTCGACTCTCCCAACGCGGGAGCGGTTTCGGTCAACGGGGAGCGGATCGATCGCCTCTCCGGAAAGAAGCTCGCGGCCTGGAGGGCGCGGCACATCGGTCTGGTGTTCCAGTTCTACAACCTCCTGCCGGTTTTGAGCGCGGAGAGGAACGTGGAGCTGCCGCTCCTCCTCACCCGACTCTCGGGGGCGCAGAGGAAGAAGCACGTGGACACCGCGCTCGGGGTGGTGGGTCTCTCCCATCGGAAGAAGCACTACCCGCGGGAGCTCTCGGGAGGAGAACAGCAGCGCGTGGGAATCGCGCGGGGGATCGTGACCGACCCGACCCTCCTCCTCTGCGACGAGCCCACGGGAGATCTCGACCGAAAGTCGGGTGACGAGGTCCTGAACCTCCTCGCCGCCCTGAACCGCGAGCACGGCAAGACCATCATCATGGTGACCCACGATCCCCACGCCGCGGCCCGCGCCAGCCGGAAGCTCTACCTCGACAAGGGCCGTCTCAGCGAGGAGCCGCTCGAATGAAATTCGCACGCCTAGTCTGGTCCAACCTGAAACGGAAGAAGATCCGCACCCTGCTCACCCTGGCGTCGATCTTCGTGGCGTTCATTCTCTTCGGTTATCTTGCCGCGATACGCCAGGCGTTTTCCGCAGGGATCGACGTCGCCGGGGCCGACCGCCTCGTCGTTCGCCACAAGGTGTCGATCATCCAGCCCCTTCCTGGAAGCTACGAGGCCGACATCGAGCAAATCCCCGGCGTGGCCGAAGCGACCCACGCGAGCTGGTTCGGGGGGATCTATCAGGAGCCCCGGAATTTCTTCCCTCAGATGGCGGTCGTGCCCGAAGAGTACCTGTCGCTCTACCCCGAGTTCCAGCTCCCGAAAGAACAGCGTGAAGCCTGGCTTCGGACGCGGACGGGCGTCGTCGTCGGGCGCACCACCGCCGATCGGTTCGGCTGGAAGGTGGGGGACAAGATTCCGCTCCAGGCCACGTTCTGGTCCCATAGTGGCGGCAACAAGATTTGGGAGTTCGACCTGGTCGGAATCTATGACGCGGAAAAGAAAGGCGTCGACACAACGCAGTTCCTCTTCCAGTACGATTACTTCGACGAGGCCCGGGACAACGTCCGCGGGTGGGTAGGATGGTACATCGTGAAGGTCTCGGATCCCGATCGCGCCGTCGAGATCTCGAAGGCCATCGACGAGACGTTCGCGAACTCGCCGGCGGAGACCAAGGCCGAGACCGAAGGGGCTTTCGTCCGCGCCTTCGCCGAGCAAATCGGGAACATCGGCGCGATCATGCAGGCCATCCTGAGCGCCGTGTTCTTCACCATCCTCCTCGTCGCCGGAAACACCATGGCGCAGTCGGTGCGCGAGCGCACGGGGGAGTTCGCGGTTCTAAAGGCCGTTGGCTTCACCAATGGCCAGGTGCTGGCTCTGGTCCTCGCGGAAGCGCTCACCATCGCCGCGATCGGAGGGTTCGCCGGGCTCGCCATCTCCTGGTTCTTGATTTCCCTCGGAGACCCGACCGGCGGGAGCATGCCCGTCTTCTTCTTCCCCACGAAAGACCTGATCGTCGGGGCGCTCTTCGTCATCGGCCTCGGCATCGCCACCGGGTTTTTTCCCGCGCTCCAGGCCGGCCGGCTCCAGATCGCCCACGCCCTCCGGAGGCTCGCTTGAACTGGCTCAAACAGATCGCCGCCCTCACCAGTTTCAACGTCCGTACCCTCGGCCAGAGGGTGGGCTCGTCGGCGTCCGCGATCTTCGGGATCGCCGGCGTCGTCGGGGTCCTCATCGGGGTGCTCTCGATCGCGGAAGGCTTTCGCCGCGCGATGACCGTGTCGGGCAAAGCGGACACCGCTCTCGTTATGCGAAGCGGATCGGACACCGAGATGTCGAGCATCCTCGATGGCGACGAGGCCCGCGTCGTCGCCGACGTCGAGGGGATCGCCCGCACCAACGGAGTCTCGCTCGCTTCCTCCGAGCTCTTCGTCATTATTAATCTGCCCAAACGGTCGACGGGCACCGACGCCAACGTACCCCTCCGTGGAGTCGCGCCTGCGGCCTTCGACGTTCGCGGCGACATCGAGGTCGTGGACGGCCGTCTCTTCGATTGGGGAAAGAACGAGGTCGTGGCCGGCATCGGAGCGAAAAACGAGTTCGCCGGGCTCGAGCTCGGCTCCTCGATACCCGTGGGCAGGGAGAAATGGACGGTGGTCGGCATCTTCCGCGCGAACGGCGGAATCGCGGAATCCGAGATCTGGACCGACGCCGGCGTTCTCCAGCCGGCCTACCGCCGGGGCAACACCGTCCAGGCGGTCTACGTGCGGCTAGAAAGCGCCGACCGCTTTCAGGAATTCAAGGACCGCCTCACGACCGATCCCAGGCTCAACGTGATGGTGGTGCGTCAAACCGAGTACTACGCCGAGCAGTCGACGGCAATCACCGGACTCATTACTACAGTCGGGACTCTGGTCGCGAGCCTTATGGGGGTCGGGGCGGTGTTCGGAGCCCTGAACACGATGTATAGCGCCGTGTCTTCCCGGACCCGGGAGATCGCGACCCTCCGCGCCCTCGGCTTCGGCTCCAGCGCGATCGTGGCGTCGGTGCTCCTCGAGGCGCTGCTCCTCGCAGTCGTCGGGGGTTTCCTCGGCGCCGGCCTCGCCTACGCCGCTTTCGACGGCTTCCGCACCGCCACCATGAACTGGCAGAGCTTCTCCCAGGTGACCTTCGCCTTCGACGTGACCCCGGCCCTCCTCGGGCAAGGGATCTTCTACGCGGTCGTGATCGGGCTCATCGGCGGGTTGTTCCCGGCGATTCGCGCGGCGCGGCTTCCGATCTCGGCGGCGTTGAGGGAGTCGTAGGACTTCTCAGTTGGGCCTGCGGGGCGGGCTCGCTTCGGTCTGCTCGGTCCCGAGAATACCCAGTGTGGCGGCAGCAGCCCCGCTTCCGGCGAGAAGAAGGAGCAAACCGTTCGGGAACCCGTCGTCTCCAGTGAGCATCGCGAGGCAAGCGCTGACCGAGGAGCGACACCTTTCAGGAACGAAGGGGGGCGCGTCGGAGTCGCGCCTCAGACCCTCGGAGATCATCCAGGCCTTTTTCTCCTGCCGGTCCACCACGAAACAGAGCTCGGCGATGTAGCTCAGCTCAAGGTTCAGGTCCAGGTGCTGCCGGATGGGATACTCGACCCCCTCGTGGATCAGGGTGAAGTCGAAGGCGCCGATCGGCGACTCGCGGATGGTGTACTCGCCGTCCCCATTGGTGAACTCGCTGGTGAAACGGATGTTGGTCGAAAGCTGGCGGGCGATGACCGAGGCGTCCGGGAGGTCCTCGAGGTACTCGTCGGGATCGAGCAGCTCCTTCTTGCCCTCCTTCTTCATTTTCTCCATTTGGGCACGGTAGTCCTCGTACTTCTTGCGGTCGACCTCGTAGACGCGCCCGACGATGAGGCCCTGTACAAACCCTGAAGGGATAGCCTCCTGGGGGGTCGGCTCCGTTTGGGCCGAGACCGGGACTCCGGCCACAGACAGGGCCAGACACAGTAGAGCGCAAGACTTCCAGAGGCTCACCGCTTCAAATTCCTCGCTTTCGGGCATTCAACAGGCAGTCGCCCTCCCGGCAACCACAGAAGCTCCTGGATTTGGGGTAACGGAGATACCTGATAATAGTTTCTGGGGGTAGATTCGGTTTGTCAAGGCGTTGCCGGACTTCGATCGGCGATCACCCCCCGGACATGGGAACGAGATCGATGCCGAGGCGGGCGACGGCATCGAGGATCGAGGGAGAAACGAGCGTGGCGAGCTCCAGGTGGCGCGGTGCCACATAGCTCGAGAGGCGCCCGAGATCGAAGTCGGGGCGCGCCGGGTGGCACATGAGCTCGCTCGTCCCTTCGGGGATCGTTCCGAGGATCGAAAGCAGCCTGGCTTCGCTCACGTCGTCGCCGTAGAACTCGTCGAGGAATCGATCGCAGGTCGGGATCCTCTCGAGCCGAAGCCTTTCACGCACCTTCCGCCCCGTCGAGCGCAGCGGGATTCCGAGCCGCCCGGCCTCCTCGATCGCGACTCTGAGAATTCCCGGGTGGAGGTGAACGTGATGATGCCCATCGATATGAGTCGGCGGGCGGCCCATTCCCTTCTCGAATGCCCGGAGCTGGGCGCGCAGCTCTTCCCGGACCTCGTCGGGGCGGGCGAGCTCGTGGGCTCCGGAGCCGTTCCTGCAGAAGCTCCCGTCCGCTTCGAGGAGTCTTTCCAGGGGGCCGACGGGCCCCGTCGGGCGTCCGAAGGTGAGAACGAAGTGCAGGCCGGTGGCGAGAGAGGGGTGTCGTCGCGCAGCCTCGAACGCCTCCTCGGCAGCGGGAGCGTTCACCATGAGAGACGTCGACGTGACGATGCCGACTTCGTGGGCCTCTACGATCCCCTCGACCACTCCCGAGCTCAGGCCGAAGTCATCGGCGGTGACGACCAGCCGCTTCATCCATGAATTCTAAGCTAGGATCTCCGTTCAATGGCCAAGATGAGGAACGCTCCCATCCCTATGCTGCTCTTTTCCCTGGGCTGTGCCGGACTCAAGCCCGTGGAGACGGCGAAGGCGAAGCCCTGGGCCAACGAGGCGCTCGCGGGGCTCAGTCTCGAGGAGAAAGTCGGACAGCTCATCTATCCCCGGACGGACGGAGTCTTTCTCAACGAGGCCGATCCCCTCTTCCGGACGTTGATCGAGGCGGCTCACGAGGGCCGCATCGGAGGCGTCGTCTTCTTCAAAGGAGACCCCTTCGCTACCGCTCTTCTCGCGAACCGCCTCCAGGAGGAGTCCCGTCTTCCGCTCCTCATGGCTTCGGACTACGAGTGGGGACCGGCGATGCGGGTCCAGGGCGCGAGCCGTTTTCCGCGTGCGATGGCGATGGGCGCTTTCGCCACCGAGGCCGACCTGGAGCTTCAGGCGGAGGTCACGGCCCGCGAGGCGAAGGCCCTCGGGATTCATCTCCTGCTGAATCCCGTCCTCGACGTGAACACCAATCCCGCGAACGCGGTCATCGACACTCGTTCCTTCGGAGAATCGCCGGAGCGCGCGGCCCGGCTCGGAGCCGCCTATATACGGCGCGCTCAGAGCCTTGGTGTGCTCGCGACCGCGAAGCACTTTCCCGGCCACGGCGGAACCGACGTCGACTCCCACTTGGCGCTTCCCGTGCTGCGCCACGATCGGGAGCGTCTCGAGCGCGAAAGCCTCGCCCCGTTCCGGGCGGCGGTCGATGCCGGAGTCGCGGCGGTCATGCCCGCGCATCTCGCTGTCCCCGCCCTCGACGGAGACGACGCGCGTCCCGCCACTCTTTCCCCCGAGATCCTCGAAGGGGTCCTCCGAGGTGAGCTCGGCTTTCGCGGTCTCATCGTCAGCGATGCTCTCGACATGGGAGGGGCCCGCGAGGGCGCGTGGGACGGAGAAGTCGCGGTTGCCGCTTTGAACGCGGGCGTCGACATGCTTCTGGTGCCGCCCGACGCTCTCGTCACCTACCGCGCGATCCTTCGCGCCTTCGAGAGAGGAGACCTCTCCCCGGAGCGCCTCGACCGCTCGGTCCGTCGAATCCTCGAGGCGAAAGAACGTCTGGGTCTTCACCGGCGCCGCACCGTCGATCTGGAAGATCTTCCTCGGCGTCTCGCGAACCCCGTTTCGATGGCGCGCATCGAGGAGATGGCGGCGAGGGCGGTGACCCTGGTTCGCAACGAGAGGGACCTTCTTCCGATTCGCAGTGAAGCTCCTCCGTCGATTCTCGTTCTCGATTTCCTTCCGGATTCCGATTGGGAAGTGGAGCCGGATGTCCTAGTCCAGGAGCTCTCGCGCCGCGCCGGGAGCGTGCGAAGGATCCAGGTGACGCCTTCGACCGCGCCCCTTCTCGACGTCGAGATCGAGAGCGCCGAAGCGGATGTTACGCTTCTCGCGAGCTATACTCGCAGCCGATCCTTCCTCGGCCGGGGTGAGCTCGCGGACAGCCTTGCGAGGGGTCTGAAGCGGAGGCTCGAGACCGGCAGTCCGGTCGTGCTGGCGAGCCTCGGGACCCCCTATATCCTTTCGTCTCTCCCGGAAGCGACGGCGCTCATCGCCGCCTACGACTTTGCTCCCGCGTCCCAACGGGCCCTCGCTCGCGCCCTCTTCGGCGAGATCGGCTTTCCGGGGAAGCTTCCCGTCACGCTGTCGCCGGAGTATCCTCGGGGCCATGGGATCGTGCTCGAGCCCCGACGCATGAAACTCGAGAGCGCCCGGACCGCGGAAGAGGTCGGGTTTTCCCGAGAGGGTATCGTTCGTATCCAGAACGTCGTGGAACAAGCGGTCGAGAACGGCACCGCCCCGGGGGCGGTCGCTCTCGTGGCCCGCCGGGGGAAGATCGTCCTCGAGCGCGCGTTCGGGAAGATGACCTACGAGAGAGATGCCGCAGAGGTCACTCCCGAGACCCTCTACGACATCGCGTCCCTCACCAAGGTCGTCGTTGCCACGACGCTCGCGATGATTCTCTACGAGCGCCGGCTTCTCGATCTCGAAAGCCCGGTCGAAAGGTACGTTCCCGAATTCCGGGGGGAGGGAAAGGAACGGGTCCTGGTGAAGGACCTCCTCGCTCACTCCGGCGGCCTTCTGTGGTGGACAGACCTGTACCGGAAGTTCGAGGGGAAGACCGGGGAAGAGGCGAAGCGAGGCTACCTATCGACCATCTACGAGATGCCGCTCGACTATCCTCCCCGGTCGAAGATGGTCTACTCCGACCTCGGAATCCTTCTTCTGGGCGAGATCCTGGAGCGCATCACCGGAAAGGAGCTCGAGGACCTCGCACGCGCCGAGATTCTCGATCCGCTGGGAATGAGCGATGCGATGTATCGCCCACCGCCTTCACTGAGATCCCGCATCGCCCCCACGGAGCAGGATCCGTGGCGCGGTCGATTGGTTCACGGCGAGGTCCACGACGAGAACGCCTTCGGCCTCGGTGGCGTTGCCCCGCACGCCGGACTCTTCTCGACCGCCCGAAGCCTCGGCGCCTTCGCCCAGATGATGCTGAACGGCGGCGCCTACGGAGGCCGGCGCCTCCTCAACCCGGCGACGATAGCGCTCTTCACCCGAAGGGCGAATCTGGTGGAAGGCAGCAGCCGCTCGCTCGGGTGGGACACGCCTTCCGAGCCGAGCTCCGCGGGAGCGCTCTTCTCGGCGTCGTCGTACGGGCACACCGGCTTCACCGGAACCTCGCTCTGGATCGATCCGGAGCGCGAGCTCTTCGCCATCCTCCTCACGAATCGAGTCCATCCCACGAGGGAGAACCCGAAAATCTCCGACATGCGACCGGCGTTCCACGACGCGGTGCAAGAGGCGATAACGGATGTGGAGGTCCGGCCGAGAGCGACGAACTAGTGACTGCTTTTCGAGCCGAACTCCCTCGACTGGAGGATGCGACGCAGGTTCTCGAGGTTCGAGTGGTTGATGTCGATGAACTCGATCCCGTGAGGCACGCCGATGGGCTCGCTCCCGTTCGGTCGGTGGTTCTCCCTCCAGACCACTCGGGCGATGGCCTCGAGGATCTCCCCGCCGAAGAAGCTCATGCGGAACTGGTATGTCCGTCCCGGGCTCAAGCTGGTGTTGGTCATAATGCACGCGCCGGCGTCGGAGATGTCGCGAACCACACCGTAGGCAATCGGGAGGTTCTCCTCCAGAAGGGCCACGGTGACGGAGGTGGAGGGAACGAAACGTCCAGTGCGCCTGGACACGTAGTCGCGGTCCACGTTGCTTCCTCGTGTCGCGGGTCTACTCGTCCCGGCACCTGGTGAACGACGAACCGCTTGCTTGGAAACCGTTATGAGAGACGGAACGGTCGATAAGCAGGCGTAATGTATTGCAGGATCCTGGAAAAAGCAACAATAAGCAGGGTGCCGAAAATTCATGCGCGCCCTGCGCGAGCGGAGCGTCCGCCTTCGCGCGAAGCGCTTCGGCGGGACCGCGCCGTAGCCCAAAGGGCGGAGGCGACCCTTACAATGTCGGGATCCCGGCGGTGCGCGCCCGGAGTCGAGCCAGGGCCAAGAGGGTGTCGATCGTCGGCGTGGGAACGCCCGTGATTCGGCCGAGCTCGGAGACGGAGGCGACGAGCGCGTCGATCTCCATCGGACGGCCCTTCTCAAGGTCCTGAAGCATCGATGTTTTATGGGCCCCGACGTCGCCCGCCCAGCCGATGCGGGTATCTACGTCGACGGGAAAGTCGACTCCGAGCTTCCGCGCGACGGTCTCGGCCTCCAGCATCATCTGCCGGATTACCGCTCTCGTTCCCGGGTCGGAGGTCATTTCCTCGAGAGTCGCTCCGGTGACGGCGCTCACCGGATTGAAGGAGACGTTCCCCCAGAGCTTGAGCCAGATGTCGTCGCGGATCCGGGTGCGGACCGGCGCCTTGAACCCCGCGGCGGTGAGGGCCTTCGAGAGAGCCGTTACCCGCTCGGACTTCGTTCCATCCGGCTCCCCGAGCATGAAGCGCTTGCCGTCAATGTGCCGCACCACGCCAGGCTCGACGATCTCGCAGGAGGGATACACGACGCATCCGATGGCACGCTCCGGACCGAGCCGGTCCCAGATCGTCCCTCCAGGGTCCGTGATGGGAAGCCTCTGGTTCTCCCACGGCCCGGGAAGCCTGTAGAAGTACCACCAGAGGATTCCGTTCTGCGCCGTGACCACCGCGGTCGAAGGCCCGAGGAGCGGGAGCATCCGGTCCACGACCGGCCCGACCGAATGCGCTTTGAGGGTGAGGATGACGTGGTCCTGGATTCCGATCTCGGCCGGGTCGTCGGTCGCGCGGATCCGCGCGAGCCTCTCGTCTCCTTCGATGAGGAGCTTGAGCCCTCGCTCCCGGATCGCCTGGAGGTGGGGGCCTCGGGCCACGATCGAGACCTCTTCGCCCGCGAGCGCGAGCTCGACGGCGAGATAGCCTCCGATGGCGCCCGCGCCGTAAATAGTGATTTTCACGCCAGGCCGAGCTTCTCCGCGAGCCCGATCCGCTGGAGCTTCCCCGTCGGCCCCTTGGGGATCTCCTCGAGGAACAGCACTCTTCGCGGAACCTTGAAATCCGCGAGCCGTTTCGCCGCGTAGTCGCGGATCTCGCTCTCGCTCGCGGTGAGCCCTTCCTTCAGGATCAAAGCGCAGCCCACGTCCTCGCCCAGCTTCTCGTGGGGGATGGCGAAGGTCACTGCCTGAGCCACTGCGGGATGATCCAGCAGAACCTCGTCCACTTCGCGAGGGGAGATCTTTTCTCCACCGCGGTTGATGATCTCCTTCAAGCGCCCGGTGAGCCTGAGGTAACCCTCGTGGTCGAGAACGCCCTGGTCGCCGGTCCGAAACCAGCCGCGGGTGAACGCGGACGCGTTGGCGGACGAGTTGTTCTGATAGCCGAGGGTGACGTTCGGCCCGCGAATCACTACTTCGCCCGTGACTTCGGGCGGGAGGAGATTTCCCGCCTCGTCCATGATGGCCACGTCGGGCCCGGCGGCGATCCCTACCGAGCCCGCCTTGCGCTCTCGTGGTGGAAGAGGGTTCGCCGCCATTTGGTGCGCCGCCTCCGTCATCCCGTAGGCTTCGATCACCGGGGCGCTAAACGTCTCCTCGAGCGCTTTCATGACCTGGGGTGGAAGCGAGGCCGAGGACGACCGAAGGAAACGGAGGGGGTTGCGCGCGATCACGTCCCGGTTCCGATCGGCGCGCGCCAGGAGCGTCTGGTGCATCGTGGGGACCGCGGTGTACCAGGTGGGGCGAGTCTCGTCCATCCACGCGAAGAACTTGAGCCCGTTGAATCCGGGGGTGCAGCAGACCGACGCTCCCGCCGAGAGAGACGCCAGCACCGCGGCGATGAGACCGTGAATGTGGAAAAGAGGCATCACGTTGAGGCAGCGGTCGTCAGAGACGAGCGCCAGGCTCTCGGCGACGTGGACCGCCGATGCGCAGACGTTCTCGTGAGTGAGGGGAACGATCTTCGGCCGGGAGGTGGTGCCGGAGGTATGGAGAACCAGGGCGACGTCGCCGCCTCGAGCGGGACCCGGATGGGGCGCCTCCGCCTTCGATTCCGCTCCGAGAATCCGAAATCGTCCCGCGGGCTCCTCGAGGCTTTCTACGATCTCCGCGACCGCGATCCCGAGCCGCTCGGCGACTTTCCTCGCGAGGGCACCGCTCTCGCGATCGAGAAGCAGGAGCTTGGCCGTCAAATCGCCGAGATAGAACTCGAGCTCCTCCTCCCGGTAGGCGGGGTTCAGGGGCGCCGCCGTGGCGGCGCTGGCGACGGAGACGAACGCGGAGGCCATCACCGGGCCGTTGGGAAGTACGATCGCCACGGGATCGTTCCGGCCCACGCCGATCGCGTTCAGACGCTCGACGGTCTCGACGACCTGCGCCCTCAGGGCTCCGTAGCTCAGCGGTTTTCGTCCCGGGGCCTCAATGGCGTTCTTCGATTCCTCTCCCGCGGCGAGTAGCTCGAGTACCGTCTTTGGGTTTGTCATCATTCAGTGCGCTGGGGCCCCACCCCCAGCGCGGAAATTCGGGCGCCCTCCCGCCTCGCCCTTCAGGCTCCGGCCTTCGCCCTTCGGCCTTCGGCCAGGCACGCCGTAGCTCTGCGGAGGCGGCCGGGCGCCGCTGGGCATACCTTAATATAGTCAAACCGTCTGCGGTTCAACGCGCGCTCGTTGAAGCGCGCGAAACTGAGGTACAATAATCACGCGGAACATGAAGACAAACTATTGTCCTATAACAATTTAGTTGAAATCCCCGCGACGCCAGAGAGGCCAGACAGGCCAGACAGGAAAGAAGCGAGGCAACATGACCACCGTAAGCGAGATCAAAGTGACCCGGGCGAAGTCTTCCAAGCTTTCGCAGGTGGACTTCGACAACCTTCCTTTCGGGAAGGTATTCAGCGACCATATGCTAGTCGCGGACTTTCGAAAGGGCGAGTGGCAGCCCGCGGAAATCGTTCCCTACGGGCCCTTCCAGCTTTCGCCCGCTGCGACGGCGCTCCATTACGGGCAGTCGATCTTCGAGGGGATGAAGGCGCATCGGAACGTCCGCGGCAACCCCGTCCTCTTCCGCCCGCGCGACAACTTCCTCCGCATGAACCGTTCGGCCGAGCGCATGGTGATGCCGCCGATTCCCGAGAGCTTGTTTCTCGACGGGTTGCGCGAGCTCGTGCGCATCGACTCCGCATGGATTCCCAAGAAGGAGGGGAGCTCCCTGTACATCCGCCCGCTGCTGTTCGCCAACGACGACTACATCGGGGTCCGGCCGTCGGATGCCTACAAGTTCGTCATCTTCACCTGCCCCGTGGGCCCGTACTACAGCGAGCCAGTGAAGCTCTGGGTGACGCGCAAGTACGTGCGCGCCTGCGAGGGAGGAACGGGAGAGGCGAAAACCGCCGGCAACTACGCGGCGAGCTACTACGCCACCAAGGAAGCCCAGGACAAGGGTTACCACAACGTGCTGTGGCTCGACGGGAAGGAGCATCGCTACGCCGAGGAGTGCGGCACGATGAACATCTTCTTCGTCATCGACGGAGTCGCCGTGACTCCCGCGCTCTCGGGCACGATTCTCCGCGGCGTCACCCGTGACAGCGTCATCACTCTCCTCCGTGAGATGAAGGTTCCCGTCGAGGAGCGACGGATTGCCCTCGAAGAGATCGTGGACGCCCACGCGAAGGGGAAGCTCCAGGAGGCCTTCGGCGCGGGCACTGCGGCCGCGATCTCGCCCGTGATTCAGATCGGAAGCGAGGAGGGCCTCGTTCGGCTGCCTCCCGTCGAGGAGCGGAAGATCGGTTCCGCGCTCCTGAAGCGACTCGACGACATCCGCATCGGTCGGGCCGAGGATCGTTACCGCTGGATGGAAGAGCTCGTGTAAGCTTCTAGCACAGGTGAAGGAGGCCACTCTCTTCCTCGCGCTGGCGTTTTTCCCGTGGACTTCTCTCGAAGCGAGGGTGAAGCCGGGGCTCGACGTCCTGCGGGAAGAGGGGGCGGGTCTTCTCGCCGGCCGTCGTATCGGAATCATCAGCAACCCCACCGGCAAGACTCTCGACGGAGTTCCCGTCCTCCGCGTCCTCCGCGAGGAGCTGGGTCTGTCGGTCGTCGCTCTTTTCTCGCCCGAGCATGGGTTTCGGGGGGACGTTGCGGCGGGGGACGCGATCGAGGAAGGCCGCGAAGGAGAGACGGGACTCCCCATCTACAGCCTGTATGGAGAAACGCGGGCGCCGACGCCGGAGATGCTTTCCGGCGTCGACGTTCTGGTGTTCGACATCCAGGACGCCGGTGTTCGGTTCTTCACCTACGCCAGCACCATGAAGCTCGCGATGGAGTCGGCGGCGCGGGGGGGAATCCAGTTCGTGGTTCTCGATCGGCCAAACCCCCAGGGCGGCCTCCGTGTCGAAGGACCGGTCCTCGAGCCCGCGCTCGAATCGTTCGTCGGCCCGGCCGCGATTCCGCTCCTCCATGGTATGACCGTCGGAGAGCTCGCCCGTTTCTTCCGTGCCTCGAGTCCCATTCTCGCGCCGCTGGACCTGAAGGTGGTCGCAATGCGCGGCTGGGAACGGCGCATGCTTTGGGACGACACCGGTCTGACGTGGCGCCCGCCGTCTCCCAATCTCCGGACGCCGCGCGCCGCCCTCGCGTATCCCGCCCTCGGGCTCATGGAGGGAGTCGAGATCTCGGAGGGTCGGGGGATCGAGGAGACGTTCGAAAAGATCGGT
>Ga0326597_10009580_pt1 | contig 12962 bp, 8 predicted proteins | sample RVTome_12_FD_203789 | JGI IMG/M metagenome (GOLD analysis project Ga0326597, IMG submission 203789) | Soil microbial communities from uranium-contaminated site in the Upper Colorado River Basin, Wyoming, United States - RVT100D185 | ecosystem: Environmental > Terrestrial > Soil > Contaminated >... | reverse complement strand
CCCCGAAAGATCTCCCTTGCAGAATCCCGGTGCGTGGGCGTATGCTTCACGGCCGTGGGGCACCTGGAGACCACTCGTTGGCCCAGTTATTGATAGAAGAACGGCGACGCTACCCCCGTTGCCCGATCCAGCTCCCACTCTTATACAGGTCAAGGGACCCTTCGTCGGTCGCGGCGGGGGCAGGCTGGACCCAGAACCTGTGTAAGGGCGGCGCCCTGGTGGAGTTGGCAGAGCACCTCCTTCCCCAAACGCCCCTCTCCCTGCTGCTGCAGACGGACGAGGGTTCCGTCGGAGTGGAGGCGCAGGTCGTTTGGACTCGGGAGCATGTTGCGCTGGGCGGCGTCCTTCACGCCGTGACGTTCACGCAGCGCCTCCCGGAGCCCATCCAAGATTTGCTTCTCACTCAGGGGGAGGCGCGGATCCCACGGGTCCGCCTCCCCACAGACCTCGACGTCACCTGCTGGTCCAAGGGGGCTGGACGGGCGCCGCTCCAAGGGCGGGCGGCCGACGCCGGCCGGGGGGGCCTCTTGCTGTGCCTCCCCGAGACATTGCCTCCCGGTACTTCGCTGGAGCTTTCTCTGCACACCTCCGAGGTTCCCGTCCTTGCGGGGGGGACGATCGTGTGGGTGGAGCCCCCGGATCGGCGCGCCCCGGGGGCGCTGGTCCGGCATGGCGTTCAGTTTACGTCCGTCAATATGACCGTCCTGCTGGCCCTCGGCCTCTTTCTGGTCGAGCCGAAGTAGCGACCCCGACGTTGCCGGTCACCGGCTACCGGACTATTGACCCTGCCGGTTAGTCCGCACCAGACTGGACAGGCGCCGACGTTCGACCCTCGACAGCCCTCTGGGAGACGCGTGAGGGTGGGGCTTTCTGGGGACGCGATGCGTGATGCTGTCCCGCATATCCTGATCGTGGACGACGATCTTTCCATCAAAGAGGCGCTCACGCTGGCGCTGAGGGGAGCCTATGTCGTCCACGGGGCGGCCACCGGGGATGAGGCGTGCGCCGCCCTGGAGCGTCATCCGGTTGCGGGCATCATCCTCGACGTCCTGCTCGGCAAAGAGCACGGGCTGGATCTGATCGGAAGATTCCGGGCGCTCTCCCCCGCGCCCATCCTGGTCCTCACGGCGTATGGATCGGAAGAGGTGGCGATTCGCGCCCTGCGGGCAGGGGTGAGCGACTACCTTCGAAAACCCTTCAATCTGGAAGACCTCAAGATCTCGCTGTCCCGCCTGATCCGCTAGCCCCAAACATTTCACCACCAAGCCGAGCCAGGACCTGACCTAACCTCCCGTCAGCAGGAGGGTGCGGCGCTTTGGCTGATCCGCCGAGGCGTGCGCCGGCGCCCCCGATATATATCCAACGATATACAAAAATATATCCTTCGATACATTGCGCCCGGCTCTGCCACCCGCTACTGTCATCCTCGCTCGCGGCCCTGCTCAGCCCAGGGCTGGGTGGGGCCGCAGAGCCCACGGCGGCTCTCTTGTAGTGCTTGACTGTCGCCGTGCCCCGGCAGGCCTTCCGCGCGGGAGTCCCGGATGTCGCGGACGCTTCGGTCCCCCATGGTTCGGGGGTCCACAGTCCTCCTCGGGCTGGGCGTCCTCCTCTGGCTGCTCCTCCGGGCCCCCGTATCCGCGCCCCACCACGGCCTCCAGGCCTACGCCCCCTTCCAGGTCCTCGCCCGACACCTCCAAGAGCCCAGTGGCCTCGCCCGCGATCCGGTGACCGGGCACCTCTTCGTCGCCGAGGCGGACACGGGCCTCATCCTGCGCATTCACTTCGATGAGCACGGCCACGCCCACCTCAGCACCTTTGCCACCGGCTTCACGCGGCCCCGGGGCCTCGCCTGGGATGCCCAGGATGGCTCACTCCTCGTCGTGGATGAAAAGGCCGAAAGCCTGAGCCGGATCACCCAGCAGGGGAAGGTGAGCATCCTCCGAAAGGATCTGGAGAAGCCCCAGGGCGTGGCGGTGGGCGAGGATGGGACCATCTACGTGTCGGCCGAGGAAGGAGTTGGCTTCAAGCTCCGCGACCGTGAGGAAGGCGTCCTCCTTTCGTTTACGCCCGATGGCTCCCACCCCCAGCTCCTGGTCCGCGGCCTAAAGCGGCCGGCGGGAGTGCGGGCCCTCCCGGATGGCCGCATCCGGTTCCTGGCCGATCGGCTGCGGAGCGAGTCCGAGCGCGCCGGGGGCACCGTCTTCGAGTACGGCCCTGATGATGACCTCGACGTCCTGGTGCGCGAGGGCTTCAAGCGGCCACACGACCTCAGCCTGGATGCCTTGGACGCGACGTATCTCACGGCGGACCGGCAAGAGGACGGGGGCGAGTGGCGCCCTGAGAAGGGCGTGATCGGCAAAGCCTTCGACGAGGCCGGGGTGGCCCTCTTCGCCGCGGGCCTCCAGGAGCCCCGGGGCCTCCTCTTCGATGCGGAGGGCAATCTCTACGTGGCCGAGGCCGAGGCCGGCCGCATTCTGAAGTTCATCGCGCCTTCATCCCCGACGCTGGACACCCAGCCGCCGCCGATGACGAAAGAGGCGACCCTCACCCTCACGGGGAGGACAGAGCCCAATGCCGTCCTCACCGTCCGGGGGGCGACGGTCCCCCTGCCCCCGCAGGACGATGTGTCCGCGCAGGTGGCCCTCCGCACCTCCCACGCTTCCTCTGACGATCGGAGAGGCAGGCTCATCCATCGCGTCACCCTGACCAACACCGGCGATACTCCCTTGGCGGGCCCCCTGGCGATCGTCTTGAGCAATATCAAGCCCTCTGAGGTGACCCTGGCGAATGCCACGGGGACCACCACCGAGGGGGATCCCTACCTCGAAGTCCCCCTCCTCGGCGGTCTCCTCCGGCCGGGGGAGCGGGTGCCGGCCACCCTGCGCTTCGATGGGCCGCATCGGCATCGGGTCCGCTTCACCTCGAAGATCTGGGCCCTGCGCCCGACCGCGGTCAGTGATGCCACGGGGCACTTCTCTTTTCCCGTGACCCTCACGCCTAACACAAAGAATAACCTGGAGCTCTTCGCGACCACCCATCTCGGCATCGGGCTCACCTCCCCCCCGACCAAGCTCACCGTGATTCACGACGACAAGCCTCCGACTGTCAGGATTGCACAGCCTGGGGACAGGGCGATCCTCAGCGCTGCTTCGACGCTCGTCCAAGGCACGGTGGAGGATGCCACCCTGGAGACCGTCAAGGTGAATGGGGTGACCGCGACCGTGGAGAAGGACCAATTCCAGGCGATCGTGCCGTTGGCGGAGGGCGAGAACATCCTCACGGCCACGGCGACCGACCGCGCGGGCAACACCGGCGTGGCCCAGGTGCACGTCATCCGGGCGATGCTCCAGCCGACCATCACCCGCTTTACGCCCACGAGCGGGCGGGTTGGGGGTGTAGTCACCCTGACGGGTACCAATCTGGGAGGTACGAGCAGCGTGGCTTTCGCCGGGACACAGGCCTCTGTACTCAGTAGCGCGCCCACGCAGGTCATTACTCGCGTCCCCAGCGGGGCCAGGACGGGCCCGCTGACGGTCACGACAGGGACCGGCAGCACCACCTCGACGGGCCACTTTGTCGTTCTGCCCACTCAGGACTTCACCTTGGTGGTTCAGCCTCCGACTGTCACCGCCATCGCCGGGACCAACGTCAGCGTGAAGGTGAGCACGGTTGCGACCGGCGGCTACGCCGGCCTCATTCAGCTCAGCACGGGCTCTTTGCCACCCGGGGTCACCGCCACCTTCACACCTCCCGTCCTCGGCCCGAACGCCTCGGGGACCCTTACCCTCACGACCTCGGGCAGCACCCCCGGGAGTTCATCCATCGAGGTCCGAGGGGTCGCCACCCTCGATGGGACGGCGACTGTTCGCACCATCTTGGCCACCCTGAATGTCCAAGCACCCGGGCAGACCGTCTTGACCGGGCAGGTCCGGGACCAGGACGAGAAGCCGCTGGCTGGCGTGAGCATCAAGCTGGGTGGGAGTACGATCACCAGCTTGGTGACAACGGACGCGGGTGGGAACTTCCTTGTCCCGCTCTCGGTGGCGGGGCCACAGGTGTTTCTGATCGACGGCTCGACTGCGAACACCTCGACCGTTACCTACCCAACGATTCCGGTCACCGTGAATATCCAACCCGGCGTGGTCAACACCTTCGGCTACATCCCTCACCTTCTGCCCCAGCCCCGGGGCAAGACGGTCCCGATCCAGCCCGCCCAAGAAACAATCTTGGCTCCCGCCGAGGTTCCAGGCTTGCAGGTGCGGATCCCAGCCGGCGTCACCATCACCGGCTGGGACGGCCAGCCGAACACCGAGATCGGCGTCGTGGCTGTACCGGTGGATCGATCCGGGGCGCCGCCGATCCCTGTAGGCCAGTTCTCGAAGACCATATACGCGTACACATTTGGGAAGGTCGGGGGCGGGACTCCATCCCAACCCGTCCCCATCTTCTACCCCAATGACGTCGAGGCCCTCCCCGGCGAGCAGGTGGACCTCCACTATTACGACGAAGCCCCCGATGGGAGCCGGCCGAACGCCTGGGTCAAGTACGGCACCGGGACGGTCTCACCCGATGGGAGCCAGGTGCTCCCGGACACCGATCCCGCAACGGGAAAGCCGTACGGGGTCCCGAGGTTCTGCTGCGGGTACAACCGGATCTCCCGACGCTTCCCCCTGGCCGATGTGAATCGGGGCCCATATGATGCGCCGGTGAAGGCCAACGATCCCGTTGAACTCCAGACGGGCCTCTTTGTCATGGAGAAGACCGACCTCGTTCTGCCAGGTATCATCCCTTTGGTCGTGACCCGGACCTACCGGACCAACACGAGCAGCCCCGGCCCCTTTGGCCTCGGGACGAGTTGGAACTACGACCTCTTCCTCCTGCCCCCCCCGAACGGCTCACCGGACCAGCTCCTGCTCATCATGCCGGGCGGCTCGGCGAACCCCTTCGCTCGGCAGCCCGATGGGAGCTACGCCAACACGATCTCCCCCATCTTCCGCGGGGCGCAGGTCACTGTCGAGCCCGGTCTGCGCACTCTCCGCTTCAAGGATGGCACCACGTGGCGCTTCCGAAGTGCCGATGGCCTCTTGGATAGCCAAACCGATCGCAATGGAAACACCCTCGCGATCTCCCGGGATGGCCAAGGGCGGGCAACAGCCCTCACGGAGCCCATGGGGAGATCACTCACGGTCAGCTACCTGGGGACCAGCATCCTCGTGGATCGCATCCGGGACCCCCTCGGTCGGGAGGTCCGCTACAGCTACGACGCACAGGGACGCCTGGAGACCGTCACGGACCCCGCGGGCGGGATCACCCAGTACACCTATGACTCCCAACACCGCATGCTTACACTGACGGACGCTAGGGGGATCACCTTCCTCACCAACGAGTATGATGCCCAGGGGCGGGTCATCCGTCAGGCCCAGGCCGACGGAGGCATCTTTACCTTCGATTACACGGTCACGAGTGGGTTCATCACCGCCACCAAGGCGACCGATCCTCGCGGGAACGCCACCACATACCGCTTCAACAACTTCGGCTACCTGATCAGCCAGACCGACGCGTTGGGTCAGACGACCACCTTCGAGCGGCAGCCGGGGACCAACCTCCTGCTTGCCACCATCGATCCCATCGTCCGGGTGACCCGCTTCAGCTACGACGCCAGCGGGAATGTGACCGGCATCACCGATCCCCTGGGTAATACCCGAACCATTACCTATGACTCGACCTTCAACAAGGTGACCAGCATCACTGACCCCTTGGGCAACGTAACCACATTTGAGTATGACACACAGGGAAACCTCATCGCGATCACCGATCCGGAGCAGAACCGGAAGCCCGGGGCCGAGCGGCTGAAGACGAAGATCACCTACAATGAGGTCGGGCAGCCCCTCACCACGACCGACGCCCTCGGCAACACCACAACCTTCGCTTACGACAACCTGGGGAACCTGACAGCCATCACGGACCCCCTAGGCAATACGACGATACGGACGTATGACGACGTCTCTCGGCTCCTTGCCCAAACCGATCCCCTGGGGAGGACCACTCGACTCACCTACGATCCCATGAATCGCATAACCACCATTTTGGATGCCCTCGGCGGTGGGACAAGCTTCTCTTATGATCCAAACGGAAACATGCTCGCTGTCACTGATGCTCGCGGGAACACCATCACGCACGAGTACGACTCCATGGACCGTCTGGTCCGGCGGTTTGATCAACTCGGGCGGGCTGAGACCTTCACCTATGACGGCAACGGAAATCTGGTCACAACGACCGATCGGAAGCTTCAGACCGCTGCCTTCAGCTATGATGCGGTGAACCGCCGGATCCAGGCGAGCTATGCCGACGGCACCGTGACCAGATTCGAGTACGATGCGGCTGGGCGACTCATCCGGGCCGACGACACCGCCGATCCGCACCGCCCTATCACCCTTGCCTACGATGCGCTCAACCGAATCCTCTCCGAAACAACCAGCCTGGGAACCGCGAGCTACGACTACGATGCCCTCGGCCGCCGGACTCAGATGACTGTAAGCGGCCAAGCCCTCGTGCTCTACTACTACGATGCCGCCTCGCGTCTGCGCACCATCACCCAGTCCCCTTTGGACCCTGTGACCCTCGATTACGATGCCCTCGGCCGTCGCACCCTGCTCACCCTGCCGAACGGGGTGTCAACGGAGTATCAGTACAACGCCGGCTCACAGCTCACGGCGTTGCTGTACCGGAGTTCGCTGGGCTTCTTGGGGGATTTGAGCTACCAGTACGATGCCACCGGAAACCGGACCGCCATCGGCGGCTCCTTCGCCCGCACCTTGCTCGCTGATGCCGTCCCCTCGGCTACCTACGATGCCGCAAATCGCCAGCTCGCCTTCGGTGTCAGGAGCATGTTATTCGATGCCAATGGGAGCATCGGCGATCTGACAGAAGGTGGGAGGACGACCATCTATGTGTGGGACCCCCGGGGACACCTCATTGCGATCGATAGCCCGGGTGTGTCTGCATCGTTCGGGTACGACGCAACTGGACGTCGGAACCGGAAGACGGTCAACGGCCAGACGACGATCATCCAATATGACGGCCTCGATATTGTGCGCGATGTTGCCAATGATGCAGAGGTGAGCTATCTAGCTAATCTAGAAATTGACGAGCAATTGGTTCGCGTTGAACCTTCCGGCACGTTTCAGTATCTCGCGGACGCGCTCGGCAGTACGTTGGCGCTGACCGACGGCACTGGGAAGATCGCACAGACATATAGCTATGCCCCCTTCGGCCAGAGCGAGTTCGCGGATACGCCGGCCTCGCCGAACCCGTTCCAATTCGCCGGGCGTGAGAATGACGGAACAGGACTATATTACTATCGGGCTAGATACTACAGCCCCGCCTTGCACAGATTTATCAGTGAGGATCCTATCAGGCTTGACGGCGGGGTAAATTTCTATGCCTATGTGGGGGGCGATCCGATTAGTCGGGCCGACCCGACGGGCGAGGGTTTCGATATCGCCTTGGACATCGGGTTCATCGGATACGACATCTATCGTCTGGCGACGGGTGGACGAAAGCAGTTCGGAGAAAATGTCACTGCACTCGGGTTAGATATCGGTGCCGCCATGCTTCCCTTTGTCACTGGGGCGGGCGCAGCATACCGAGGAGCCAGGGGCTTAAGCAAGGCCGCAAGAGGGGGAACGGAGGTAGTCCAGCGATCCATGTCTCGTGCGGAGCTGGAAGCAACTCGATCCACAGGGCTGATACGGGGCGGAAAACCAGGTCCACATTTTGTGACCGATGCGGTAAACTCAGATCCGCTGAGGGCGCGGCAGCGTTTAGCACTGCCACAAACTCCTGAGGTGCGAGTGACCTTGGAGGTTCCTGATGGAACCTTTTCCTCTCCGACAAAGGTCAGACCGGACCATGGAATGCCAGGCGGGGGAACGGAACGCGTCGCGACTGGCAACATCCCAGTCCGGATTCTCCGCACTGATCCGTAGTAGAGGGAAGGATATAGCCGAATGACAAAGCCAAGCCTTATTGGAATGAATGTCGTCATCGTTGTAAGTGATCCGTGGGAGTTTGGCACAGCGCACGGCACAGGGCCTTTCCTTGCGACAATAATGGAAGCTCGCGTTGAGGAGGATTCGCCGGGAAACGAGGCCATCCTCCTCCGTTTGAAAACTCGTCTTGTTCACCAGGGGATTACTTGCGAGTACTTTATTGCGAGTCCCCGACACGAAGGGGCTAGTCTCTTGTCCCTTATCGAGGGAGAGGAGGTGTACTGTGGTTTGACCCGAATTCCCGCAGATCGAGCGACCTCTCCGAATCCGTTTGACTTGAGCTGGTGGCGCGGTGGTATTGGGCTCATTGGAAGCCTGCGCCGCAAGGACTGAGCCGAAGAGCCTCACATCATGGGCCTTCTTCCCACGCCCCCTGCAGGGCCTGGCAGTTGGCAAGTGCCGCCAAAGAGCTGTTTGCCTATTGAGGAAATGCAATCCATGAAGGACCATCTTTTCCTTAGCCGCTAACTACCTCAAGAGTTGCCGAACGCCTGAGAGACGCATGCGCCGCACCTCAGTACCTGCGTAGCTCTGAAATGACACTGGGGATCTCTTGCAACTGTAGATGGCCGAAACGGCGCGAATACCGATGATGGTTCTCGATCTTTGGGGGTGTAGGGAGAGCGTCAATGGTGGCACACACGCGATCGAGTCCAAGTAGGGCAGACCAGTGTCCCTTCTCCTTTGTGGGGGCACTGATCCTCTCTGTCCTGCTTTGGGTTCCGTCCAGCACTCTTGCCCAGGGCATCCGGTACATCTACGATGACCTGAACCGGCTTGTGGGGGTGGTGGACCAGCAGGGGAACGCGGCGGAGTACGTGTACGATGCGGTGGGGAACATCCTCCAGATCAAACGAAACAATGTGCCCACGGGCGCGACGCTCGCCATCACCCTCGTACGGCCGAGCAAGGGCCCGGTCGGGACCGCGGTCCACCTCTTCGGCAAGGGCTTCAGTCCGATTCCCGGGGACAACCAGGTGGGCTTCAACGGGACGGAAGCCACCGTCACCGACGCCACAGAGACGAGCCTCACAGCGTTCGTGCCGTTTGGGGCGACCTCGGGGCCGCTCACCGTGATCCGCGGTCCAGATACGGCGACTGCGCCAGAGCCCTTCACGGTCTTGGAGTCTCTGAGCATCACCCCGACCCAGGCCACGCTCTTCCCCGCAGCCACCCAGCAGTTTGCCGCCTCCGGCCCGGCCGTCTGGAAGGTTAACGGCATCCAGGCGGGCAACTCGGCCCTGGGGACCATCTCCCCGACCGGCCTCTACACGGCCCCGCAGCGGCTCCCCAAACCGAATACAGTCACGGTGATGGCCGCCCCCCCCGAAGATCCCACCCTCAGCGCTGAGGCCATCGTGACCCTCACCTTCCCCCCATCCCGCAATGCGGTCGGGGCGGGCCCCTTCGCCGTGGCTGCGGCCGACCTGAATGGGGACGGCAAGCTGGACCTCGTCACGGCCAACCAAGACTCCAACGACGTCTCGGTCCTCTTAGGAAATGGCGACGGCACCTTTCAGGCCCAGCGGCGGTTTGCGGCAGGCAGTCTCCCATCGTCCGTTGTGGTAGCCGACCTGAACCGGGACGGCCTGCCCGACATCGCCACGGCCAATGCGGGGTCCGGCAACGTCTCGGTCCTCCTCGGGAACGGCGATGGGACCTTCCGGCCTCAGCAGCGATTCCCTGTCGGTGCCTTGCCCTTCGCCGTGGCCGTGGCGGACCTGAACCGGGACAGCCTCCCCGACCTCGTCACCGCCAATAAGTCGTCCAACGATGTCTCGCTCCTTCTCGGGAACGGCGACGGCACCTTTCAGGCCCAGCGGCGGATGGCATTGAATGAAGATGACCTCCCTGGGGCGCTCACCCTAGCCGACCCGAACGGAGACGGCACGCTGGATCTCGTCGTGGCCAACAGCGGCACCAATGGCGTCTCGGTCCTCCTCGGCACCGGCGACGGCACGTTCCAGGCCCAGCGGCGCTTCCCCACCGGGGACACCCCGGTTGGGGTCGCCGCGGCCGACCTGAACCGGGACGGCCGCCTGGACCTCGTCACCGCGAACCTCATCTCCAATGATGTGACGCTCCTCCTTGGCACCGGCGACGGCGCCTTCCAGGCTGGCCGGGGCTTCGCGGCGGGCCGCAACCCGCGCGCGATCGCCGTGGGCGACCTCAACGGCGACGGTAAGCTCGACCTCGTGGTGACGAATCAGACCGACAACCAGGTCTCCGTTCTCCTTGGCACCGGGGGCAGCAGCTTCCTTCCCGCTCGACGCTTCGCTACCGGGCCGCCTCCATCTCCATTCGGGAGGATCGGCCTGCCTGTATCTGTGGCCGTGGCCGATCTGAACGGGGACGGTGCCCCGGACATCGTTGTGGCAAACTACTACTCGAACGAGGTCTGGGTCCTCTTCGGCAACGGCGACGGCACCTTCGGTACGCAATAGCGCCCCGCCTGGACTGGGGGACGGGCTGAGAGACATGGCCAAATACTTCATCTGATGCCAAGGTCTCGCTTCGCTCTGCGGCCCGCACCTCGACGCCCCTGGGGGGCCTCGACCACGTCATGCTCAGCTGGATCGGGGGAGGCCCCCTCGCCCCCGTTGCTGGCCTCTCGCGCCAAAAAGTTAGGCCACGCACAGAGAGAAGCAGGGGATGGGTGCGGCAAAGCGTAGTACGTTGTGGCCGCCCGTTAACACGCGGGAGGCGGCGCAAGAGGTGATCGATCTCTCCTTCTTCGGGCGGTTTTGGGAGAGGTAATATACGGCAACATGGAATGGGCATATCACCAAGAGGACGGAAAATTCAAGATGGCAGCTTATGCCCACGCTGCTCTGGAGCAAGCGGGCTTATCATTCAACCTCTCGAAGGACGAGGTCGAGAATGTGAACAAAACAAGTAAGCTTTGGCCATACCTGATGATCTCAAAGCGTTCCTGAGCAGTACCCAACTACTCGGCCAGGAGGAAGAAGAGATCGACCGACACGTTTGCCCGCATCACGTAATGCGGGACGTTGCCGCTTTAATCGTCCGTGCTAGGCCTCCCTCGCCATGCCCCGCGGCCCCTGCCTGGATGCCCTCCCGCTCTTCGTCTGGAATCTTCGGTCCCGCTCTTCGCCCGGGAGCTGCGCCCGGCGTCCTCCACCCCGTGATGGTCCGCTGGATCGAGCGCCGTCCACCATTCCAGCCGAAGTCTGCCTGACGGCCCCCTCGGATGACCGAAGGATTCCCCCCAGTCCGGCAATTTCTCCTTGACTCCCCCCTCCCCATGTTGGTAACGTCCCCGACCGTGGGCAGGATCTCTGAACGTCTCCCTCGCAGACTACGCGCCAAGCGGGTCTCGAACTTCCTGACTGCTTGGTGCCTCACCAGCCCACCCATCCGTATTTGCCAATTTCCTACTCGTTCCATGGGTCCACTAATTCGGGTAGCATTTTCACAAGGAGGGGAGTTGCTATGGAATCCTCTTGGCTGAAGTGCAGTAGCGTGAGTCAAGGCATGCTGCCCGGCGAATACACGATCGTGACAAGCACATCCGATGGACGAGAAATCTCATTGTTTGCTCCAGCGCAGTATGTGAATCAAGAAAGACGTCTGATGCTTGTGACAGTCCTTGAAAGGGGGGCAGACGCAGCACTTGTCTATTTGCCCGCAAGTCCCCTCGAACTCATAGGCAGATCGGTAAGGGTATCCTCAGGAGAGATCGTCCGGCTGAAATGATCCTTTCGAATGTTGCGATTCACCAGGCTATCGATCAGGGAAGGCTCCGGATCGAGCCGGAGCCACACCCGCGCGTGGCGACTCTTGAACAGCCCGATTGCCCTTATGACACCACCTCAGTAGACCTTCGCCTCGGGCCTCGGATCTCAATTCCCCGGATAGGGCCGTTTACATATGACCTCTCGAGAGGCGGCATTGCCAGGTTCCTGGCGGAGAATTGCCTTCACCATGACTTGGACCCAGTAGGCGGGTACGCACTTCCTCCTCTGACCCTTGTGCTCGGACAGACCCTGGAGAGCGTGGAACTCCCAATTCTTCCAGGGGTTGCACCACTCGCAGCCAGGATCGAGGGAAAGAGTTCCTTCGCTCGATGTGGCCTGCTAATCCACTTCACTGCGCCAACAGTACACGCTGGCTGGTCAGGGCGTTTAACGTTGGAGATGATTATTCTTGGCAACTGCTCGATCACGATTCGTCCTGGGATGAAGATCTGTCAGCTGATTCTTGAGATGGTGGACGGTATCCCGATTCCTAACCCTAGTCAGTTTCACGGCCAGACCACCCCTCCAGGCGTTCCGTAGAACTTCCCTCCGATCAAAGTCAGCTCCAGATTCAAGAGTGTAATTGGGGACGTGGCCGGTTCCACCACATTGTGCTCGGCTGCCCGCCGGCTGGATGCCTCCCGACCCCCGACCCCCGCCGGTGATCCCAAACATTTCACCGCAGAGTTCGCAAAGGTCGCAATGGTCCATCAGGTTTCGACCACCTGGGCCCCTGCCCGCCGAGGGTAGGCGGCAGGCGGGCAGCACCTGGATCAAAACGTTCCGGACTGCGCCACGGTTTCTCTCCGGCAGTTTCTTGTGAATATAGGGGATTTCTTTGCGGCCTTGGCGTGCTTTGCGGTTAGAATGCACTTTCTGGGTTGGGCGAGAATCACATTGGGCGAGAATCGCCTTGACACACTTCGTACGTCCGAGATAGCGTGTAGCCCAGTTGATCGGAGTTTCCCTGCGGGAGTACCGGGGGGCAGGGATGCCAGGTCTAGTTTGGCGACGCAAGACGCGGCCCTTTGGGAACAGCACCTCCCCAAGGGCTGTTTTCGTTGTAGACCAAATTAGCGCTAAGCGAATACTCAAAAGTACCTACGACCTTTTTCTTCAATGACGGAGGTCACCGTGCTCGCGATCTGGGTGA
>Ga0326597_10009579_pt1 | contig 12963 bp, 14 predicted proteins | sample RVTome_12_FD_203789 | JGI IMG/M metagenome (GOLD analysis project Ga0326597, IMG submission 203789) | Soil microbial communities from uranium-contaminated site in the Upper Colorado River Basin, Wyoming, United States - RVT100D185 | ecosystem: Environmental > Terrestrial > Soil > Contaminated >... | reverse complement strand
TCATGCGGCGCCGCCGCGCCTCCTCCGTCACGAGCCAGGACATCACGAACATCATCGCGGCGCGCGTCCGCGAGGGCGTCACCGTGGAGGCGAACCGCCTGCGGGCCTGCCTCTCGGCGGCGTTCGCGTTCGGGGCGAAGGCGGACAACGACCCGCGCCGCGCCTCGGCGGACGGCGTGCGCTTCGGGCTCACGCAGAACCCGGTCGCGATCGTGGCGCGTCTGCCGGAGGGTGTGGACGAGAACGGCGAGCAGCCCGAAGCGCGCGTGCTCGGATGGCGGGAGCTCGGTGCCTACTGGCGCGCCCTGGAAAGCGAGTCCGCGACCATCCGCGCGACGCTGCGCTTCATCCTCGCGATCGGCGGGCAGCGCATGCAGCAGGTCCTCCGGACGGAGTCGAGCGACATCGAGAAGCGGAACTCCGAGATCGGCATGGGCGTAATCCGGATGCTCGACACCAAGGGGCGCGGGAAGCCTCGGCGGCACGCGGTCCCGATCCTCCCACTCGCGCAGGAGCAGCTCGACCTGCTCGCCGGCTCCGAGCGGCCGTTCGAGGTCACGCACTTCACGCTTGCCGACGCGATCGCGCGCGCAAGCAAGGCGGTCTGCGACGAGCTGAAGTGCGAGCCCTTCGACGCGCGTGCGCTCCGGCGCAGCGTCGAGACGCGCCTCGGCGACCTAGGCGTCGGGCGCGAGACGCGCGCGCACCTGCTCTCGCACGGCCGGACCGGCATCCAGAACCGCTACGACTTCGCTGAGCGGCTCCCTGAGAAGCGGGACGCGCTCAAGCTCTGGTCGAAGCACCTGCAGAAGGCCATCAAAGAGGCCGCCTAAGGCAAGTCCCGAGGCTGGTCCGAGCGCGTCGCGGCGCCAGCGCCCAACCGCTCCCCACGCCGATCAAGCGTGCAGCGCCGAGCGTTCGCTGTGATCACTGTTCGTGAGGACTACCGTCCCACACTCGGTGGGGGCTCGTGAAGCGAGCCATCGACTAAGCGTTGCGAGACCGTCGGATTTGATCGTCGATCCAGTCGAAAACCTCCGTCGAAATCCAACCTGACGCCCGAGCGGAACCCAGTTTGATCGGCGCCGGAAATGTTCCCTCCTGCACCTTGCGGTATATCGAACTCTTACCGAGGCCAACGATACCGGCGACTTGCTTGAGCCTCAGAATCCTAGTGCCATCGTGTCCGGCGACGGAGCTTTTCGCTAGCACCGGTTCTGGCTGAGTACGAGATCCGCCAGCAGAGTCTGCCCGTTGACTGTGTCCCACTTGGTCCTCCTGGCCTTAGCGCTACTCCTGCCTTTCCTGCTGGCGAGGAGTGCCAGCGTGAAGCATCACGGTCCCTGTCTGATCAGGTCAAAGACCGATTCGGCAAGAATTAAGACCTACGGAATCCGAGTATTTCATGGGCGAAGGGTGCGCGGTCACGTGACCCGTAACACCCCTGTCGCCTTTTGCGTTTCCAGCGCTCGCTGCGCGCTTCGCAATTCCTCCGCGATCCGCTCGGCATCGGGCAGCACCGTTCTGTATTCAGACGCGAGAACCTTGTTGCTGAGCCCCTCCAGGGCATATCGGGCAACCGCTGCGCCCTTCTGAGCGCAAAGAATCAACCCGACCGGGGGATTCTCGCCGGCCCGCATCCAGTGCTCCCGCGCATAGTTGAGATAGAGATGCATCTGTCCGGCGTCCGCGTGGGTGAACTTGCCCACCTTGAGGTCGATGATGATCAGCGTCCTCAGCCGCCTATGAAAAAAGAGCAGATCGATCCGATACCACTCGTCACCGATGCGTAACCGCCTCTGGCGACCGAGAAATGCAAAATCGTCCCCGAGTTCGAGGAGAAAGTCCTCCAGCCGGTGAATGAGCGCGGCTTCGAGATCTGATTCCGAATACTCGTCCTTCAAGCTTAGAAACTCGAGAACGTACGGGTCTTTGATCGCCTCTTCGGGCGTGATCTCGTCTTCGAGCCGGGTTGCGCGCGCCTTTCTAAGCATCGCAGCCTTGTTCTTCGAAAGCGCGATCCGTTCGTAGAATTGACTGGCAATTTGCCGATCAAGCTGGCGCACCGACCAACCCACGCGCAACGCTTCGGATTCATAGAAAGCGCGGGCAGCTGGATCCCTCACCGAAAGAAGCCGCACGTAGGCTGACCATGGAAGCGGGAAGCGGCGGGCGATATCAGGCAGGTGGAGATTGGCCGCGACCGTGGCTGTCAATGGCGGCGCCACCCCGCCCAAAGATTCGCCAGACGGTGTCTGGCGAATCCTCTCGGACGGCCATGCCAGATAGAACGCCCGCATTTGCTGCAGATTTTGACGACTGAAGCCCCGCCCGAAGCGCTTTAGAAGGTCGGTCGCGAGTCGCTCGATGAGTCGCTCGCCGTAGTCGGCGCGTCGCCTCCCGCGCTGCTCGGCCTCGACGATGCGGCGCCCGATAGCCCAGTACGTTGCCGTTATGAGCGCATTGACGGTGCGGACCGCGGCCCTCCGGGCTGACTCCAGTAGACCAATGATGTCGTCTCGGACCGCCGCGTATTCCCTCAACTCGTCCCTCGCGTCGAGACTCGGCGCCTCGTGTTTGCCCGTCATCTCCGGCCCTTAGAGTCACGAGCAGGGCGGCCACGCCGAGCTCGGCGAGCCGCGCACCTGCCCTGCCCTGCTCCGAGTGCGGCGACTTGTTTGAACCGCAGAGTCCTGCCGCTGTCCTGGCCCTTGAAGGGGGTCGTTGCCAGAGCAGTTCTCGTCTGAGCACGAAATCCAACAGCAGATTCGGCCCGTTACCCCGGGAAAGCGTGGAGCTGCCCCTTCCTCCTCAGAAGGGAGAAGCAGCGGCACTGAGGATCGCGGCGCGCCCGAGTCAGGTCAAAGACCGAATTCGCAACAATTGAGACCTGGAGAGTCTCAAAGGCTCTTGGCGCGGCTTTGCTCAGCCATAAGCTGCCGGAACTGCGAGAGAGAGATTCGAACACCCGGTACGCTCACGCGTACAACAGATTTCGAGTCTGAGTAAGAGGAAAGCCGGGTTTGGAGTAACTCGCAAAAGTGCAAATCCGGCGCTAGTTACGGCACAAATACGGCACACTTGCCCCAGTGACTTTCGGCACCATTTCAGTTCCGGCTCACTCCTTTGGCTCAATTTGCGCCAGCCACCTTGCCGCGAGTCTCGCCTCCTTTTCAAATCTCCCATCCTGCCGTTTCTCAAGAAACATCTGAAAGTCCTTAGCCGCCCGCGCAAGATCACGCTTTACTTTCCAGTTGAAGAATCCGAGGCAGTAGTACAGTTGGTATTTCTCTTCCTCTGAAGTGGCGACAAAGTAAACGAAGTCCTCAATTTTTCCGATCACATCGGCTGGCATGGGCTGTCCCAGCGCGCGACGGTATTGGCGAATTGCCCCACGCAAATCGTCCTCATAAGCAAGCAAGAAGGCGACATTGAGGTACCAGGTAGCGTCTCTCGATGGTCCATCAACCTTATGCAGCCATTCGATTGCGCGCGCCACGCTCTTTGCGCTAAGGAAAGCAAAAATCGCATTCAATGTGAGCACGTTCACCGTCGCGTACTCATCTGGGTTGATGTGCGAGAGGTACCCTCCTAATTCTTCGACGGCAGCGGGATCGTGCGTGTTCGCCCACTTCTCGTAAGCGATGCGCGCCCGCGCTTCATACAGTTCCGCAATGCGCTTGGGCAAACGCTCCCGAAGCTTCTCAAACGCAGGCAGATCGCTCTTGATCTTCCCGAGCCTTTCAAATACTTCTGAATAGAGCTTCTCTGCATAGTCAACATCACGTGACAGCGCCGCAGCGCAGCCGATGATGTACTTGGCGACAAGTTCGGCCCATTCAGAAGTGAAATTGAATGCGAACAGGTCATTCTCAACACTAATAAGGACCTTCCGGGGGAGCAGTTCAGTGAATTCTTTCGCCAATGCACCGCTTAGCTTCAGAGGGATTGGCTGATGCGTTACAACTCCATCAAGTTCAATGTAGTGGTGCGGCTTACCATGGACTTGTCGAACCCTCACTCGTCCATACAATAGGAAGTGCGCGCGGGTTGCTAGGCGTAGTTTCTGAGCGTCCTCACTATCCAAGACCTTTTCCGCGTGGTGTTGCGGAACCTCAATTACTTGAAACGAGTTGCCAGTGCGCCCGTCCTTAATTAGCCGCCGGAGGGTCACCACAAGATCCGCGCGAATTCTGGCTGCTTCTGACTCGTCATCGCTCGTAATGGAGATGACGAATCCAACCTTGTTGCGCTTTGTACGTGGAAGCCTACGATCCAAGTGCCAAACAACGGCAACGATCAGCGCAGTCGCTCCAGCGGCCAAGAAGAACGCAAGTGGGTACGGTCCAAGGACGCCCGCCTCAATGCCAATAAGCCCAAGAAGGACGGCGAAGTAACCTGTCCCGCGATGCCATTGCTTGGCAATTAGCTGGAAGTCAAAATGTGAGGCCGCCATGGGCTTATCACAAACAGTCTACTTCTGCGCTCTGGCATCATTTTTCGTGCTGCTTCCTCCACTCCCAAGGCGCATTCCCCGTCGCACCTGCTCTGCGTTCGCTCCGGTGTGGTGCAGCGAGTCGCCGATGCGGTTCATGCCGTATAGACAGAATGGCTTTCGTTCGGTGGGAGGCGGTCCGCCTCCGCGGTAACGTGGGTTGCGCGATGGGCGCGCAGAGCCACAGGTTTGGCACGGTGGCGCAAACACACTGAACGGAGGCGGACCATGGAAAAGTCTAGCAAGGTTTTTGTGGGGATGGACGTGCACAAGGAGTCGATCGAGGTGACGCTGGCCGAGGAAGGCGGCGAGGTGCGCCGCCTGGGGCGGATCGGCGGGGACCGGGGATCGCTATTGAAGATGGCGCGCAAGCTGCAATCGAGGGGCGGCGAGCGGGTGTTCGTGTACGAGGCGGGGCCGTGCGGGTTCTGGATCCAGCGCGAGCTCGTGGCGCTGGGGGAGCGCTGCATGGTGGTGTCCCCTGCGCTGGTACCCAAGCGCGCAGGCGATCATGTGAAGACCGACCGGCGCGACAGCGAGCGGCTGGCGAGCCTGGCGCGCGCCGGGGAGCTCGGGGCGATCCACGTGCCCGATATCCGGGACGAGGCGATACGGGACCTGGTGCGCGGGCGCGACGATGCGGTGATCGCGCAGCGGCGCGTGCGCCAGCAGCTGAAGGCGCTGCTCCTGAGGAACGACATCGGCTACGTGGGCAAGACCTCCTGGACCGGGGCGCACCGGCGCTGGCTCTCCGAGCTCAAGCTACCCGAGCCCGCGCAGCAAATCGTGTTCGAGGAGTACGTCGATGCCACTGCGGTGGCCACGGACCGCATCGAGCGGCTCACCCGGGCGATCCAGACCGAGACCCTCACCTGGCGCTTCGCGCCGGTGGTGGCGGCGCTGCAGGCGATGCGCGGCATCCAGTTCGTGCATGCCGTGACGCTCATCGCCGAACTCGGAGATCTCACGCGCTTTGGCTCGGCCCGAAGTCTCATGGGGTATCTGGGTCTGGTCCCTCGGGAAGCGTCCTCCGGGGAGCACCGGCGCCAGGGCTCGATCACCAAGGCGGGCAACAGCTACGCGCGCCGCGCCCTGATCGAGGCGGCCTGGGCCTATCGGCATCCGGCAAGGGTGACGCGCATCATCGCCACCCGGCAAACAGGATTACCGAAAGCTGCTTGCGACATCGCTTGGCGTGCGCAGTTGCGCCTGTCGTCCAAGTATCGGCGCCTGAACGCCCGGCATCTGAACCACAACAAGATCGTGGTCGCGCTCGCGCGCGAGCTCTCGGGATTCGTCTGGGCGATCGGTCAGAGCGTCAAGCCGCAATGAATTGAAGCATCGCAACCGTTCATCGACGCGAGCACGGAGGCCAGCGACAACTCACCACCACATGCCAGACAGGCAACGCGGCGCGGCCGCGGAAAGGAGAACCCTTGTCGAACGTTATTGGTCCGGCCTCAGCGCCGGCATCCCAGATCCTAGACCGAGGCAGCTCCGCGACGCACAGCAGTCATGCCGCTACCCAACGCGCGAATATCAGCTTGATCGACCGTCGCTGAAGATGGCCCCGCCGCGTTCCCTATCTGGCACTCGGGCATTGCCATTTACCCACTGTAAACCGTGGGCAGGACAAACTCGCCTTCGTTGACAACGAAAGCCATATCAACGTTCGCAGCCACCCCTGGCCACGATCGCCCCGTCGCGTACTTGCTTACGCCACAGTGACAGCATCAACGGGTGGATGTCCAGCGCCGCGGCCACATCCTTGATCCTCACCCCCGGCAGACTGCTCAGCTTCACCGCGGTCGCCTTGAACCGATCGCCGTAGCGATCCACCTTCCTCGGTCCTGCTCTTGCCACTTCACACCTCCAGGCGGTTAGCCCGAGGTGTCAACTAATTCGGGGGAAGCTTGCCGTCGCTTTGCAACCGCTTGTTAGAGCCCTTCGCTTCGAACTGCTCATTTCGGAACTAACGGGATCTGACATTCCGGGCAGGTCAGTCGATCCTCGTAAACGGTTGTGCAACGAGGGCACCCCATACGTTCGGCCATTCGGATAGCCTTGTGCTTGTCGCTTACCCAATAGGTTTCAGGTTGGCAGCATCCCTCGATGACTGCTCGGGCGAACGGAACTGATATCTGAAAGAACTCTCGGTCTGCCCGAAACCGATGATGTGCCAACGACTCATGAATCTTGGCTTCAAGTGCCTCTCCGCCTTCAGATACGCAGTAATACTCAAGTTCGAATGGACTCGGTACGCCAGTTGTATATAGCTGTTCCGCCCGGAGGTCTGGGATTTCGCGCGAATAGCCAATTTTCACCAGCTTCGGGAGGGCTGGATTGCTCAGGACGTAGATAAAGACCTTCATACCTCACCCTTGACGTTTTCGCGTACGCCAAAAATGTCGTCGACGAGCTTCTGGCTTATCTTGTACGGCTGGAGATCACTCGGTAGTCCTCGCTCGACGATTGCACGCGGGAGTAGAAAGACTTCGGAGTGGTCCAAGTAGATCTGATCGTCTTCTCCCCGAAGATCGACCAGCGCGACGATGTGGTAGTGCCTGGGAAGTCCGCCAAATTGGAACTGCCCTCTAGTCTTAGTCTTCACCTGAATGCCACGAAACGCTTCGCCTCGAACCGCGATCAGATCATTGCCAGAGTCCTTGATCGGAGCGGCAGCCTGTACATCGAACTGCAGCAACCGAACTTGGACGAGCAATTCGCCGATGGTTCCCGTCCTAATTTGGCTTGAGATCGGATTACCCATCGCAAAAGGGCTCACTCAGTGTTCGCAGTCGGTCGGCAAGACAGAGGCGGAAAGGACACCAGATCATCGGAGTTACTACACGAAATGCTTCTCGAATCGCTCTACATCGGGCGGAATTGGCATCCCGTGCAGGGCCGACCGCGTCCAGATATGCCTATCGATCTTGAACCAATTGGGATCATCGAACGTACCGCCGGAGATGGCGCGGGCGCTCGGAACTCGTTCGAATGTAAATGTGACGTTGGTTCCGCAGCGCGGACAGAATTCCAGCCGCAGCCATCGGCCACTTTCGTCGGACCTATACTCGTAGGTGGTCAAGGGACCACCAGTGATCTCAACATTCTCTCCGCTAAAAACGGCGACCAAGCCGATTGCGCTACCGGTACGTCGTTGGCAAAAAGTGCAGTGACAAACGTGCGTTCGCAGAGGGTTGCCCTTCACACGATACCGAACGGCGCCGCAAAGACAGCCTCCCTCGTGGAAATCAGACATACGGTTGCTCCTTTCTCACACCAGTTGACTGAGTGCTAACGTTCCGGTTTTGCCGCGCGGTGCGCGCGGCGGAGCTGCAAGCTTAACGCGTCGGTCAACAACCGGCTCTTAGGTGGCTCCTTCGCTATTGGTGTGGTTTGTAATTGCAATTGCGGCCCGATACCTTGGTGCCAGCCTTAGACGTGATGGCGCAGAAAACCCTCGATCATCGCGTTCACTTGCTCAGGCACCTCGAGTTGGCTGAAGTGGCCCCCGCCAACGGTCCAACCATTGATGACAGTCGGCAGCCACTGCGACATTAGGTGTGGCGGATTAAACGGGCGTGTAGCTGCCAGGCACAGGACAGGCACTTTGCACTGCGCCGCAACGGCCGGACCGTCGAACGCGAGCATCGCCCGCACGTCAGCGGCAGACACGTCGGTCGGTGCCGCCAGCATCAGTGCCAGTACGTCCTTTACAAGCTGCCCATCGGAGGTGGGCAGGAATAGGCGATTCACGATGAACTGCCGCACAGGCTCTTGATTGCCAGCCTCGATCGCCGTTGCCAGCGCCTCAACGGCCGCTCGCTGTTCGGGCGACCGAACGAACGAGGATGGATCGACCAGTACGACAGCCAGCACCTGCTCGGGATGCGCGACGGCGAGCTGCAAAAGCACGAGGGCACCCATACTGTGGCCGACGGCCACGACTCGCCCAAGGTCGAGTTGCTCAATTAGGTACGCGACATCATCGGCGTAGGTCGCGATAGAAACGTTGGCTGGGGCCTTGTCACTCTCCCCGTGTCCGTACAGGTCGATCGACACGACCCGGTGGCGACGGGAGAAGTGCTTGGCCTGTGGGGCGAAGGACGATCGATCGCACGCCCAACCGTGCACGAATACGAACGTCGGCTTTCCTTCACCCCGGTCCTCGTAGGCCAGCTTGGCCCCCTTGTGGACAATCATCGCTGCCATGATGTCTCCCCTTCCTCTTTCTGCTCACCGTGCCAGACGGGCGGTGAAGCCACCTAGACGTCCGCCGTGAACCGCGCGCGCCGCCGTTGCGCTCGTCGGTTTCCACGGCGTGGTTGGGTGGCAATCGGCGATCACTGCACGTCGCTCCGAATTCACTTTTGCATTGATCACAATTCAAGGAACTTCGCAATCTCGGTGTTGTACTCGTCCGGAAATTCGAGGAAGCCGGCATGCGCGCCCTTGAGCACTCTTAGCGTGGCTCCAGGGATACTCTGTGCGAGGCGCTCTGAAAGATACGGCGGTACCAGGCTGTCATGAATACCCACCAAAACCAAAGTCTGCGCTCGTATAGCGCTCGCGGGTTCTTGCGGAGCGTAGCCGAGCACCGCATCGGCTTGCCTCAGAAACGCGTGTGCTTTCTGCGCGTACGGATTCGTCACCATCACTTGAACGAACTTCTCGTATAGCGGTTCGTTGTCGTAGAGCGTAGGGCTGAAGGACCAACGCGACACGAAACGCATGATCTGCTCAAAAGACATGTCGGAGCGTCGGATGTCCACCCAGTTGCGAACCTCCAAACGTACAAGGCCGTCAGGGCGTTCCATCGTCGACATCAGGATCAGCTTGCGAGCGCGCCGCGGATAGGCATGCGTGAACGCCTGCGCGATCAGACCACCCATGCTCCACCCAAGGATGTGGGCGGAATCGATGCCCAACTGATCCATCAACGCCGCCAGATCGTCTGCCATCTGCGAGATGCTGTGGGGCTGATCCGGTGCATCCGTACGGCCCGCCCCACGGTTGTCGTAGCAGATGACCCTAAACCGTTTCGACAGTTCGGGTACCTGAAACCGCCACACTTGCAGGTCTGCGCCTAGCCCGCAAATGAGGATCAGCGGCAGCCCCGAGCCCGCTTCCTCGTAGTAGGTGGAGATATCACCGGTCTTAACTGTCGGCATTGCTTGTCAGCGCTGTTCTTGCCACCCAACGTTCGGCTTCAGGCGCGCGCCGCTCGCGGCGCGTCGCCCTGCAAGCCGCTGTTGGGCGGCGTATAGTCGCGCTCCATATCCAAAACAGACTGAACAGACTAGAAGCGGCCATTACGGAGTCCCCGCGGGCGAGCGCGGCGTATATCCGTCGAGCGCGTGATTGTCGGGCCATATGTCGTGAAATTGCCGTCGGCAAGCGCTCAGAACTTCGCTCCCATGACCCGCACCATTACATTCCTGCCCCGCGCGGTTTCTTCCCTGCCCGCAAAGAGAGAGCAGGTAACGATCATCTTTCGCGCGGAAGACTCAGACACTCGCGCCCGCAGCTCAATCGGCCTGGATACGGGGGTCGGCTTGACATAGTCAGTGCTGGAATTAACCGTGACGTATACCGGCGTGTCCGGATCGCCGGGCGTGAGTCCCGCCTCCTTGCAGGCGGTCGCATAGACCAGAGATGTAATAGTGCAATCCATCAATGTCGAGATTACTCCGCCCTGCAGAATACCTGGCCAACCCTGCAGGTGAGGCGGAGGCACGAGGCGCGTCACGCCCTCGTCCCCCTCAAGGTAAGTGCTCAACTTTATGCCGTGCTCGTTTTCCAGGCCACAGCCGAAGCAGTGCTTTCCGAAGGTCCCGAAGTACGCCTGAAGCCTCTGATCCATGGTGCGCCTCCTCTGCCTTTTCTATTGTGCAAGCCGCATGGCTTAACGCTCCGATCTACCCCTGGGGACCGTTGCTCCCTCATTCCGGCCACACTCGCCAAATTCGCAGTCGTGCAATCGACGTCCAGCCCGCGCCCAAGCTGCGGGCGGCAGTTTCCGCGCGGATCGCGATGCCCCTCGCCTCTTCCGCTGCCTGATTCATTGTGTACGGCGTCCCGTGCGACTCAGGGTCACAAAGGCGTCCTTTGGCGCCGAGAGGCGCACCCGTTTTGAGACGTACCGTGGCCGAACCATGCAGATGCTTTGCAAGACGGCCGCAGACACAACCGCCATGTCCCGTCTCCGATGGGCCGCAAAAGTTCTTCGGAATCGTAAACAACTCAGTGACCATGCGCGTTCTCCTCGCGGTTCGAAAACATCGCCGCCCAACTATTTAATGAACGCCTGTCCGGCGCCCGGAGAAGTTTCTACGCGTACAAGCGTGCTCGCAATGATGGAAGTTTGTCTATGCGGATAGGTACCCAGATCTAGGATCACAAATCTAGATACCTCCACGCCAACGCATCTGGCCCCCTCGCCACCTTACCCTCCTCGCCAACCCCGGCACCGCCTTCAGTATCTCCGCCGGCCTGAGCCATGGAGAGTCCGGGCCGCAGGTTTGTCCGATCACGCGCACGCTTCCCGGCATTGCGGTCCCAAAGGGAAGCGAGGTAACGCTCCAAGTCAGACGCCAGCTCAAACCGTGCACTTTTCGCCCAAGAGAGCGTGTGTCCCGCGAGAATGTCCGCGACGGTCAGCGCGTCGCCCGCTAAGAACAAGCGCCGGTTCAGTCCCCCCTCGAGAACGCGAACAGCGACTCCGAATTCCCATGTCGCGCTGTCGATCGCAGCCGGAACGCGTCGCTCCTCGGGCAAGGCAAATCGATGCTTGGCGATGGTCCAAAGGGGCGCCTCGAGTTCCGTGAGGATGAAGCTGATCCACCTGAAGCACTCGGTACGCTCAGGCGAACCGGCCGCAGGCAAAAGCCGGCTCGCAGGAAACTTCTCGGCGAGGTGCAGGCAGATCGCGGCTGACTCGGTGATGACTTGCTCTCCGTCGATCAGCACTGGCACCTTCCCCGCGGGGTTGATTGCAAGGAACCAGGGCTTCTGCCCTTCTCCGCGCTTGAGGTCCACCTCGACGTACTCGTACTCCGCGCCGACCTCCTCAAGCGCCCACGCGGCCCGCAGCGTCCTGCCATTGCGGTATCCGTACAGTTTCATGGTCACTTCATGCCGTGACCGGCACGCGATCGAGCTGCTCCGCCACGTCCAGCAGCGCCTGTCGGTCCAGCCGCTCCAGTTCAAGCCGTGAGGACTCCTCGATGGCCGGATAGTTCTTGCCGATCGAGCGCGCGTAGGCCGGGTCGTAGTGCGCCTCCATGAGCCTCTGGAACAGCTCGGCGGCGCGTCCTTCCTCTGCAAGGCGCTCCCAAAGCGCCAACTCCTCGCCGCCAACGAGCGGGCGCAGGTGCCGGAGGCGTTCCATCATAACGGGCAGATCGCGCTCGAAGTGACTGTAGTCCTCCCGCCAGAGCTTCACGCGTTCGCTCATGGGCGCGCTGATCGCGAAGATCCTGCCGGCATGCATGGCCTGAAGCAGCTCGGCGGGGAGCTGGATCGCGCCGATCTTCCTGCTCTCGGACTCGACCCACACCGGACGGCTCGGATCGAAGCGGCGCAGCCTGTCGACCAGAAGAGAGTCGAACCACTTCTGCGAGGGTTGAGCAACGCCCGGGATGTCGCCGATAAGCGAGCCGCGGTGGCTTGCCAGGCCCTCCAGATCGAGAGCCTGAGCGCCGACTTCGGCCAGGGCGCCCAACAAGCGGGTCTTGCCGCAGCCTGTCGGGCCGCAGAGCACGTGATAGCGGAATCTCGAGGGCAGCTGCGCGAGCTGCTCCCGCACCCAGGTCCTGTACGCCTTCCAGCCACCCGGCAGTCGATCCACGCGGTAGCCGATGGTAGAGAGCGCGTCGAACCACAACTTGCTCCGCTTGCCACCGCGAAAGCAGTACACCAGCATGCGCGCGTCCTTCGGGTAGCGCGCGACCAAGTCGTCGATCAAGTGGGAGATGTTCCTGAGGGCGTAGGACACGCCGACTAGGTAGGCGCGATGCGTGTCGGTGCGGTGGGTCGTGCCGACTTCCGCGTACTCGTCGTTGTTCACTACCGGGAGATTGACCGCTCCCGGCAGATGGTCCTCCACGAACTCCCGCTCGCTGCGAGCGTCGATGACGAGGTCGTACTCGCCCTGAAGCGCGCTCGTGAGCAGCTCCGGAAAGGCCTTGGTGTCAGGGTGATTGGGAAGGGCTGCCATATAACTTGCCTAGCATAAACCGAGCCGCGGCTCAATAGGCATGGAACACCGTTTTCTCCTAATGCTTCGCGTCGTGGCGGACAGCTATGCTTCCCCGCAGCTTGATTTAGACGGCCAGCCCGAATTGTAGGTCGGCGGAAAGGAAAATAGCCGCTAAGAAGAAACCTCGCGCGATCTGCAAGCAAGAAGAGGGAAGCCCCATTGGAAACCAATGGAACTACGCCATCTTCGCTATTTCGTCGCAGTC
>Ga0326597_10009578_pt1 | contig 12965 bp, 12 predicted proteins | sample RVTome_12_FD_203789 | JGI IMG/M metagenome (GOLD analysis project Ga0326597, IMG submission 203789) | Soil microbial communities from uranium-contaminated site in the Upper Colorado River Basin, Wyoming, United States - RVT100D185 | ecosystem: Environmental > Terrestrial > Soil > Contaminated >... | reverse complement strand
AAAAGAAAACAGGGGCGCGTAACTAAAGATCACGGCCTGTGCGAGAAGGGAAAAAGAGGGAAAGAAGAGCATTCTTTTTCACGGGAACGTCTGTGCCTGCTTGACCTGCCGGCTAATGGGTGACCCCGAGCGATTGAAACTGATGGGCAAGCGGCAGAACGACACTCTCGAAATCCGAATTTGAAAATTCGAATTGTTATTTCATCGCTCGACATTACTGCCGACCCGGAGAATTCGGCTTCCTGAAAGTCTTCAGATATTCTACAACGTCCTGTATCTGCTGTCTTGACAGCGTGTTGTTCCACTCTGGCATATAGGGAGAACCATGGAAGGCTTTGGCTGCTCCCTCAAAGATCGTTTGTCGAATCTCTTCCTCACGCCCTTCGATGACAAAGTCTTTAGAAGCAAAGTTGCGCGGTTTTACTCCGACCAGGTTCTTCGCCGCAGGCCCCTGTCCATCTCCCTTTACCCCATGACACGAGGAACAGAAAGTGTTGTAAATGTCCTTGCCCGCTGAAATGCTGACTTGCTTGCCCGGCACAGATAAGCTGCGAATATAGGCGAGGCCATCCCGCAGCGCTTCTTTCTTTAAGAGGTCTCCGATAACCATGGTCCTGTGACTGGCACCTGCCTTTTCCTTCGCATCGATGAGCCCGGACAAGATTTGCTCATCCGATTTCTGCCCGAGCACACGGGGATCGGTGAAATCGGGTGGAGGATATGCAAGATATTTAGCGGCAGGCCCGTCGCCTCGACCGTAGTTTCCGTGGCACGTCCAACACAAGCTCTTATAAACTTCTTCGCCTCTTTTGGCGTCACCCCTGGATCTCACTTGAGCAGCACTTGCCCCCATCAACACCAGAAACAGGCTCAAAACCATCAGGACGCGAGGTCTCATTTTTCAGCTCCTTGAAGGCGCCGCAGGTAGATAACGATCTCCCATCGTTCTCGCGACTGTAAGGCGTCTCCCTGCGCTGGCATCAGAGGGCCTCCATCAGTGACCGTTTGGTAGAGAAAACCATCCGGCCGATTGCGAAAAACGTCAAGTGTGAGATCCGGCGGTGGAACGAACTTTCCCGCGACGGGTCCTCCCCCTTTTCCCTCCGCACCATGGCAAAGTGCACAGTAAATCCCGTAGAGCTTTTTCCCGCTTTCCACCGCGTCTGCGTTTGGCTCTATAGGGTTACGCAGTCTCTTTCCCGCCTCGACTCGATCCATACGCGGCTCTTTTCCTTGCCTCGATATCGAATTCGGGGGCAACGGTCGGGGTGCTTCTTGCGGTCTAATCGAGGGTTGGTTCTTCATATCCGAGCGCCAAAACCAGCCGTGAGCCGGGCTGACGCCAGCCAGCAAAAAGACAACTCCGGCCAGTAGCCAGATCCCTGATCTCGCAACCCTTCCATGATCTCTTCCGAGAAAAAGATTTCGAAGTTGAAAACCTTTGCTTGCCATTAACGCATACCCATCATTATTCAGCGAGCCGTACGTCGGTCGGGATCTCCTCGGCATGTTGCTGCTCGAAGGCGGCAGACGAAGGGATGAGAGACACGAAAGGGAGGACCGGAAAGTTTTTCAAAAAAAAGAGGTAGCTTAACACAGCCGCTCCCAAGAAACCTGCGGTGACCCCTATTTCAATCCAACCGAGCGGGATAACCTCGCTATGCCATACGGACGGAACAATCAAAACATATCGCTCCAGCCAGAGTCCCAAGCCGACCGAAACGCTCACAGCAAAGACGATCTTCGGCTCGCGCTTCGCCTTTTGGCTCAGAAAAATCAGAAAAGGAACGAAAACGCTCAGAATAAAAACGCTCCAAGAGAACCCCGCCCAAGGCATTTCCCAGAGCCGAAGGATGATGAATTGCGTCTCCTCGGGAAGATTCCCGTACCAGATCACGATGTATTGGGACCAGATCATTGCAAAGTAGGTCAGATTGAATCCCAAAAGAAGCCTTCCGATATCCGAGAGCTGAGTCGAAGTCACGACCGAAGGACCCAGTTGCCAGCGAATCAGAACACACACAAGGGCAAGCCCAGCCAAGCCCAGGTAGAAGGTGCTAATGAAAAAATAACCGCCGAACAGAGAGCTATACCAGAAGGGATCCAAGGACATGATCAAATCGAACGCCATGAAAGTATAGGTGATGGGATACACTACAAGCACACCCGCAGACAGAACATCCAAACCACGCTGGCAGCGCTGCGCTTCCAGCTCTTGTCCCTGCCACCCGTCGGTGATCCATTCATAGAGCCAATGTCGAGGTCGAAGTTTCTGCTCTTGAAGCCAGCCAACCTCCGGGCGCAACGAGTAGTATACAAAAAAGAGACTTAAGACCGTCATGAGTCCAAGCCCCAACCCCCCCCTCACGAAAATAAATCGTGGGTCAAACCAGGCGCCCCGGACCGGGTTGATTTCCCTGACGGGCCCATAAAACATGTCCAGCGCGTAGTAGAGGGGAAAGAAAAGCACAAAGTTCACTGGAAGAAACGCTACCATCCCCTCGGCGCAGCGCCGGACCGGAGGTCCCCACTTCCCCCCCACCACATGGTACATGGCACCAAAGACGACGCCACCTTGCGCGATCCCCCCCCAGAAAAGAAAATTAATCAGGTAAGCCTGCCAGCTTCGAAGGGGATACATCCGGAGCCCGACGAGAAATATCACGGTCCCCAGGCCGAGAAGCCCCCCAAATATCAGGGGCACCTTTCGTGGCACGCGCGGACGTAGCGTCCAGCTTCTATCCCGTTCTTGGTCCAAAAGAGTCTCTCCTCAAACCTTATAATTCTCTACCCTGTCCGGCAGGAATAATCTCCTCCGCGCCCGCGCTTCTTAGCAAAGTCGTAACCGTTTCGTGGTCCTTCTGCTCACAACGGACCCAAAGACCAAACTGATCTTCAGAGAAGCGGGGATTATATGCCGGGCCGATGTTGACCTTTGGCAACCGCGCATTGAAAAGCATCCCTCCAAGGGTCAAAAGCCCCCCTAACAGAATGGTCAGCTCGAAGACGATGACCAAGAACGGAGGAATCGAGACTATGGGTTTGCCGCCGGTGATCAACGGATAATGCAAAGAAGTTGCGATGGTAAGCGTCAGGCCTGTTGCGGCTCCAAGCAGGCAGCCAGCGAGTGTAAAATAACGCACCGGGCTAGGCGGCTTCTCGAGCGTCTCGTCAATGTTATGATGCGGAACCGGCGAAAAGGACTGGAGATCGCGATACCCCGCCTGACGAAACTGCTCAATCGCCTCAAGAAGACTATCGAGATGAAGGAATGTTCCCACAAGACCTGTAAGGGAATCTGCCACTTTATTCCTCGCCATTCTGGCTCCTCGTAGGGGGTGGCAACTCTTCCTTGACCTCCACAATGGAGATCACGGGCAAAAACTTTATGAACAAGAGAAACCATAGAAAAAACCAGGCGAAGGCACCGAGCGTAATGCTTATATCTACCCAGGTGGGGATGAAGACTCCCCAAGAGTACGGGTCGTACTCATGAGCCAAGCCAGTTACGATGATTACAAAACGCTCCATCCACATCCCGATATTGATCAAGATCGCTATCGCAAAAAGCCAAGGGGTGCTGGTCCGTATCCGTTTGACAAAGAAGAGGAGAGGCACGAGCGAGTTAAACAGAATCATGATCCAGAAGGGGATGGCGTATTCTCCGGTGACCTGGTAGGTGAAGCGCTGCCATTCGGGAACGTTATTGCTGTACCAGGCGATGTAGGTCTCCACAGCGTAGGCGTAACCAACAATTAGTCCCGTGAGGATGATCAATTTAGCCAGATTCTCCAGGTGTTGCTGAGTGATGTAGGCATCCAGGCGAAAGATCCGCCTTAACGGGATCAGCAATGTAATCACCATGGCCAGGCCCGAATGAATCGCTCCGGCCACGAAATAAGGGGCAAAAATCGTGCTGTGCCATCCGGCCACAACCGACTGCGCGAAATCCCACGAGACTACGCTGTGGACCGAAATGACGAGCGGCGTCGCGAGGGCTGCCAGGAAGACATAGGCAGCCTTGTAGTGACGCCACTGCCGGTCAGTTCCCTGCCACCCCTGAGCCATAAAAGCGTAGATCTTTTGCCGCCATCCTGAGGTTCGGTTCCGAACGACGGCCATGTCGGGAACGAGCCCCGTGAAAAAGAAGAGCACGCTGATGATCATGTAGGTCATAACCGCAAAGACGTCCCAGACCAGAGGAGAGCGGAAATTCACCCACAGCCCTCCAAACTGCGAGTAAGGCAAAAGCCAGTGAAAAACCCATGGACGGCCCAGGTGAATAATCGGGAATAAGCCGGCCGTAAACAGGGCAAAGACTGTGACCGCTTCGGCGGTCCGGTAGATGCTGGCTCGCCATCGAACGCGGAAGAGGTAGAGGATCGCGGAGATCAATGTTCCGGAATGGGCAATACCGACCCAGAAGACGAAGTTGGTGATGTCCATGGCCCACATGACCGGATGCGTGAGCCCCCACACCCCGAGGCCATGCTGCACCGTGTACCGCCAGGCAAAGATCCCCCACGCCACGACAGCCATATCGAGACTAAGCAGCGTATAATACCGCCATCCCGGAGCTTGCATTACCCTAAGAATGTCGTGATCGACCTGATGATAAGTCAGTTGAGCCACCTAACCCTCCACAGGACCCGCCTTGATCTTTTTGAGATAGGTAATCGCGGGTTGCGTATTCAGATGCTCCAGAACGTGATACCCGCGCGGATTCTTGGCCAGCTTCGCCACCTCACTCTCTGGATCATGGAGGTCACCGAAGACGATGGCGCGCGTCGGACAGGTCTGGGAGCATGCGGGAACAATTTCTCCATCCCGCAGATCGCGATTCTCTTCTTTGGCCGCCAGCTCCGCCCCCCGGATACGCTGGACGCAAAAGGTACACTTCTCCATGACCCCCATCTCTCGAACCGTGACATCCGGATTGAGCTGCAGGTTCAGCGGCTCGGGCCACTGGGCCGTATGCCAGTTAAATCGACGGACCTTGTAAGGGCAGTTGTTTGAACAGTACCGTGTTCCTACGCACCGATTGTACACCTGGGCGTTGAGTCCCTCGGGATTATGATAGGTCGCGTATACCGGGCAGACCGGCTCACACGGGGCATTGTCGCAGTTCTGGCAAAGCATGGGTATGAAATGGTGATCGGGCCGCTCGTCGGTACCCTCGTCGTATCTCTGAATTCGTATCCAGGACATCTCTCTGCCGTAGGCGACTTCTTCCTTTCCCATGATGGGAATGTTGTTCTCCGCGCTGCAAGCTACCACGCACGCGCTGCACCCCACGCAAGCGTTCAAATCGATCACCATCCCCCACCGGTGTTTGTCATGATGATGCTCTGCATACATCCGGAGAAGATGAGGATGCTCCTTCTTTTCTATTCCGCTTTGAAGGGCGGCCAGGGAAATCGTCTGAACGATCCCGCGATCATGGGAACGATCACTCCCGCTCGTCGAAGCCAACGTATGCTTAAGCCCCGTTTGACGAACCACCACTCTAGTGCCGTACCAAATAAGCGCGCCCGAGTCTGCCTCGGGCTCTGCAGAAAGCAGAGACATTGGGCTCGCTCCCCGTCCCTGCGCGTAACGGCCGAAGGCGCTATGGCCCTGCCCCACGGGAATCGCAACGATGCCGGGCCTCACATTCTTGGAGATACGAGCTGGCAGTTTGATCTCGCCTGCAGGCGATTGGATCTGGAGCAAATCATTTTTTTTAATTCCAAGTTTCTCGGCGTCACTGGGATGGATTTCAAGCCAGTTCTCCCACACGATTTGGCTGACCGGATCCGGCAACTCTTGCAACCAGGGGCGGTTGGCCATTCTGCCGTCGTAAAAGGCAAGAGTCGGATAGGGAATGAGTGCAAATCCCTCCGCTGCTCCCGCGAATACGGGAGGCTGAAAACTTTTCTGAAAGACCGCAGGATTCAATCGAATCGACTTGGTTGGCGCGCTTTGAAAACTTCCCCCTCGCCGCACCGACTCGGCCCAAAAGGTCTCAAAGTCCTCGGCCGGTTTGATTCTTTGATAAAGCTCCTTCCACTGATCCCTGAGATAGAGATAAAAATTTTTCCACGGCAATTTTTCTTTGGTCTCTAACCGCTTCGATAAAAACAGCAGGATATCTCCCAGAGGCCGGGTATCGTAGAGGGGCTCCATCACCGGCTGCTGCTGCCCCCGTATTCCCGTCCACGGCTCATAATCTCCCCAACTCTCGAAAAAAGTATTTTCCGGCAGAACAAGTTGGGCTGACTGGGTGGTCTCGTCAGGGAAACTGGAGAAACTGACCACGAAGGGGATTTTCCCTAGCCCTTCTCGCAAACGTTTTCCCTCCGAAAAATTGAAGAGTGGATTGACCCCGGCCACAAATAGGATGGAAATTGCGCCTTGTTCGATCTCCCGCAAGTGCTTCTGGAACGAACCGTAGCTGGAAACCTGGGCCATCGCTGCCTCAGCGCCGAACCTCACCGTCGCGCCGACGTTCCCGGCGACATAGTTGAGCAGATTCACGGCAACGCATATATCTGTCGCGTTGCTGCTCTTGGCATCCGCCAAAGCCACGCTCGGATGCTTCTTCACAAAAGCCCGCGCCAATACACGAATTTTATCGGCGGAGATTCCGACCTGCTTCGCAACCGCCTCGGGAGTGTGGGGCGCCACGATATCCTGAAGTCCTTTTACCTCCGGAGCAGGCAATCCCTCCGCCAAACCTTCGGCGAGGATAGCATTGACCATTGCAAGAGCCAGGAAAGATTCGTTTCCCGGGTGCACGGCGATCCATTCATCGCTGTTCGCCCCTGTCAACGAAAGTCTGGGGCCGACGTAAACCGACCGGCCCATGACGCCCGCTCGATAAGCGCGCATCGAAGCAAAATGGCGGGCATACTCCACAGGTGAGAGCCAGGTTTCTAAAAAATCCGCCCCGAACGAGAGTATAAAATTCGCGTTTTGGAGGTTATAAACAGGAATTTCCTGGACGCCAAAGGTGATACGATTGGCTTCTCTCAAGGACTCATAGCTCAGCGGCTCGTAGCGCAGACGCTTGCCGCCCCCGACAGATTTAAGCCACAGGTCGATGAGCCGATCGAGACTTCCCGCCATGACGGGAGTGACGAAAGCAAGCCTATCCCCTTCTCCTTTCAACTCCGAAATGCGGCCGGCCAGAATTCTCTCGGCCTCGTCCCAAGAAACCGGCTGGAGGTTTCCATCGGCGCCCCTTCTCAACGGCTGCCGGATTCGGTCCGGATTGTACAGCCCTTGAAGGCTTGCCTGCCCGCGAGCGCAGAGCCGCCCCTGATTGACCGGGTGGTCCGGATTACCCTCGACCTTGACGGCGCGCCCTTCCATCGTCTTGGCCAGCATCCCGCAGCCAGCTGGGCACTCCCGGCAAACCGTTGCGTACCAGGTCGCCTGGCCGGGGACCACTTCGTTCTCTGGAATCAGATAGGGAATGAGGGTTCTCGATGTCTCGGAGGAACAGCCACTCACAGCAGCGGTAACACCGCTCACCCCCAGGATCTTTAAAAAATCTCGCCGCTTGATTTCCATTGCTTACCGCGCAGATAAATTTCTCACAAAATTCTTCCCTCACCAATGGCAGGTGACACAGTCGATACTCGCCTTCTGCTTTCGGTGGCAGGCCAAACACTCGTTCATATCCAAAGCATTCACCTGAACGGTCTCCTCCATCGTCTCGATAGGGCCATGACAGGTCTGGCACTTGACGCCGGCTCGGACATGGGGCCAATGCTCAAAAAAAACAAAATCCGGCATCGAGGTGACTTTGACCCACTGGATCGGTTGTTTTTGATTCCAATGATTCTGGAGTTTTTGTACTTCAGGCTTGTCCGCCGCGGTAATCTTATGACAACCCATGCACCGTTGAACCGAGGGAATACCGGCTACTGCGGCCCGGCGGGCATAGCTGTGGCAGTACTCGCAGGCTACCTTAAAATCCCCAGCGTGAACCTTGTGGCTGAAGCCGATGGGTTGCTGAGCGACTCTGGCACGAGTAAAGGCGCTCAGTAGAAAAACGCCAATCCCCACGAAGACGACTCCGGCCAGCAAAAAAACAATCAACTTTCTCCGGCCCATCTTTTTCACCGGACGAGATCAAGATCGATCACAAGGACCTCTCCTGCGTAAGCAAGCCTGAAGGAGACTGTTTTCGTACCGTATTCCGGATGCCAAACTTCAAGCTGATACTTTCCCAAAGGGACGTTATTAATACGGTAGTTCCCGCGCCCGTCCGGCACAGCAAAATAAGGATGATCCTTGACTACGATAAAGGCTTCCATATTGGGGTGAACGTTGCACAGAATTCGCACCACACCGGGATTTTCGAACCTTACGCTCCGGCTCTTCTGGGGCGCATAGAGCCCCAGGTCGAATCGTTTGGTATCGGAGGGGGAAAAGGCGTTGTGGAACGTCTTGTCGTTATTGGGAAAATCGACAGTCGTGCCGGCGAGAACCGCCAGAACGCGAGGATTAAATTTGAGGTCACGCTGGTCCATCACCGCCCTGGCGATTTGGAATCTTGCGTCTGCCTGCGGCATGCCCCCTACGGAAACGACAGCGTCCGCAGTCGGCCTTCCACGTAACTTAATGACGCCTTTGACGATTGCCTTCTCGGACTCGCCGGCAATGGCGAGCAAAGGGAAAAGCATAGAGACGTAAAGGGTCAGTCCCAGAAACAGTCGACCGCCCTTTTTTTTCTCCGTTCCGAAGGTCCTATGCGACAGATCGGCCATATGCTGCCTCCTGGAAGGAACAAAGAAACGCGCAAAACCAAATACGAAACACGGAAAGTTTACGCTGAGTCGCGAGACAACGGTAACGCCTTGCTGTTTCCCACTTGCCCATGATTGGCTGAGAGGTTAATGTGTTTCCTCCCTCATGAGAAGACAAGGAAGAGCCAAATCTTGCGAAACTAAGAGCTATGGCGGATAGCACTTTCGGGCTATTTACTTGGCCTGTCGTATGTTCTTTACTTAGTGGCTTTGGTGCTGGACCTAATTAAGAAATGGTAATTCTATAGTATTACGGCTATGATACGAGGATCGTTGCCAAGGAGGGTCAATAGTATCGGCTGGCACCTTAGAAAAGTGTTCTTTCGGATGTCCTGCATACGAGACCTTTTCCCACGAGTCGTGCGCTTCACTGCGACGACGGGAGTCGCGGGTAAAAACGGCGAAGGAGCCCACTTTCGAGGTCGGATCAACCGGAGATTGAGCCTGCTGTTAGGTGTCATCTTCATTATTGTGCTCCTAATAGGAGGAATCTCCGTCCTTTCAGCGAGGTCAATTTACCTGAGCACGGAGGACATCGAGAAGGTGAGCCGACATGCTGAGGACATCGACGCTATTCATGTCTATGTGCACCGACTGGTCTTAGCAGTTCAAGAATCAATCATCAGTCGGAACGTCTTTCCCGAGCGGGACCGTCAGCAGCTCGTTGCTGAGGTAAAAAAGCACCTAGATGATTACGCGAAGCGGGAGGAAGTGGAAAACGAGTTCCCTGAAAAAGAGCAAGAATTGAAAACCTTTTTAGAAATCAGGAAGCTTGTCACAGGGCTTTTCTCTGTCACAGAAAGACTGTCCGAGGCGGTAGCCGGCGGACAAAACACTGATCTCCGGGATCTCCAGTATCTGACCTCCGCAAACGCGATCATACCAATCCTTGCCCATGAGATGAACAGGGTCCATCAGGCCAGAATAGATCAAGCGATCAGCGAGAGTCGAAACAGGATGTCGATTATTCTTGGCTTCTATCTTGCCCTCGTTATTATCGGCAGCGTTCTAATCTTCGGCGGTAACATCGTGTTTCAGAAGAGCATTGTCCAGCCCATTCGCCAGCTAGTTTCTGCAACCGTTGAACTGTCTAAGGGCGACTTCAAAAAACGGGTCCCTGTTGCGTCGCAGGACGAAATCGGCCAGCTCGCGCACTCTTTTAACGTAATGGCGGAGCGTTTAGAGGAACATGAGATGATGCTCCAGGCCCTGGCAACGCAGGAGGAAAGGGAAAGGATAGCCCAGGAACTCCATGATAGCCTTGCCCAAGACCTTGCCTTAATCTACCTCAAACTCAACGAGGCGGAAACGAATCTGGACCGGAGTGGATCTGTGGCTGCAAAAGAGACATTAGTAGAGATGCGTAAGATCGCGGATGGGGCATACGAGGATGTGCGGCAGGCCATCTTCGGCCTACGAACTATGGTCTCCAGGGGCCTTGGCTTTGTCCCCACTCTTACCGAGTACCTTCATGACTTCAGCGAGATTAGGAAAATCCCGGTCGATCTCAAGGTCCAGGCGCCAGAAGCTGTCCGGTTTTCCCCTCGCGAAGAGATTCAACTGATCCGCATTATCCACGAGGCTCTGACTAACGCTTTTAAACATGCGCGGGCTTCGAAGTGCATGCTCAATTTCGAGCGGGATGGGGATTTCTCGAAGGTGACTATTGCGGACAATGGGGACGGTTTTGTCCCGATGGAGGCACAGGGAAAAGTACTCCATTTCGGCCTTCAAACTATGAGAGAGCGGATCGAGGGCGTAGGTGGGAAGCTTGCCATTGAGAGCGCTCCCGGCGAAGGGACAAAGGTCATCGTTCACGTACCTCTTATTAAAGTTAAAGAGAGGGTATGAAACCAATTCGGCTGTTGCTGGTCGATGACCACGCGCTTTTCAGAAAGGGGTTGGCCAGGCTCTTGGAACAGGAGCAGGGATTCCAGGTAGTCGGAGAGGCGCAAGACGGCTCCGAGGCGCTCAACAAAGCAAAAGATCTCAAACCCGACCTCGTCCTGATGGACATTCACATGCCCGGGAGCAGCGGCATCCAGGCTACTCGGCAGATTAGAGAGGTTCTTCCCGCGACTAAAGTGGTGATTCTCACCGTATCTGAAGAGGACAAAGATCTTTTTGAAGCGATCAAATATGGCGCTCACGGATACCTTTTGAAGAAAGTCCGCCCCGAGGCGCTCTATGAAACAATTCGCAGTGTCTTTCGTGGCGAGGCCGCCGTCTCCAGGGCAACTGCAGCCAAAATTTTAGACGAGTTCGCCAGGCAAGCCAGGAAACCTCGCGAGGAAAACTACGAAGAAAAGCTCAGCGCGAGAGAGCAGGAAGTGCTCCAGCTTCTCACCGAAGGACGCCCCAACAAAGAAATCGGCAATAGATTGGCCATCGCAGAAAACACGGTGAAGAACCACCTCAAAAATATCCTCGGCAAACTCCACCTCGAAAACCGGGTGCAGGCCGCCACCTTTGCCCTCGGAAAAGGCATTGTCCCTAAGAAGCACGACCCCGAATAAGAAAGCTCTTCCGGGATTACTGTGAAAGAGTATTCACCACAGAGACACAGCGCGGCGAAGCCGCAACCCAACTCGGATTAGTCTCCCGCAAAGACGCAAAGGAAGAGCTTTGTCATTTCGAACGAAGAGAGAAATCTTTCCTAGATCCCTCGTATTCGCTCGGAATGACAGGCCTTGGGCCTGTCACTTAGCGTCTTGGTGCCTTGGCGGGAACAATATCCGAATCCCAGAGTTTTCGACTCCCAGAAAATTTGCGCAGCTTGCGCAAATTTTGAGCTATAGTAGCACACGCTTTTTCCCAGACTGCGCTGGGAAAAAGGGGTTCGCCTCCGGCGAACAACCGTAACCGAAACTCGGAATATCTCTCGCAAAGACGCCAAGGCCGCAAAGGTCGGAGAAAGCACGTGAAAATCTTTCGTAAGAATATTTGTCTTTTCCCTCCGAACTTGGCGTCTTTGCGCCTTTGCGAGAGGCATATCCGAATCAGAGAGTCTTCGATCACCGGAAAATTTACCTAGGCTGCGCGTTATGACAAACATGTTGGTCTTTGTTTTCGGATAGTAATTCGGAGTACGCAGAGTTCGGAGTATTTTTTTAATCCATAAACTCTTTTCTCCCCGGTCTCAACGCCTCCGCGGTGCAATCTCCGAGTCCTTGCACAGAAATAGCGTTGGCCAGGTTCGCCACACAGAAGCCTGAAGATCCAATAAGAAAAATCAGGATAGTCCGCTTTCCGCTCGCACATAGCTCCGAGGGGCTACTTCTTCCACAGCCCTTTATTTCGCCCAAAATGGCTCTTCTGCGGCTGTTTTCTCGCAGAGAGACGCCCTAACCTTAACGCAAAACATGTGCACATTGTTCATTCTTTACGATCATTATCTTTTCGCTCGAGGACTGGAGGAACTTCTGCAGCAGGAGGAAGGCGTGAAAGTCGTGGGGGTTGAGGCGCGGGGAGAAAAAGCATTTTTCGCCATCAGAGCGCTCAATCCCGATGTGATCATCGTCGAAGCCAGAGAGGATGAATCTGAACCGGAAATGTTCCTTGCTCGTTCTCTCCACGACCACCTTCAAGCCAAGGTGGTTCGATTAAGCATGGAGGACAATAGTTGCATCCTCTATTCCGGCCATCGCTGCACAGCTCAATCGGTACAAGATCTTCTCAAATGTGTTTTGACCCTGGTGCCGGAGCAGTCGAGAAGCCCACCGGAATGCGCCCTACAAAAGGAACAGATAAAATTGGCACGTAACAAGTAAAGGAGGCTAGAAATGCGGAACGTGACTGTCGTCGGAGCAATGATTTTGACATTCCTGTGGATTGCCGTGGGAACAACAGCGGTTCCAAGCGACGCGGCTAAAGGGAAAGAGATATTCGCCAAATCCTGCGGGATTTGTCATGGGAACACGGGGAAAGGAGATGGTCCTGCCGGGGCGGCTCTGAATCCGAAGCCGAAGGACCTGACGGATAAGGCCTATGTTTCCAAGCTGGATGATACGTACCTCACTAACATCATCGGTAAGGGAGGCGCCGCCGTCGGAAAGTCTCCGCTCATGCCGCCCTTCAGCAGCCAACTCAAGGAACAGGATATCAAAGACGTTATTGCCTACATCAGGAGCTTGGCGAAGTAACGAAACGAGGTGATAGGCGTGTTGCTAA
>Ga0326597_10009577_pt1 | contig 12966 bp, 8 predicted proteins | sample RVTome_12_FD_203789 | JGI IMG/M metagenome (GOLD analysis project Ga0326597, IMG submission 203789) | Soil microbial communities from uranium-contaminated site in the Upper Colorado River Basin, Wyoming, United States - RVT100D185 | ecosystem: Environmental > Terrestrial > Soil > Contaminated >... | reverse complement strand
GGGCTCGACGTGCTGGAGGCCGCGCTCGCCGAGGTGTGAGATTGGCTCCCGGCCACGCACCGTTCGTTGCCCGGCAGATCCTCCCTACGGCTGCCCCGTCGACCAGTAGTGTCCGGCCACCAGGGAGTAGCGGTCCGCGGCACCGTCCGGCCGCGGCACCGACTGGAACCAGGCCGCGGTGAGGCCGCCCCGGGCGTCCATCACGGTTCCACAGAACCAGGCCAGACCGGAAAGCGGCGGAGCGATCTGCTCGACCGGCCCCGTGGCCCTCCCGTCGGCCAGCTGGCGCGACCTGAGCGTCACCACGCCGGCATTGGCGGCGTCGCGCTCGCTCCAGAGAACCCATCCGTCGCCCGCGCCGTCGAGCGCCACCGCGTCGAAGCCGCCCACGCCCTCGAGGGGCTCCGGTGCCTGCCATCCTTCGCCGGCCACGTGTCGCTGCCGGCGGAGACCGGAGCCGGTCATGTAGACCACGAGCGCGCGGCCGCTCGGGCCGAGGGACGCCGCGATCGCCGCCCCCGCGGTGGGCCCCAGCGCCGCGGCTTCCGAGAACCCGGTGACCTCGTCGAAGAGGCTGGCATACAGGACGTTCGAGCCCTCGACCGAGGGATCGTACTCGACCCACGCCACGATCCCGCCGGCGCGCGCGTCGACGAAGGCCGTGACGCCCCACGCCCCCGCCGACGCGCCGAGGGTGAGACGTTGCGGGGGGCCCCACCCGCCCTGCGGGTCGAACGAGTTTGCCCAGACCTCCCCCGTGTCACTGGACCACGCGGCGAGGGCGTGTCCGCTGGCGCTGACGGTGAGGGCCGGCACCTCCAGGAAGTTGGAGTGGTCGGCGCCGGGCAGCGCGCCCAGATTCCGCCAGCCGCGGCCGCGCTCGAACCGGGAGGTGAGGATGGACGATCCCACGGTTCACGCGACGATGGCGTTGCCCGCGTCGTCGAGACCCCAGCTATGGCCCCATTGCGTGGACGGGGACGATCGCACCACGAGCTGTGGGCTCTCCCACTGACCGCCGGCCGCGCGTGTGGCAGCCCGCAAGCCGAAGTAGGTGTTCCAGACCGCCACGGCGTCGCCCCGCGGGTGTCCGGTTGTCGAAGAGCCGTCCAGCGATCGAACGCAGGAGGGGTCGCGTTCGCCTCGCCGGTTCGAGGGCCATCCCCGACCTCCTGGCGATCGGCTCGGCCCACGCTCTGGAGCGGCCGCGACCCCCGTCCGGAGCCCCCACCTTTCGGTCACGCCGATACGAGCCTTGACGGCTACACGCCGCGCGTTCGCGCTCGTCGCGGCAGGAGGAGGATCCCGACGCCGAGGGTCGCCAGCGTCTCGCCGATCAGGAGCAGGGTCTCCTGCCGGGCCGCCGCCGGGTTCTCGGCGCTCGGCGAGGGCACGAAGAACAGCAGCGTCGCCCCGGCGTCGTGGGCACGAAGAGCTGCGGCTTCCACCCCTTCGGCCAGTACACCGACGACACCCAGCTCGCGCGGGAGCTGCTGCGCAGCCTGGTCGAGAGGCGCCGCTTCGACCCGGCGGACTACGCCGCGCGCATCGCGCGTCTGTTCACCGAGGGCCACGTCGTGGGCCAGGGCCGCGCCACCGAGGCCGCGGCCGATCGGCTGGCCGCGGGGGTGCCGTGGGACGAGGCGGGCACTCCATCCCCCGCGGCCGGAAACGGCAGCGCCATGCGCGCCGCGCCCATCGGCCTGATGCTCTTCGACCGGGGCCCGACGAGATGGTCGCTGCCGCTCACGACCAGGGACGAGCGACCCACGCCGACCCGCGCTGCTCGGCCGGCGCCGTGGCGGTGGCGGGAAGCGTCGCTCTGGCGCTGCGTCCCGTGCCCCTCGAGGTCGCCGGGTTCCTCGAGGCGGTGAGCCAGTGGGCCTCGACCCTCGACCATTCGGTGGGCTCCGCGGTGAGGCTCCTCGGCGAGCTCGTCGCGCGTCCGCCCGCAGAGGCGATCGGAGCGATCGCCGACGTCGGCAAGGAGGCGGGGTTCGACGACGGCTGGCGCGGGATCTCGCCCTTCGTGGTGCCGAGCGTGCTGTGGAGCCTCTACAGCTTCCTGCGGACGCCCGAGGACTACTGGGAGACGATCTGCACCGCGATCGCGGTCGGGGGCGACGTCGACACCACGGCCACGATGGCGGGCGCCCTCGGCGGGCTCGCCGGGATTCCCCTGGACCACGCCCGCCACGTCAACGACCGCGGAGACATCGTCCGAGCCCCTCGTCCAGCCCCAGCCCCACCTGCTCGCACCCGCGCAGCCAGCCTCCGGACAGGTCGGTGTTCCCCCTCGCCTCGACCGTCCGGAGGAGCTCCTCCGCCAAGGCCTTCGTCGCCTCGGTCGCGGGAGCCGAGTGTCACCAGAAGGTCAATCGCGTGGTCGTAGACGAGCACGCTCACCCGGTGCGTCTCCCCCAGTGAGCGGATCTCGGCGCACGGGCGGGCCGACCCGGCGTGGGCGATGGCGAGCCGTGTGCCCACCGCCCTCCCGCACGCGCCCCTCGGGCGAGGGGTCACGCTCACCCCCCGTCCGCTCGGCTTGCTCGCCGGTTGTGCGGACTCCTCAGTTCCCCGGCGCCGTGTACTCCACCTTCAGGTCGTACCGGCCGGCCGCGTAGCCGTGAACCATGACGTGCGCCCTGGTCTGGTCGGCGGGCACGTTGACCGCGCACGTCTCGGCGGGGCCCCAAAGGAAGGGACGGCAGTCGTAGGCGACGAGCGAGGCCGGGTTCCCGAACCGGACGTACAGGTCCGGGTCGCCGGTCGCGCTCGATCCTCCCATGGTCGCCGTCAACAGCGAGCCCGGAAGGACGTCGAAGGGCCCGTGGACCTTCTGGGCGTCGAGAGCGACCGACTGGCCGGCAAACGACTCGGTCCTGGGCGTCCCGCCCGTCGGCGGCGGCAGTTCGGTGCGGCAGTTCTCCATCTGGACGAGGGTCTCGTCCATCGTGAAGCCCTCGGCCTCACCGTAGAGGCAGGCTCCTCCGCTGCGGTCGCGGTCGGTCAGGGTGAGGCTCCAGTCGCCACGCCCGTTGCACTGGGGGTAGTGCATGACGGAGTACGGGTCGTACTCGGTGAGCACGCCCCAGTCGGTGTCCTCGAAGCACCGGCCCGCGCTCGGGCGTGTGTGCTCGTGGCGGAAGCCGAGCGCGTGGCCGAGCTCGTGCCGGAGGATCCCCACGAGCTGCGGCTTCTCGCCGGGGCCGATGCTGAGCGCGGTCTGGTCGATCAGCACGTTGCGGGTGTGGCGCGGCTCGTTGGGGAAGAAGGCCCGGGCCAGGTACTCGCCCCCCACGTCGACCGCGCGCACGTCGAACACGACGGCGCCGTTCGAGGCCGTGCAGCTGTCGTCCTCCGCCGCCACGTGGACGAAATCGACGTCCGCGGCGCCGGACCACGCGTCTCCCGCGAGCCCCATGTCCCTCACCACCACGTCGTACCGCGCGCCGAAGCCGCTGCGGCTCACGCAGTAGGTCAGGCTCCTCTTCGTCTCATTGTTCCACGCGGCGTCGAGGCCGTTGACCCGGTGCACGATGAGGGCGGTCACCCCGGGGGGCAGCGGCGGGGGCGGGGCCTTCTGCACCTTGTTCTCGAAGAAGGCGCGGAGCTGCTTCTCGTCGACGATCGTCGTGTCGCCGTCGACGATGAACTTGCCGCCCTCGAAGGGCTCGCGGTACACGGCGTCGCTCGCCTTGAACTCCTCGAAGGTCATGCCCGCGTACTTCTCCCGGTCACGCTGCGTCGCCTCGCGGAGGGCCTCCCGCGCCTGCTGCTCCGTCGGCCTGGCCTCCGCGGTCGGCGTCGGCGCCGGACCCGAGCCCGTGCACCCGGAGACGATCGCGCCCATAACCATGCCGAACCCGGCACCCCACAGCTCCCGCCGCACTCTCATGGCTCCGCCCCTTTCTTCTTCTGCTCGTCCTTCTTCTTGTCCTCGTCCGGCTCGACGCACGTCTCGACCTCGACCCGCGCGAGGTCGACGCCCTCGACGAGGGCCTTTGCGCGGTCGAAGAGCCGCCGCGCCTTGCCTTCGTCGCGATACTCGAAGCAGAGACGCTTCTCTCCCTCGAGACCGATCCTCGTGGTCTTCACGGTGACCGCGATGCCCGCCTCCTGGTCGGCCTCGGCCAGCTCCTGCACCTTGCGCAGGGCCTCCGAGGCCTCGGGCGGCACCCCCTTGCCGCGGGAGAGCACGTAGAAGGCGAAGCTCCGAAACGGCGCCTTGTCGCACACACCGGGCTCCTGTGCGGTGGCGGCGCGGCCGGATCCCAGGGCCCCTTCGCCGACGCACGGCGCTCCACACAGGGCGACCAGAAGTCCCACCTGCGTCGTCAGTCCCCCGCGGCCTCGTCCGCACATCCTCCTTCCCTCACGGCATCGCCGGGTCGAGGGGCGGCTCGCTCGTCCAGGCCTCGGGCAGCCGCCCCAGCTTCTGACCCTCGACGTGCAGACACTTCATCAGGTCCGGGTCGAACTGGTTCTCCTTCGACCCGACGGCGTCGCACATCCCCGGCGGGATGCGGGCCATCTGGAAGCGCAGGCCGGCTCGCTGCGCCTGGACGTAGATCCGCAGCAGGTTCCCCTCGGTCGACTCGTCGAGCAGGATGTCGACGCTGCGCCGGGCGATGTCGAGGACGCGCCGGCGCGTCGGGGAGACTCCCACGTTCAGGGCCCCGTTGACGAGGCAGTAGACGGTGGCCGGCTCCTCGATCGCGCCCGTCTCGAGACGCCGCTTCCGGATCTCGTCCACCACGAGCTCGAGGAAGACGTTGCGGCGGATCCCTCCGTCCACGTAGGTCCGGCCGTCGATGACGACCGGGGGGAAGGCGACCGGAATCGCCGTCGAGGCCATGAGGGCGTCGACGTACTCCCGCTGTGCGTCCTCGTCGCCGCGGCTGGCGATCTCGGTCAGGTCGAAGGCCCGGAAGACACCGTGGTCGAGGTCGGCCGAGCCCACGTAGAGCTTCCGTCCGTCGCTCGCCTGGTCGGCGACCGCCTGCACCATGGCCGTCGTGATATGGGTTTCGATGAGCCGCCGCAGCGGCTTCGTGCCGGCCAGGGCGTCCTCGAAGAGCACCGCAAACGGCAGGAAGCGCTTGCTCATCACGTCGTGGTCGCCCCGGATCGCGAGGTAGGCCCGTCCCACCGCGTCGTCGTACTCCCGACCGAGGAAGGCGAAGGTGGCGATCAGGGAGCCGGTGCTCGTGCCGGTCACCACGCGGAAGCTCTCGGGTCGCTGCCCCGACTCCGTCCACCCCTTCAGGAAGCCGGCCCCGAACGCACCCCACTGCCCCCCGCCCGAGAGGGCGAGCACGTGCACGGGCCCCGCCACCTCGAGCGACCGGCGGAGCGCGTCGCGGACCGGCGCGAGCGCCTCGCGCTGGAGCTCCTGCGCGCGCAGCGCCGCCTGCACCGGTGTTCTGGGCTCCTCTTCCGTCCCTGGCTCGCCGTCGGAACCCGCGATCGCGAGAGCCAGGCCCGTCAGCGCCATCGTCCGTCCGATGCGGCCGACGGTGTGAGACCACCTCTCATCGCTCACGTCCTCCTCCCCTGTGCGCCGTCGTTCTCACGGGCCTCCCGGGCCGCCCACGGGAGCCGTCGCGGTCGGCGGCGCTCGGTTGATCCACGTCAGAAGATCCGCCTCGCAGCCGGGAGTGGCCGGAGCGCACGACCCGAGGTGCGCGAGGATCCGGTCGAGCCGCACGGCCATGTTGAGGCGCTGCTGGCTCGCCTGCGTGTCCGACGTGTGGGCGAAGCCCCGGTGGTGGAGGGCCAGGAGGCGTCCCCCGGCGTCGAAGACGCCACCGCCCGAGCTGCCCTCCTCGGTGTCGCAGCGGTGGGCGAGGTCGACGTCCGGCGTCCGGTCCACCCACGACGGCCACCCGGCCGCGGCCACCGTGCAGCCGGCGCCGCTCGTGACCTGCTTGGACAGGCACGCCGGGTGATGGATGACGCGCAGAGCCTCTCCCGCCCGGGGCGAGTCGGCGCGGACGAGTGCCGGCCGGGCCGGCCCCTGGCCGCCGGCGGGCCGCAGCTCGAGCAGCGCGAAGTCGAGGTCCTTGTCGGTGGCGAGGACCTTGCTGCACTGAAACTCGCGGCTGACGTCGTCGCCGTCCCACGAGAGGTCCACGATCGTGTCGGCGCAGACGTCCTCGCTCCACACCGCGGAGTCGCTCACCCCCTCGGATCCCCCGCAGTGCCAGTTGGTGAGCAGGAGGTTCTCCCCCACCGCCACCCCGGAGCAGCACCACGACACCGGTCCGTGGCTGGCCATGACCATGCCCACCGCGTCGCCGAGGACGCGCGTAGCGCCGCCGCTCGAGGCCGAGAAGAGCTCGCGGTACTGGGGATTGTCGTCGTCCTGCAACGAGTAGTAGGGGTTCGGCACGCGGTCGGGCATGGCCAGGTACTCGACGACCCGGATCTGCACGGCGGCGCTCTCCGGGGTCGAGTCGGCGAGCGCGAGCTCGAGCTGGAGCCGGCAGCCGGGCACGCGCATCGTCCAGCTCGTCCCGCCCTCGACAAAGGATTCGGCGGTGAGTACCTGCATCGGCCGCTCGGTCGCGTCGCGCACGGTGAGGTAGAAGCGGCCCCCGCCGCCGGCGAGAAGCCGCAGGCGGGCGCGCAGGTAGCGGGCGGTGTCGCCGGCGACGCAGTGCGGGATCTCCTGCCGCGGCGTGGAGGCGCTCAGCACGAGGGCCGTGGGGTACCGGCGGCCCAGCTCGGTGCGGGGCTGGCCGGACACGGCTCCCGCGGCGAGGGCCACCGCGACCGCCGCGAGCGGCCCGGAGCGCGCGGTCCTCACGAGGGGCACCGCTCGCAAACGAGGGCGACGAGCAGGTCCTCGACGTCGTCGAGCTTCAGGGTCTCGCCCGAGCACAGCTCGAGGACGTTCCCGCTCGTGTTGTCGAGAATGCCAGGGCCCGTCCGGAACACCTCGCCCTGGTGGTTCCGGCCGTCGTCCCACGGCTTCGCGGAGTAGATCGTCCACTGGTCGCTCTCGGCGGGGCTGACGGGGACGAACCGCACGACGCGCAGGACGTCCTGGGGACGCAGCCACGCGCCCACGAGGTTGCGGGTGACGGGGTGGAGCACGGAGAAGTCCGATCGGAGCCAGCGGCGGATCCGGACCGGCTCCCAGTCACCGTGACGCTTCTTCACCCAGTCCGTGCCGGGGTCGAGAAGGGCCACCCCGGCGTCGACGATGCCGGTGGCGAGGCCCTCGTCCGGCCGCTCCTCCCCCGTGGGTACGGGGGGGAACGGTCGCGACGTCGCCTGCAAGCGCGTCTTGACGAGGTGGGGCCAGGTGTACGCCGAGGGATAGCAGTTGTGCATCGCGGCGGCGACTCCGGCCACGAACCCGGCCGCCTGCGAGGTGCCGCTCGTGCGCCCGTACTCGCTGGTCGTGACGGGACCGGGGATGTCCGTCCCCGGTGCGGCCACGTGCACCATGCGGGGGTCGCTCGACGACCAGTTGCCGGCCGACAGGATCCGCGGCGGGCTCGCCGCGCCGGGCTCGCAGCTCTCGCAGGCGGCCACGTTCACGACGTTGCGCTCGTCCCCGAGGTTCATGGGGCCGTAGGGGTAGGCGGTGGTGACCTCGTGGCCCTCGTCGCCAGCCGCCGCGATCCACAGCGGCTTGTTCTCGCAGACCCGCATGGCGATCGGGTTGCCGTCTCCCCTCCGGCGACACGTCCGAGCCTGCCAGCGGCTGGCGAAGAGGAACACGGGCAGCGAGCTCGCGGTGCGCGCCTCGATCTCCGCGGCCACCGTGACGTCCCCGAGGCCCTCGGCGTCCCGCACGAGGCTGACGAGGGGAACCCCGGGATCGACCCCGCGGATGCGCCCGTCGCCCCCGTCGGCGGCGATGATCCCCGCGAGGTGCGTGCCGTGGTGCTCGCGCTCGTCGAAGTCGATCCGGCACACGGGCTGGTACGGAGTGCCCTGCGACGAGCCCCCGAAGGAGCTCTCGAGGTCGGGGTGGCGGCTGATCGCCGTGTCCACCACCACGACCTCGGAGCAGTCCGCCCCCGGGCACGCCGAGGTGCAGCGCTCCGGCGCGGCCCCGACGAGGCCGCCGAGATCCAGCACCCCGGTGGTGAAGGGTGTGCGGGTGATGCAGGCGTTCCAGTACCGGGTGGTGGCGTTGTAGAGCTTCACCCGCGCGGGCTCGCGGGAGACGGGAATGAGGGCGACGTACCGCGACTGGAATCGCCGGAGCCGCTTCTCCAGCTCGGCGAGCGCCTCGTCGTCGGGCACCGGCACCGTCAGCCGGTAGCCCCGGAACACGAGGCGCTCTGCGCCGTTGGGCGCCGTCTCCTCTCGCTGGAGCTGACCCTTCCAGAAGGCCTTCAGCTCCTTCGAGCGCACCCGGTCGGCGGCGACGCTCGGGTCGAGGGTCACCGTGTAGTCGTAGGGAACCAGCTCCACCGCCGGCACCTGGACCGCGAAGCCCAGGGGCAGCGCCTTCTCGTCCCGGATCCGGGGGTTCAGGGCGACCGCGAGGTCGAGGACCGCCTGCGTGCAGTCACCCGGAAGCTGGGCCTTCTTCCGGTAGAGGTCGCACAGACCTTCGCCGGCCTCGAGGGGAAAGGTCCTCGTCTCGACGTGCCTCCCCTTCACGAGCTCGCCGAGGACCGCCGCGACGTTGTCGGAGGCCACGCCGCCCTCGAACTGGATGATCAGGACGGGCGGCTCGACATTCACGGCGCCGGCCAGGCTCCACGGAGCGAGGGCGGCGACGAACGCGACCAGGGCGAGCGGCCCCTTCCTTCGGGCGATGCCTCACCTCCCCAGGTAGAGCCGGCGGTGTCCCTCGCGGTCGAGATCGGAGATCGCGAGCTGCCGATCCCCGCCGCCGCCGCAGAGGTAGTGCATGACGGAGCGCACGTCGTACGCGGTGAGGGCCAGCCAGTTGCCGTCCTCCGCGAAGCAACCGGGAATGCCGATGTGCGCGTGGCGGTACCCGAGCACGTGGCCCAGCTCGTGGCGCAGGACACCGACGCGGTCGTAGGTGGTCGTGAAGAAGCCGGGGTAGACGTCGAGGAAGCGGGCGAGCGGCGGGTCGTTCGGGAAGAAGGCGGTCGCCACGTAGGACAGGTCCGCGTCGCGGAAGCGAACGACGAACGTGACGTCCCCCGTCGACACCGCGTCGTCGTGCTGCGCGAGGTGGGTGATGCTGATGCCGCACTCCGGGCACGCCTCCTCCCAGGCGTGCGTCGCCTCCTTCATCGCCGCCACGATCTCGGCGTGAGACGGCGCGTCGGGGAACGTGCGCCGGTCGACCGCGTAGGTCAGGCGCCGGGACGTGGGCTCCTTCCAGTAGGTCGGCACGCCGTGCTCGTCGAGGTTCACGCTCAGCTCCGCGCTCGGCTCGCGCGGCGTCCGGTGCTCCCGCTGCAGCGACGCCCGCAGCTGCTCCTCCGTCATCTTGATGTCGCCCTCGACGACGTAGTAGCCGTCCATCCGTGGGAGGGTGGCGAGCCAGGCGTCCACGCGCTCCGCCGAGGCCGGCGACGCGAGGGCGGCGCGGTACAGCGCCTCGATCTCGGCCCGGCGCTGGGTCCGACGGCAGTACGCGCGGAGCTCCTCCATCCGACGCCGCGTCTCCTCGTCGAGATCGGCGCCCTCGCCGGGCTGCAGGAGCGCGTCGGCGGCTTCGCAGACCTCGGCCGGCGGCGGTTCGTCGACCTCCCGGGCGAGGGCGGGCTCACCCCCCGCCGTCTTCGGTACGCGGACGACGCGGTCCCACAGCTCGACGCTGGAATCCGGCGCGGGGATCTCGCCGCGGTCGGTCACCTCGACGTCATCGGGAGCCGCCACGAGCGCGGCCGCGTCGTCGGGGAGGGCGAGCCCCACCTCGAGGCGTTGCCGCCGCAACCGGCGCAGGACGTCCTCCCCGTCGGCACCGGCCTCCTCGGGTGCGGCCAGGGCGGCCACGTCGGCGCTCGGCGCCCGACGGGGACAGGTGCGGGCTCCCCCGGCCGCGGCCTTCCAGCGCAGGTGAAGGAGCCCGTGCATCCGCGGGGGGTCGTTCTGCCGTGTCAGAGGGCCGCTCATCTCCGGGAGCTGGAAGCGCACCTCGACCGAGTCCGACGCGGGGACCAGGAACGGTCCCTTTCCCGGTGGCGTGCTCTCGCCCGCTCGCGGGAAGTTGGCGAAGAACCGCGTTCTCGGGCCGAGCGCTATGCTCGAGGGGTCGACGCCCGGCAGGGGGATCCGCAGGGCGTAGCGCGAGTCCTGGAAGTCGGCCATGTGGTAGGCCTTCCAGTCGGCGCAGAACCCCTCGTTGCCCCAGTTCCGGACGAACACTACCCACTCGTCGTCGAAGAAGCCGTCGGCGGCGGGCGTCTGGGCGCAGGACGTGAGCACGCTCATCGCGTAGACGGGATGCAGCTCCGAGTGCCCCTTGTGCTCCGCGTCGAGGCCGAAGAGCCCGGTCACGACCGCCCACGTGCCGTTCGGGATCTGCCCGGGCTCGGCGTCGCCGGACGCGTGAGCCTTCTTCGCCTTCACCTTCTCGCGGTGGGCGACCCACCAGTCGTGCGTGAAGCGGTCCACCGTCTCGACCGCGTTGTACTCGAGGTGGTAGGCGTGGGTCGCGTATCCCTTGACCCTGTTGTAGCGCGTGAGGCCGGGCAGGCGCTTCTCGCCGTCGGGGTCGGCGGGCTCGAGCGACAGAGTGTAGTCTCCGTCGCCGAAGGGGTAGCGGCCGGCGGCGTCGTTCCAGGTGAGATACCCGCTCACCGTGGCTGGCCTCCAATTGACGTGGCCCCGCAGCTTGCCCCAGCGCCAGTCCATCAGGAACTCGGCTCCACACACGGGCTTGTGCCAGCCGGTCGGGAGGTCCACCTTCGTCGGCTGGTCGGTGCAGCGCGGGTCGCCGAGCCTTCGGCTCTCGTCCGTATTCGTCGGGAACCCCCCGCACTGCCACTCGGGGTCGGCCAGCGCCAGGAGGCCGCTCTCGCCGGCCTTCTGGAACGCCCACCGTGGGTTCAGCGGAAGCCCGTTGACGTCACGCCCCTCCGAGACGACGTTGAGCACGGTGGGGCCCTGCGGCGGCCGGGGCCCATCGGGGCCGTCCTTGGGACAACTGGCGGCGAGAAGCGACCACGACGCCACGACAAGCACAGCCCGTCCGTGCCCGCTCATGGATCCTCCTCGGGCAAGCCGTGACACTCGCCGCAGGAACGGATGGCCGGCGCCGGATCCCACATGACTCGGAGAGGGTCAGGACCGCCCCCTCTCGGCTCGCCGCGGGCAAGCCTCGTCCCGTCGCTCTCGGCAGTCGACGAGGCTTTTCAGTGTGGCACACAGACGCCTCTGTGATCACTTATCGAATAAGATTGGCCCACTGCGTCCCCCTGTCAATGCCGAACTCGCGGCGCGGGGCGCGCCGCGCCCGAGCGGCTGCGTGGGTTCCTCCTGAAGTCAGAGAGTCGCTTCGACTTGTGGCTCGGTGGCAGCCCGCGTCGGGTTCTCCATGATAGTGCCACGACCACGACGCTCGAACCGGCCAACGCGCACAAGACCCCCGCCCGGGCGTCGGGCCGCCCGCTCACACGATCTTCTGCTTCCACGCCCCCCGCCGGAAGACGAGCATGGCCACGACCGCGCCGATGGACTCGGCCAGCGTGATGGCGAGGAACACCCCGAGCGGCCCCCGGCACAGGCTGCGGGCGAGCACCCACGCGAGCTACCGCCGCGATGGGGAGCCCGGACACGGCGGAGCCGCACCGGCGGCCCGCCCACCGCAAGGCGGGCCCGGAGTCCGCGGCTTGAGGTGGTACCGTCCCCGAAGCACCGGTCCGGGCACGCCCCGGCTCGGTTGTCTGTCGGCGGCCGCTCAGCCCGAACTGGTTGCATTGGACCCAGGTTGCTGCGATCCGGCGCCGCCCCTGGCCGGAGGCCTCCGCCTGTAGCAGGGCTCGGCAGTGAAGATCGCCCTCACCGGAGCGAGCGGCTACACGGGCGGGCGGCTGCTGAGCGCCTTCCTCGAGCGCGGCCACTCCGTCTCGGCCCTGGTGCGGCCGCGGTCGGTCACTCCCGCGCTCGCCGCGACCGGCGCGCGCCTCGTGAGGGGCGACCTTCAGGAGGTCTCGGCGATCGCCGCTCTCGTCGAGGGCGCTGACGCGGTCGTCCACGTGGCCGCCGTCTGCCGCACCGCCGCCCACTCCGAGGCGTACTACCGTGCGGCCAACGTGGAGGGGACGCGGCTCATGGCGGAAGCGGCGGCCAGAGCCGGCGCCTTGCGCTTCGTCCACACCTCGACGGTGGGCGTCCACGGCCACGTCGAGCTGCCGCCGGCGACGGAGGCGACACCGCCGGCGCCGACCGACGTCTACCAGCGCTCCAAGCTCGAGGGCGAGCGGGCCGCCCGCGAGGTCGAGCGCCTCACGGGGCTTCCCACCGTTGTGCTCAGGCCGGCGGGCATCTACGGACCCGGCGACCGGCGCCACCTCAAGCTCTTCCGGGCCGTGGCTCGGGGGCGATACGCGATCGGCGGATCGGGCACGACCTGCTACCACCCCGTCTTCATCGACGACCTCGTCGACGGCTTTCTCCTCGCGCTCGAAAAGCCCCAGGCTCTCGGCGGGACCTTCATCCTCGGCGGGCCGCGCTACGTGACGCACACGGAGCTGGCGGCCACGGTGGCCCGCCACACGCGAGGGCGCGTCCTGCCGTTTCACGTCCCGGCCTGGCCGATCCAGTGGGCGGGCTCGCTGTGCGAGAGACTGTGCGTGCCCCTCGCCATCGAGCCGCCGCTCCACCGGCGCCGCGCCGACTTCTGGACGAAGTGCCGGGCCTTCGCCATCGGGCACGCGCGGGCGCTCCTGGGTTTTTCGCCGCAGGTGGACCTCGACGAGGGCGTGCGCCGGACGGCCGAGGCGTGGGGCGGGATGGCTGTGAGCGCCGCGGGCGGGCGGGACCGCCGTCGGAGGACGGCACGCCGGGGCCGGC
>Ga0326597_10009575_pt1 | contig 12967 bp, 10 predicted proteins | sample RVTome_12_FD_203789 | JGI IMG/M metagenome (GOLD analysis project Ga0326597, IMG submission 203789) | Soil microbial communities from uranium-contaminated site in the Upper Colorado River Basin, Wyoming, United States - RVT100D185 | ecosystem: Environmental > Terrestrial > Soil > Contaminated >... | reverse complement strand
GTTTCCGGACGGCTCGGCGAGTGGATCGAGATCGGCGGCGCGAGCCGCGACACGAGCGCACAGCAGTCGGTCCTGCTCGGACGCTCGGCCACCGCGGCGCGCGACAGCCGGCGCGTGCTGATCAAGGTCGAGGAAGCGCGCTAGGATTCGCCATCAGGTCGTCCTCGCGGAGGCGGGGACCCAGGGAGTTCCGAGTCGTTCTAGATTCCCGCCTTCGCGGGAATGACGGAATCTTGCATCCGCGAATGATTGATCTCGAAGAGATATTTTCCCAGCGGGGGCCGCTTTCCCGGGTCGTGAGGAATTTCCGCGCGCGGCCGTTCCAGGTGGAAATGGCGAGCTCCGTGGCGGAAGCGCTCGCGGGACACGGCGTGCTGGTCGCGGAAGCCGGAACCGGGACCGGTAAAACCTTCGCTTACCTGGTCCCGGCGCTCCTCGCCGGCGGCAAGGTCATCGTTTCGACCGGCACCAAGACGCTGCAGGACCAGCTTTTCGACCGCGATATTCCGACGGTGCGGAAAGCGCTCGGCGCGCCCGTTACGGTGGCACTGCTCAAGGGCCGCGCGAACTACGTCTGTCATTACCATCTCGAGCGGGCGCTGCAGGATGAGAGACTGCCCGCGCGCGAGGATGCGCGTCATCTGGCGGCGATCGACCGTTTCGCGCGCGGAAGCGCGACCGGCGACAAGGCCGACTGCACGGCGGTTCCGGAGCACGCCGGCATCTGGCCCTACGTCACCTCCACGCGCGAGAACTGCCTGGGGTCGAAATGCGCGCATTACGACGCGTGCTTCGTGATGAAGGCGCGGCGCGAGGCGCTGGCGGCCGATGTGGTGGTGGTGAACCATCACCTGTTCTTCGCCGACCTGGTGCTGCGCGACGAGGGCGCCGCCGAGCTGCTGCCCGCCTTCAATACCGTGATCTTCGACGAAGCGCATCAGCTCCCGGAGACCGCGAGCCTGTTCTTCGGCGAGAGCGTATCGACATCGCAGCTCATCGACCTGGCGCGCGACGCCCGGCTCGAGGCGGCCGCCGCGGCGAAGGACTATGCGCCGCTGCCCGAGGCGGCCCGGGAACTCGACCAGGCCGCGCGCGACCTGAGGCTCGTCATTGCGGAGGACAGCGGGCGGATGCCGGCGCGCTCATTCGCCGGCAATGTCCGTTTCGAAACGGGGCTCGCCACGGCGATCGGCGCGCTCGACGCGCTCGCCCGGGAGCTGAAGTCGCAGGCCGAGCGTGCCGAAGGCCTCCTGAGTTGCTGGCAGCGCGCGCTGTCGCTGGCCGAGTGGCTCGAGCGCTGGCGCAGCGGCGTGGACGAGGCGCGCGTGAAATGGGTGGAGATCTTCGGCCACGCGCTGCGCCTCAATTCGACGCCGCTTTCCATTGCGGAAATCTTTCGCAGGCAGATCGACGACCACCCGCGCGCGTGGATTTTCACGTCCGCGACGCTGTCGGTGAACGGCGATTTCGGCTACTACTGCCGCCAGATGGGAATCGCCGCGGCCCGCACGGCGAGCTGGGACAGCCCGTTCGATTTCGCCGCCCAAGGCCTGCTTTACGTTCCGCGCGGGCTGCCCGATCCCAACACGCCCGAGCACACGGAGGCGGTGATCGAGGCGGCGCTGCCGTTGATCGAGGCTGCGGGGGGACGCGCTTTCCTCCTGTTCACGAGCCTGCGCGCGATGCGCCTCGGCCGGGAGCGGGTCGAGCGCGCGTTTGCGGAACGCGGATGGGACTATCCGCTGCTTGCGCAGGGGGACGGCTCGCGTTCGGACATGCTGGTGCGCTTCCGCGACCTCGGCAACGCCGTCCTGGTAGGCAGCCATTCGTTCTGGGAGGGCGTGGATGTCCGCGGGCAGGCGCTGTCGCTGGTCGTGATCGACAAGCTGCCCTTCGCGCCGCCCGACGACCCGGTGCTCGCTGCGCGCATCGAAAGCATCAACCGCGAGGGGCGCAGCGCGTTCCTCGAATACCAGCTGCCCGAGGCGGTCATCACGCTGAAGCAGGGCGCCGGCCGGCTGATTCGCGATGAAACCGACCGGGGCGTGCTGATGATATGCGACCCGCGCCTTCTCACTCGCGGCTACGGCAAGCGCGTGCTGGCGAGCCTGCCGCCTATGACGCTCACGCACCGCCCCGAGGAAGCGATCGCCTTCTTCACGAAACCTCGGCCCACAGATCGTGGATGTCCGCGCGGGTGACGCGAACGGTGGCGAATTCGCCGGCCGTGAGGCGCCGGTCCGGCGCGACGCGGACGACGCCGTCGATCTCGGGGGCATCGGCGCTCGAGCGCGCGATCGCGCCATCCGCGCCAACCTCGTCCACCAGCACGGTCAGGGTCCTTCCGACCCGGCGCTGGAGCCGCCGCGCCGTCGACCGCGGAATAGGCGAAGCAGCCGACGCGGTCGAGCTGCGCCTCCTCGAGGAAGGCGAGCAGCTCCGCGAACTCCGCCTCGGTTTCGCCCGGGAAGCCGACGATGAAGGTGCTGCGGAGGGTGATGTCGGGGAGGATCTCGCGCCAGCGCCGGATGCGGGCAAGGTTGTCCTCGGCGCTCGCCGGGCGCTTCATAAACTTGAGGATGCGGCGGCTCGCGTGCTGAAACGGCACGTCGAGGTAGGGCAGGAGGCGGCCCTCCGCCATCAGCGGCACGGCCTCATCGACGTGCGGATAAGGATAGACGTAGTGCAGCCGCACCCACGCGCCGAGCTCACCCAGCGCGCGGGCGAGCTCCGTCATGCGGGTCTTCAGCGGCCGCCCGCGCCAGAAGCCGGTGCGGTACTTCACATCGACGCCGTAGGCGCTCGTGTCCTGCGAGACGACGAGGAGCTCCTTCACGCGCGCTTTCACCAGGTTTTCCGCTTCCTGCATGACTTCCCCGATCGGCCGGCTCACGAGATCTCCGCGCAGGGCGGGGATGATGCAGAAGGTGCACCGGTGATTGCATCCCTCGGCGATCTTGAGATAGGCATAATGCGCCGGCGTGAGCTTGATTCCCTGGGGCGGGATCAAGCTCACGTAGGGATCGTGCGGCCGCGGCAGGTGCCGGTGCACCGCGCGCATCACGTCCTCGGTCGCGTGCGGGCCCGTCACCGCCAGCACCCGCGGGTGGGTCTTCCTGACGATATCGCCCTTGGCGCCGAGGCAGCCGGTGACGATCACTCTTCCATTCGCGGCGAGCGCCTCGCCGATGGCGTCGAGGGATTCGTCGATCGCGGCTTCGATGAAGCCGCAGGTGTTGACGACGACGAGATCTGCGTCGTCGTAGGTCGGTGCAACCCGGTAGCCCTCCGCGCGCAGCTGCGTGAGGATGCGCTCGGAATCCACCAGCGCCTTGGGGCAGCCGAGGGAGACGAACCCGACCGTCAGGACCTGCGCGCGGGAGCGGCGCGACTCCGCCCCGCGATCAGGGCTTGTTCTTGTCGTCTTCGCTCTCGTTGCTGTCATGCGCCGGCGGCTGCGGCGATCGGGCATCGCCTCCCTGGCGCGCGCCGCCGCCCGGGAAACCGGGGAAGGGGAAATTACCGAATAGGTTGCGGGTCTGCTGCTGCAGCTGCTGCTGCATCTCCATGAAGGCGTTGGCGCTCTGCTCGAGGTAGCTGCCCATCAGCCCCTGGATCGCCGGCCCCTGCATCTTGACGAACTCATTCCAGGCCTCGGTGCTGAGCATCGGGTTTCCGCCGTACATCTGGCGCGACTGCTCCTGCAGGCGCTTCTGCATGTCGATGAACGTCTTGATGTTCTTCTCGAGGTAATTCCCCATCATTCCCTGCATGGCGTTGCCGTAGAAGCGGATGATCTGCGACAGCATGTCGCTCGAGAACATCGGCGCGCCGGCGCTTTCTTCCTCGAGAATGATCTGCAGCAAAATGCTGCGCGTCAGATCCTCGTGGGTCTTGGCGTCCTCGACCCTGAAGTCGGCCTGCTCCAGCACCAGCTTCTTGACGTCCGAAAGCGTGATGTAACTGCTTGTTTCGGTGTCGTAAAGCCGGCGATTCGGGTATTTCTTGATGATCCGGGGTTGCTGCGCCATGGGGTGACCGCTCTCAGCCAGGGGTTGCCATTATTCCATTCTGGTCGAGCGATTGCAAACTAAAGGATTGAAATATATCGGTAAATCGTCATGCCGCTCAAACCGGGCGCTGCCCGCTGATAAATTTTGTGCGCGGCATCAATGGTGCAACACAATACGGGAAGCCAATGGGATCGGTTTTGGTCCGCCGGGATCCTAGTACATGTGCTGGCCGCCGTTGATAGCGAGATTGGCGCCGGTCATGAAGGCTGCGTCGTCGGTGCACAGGTATGCGACCAGCGCCGCGACTTCGTCCGGCGTGCCAATCCGTCCGACCGGGATCTGGGGAAGGATCTTGGTGTCCATCACGTCCTTGGGAACCGCCAGCACCATCTTGGTCCCGATGTATCCCGGCGAGACGGTGTTGACGGTCACGCCCTTGCGCGCGACCTCCAGCGCGAGCGCCTTGGTGAAGCCATGCATGCCGGCCTTGGCCGCCGAATAGTTGGTCTGGCCGAACGCGCCCTTCTGCCCGTTGATCGAGGAGATGTTGATGATGCGGCCCCAGCCACGGTCCACCATCCCGTCGCATACCGGCTTGGTCACGTTGAAGACGCTGTCGAGGTTGGTGCGCAGCACGGCGTCCCAGTCCGGCTTGCCCATCTTCCTGAAGCTCGCGTCGCGCGTGATGCCGGCATTGTTCACCAGGATGTCGATCGGTCCCACATCGGACTGGATCCTGGCCACCGCCTTCTGGCACGAATCGAAATCGGTGACGTCCACCTGCACCGCATGGAATTCGAAGCCCCGGCCCTTCATGTCCTGCACCCACTGGGCGGCCTTGGTGTTGCCGGGCGAATAGGTCGCAACGACCCGGTGCCCGGCCTGGGCAAGCCGCACGCAGATTGCTTCGCCGATTCCTCCCATGCCGCCGGTTACGACCGCCACTCGCTGTGCCATGTTCATTCCCCCGCCCTGATTCGTTCCTCGTTTCTCCTCAGCCGTCACCGCCTTAGCCGCACTTCTCCTTCACGTAGCGCCCCGGCGCAGGCTCGATTTCCCGGTACTGCGCGCCGCCCAAGTCGCTGCGTGCGGGGACTTCGCGCCCGCCGAAGGCCGCGAGCCAGTCTCCCCAGTGTTTCCACCAACTGCCCGGGCGGGAAGTCGCGTCAGCAAGCCATCGATCCGGGTCCTGCGCCAGGTCTGGATTGAGCCAGAAATTGCGGCGGTTCTTCGAGGCCGGATTAATGACGCCGGCGATATGCCCGCTTGCCGCCAGGACGAATTCGATTCTACCCCCAAGGTGGCGGGTGCTGGCGAAGGCGGTACGCCAGGGAACGATATGGTCCTCCCGGGTCGCCAGCACGTATGCCGGCATGTCCACCCGGCCGAGGTCCACCGGCACCCCGCACATCGTGAGCTTCCCGGGTCGCCGCAGGTTGTTCTCGAGGTAGGTATTGCGCACGTAATAGACGTACATTGCCCCCGGAAGGTTGGTGCTGTCGGCGTTCCAGTAGAGCAGATCGAAGGGTTCGGGAGTCCCGCCCTTGAGGTAGTTGTTCACCACGTAGTGCCAGATGAGGTCGTTCGCGCGGAGGCTGGCGAAGGTGATGGCGAGCTCCCGCCCGTGCAACACGCCTCCGTCGGCGAAATCCCGCTCGCGCTGGCTGACGTAGGCCTCGTCCACGAATACCGAAAGCTCGCCGGTGTCGCTGAAATCGAGCATGGTGGCGAGAAGCGTGAGGCTCGCGACGCGCTCATCGCCCTTCGAGCGCAGCACCGCAAGCGCCGCGCCGAGGAGCGTGCCGCCGACGCAGAAGCCAAGCGCGTTGACCTTGTCGGCGCGGCAGATCTCCTGCGCGACGGCAAGCGCCCTCATCACGCCGTGCTCGAGGTAATCGTCCCAGGTTGCGCGGCCCATGGCGGGCGGCACGTTGCGCCACGAGACCATGAATACGGTGTGCCCGCGCTCGACGGCATAGCGGACGAACGAGTTCTCCGGCTGCAGGTCGAGGATGTAGTACTTGTTGATGCACGGCGGGACCATGACCAGCGGGCGCTCGAACACCGTTGCCGTGGAGGGCCGGTACTGGATCAGCTGCATGAAGTCGTTTTCGTACACCACCGCGCCCGGCGTAATGGCGAGGTTGCGGCCGACCTCGAAGGCGGATTCGTCGGTCATCGAGATCATGCCCTTGTCGAGGTCGGCGGCGAGGTTGCGCATGCCGCGCTTCACGCTCTCGCCCTCGGTCTCGGCCGCGAGCTTGAGCGCCTCGGGATTGCTCCACGGGAAGTTGGCCGGGGACATGGCGTCGACGTATTGGCGCGTGAAGAACTCGAGCTTGTGCTTGGCGTGGGGCTCGAGGCTTGCAGTGTCGACGAGCTCACGCAGCCATTGGCCCGCCAGCAGGTAGGACTGCGCCGTGTAATCGAAAAACGGCTGCGCCTTCCAATCGGGCGCGCGGAATCGCCGGTCGGCGGGATCCAGCTCGATCACCGGCTGTGCGGGCGGTCCGGACTGGGGCAGCACGTAGGCCGCCCAAAGCTCGAGCCGCTTGCGGTAGTAGCGGCTCTGGATCTCCGCCAGGCGCTCGGTGTTCTGCGCAAGGCCGGTGGTCAGCGACCGCACCAGCTCCTCCGTCCCCAGGCCCGAGTCGAGACCCAGCGGGCGCACCACGGCCTCGATCAGCTCGCGGTTCAGCGCCTCGATCGGATCACGCGTGGTCATGCGCCAGCTCGCTCGCGGCTAGTATCCAGACGGGGGTCATGAGAAAAGCGGGTTCACTTCGGGAGAGGGGCGCAATCATACGGGATCTCAGTTACGCCAGATCAGCGCCGCCATGCGTCCCGTGGTGCGGCTGCGGCGGTAGGAGAAAAAACGCCGTGCATCGGAATAGGTGCACAGCTCGCCGCCGTGAATCGCGCCGACCCCCGCGCGCCGCAGGCGCTGGCGCGCGAGCAGGAAAAGATCGGCCAGCCACTTGCCGGCGGCGTGTGGCGTGAACGCCGCCGCCGCTGCCGCGTCACGCGCGAGGAACGCGTCGCGCACGTCGTTGCCGACTTCGAAGACGCGGGCACCGATCCCGGGGCCGAGATAGGCGGTGACGCTGTGGGGATCGCACGCCATGCCGCGCACCGTGTTCTCGACCACTCCGGCAGCGAGGCCGCGCCAGCCGGCATGGGCAATCGCAACCGTGACCCCCGAGCCGTCCGCGAGCAGGACGGGTATGCAGTCGGCCACCAGTACCGCGCAGACCGTGCCCGGGCGGCGCGCGATGGCGGCGTCGGCCTCGGGCACATGAGTCAACGCGTCCGCCTCGACGACTCCGGCACCATGCACCTGCCGCAACCATTTCGGCTGCTGGGGCAGGAGCTCGTTCAACCTTTCGCGGTTGGCCGCGACCGCCTGCGGATCGTCACCCGTGCGCAGTCCCAGATTGAAGCTCGCGTACGGCCCCTGACTGACGCCCCCGGCGCGAGTGGTGATGAGCGCCTTGACGCCATCTGGGGCGGGCCAATCCGGTACGATCCAGTCGGGGTGCGGGGCACTCATCGAGCACGGCGTGACGACTGACGGGTGACGACTGACGGCTTGCGCGTCGTGGCGCTTTCGCCGCTCAGCGACTCCATCAGCCGCCGCATATCGTCCGGCGGGTCAACGCGCCATTCCATCGTCTTACCGGTCTTGGGATGGACCAATGCCAGCCGCTCGGCGTGGAGCGCCTGGCGCGGGAACGCGATGCCGGCGCGCCTCCCGTACACAGGGTCGCCCACCAGCGGATGGCCCAGCGCGCTCAGGTGCACTCGGATCTGATGGGTGCGCCCGGTCTCGAGCCGGCAGCGGAGCACACTGGCTCCGGCATGGCGCTCGAGCACCCGGTAATGAGTCACTGCCGGCCGACCGCGCGCGACCACCGCCATCTTCGTGCGCCGGACGGGGTGGCGTCCGATCGGCGCCTCGATTCTGCCGTCGCGCGCGACGCGCCCGTGCGCCACCGCGAGGTACTCCCGCGTCACGGTGCGCGCCTGGAGCTGGCGGACGAGGCTTGCCTGCGCGCGGAGCGTCTTCGCCACCACCAGCAAGCCGCTGGTGTCCTTGTCCAGCCGATGCACGATGCCCGCGCGCGGAACGCCGACGAGCTCCGGCACGCGCTGCAGCAGGGCGTTCAACAGCGTGCCCCGCCAGTTGCCGCTGCCGGGGTGCACGACGAGCCCCGCGGGCTTGTTCACGACGAGCAGCGTGTCGTCCTCGAAAACGACGTCGAGCGGTATGTCCTCCGGCCGGTGCGCGAGCGCCGCGGCATCGGGCGCGGGAGCGATCTCTATGACTTCGCCGCCCCGCACCTTGTGCCGCGGCAGCGCCGGCCGGCCATCGACGGTCGCCCGGCCCGACCGCACCCACAGCGCAAGCCGGCTGCGCGAGAATTCCGGCAACATTTTCGCAAGCGCCTGGTCCAACCGCAGACCGGCGCAGGCGGCGGGTGCGGTGATCCTCACCGGCCCGGAGAACGGCATGTCTCGGCTATAATTTTCAAGAGGGTTTGCCGTGCCCATCGTCAGATATAGTTTAGCGCTACTTCTCGGCGCGCTCGTCGCGGCGTGCGGCGGTCTGCCCGACGCGGACGAAACCAAGGGCTGGTCGGCGCAGAAGCTCTACACGGAAGCCAAGGAAAAGCTCGACAACCGCGACTACGAGCAGGCGATCAAGTACTACGAGAAGCTCGAGGCGCGCTTTCCCTACGGGCGCTACGCCCAGCAGGCCCAGCTGGAGATCGCCTACGCCTATTACAAGGACGACGAGCCGGCGCAGGCGATCACGGCGATCGGGCGCTTCATCAAGCTCCACCCCAATCATCCCAACGTCGATTACGCCTACTACCTGAAAGGCCTCGCCAACTTCAACGAAGATCTGGGCTGGACGGGTTATATCAGCGGCGAGGACATGACCAATCGCGACCCGAAGGCGGCGCGCGAGTCGTTCGAATCGTTCAAGGAACTCGTCACGCGTTTCCCGGACAGCCGCTACGCACCTGATGCCATTGCGCGCATGAATTATCTGGTGAACGCGCTGGCCTCGCACGAGATCCACGTCGCGCGCCACTACATGAAGCTCGGGGCCTATGTCGCGGCCGCCAACCGCGCCCAGTACGCCCTCAAGACCTACCCGCGGGCGCCGGCCAACGAGGAGGGTCTGATGATCCTGGTGGATGCGTACGACAAGCTCGGGTTGAACGTCCTGCGCGACGACGCCGAGCGCGTGATGAAGAAGAATTTCCCGGACAGCCAATATCTCAAGGGCAACGCGGGCAAGGCCAGCCGTTCGTGGTGGCGGCCCTGGACCTGGTAACCCCTCAAGAAGTGAGCTCCGGGCGGTCCTTGTAGTGGGCGAGCGCTTCGGGGTTCGCCAGTGCCTCGAGGTTCTTCACGGTCCGGCCGTGCACGACGTCGCGCACGGCGAGCTCGACGATCTTGCCGCTGCGGGTGCGCGGGATGTCGGGGACCTGCACGATCTTCGCCGGCACGTGGCGCGGAGTGGCGTTGGCGCGGATCGTGGTTCTGATCTTGTCCGTGAGCGCATCGTTGAGCTGGATCCCGTCGCGCAGGCGCACGAACAGGACGACGCGCACGTCCGAAGGCCGGTCCGGGGGCCAGTCCTGGCCGACGACGAGGCTTTCGACCACCTCGTCGAGGCTCTCGACCTGGCGGTAAATTTCCGCCGTGCCGATGCGTACCCCGCCCGGGTTCAGCACCGCGTCGGAGCGGCCGTAGATCACGAATCCGTCATGCGCCGTGCGCTCGATGTAATCGCCATGGCACCACACGCCGGGGAACTTCTCGAAGTAGGCGGCGTGATACCTGGCGCCGTTGGGATCGTTCCAGAAGCCGACCGGCATGCAGGGGAAGGGCGCGGTGCAGACCAACTCGCCCTTTTGCTCACGCACCGGCTGGCCCGCGTCATCGAAGACCTCGACCTTCATGCCGAGTCCCGGGCCCTGTATCTCGCCGCGCCACACGGGAGCGATCGGGTTGCCGAGGACGAAGCACGAAATGATATCGGTGCCGCCCGAAATCGACGCAAGATGGAGGTCGCGCTTCACTTCGCGGTAGACGTAGTCGAAGCCCTCCGGCACGAGCGGCGAACCGGTCGAGAGCATGGCCTTCATCGCCGTCAACTGGTGCGACAGCCGGGGCCGCAAGCCCGCCTTCGCGGCGCTGTCGATGAACTTGGCGGAGGTTCCGAAGACCGTCATCCGTGCGGCGTCCGCGTAGTCGAACAGGATGCGCCCGCCGGAGACGAGCGGCGAGCCGTCGTAGAGGACGATGGTGGCACGCGAGGCGAGGGCGGAGGCGAGCCAGTTCCACATCATCCAGCCGCAGGTCGTGAAGTAGAACAGGCGCTCGCCCGGCTTGAGATCGACGTGCAGCTGGTGCTCCTTCAGGTGCTGCAGCAGCGTGCCGCCCGCGCCGTGCACGATGCATTTTGGAACGCCCGTCGTCCCCGAGGAATACAGTATGAAGAGCGGCTGGTCGAACGGAAACCGCTCGAACGTAATCTCCCGCGGGCGATGCGGCGCCATCAGGTCGTGGACATTGACCGCGCGCGGGATGTGCGCGATGCGGGGCCGCGGCTGCGTGTAGGGCACGACGACGATTTTCTCCACCGACGGCAGCCGCTCCGCGATCTCCGCAAGGCGCGCGAGCACGTCGATCGCTTTGCCGTTGTAGAAGTAGCCGTCCGTGGTGAACAGGACGCGCGGCTCGATCTGGCCGAAGCGATCGAGCACACCTTGCACGCCGAAATCGGGGGAGCATGAGGACCAGACGGCGCCGAGGCTCGCCGTCGCCAGCATTGCGATCACCGTCCCGGGGACGTTCGGCATGTAGCCGGCGACGCGCTCCCCGGGCCTGACGCCCAGCTGCTGCAACGCCTGCGCGAGGCGCGATACCTCGGAATAGAGCTCGGCGCAGGTGACCGCGCTCTTCAGCCGGTCCTCGCCCCAGAACACGATGGCGGGCGAGCGGTCGCGGCGCCGCAGCAGGTTCTCGGCGTAATTGAGCCGCACGGTGGGAAACCAGCGTGCGCCCGGCATGCGGTGCCCATCCACCAGAGCCGGCCCGTCGCCGGCGTCGCCGATCGCTCCGCAGAACGACCAGACTGACTGCCAGAACTGGGCGGGCTCGGTAACGGACCACCGGTGCAGCTCCGTCGAATCGCGCGCGGCCACGCCCCAGTGGCTGTGCGCGTGGCGCATGAACGCCATCAAGTGAGTCGTTGCGATGCGCTCGGCGGAGGGTTTCCAGAGCGGCGCTTCCAAGGTCAGTCCTTTTCCGAACGGATATTTCAGACTGAATGAATACTCGTTTCTATGTTTCTGGCCGAAGGAGGGGAAACAGGATCACGTCGCGGATCGAGGGGCTGTCGGTGAGGAGCATCACCAGGCGGTCGATGCCGATGCCGGCGCCGGAGGCGGGCGGCATGGCGTACTCGAGCGCGCGGATGAAGTCCGCGTCGTAGTGCATCGCTTCCGCGTCGCCCGCTTCCTTCTGCCGTGCCTGGCGTGCGAAGCGCTCGGCCTGGTCCTCGGGGTCATTCAGCTCGGAGAAGCCGTTGGCGATCTCGCGCCCGGCAATGTAGAGCTCGAAGCGCTCGGCGATGTCGGGGTTGCGGGCGCTTGCCCGCGCCAGCGGCGACACCTCGGTGGGATAGTCGACGATGAAGGTCGGCTGGATCAGTTTCTCTTCCACGGTGTTCTCGAATAGCGTCAACTGCAGTCCGCCGATGCCGTCGGCGGGGCGATAAGCGATGCCGAGCTCGGTGAGCCGGCTGATGAGCGCGGAGCGGTCACTGAGAAGCTGATCGGTGACCGAGGGCTGGTGTTTCTTGATCGCCTGCGTGATGGTGAGGCGCTCATAGGGCCGGGCCAGGTCGATTTCATTGCCCTGGTAGGTGAAGCGGGCGCTGCCCAGCGCCGCCTGCGCGGTGTGCGCGAGCATGCGCGGGATCACGGCCATCATGTACTCGTAGTCGGTGTAGGCCGCGTAGAACTCGAGCATCGTGAATTCGGGATTGTGCTTGGTGGAAATGCCCTCGTTGCGGAAGTTGCGGTTCACCTCGAACACCTTCTCGAATCCGCCCACCACCAGCCGCTTGAGATAGAGCTCGGGAGCGATGCGGAGGTAGAGATCGATGTCGAGCGCGTTGTGATGGGTCGCGAACGGACGCGCCGCGGCGCCGCCCGGAATCGGCTGCATCATCGGCGTTTCCACTTCCAGGAACTGCTCGCCGAGCAGGAAATCGCGAATCGCGTGCACGATGCGCGAGCGCGCGAGGAAGACGCGCCGGGTGTCCTCGTTGACGATGAGATCGACGTAGCGCTGGCGGTAACGGAGTTCGGAGTCGGTCAGACCGTGGTACTTCTCGGGCAGCGGGCGCAGCGATTTGGCGAGGAGGCGCAGCTTGCGGGCCTTTACCGTCAGCTCTCCGGTCCGGGTGCGGAACAGCTCGCCCTCGACGCCGATGATGTCGCCGATGTCGTGGTGCTTGAACGCGGCATGCGCCTCCTGGCCGGTGTCGCTGTCGGAGACGAAGATCTGGATCGCGCCGCTCGCATCGTGGATGGTCGCGAAGCTCGCCTTGCCCATCACGCGCTTCAGCATGATGCGGCCGGCGATCTTCACCTTCACCGGATCCGCATCGAGCGCGGAACGATCGTGCTTGCCGTGGCCGGACTGAAGATCGGCGGCAAGGTGTGCGCGCGCGAAATCGTTGGGATAGGCGAATCCCCGCTCGCGCAGCGCCTTCAGCTTCGCGCGCCGTTCCTCCACCAGCTTGTTGTCGTCGTCCATTAGGCGACGCCGCGCTTCAGGCAAGCTTCGATGAAACCGTCGAGGTTGCCGTCGAGCACAGCCTGCGTATTTCCGATCTCGACGTTGGTGCGCAAATCCTTGATGCGCGA
>Ga0326597_10009574_pt1 | contig 12968 bp, 11 predicted proteins | sample RVTome_12_FD_203789 | JGI IMG/M metagenome (GOLD analysis project Ga0326597, IMG submission 203789) | Soil microbial communities from uranium-contaminated site in the Upper Colorado River Basin, Wyoming, United States - RVT100D185 | ecosystem: Environmental > Terrestrial > Soil > Contaminated >... | reverse complement strand
TGACGGAGCGCTTCGGCTCGGGGCGGAAGAATGACGCGTTGGAGGACTCGGCGTACAACGCGTTGGTCAGGTTGTTCACCGCGATCGTCAGACTCTGCCTGGCACCGGCGAACTCGGGGAGCCGGACACCGCCCCTGAGGCCCAAGACGCTGAAGGCCGGGAGCTCGTCCCCCAGGGGGTTGGTCGAGCCCAACGAGACCTCCTTCTGCTCACCGTTGAACCTGGCCTCCAACTGGCTCCAGAACCGACCGGCCGAATCCCGGTAGCCGGCGCGCCCCGTGACCTTTCTCGCGTAGCTCTCGCCTACGGGATTGTCAGAGTCGATCGCGTCCTTCGCGTCCAGATAGGAGAACGTGCCGCCCACCTCGATGCCCGAATCCATGCGGTAGTCCGCGTTGACCTCGATGCCCCACAGCCGGATCTCGTCGACGTTGACGTCCTGATAGGTGTCGCTGCCCTGGGTCTGCACGGTGTCTCCCGCCGCGTCGACGACCGCACGCCCCCGGATGCCGTCATAGACCTTGTTGCGGAAGACGAAGGCCTCGAAGAACAGCTCCGGCGTGAAGTACCGGAAGCCCAAGTCCACGTTGAGGCTCGTCTCCGCCTGCAGATCCGTAGGCGCGAGCTGGTACGCGCTGGCTTCGGGCACGGGGCCCTCGAAGAAGAGCTCGACCAGGTTCGGGGACCGAAAGCCTCGCCCCACCGACCCGATCAGACTCAGGCCCTCCGCGGCCTCGTACATGAGGTTCAGCGCCCCGACCACGGTGTTGTTGCTCTTCGTCGCCGCCGTGTTGCCGAGGCCCGCGGTCACGAACGACTCGGCCCTCACGTCCTGGTATCGACCACCAGCGACCAGTGAGAGCCGGTCTCCGAGGTCGACCTCGGCCTGCACGAAGGCGCCCAAGCTCCGGAGCTGCGCATCCGGAATGGACGGCACGTCGTCGACGAAGGTCATGGTCGGCCCGAAACCCACGATGGTGGTCGTGTCGTTGTCCGTGCCGGTCACCTCGTCCTGAAAGCCATCGATGCCGTACGTGATCAGGAGCCCTTCTTCGACGAGCTTACGCGCCTCCGCACGGAAGCCATACGTGCGAATGTCGGTGAAGTTGTGGTTGTCCAAGGACACTGTCGCGCCGGGACCCGCGGGAAAGTCCGCGTCGAAGAAGAGGTCCCGCTCGTTGTCCTGACCGTAGCCCAGCACGTTGAGTCGATCGGCCAGGACGAACCCTAGATCCTGGGCCGTGAGGCCCGTCGTCAGCTTGGTGAAACGCTGGCTCGGATAGGTGATGTCGATATCCTCGAGCCCAGGCGAATAGTCGGCGGGGCTGACGAAACCGAAGCCGCTGTCGTCCGACGCGTAGTGCTCGACCTTGCCGAAGACGCCGACGTCCGGACTGAAGTCCCATCCGAGGCGGGCGTCGAAGTTGACGTCATCGACGCCCGAGTGGACGACGGTCGCGTCCCTGGCGAGCGTGATGTCACCGAAGTCTCCCGCCGGCGCCTCGTACGCTCCGGCGGTGCGCCACGAGCCCCCTGTCAGCAGCGAGAACCCGCCCGCACGCCCCTGTGCCCGCGCGGACACACGGCTCTGTTCCCCCGCCGACCCGAACAGGTACGATCCGGACCCGGAGAAGCCTTCCCTCGTCGGCAGCCGCGTCAAGATGTTCACGACACCGCCGATGGCATCCGATCCGTACAGCACGGATGCGGGACCGCGAATGATCTCCACGTGATCGATCGCACCCATGTCGACCAGTGCCGGCAGCTCGCCGAAGTCGTTCTTCCGGCGGGTGTTGTTCATGCGCAGTCCGTCGCTCAAGAGCAGGATCCGCTGTCCCCCCTGCCCACGGATCTGCGGACGGACCTGGCTTACGCCCACACCGGTCACGTCCAACCCGGGCTGGGTACGGAAGAGGTCGGAGACCGTATTCGGCATCTGCTCGTCGAGGTCGCGTCGCTGGAGGACGAGCGCGGGACGGGGAGTCTCCGACAGCGCGCGCGGACCTCGAGTGGCGGTCACGATGACGGGGTTGACTGAATAGACCGTGTCCCGCTGCGCAGGAGTCTGGGCCCGCAGCGCGGGAGCGCCGGCGAACAGGTAGGCACCGGCCATGATCAGCGTCGCCTTGCGGGTACGCGACCTCAGAGGGGTCGAGTCGGAGTAGGACGGTACCGCGTGGCACATCGGTGGGTCTCCCGTGACGCGAGGGCGCAAAAACGCCCCCGAAAAGGTTCGATCAGACGGACAGGAAGCTAGGCGGCGCCTAGGATCCCTGGAATCGGGGGATGTACGCTGGGCGGCATGGGTGAAATCCCTTACGCGCCTTGCCCGACGCCGGATGAGGCCATCCCACAGTCACTGTTGGTCGAGCCCCTGCTCCACGACGAAGCGGGTCAGGCCCGCCACGCTCCTGATGCGAAGCTTCGCCATGACCCGCTCGCGGTGCGTCTCCACCGTACGGGGCGAGATGCCGAGCTCCTCGGCGATTCCACGATTCGTATGGCCGCGGGCCACCTGGATGAGGACTTCGATTTCGCGAGGGGTCAGCGAGTCGATACGACTGCGCTGTTGCTCTTCCTCGAGCTCCTTGCGGAGCCCCACGCTGAGCTGGTGCGTCACCCGGCCACTGAAGTATTCCCTGCCCTCGTGGATCGCGGTGATGGCCGCTCGGAGCTCTGCGGGCGCCACGTCCTTGAGTACGTATCCGTCCGCGCCGGCGCGCACGGCCTCCAGCACATACTCGGGTTCGTCGTGCATGGATAGGATCAGCACGCGGACTCCGGTACCCGCGTCCCGCAGTTCCATCGCGACCTCCAGCCCGGTCTTGCCCGGCATGGTGACGTCGAGAACCACCACGTCGGGCCGGTGCTCCTCGGTCAGCGACAGCGCCTCGATGCCATCACCGGCCTCGGCGACGACCTCGAGGCCCTCGACCTCCTCGAGCACGGCCCGGATCCCCTGGCGCACCACGGCGTGATCATCGGCGATGATGACCCGCAGCCCGTCGTCACTCACCGCGACACCCCCTGGTTAAGCTGGGCCCCGAGCGGGACCCGCACGACCACCTTCGCGCCCCCACCGTTCTCGTTCCCGAGGATGAGATCACCCCCGAGCGAAGTGATCCGTTCCCGGATCCCCGCCAGACCGCCGCGCGAACGCAGACGGTGCGCCGTGTCCTCCGGAAACCCGGGACCGTCGTCGAGCACCACGAGCGACGCGGAATCCAGGGCCGTCTCCAGGCGCACGCGCACGCTGTGGCATGACCCGTGACGAATGGCGTTGGCCAAGGCCTCCTGGAGGGCCCGATAGAGAGCGACCTCGGCATCGGCCGAGAGACCGTGGATCGCGTCCGGCGCGTCGAACGCGATCTCCAACGTCTCTCCGTCCTGGAAGTCGCGCGCCAACGCCCGCAGCGCAGGTAGCAACCCGAGGTCGTCCAACGCCATGGGTCGCAGATTACGCGTGACGCTTCGGATGCTCTTGATCCCCTCGCCGACGAGCGTCTTGGCACGCTCGAGCGCAGGCGCGAGCGAGGCGTCGCTGCGCTCCCCGATGAGGCCGAGCTGCAGATTGAGCGCGGCGAGCACTTGAGCTGTCTCGTCATGAAGCTCCCGCCAGAGGCGGTTACGCTCCTCTTCGTGTTGGTGGACCATCCTGGCCTGGAGGCGCTCGAGCTCCTCGGTGCGGGCTTCGAGGCTGCGCCGTAGGTCTTCATTCGCCAACGCCGCGCCCACCTGCTGGCCGAACGCCAAGAGAAAGCGGTTGTCGAGCACCGTGAACGGATCGCGCGCCTCGCCGACGACGACCAGGGCACCCACCACCTCGTCTTCACCGAGCACGGGCAGCGCGGCGGTGTAGGCGTGGTGACTCCGGCGAGAGGAGCCCGCGCGGGCCGGGCCGGTCTCGACCTGTGGGACCGCGGACCGGCAAACCGCCCGAGCGGCGCGGCTCGCCGCCTCCGGAGGACCCTCGAAGGGCCACAGCGCAGCGATGCCCGAGCCCTGCGCGAAGGCGCCTCCCTCCGACGTGGTCAGCCAGAGCGCGGAGCCGTGAACCCCCCGGAGCGCGAGCGCCCTGCGGAGCATCGCTTCGGTCATCGTCTCCTCGTGGCCCGGGCGCGGTTGCAGCTCGCCCGAGAGCGCGGTGAGGGTCCTGAGCCCCTGATCCAGGTCCTCGAGCACGAGAAAGAGGATCCCGAGCCCCATCCCGACTTCGAGCACGATGTCGAGGTAATAGCCCCAGGGGGTCCAGGCCCCCTGCGCGCGCAGGAAGGGGTAGTCGAGATGGTGGGCGGCCCAGAGCGCCAGGACGACCACGAGGAAGCGCGCCGCCGGGGACCGGACCAGCCGGTCGTAGCGGACGAAGGCCCATGATGTCCACGCGGTGGTCAGGCTGAGGAAGGCCACCATCGGCGCGGCCGCCCACAAGAAGCTGTCGAGCACGTAAATGGCGAGGTAAGACCACACGACCGGAAAGAGCATGAGCGCCAGGTAGCCGTTCCTCCAAGCGACCCTCTGCGAGAAGACCAGGGCCGCCCATAGCAGCGCGAGGGCAGTCCAACCTGTCGTGACCTGGTGCCAGAAGAGCCAGCCCGACGCTCCCGTGTGTATGAACGTCACGATCGCGCCGAGTCGGAGGCCGTAGACGGCCCACGCGATGGCCCAGAGGCCGAAGTAGCGCTTGCGGTAGCGCCGGTGCAGCACCGCGCAGAGGAGGACCAGTCCCAGCGTGACGGTGAGCTGAAGGTACGCCGCTGCGAGCTCGTTCTGCGCCGAAGAGGGTATGGTCAGGTCCATACCGGAAGATCCGCCGGCCCCGACGCTCGGGCAAATGCGCGGCCCGGCCATCTTGCCTGCCTCGGCGCTCCACGGGACATTGCAGGCTCGTCTTGGCATCCGCCGCCCGCGCTCAGACCAGCGGGCGGCATCGACCCGAAGCAGGAGTAGGAAGGTGAACAAGGCACTCGTGGCACTCGCAATGCTGATGCTCGTTCCGACCCTCCCGGTCGCCGCCCAGTCCGACAACATGAGCTTCTTCATTACCAGTGTCGGATCGCTCGACGGCGCCAACCTCGGTGGTCTCGCCGGCGCGGACCAACAGTGCGAAGACCTCGCCTATGCCGTCGGCGGCGGCGGCATGGTTTGGCGCGCCTACCTGAGTCAGATAGCAAGGGGTGGCCAGTCGGCCGTGAACGCTCGCGACCGTATTGGCGCGGGCCCGTGGTACAACTATCACGGCGACATGATCGCTCAGGATGTGACCGATCTTCACTCCGACAACGCCAATCTCTCGAAATCGTCCATCCTCACCGAGCGGGGCTCCGTCGTGAACGGCCGGGGCGACACGCCCAACACGCATGACGTGCTCACGGGCTCGAACCTCGACGGTACCGTTTTCGCGGGTGAAGGGGCGACCGCCTGCAACAACTGGATGAGCAATGGCACCGGCAGTGCGCGTGTCGGCCATTTCGACAGAACGGGCGGTGGCGAGAACCCGACATCCTGGAACTCGGCGCACAACTCGAGCGGGTGCAGTCAGGCGAACCTCCGAGCCACCGGCGGAAACGGTTACTTTTTCTGCTTCGCCGCCGGCGCGGACCCGGCCGAGGAGCAGGACCAGCAGCAGGGCCTCCAGGAGGAGTAGCCAAGCACGATCGACCCCAAATAGGAGCACGATGGTGAAGAAGGCATGTTTGACGCTCGCGGCCCTGGTCCTCCTCACGGCCCTCCCAGTTCAGGGCCAGGCAGGCAATTTCAGCGTCTTCATCACGAGCGCGGGATCTGGCGACGGAGCCAACCTCGGCGGCCTGGACGGCGCGGACCGGCGTTGCCAGACCCTGGCTTATGCCCAGGGCTTCGGTGACACGGAGTGGGCCGCCTACTTGAGCACGATGGCTCGTGGCGGACAGCCCGCCGTGAACGCGCGGGACCGCATCGGCAGGGGGCCCTGGTACAACTACCGCGGCGTCCTGATTGCGCGTGACGTGACGGACCTGCACTCCGAGAACGCGAACCTCACCAAAGAGACCCAGCTCACGGAGCGCGGTGGCATCGTCAACGGCCGCGGCGACACGCCCAACCAGCACGACATCCTGACGGGCTCGAACGTCGATGGTACGGTATACACAGGTCCGGCTGCTACCGCATGCGACAACTGGACGAGCAACGCCTCGGGTTCCGGCAGCGCGCGCGTCGGCCATTTCGACCGTCAGGGCGGCGGACAGAATCCGACCTCGTGGAACTCCGCCCACGATTCGAGCGGGTGTAGTCAGCAGAACCTCGTCGCCACGGGAGGCAACGGCTACTTCTATTGCTTCGCGGCCGGGGGCAACGTCCCGCCGCCCCTGCCGCGCAACCAGGAGGAGTAGGAGCGGATCCGTCGCGGTTTCATATGAATGGACGCACCGCATTGATCGGGGCCCTCCTCGTGGGGGCCCCGTTTGCGCACACAGCTTGCTTTGCCCAGGAGGCACCCGGGATGGAGCCGTGGGGCATCACCGCGGTCGAGGGTCTCGAGCTCGGCCACCACACGCTGACCGAGCGACCCACGGGCTGTACGGTGGTGTTGGCGCGGGCGGGAGCCGTGGGCGGGGTGGACGTGAGAGGTAGCGCACCGGGCACCCGTGAGACGGACCTGCTCGATCCGGTGAAAGCTCCGAACACGCTCGTCAACGCGATCGTATTGTCGGGAGGGTCGGCCTTCGGGCTCGCCGCCGCGGACGGCGTGGTGGAGTACCTTCTCGACCAAGAGATCGGCTACCGGGTGGGGCAGCAGATCATACCGATCGTGCCGGGCGCGATCATCTACGACCTCGGGCTGGAGGACGGCGAGCGCATCCGGCCGGGGCCGGCGTGTGGCTACTCGGCCTCCGAGGCAGCCTCCAGCGAGGCCCCGGAGGAGGGGTCGGTCGGGGCCGGGGCCGGCGCGACGGTCGGCAAGTTCGGAGGCGGCGGCAGGCCCATGCGCGGCGGGTTCGGGACGGCCTCGATCACACTCGAAAACGGGCTCACGGTGGCCGCGGCGGTCGTCGTGAACGCCGTGGGTGACATCATCGACCCCGCGTCGGGCGCGATCGTCGCGGGCCAGCTGACCGAGGAAGGCACGTTCGCCGACGCTCGGAAGGTCCTGCGGGGTGGGCAGCCGTTCGGAGGAAGCTCGGGCGCCAACACCACGATCGGCGTCGTGGCCACGAACGCCGTGCTCACCAAGGCCGAGGCGACGAAGGTGGCGCAGATGGCTCAGGACGGCCTCGCGCGCACCATCTACCCCGCCCACACGGTGCGGGACGGCGACACCGTCTTCTCGCTCGCGACGGGCTCATGGGGCGGCACCCCCGATGTCACGATCGTGGGTGCGCTCGCCGCGGACGTACTGGCCGAGGCGATCCTGCGGGGGGTGCGGCTCGCTAAAGGCCTGCCGGGGATCCCGTCCGTGTCGGATCTGGCCCACTAAGCAGGTCCGCTCGGCCTCCCGCGGAGTCGATGGCGCTCCAACTCGGCTTCCTGCTCGGCTACTCGGCCGTCCTCGTCGCGCTCGGCTTCCTGTTCTCGAAGCGGGTCCAGGGTAGCGCGAGCTTCTTCGTCGCGGACCGCCGCCTCGGATCGGGTCTCGTATTCTCGACCGTCCTGGCGGCGAACATCGGGGCCGGCTCGATCATCGGAGCGTCGGGGCTGGGCTACAGCGACGGCCTCTCCGCGTGGTGGTGGGTGGGCTCCGCCGGCATCGGCTCGATCCTCCTGGCTCTCTGGATCGGGCCGCGCATCTGGAGGGTGGCCACGGAAAACGGCCTCTACACCGCGGGCGACTACCTGGAGCACCGCTACGGGAGCCCTGTGCGCGCGTTCGTCGCAACGCTGCTCTGGTTCCTGACGCTCATCATTCTCGCGGCCCAACTCATTGCGATGTCCGAGATCCTCGAGTGGGTCGTCGGGGCCCCGCGCTGGTCCGGGGCGCTCATCGGTGGGGCGGTGATGACGGCCTACTTCGCGGCGGGAGGGCTGCTCACCTCGGCATGGGTCAACATGGTTCAGCTGGTCGTGCTGCTCGGCGGCCTCGCGATCGGCGTGCCGCTTGCGCTCGCGGGTGCAGGGGGATGGGAAGCGGTCATGGCGGCCCAACCGCCCGATCCCGAGCGCTCGAGCTTCCTGTTCGGTCCCAACTCGGGGATCGTGCTCGTGGCGCTCCTCGTACCGGCCTTCATCGTCTCTCCGGGCTTGCTGCAGAAGGCGTACGGCGCTCGCGACGAGCGCTCGGTACGCATCGGCATCGGTCTACAGGGCCTGGTGCTGCTCGTGTTCGCCTTCGCGCCGCCGATCATGGGGATGATCGCCCACGTCTACGACCCCGCCTTGGCCAACCCCGAGTTCGCGGTCCCCGTCGTGTTGACCCAGGGCCTTCCGGCGCTGCTCGGCGCGGTGGGCCTGGCCGCGGTGTTCTCGGCCGAACTCAGCTCCGCCGACGCGGTCCTGTTCATGCTTTCGACGTCGCTGTCGAAGGACCTCTACAAGCGCTATGCGGCCCCGGATGCGAGTGACGCCCAAGTGCTGCGGGTGGCACGTCGGGCCGCGGTGGTGGGGGGCGTGCTCGGGGTGCTGCTCGCGATCGTCATTCCGACCGTCATCGACTCGTTGACGGTCTTCTACGCCGTCTTGGGTGTGAGCCTCTTCGTACCCATCGTCGCAGGGCTTCACACCCGCCGCCCTGGCGTGCCCGAGGCGATGGCTGCCATCGGCGTCGGGATCGCGGTGCTGTTCTACGCGCGTCTCTCAGACCTGGGGTCCACCTCCAGGCTCCTCGATTCCACCTCGGTCGCGATCGTGGCCTCGGGTGTCGCGTTCGTGGGCGTCTTCCTCGTGCGCCGACCTCGAGCCGCGGCGACTTCACAAGCTGCACCGAATGACGCAGACTGTTGACCACCGAGCTCGTGTACCTCCCCCTGCCAGAAGGCCCGTGACGTGAGCACCTTCGACGACCAGATGGAACGAATGAGGAATGGCCCCGGGTTCATCGCGGCACTCGATCAGAGCGGCGGCAGCACACCGAAGGCCCTCAAGGCATACGGGATCGACGAGGACGCCTGGTCGAACGAGGAGGAGATGTTCGACAGGGTCCACGAGATGCGGACCCGCATCATCACAAGTCCCTCCTTCACCGGCGACCGCATCCTCGGGGCGATCCTCTTCGAGGGGACGATGGACCGAGAGATCGAGAGCACTCCCACCGCCCAATACCTCTGGAAGGTGAAGGGCGTCGTGCCGTTCCTGAAGATCGACAAAGGCCTGGCGGACGTCGCGGACGGGGTTCAGCTCATGAAGCCGATCCCGGGACTCGATGGGCTCCTGAAGAGGGCGCGCGCCAAAGGCGTCTTCGGCACGAAGGAACGCTCGGTCATCAAACTGGCGGACCCGAAGGGCATCACCGCCATCGTCGAGCAGCAGTTCGAACTGGGGAAGCAGGTCATCGCTCACGGGCTCGTCCCGATCCTGGAGCCCGAGGTCGACATCGAGTGTCCCGACAAGGCGCGGGCCGAAGCGCTCCTCGAGGCCTCGATTCGGAGGGGGCTCGAGGGTCTGGGCCCGAAGCAGCTGGTCATGCTCAAGCTCACCCTCCCGGAGAAGGACAACCTCTACGAGGCGTGCATCGATCACCCCAACGTCCTCAAGGTGGTCGCGCTCTCGGGCGGGTACAGCAGGGACGACGCGAACGCGCGCCTCGCCCGCAACCACGGGGTCGTGGCGAGCTTTTCGCGCGCGCTGGTCGAAGGCTTGTACGCTCAGCAGTCCGACGAGGAGTTCAACGCCATCCTCGACCGCTCGATCCAGAGCACCTTCCAGGCGTCGCTGAGCTAGCTCGCGCTGACCTCGACGTCAGCCCAGGTCGAGCTCGTAGGCTGTCGTGATGTCGATGGCCTTCGAGATGCTGCGGTAGACCGGGCACTTGTCGGCGTGGAAGCCGTGCACGCGGTCCACGATCTCGCGGTCGGCTTTCACCGCCCGGACGTGATACAACACGTGGATCCGGCGAATCACGATGACGCCGTCCTCGTCCTTCTCCACCTCTCCGCGCACGTCGGCGGTCAGGGCACCGCCGCTCGCATGGATCCCGCGCGCCTCCAGCGCGCCTCCGAAGGTCCCCGTCAGTCAGCCGCCGGTAGCGGCCATCACGTAATCGAGCGTCGTCGTGATCTCCCGTTCGGGCGTGACGCCGTAGTGCTGGGCGATGGCGCTGTGCACGCCGAACTCGACCGGACCCTCGTGTCCCGGCAACCAGGCGCGCCGGTGTGGGCCCTTGATGCGCTCGATTCGGATGTTGGCTGTGTAGACGACGTCGGACATGGGTCTCCTCGCTCGGGTCTTGGATTCTGGCCACGTCGGCGGCCCACGGCAAACCCACGGGGAGGCACGAACCTAGTCCGTCAGCCTCTCCAGGGCCCTCTCTAGCTCCTCCCAAGTTTCGGAAAAGCGCTCGATCTCCTGCGTCAACGCGACGCGCTCGCCGTCCAGCGTCGTCACCTGCTCCGCGGGGGTCTCGTCGTAGTAGCCGGGCCCGCCAAAGGTCCTCTCGATCTCGGCGACGCGACGCTCCGCCGCCTCTAGCGACGACACGACCTCGTCCCGCCGCTGCTCCAGCCTCTTCCGTTCCTTGCCCGACACCGACGGTACCGCGGAGGCCTGCTCCCGAAGGGGCTTCGCCTGCTTGCGCTCCTTCCGCTTCTCACGCTTGGCCTTCAGCACGACGCGGTCGGCGTCGAGGTGGTCGTCGCCCGAGAAGTGCACGTACTCCTCGTAGGTCCCGAGGTAGTCGGTGATGCCCTCCGGCTCGATCTCCACGATGCGACTCGCCAGCCTGCTGACGAACCAGCGGTCGTGGGAGACGAGGATCAGCGTGCCCTCGAAGCGCTTCAGGCCCTCGACGAGCGCCTCGATGGCCTCGAGGTCGAGGTGGTTCGTGGGCTCGTCGAGCACGAGCACGTTCGGCTGCTCCAGGGCGAGCCTCGCAAAAGCCAGGCGCGCCGCCTCACCGCCGGAGAGCGCGCTGAGGCGCTTCGCGCCGTCGTCCCCGGAGAAGAGCATGAGGCCGAGCTGGCCTCGCACGAAGCCCCGGTCCCTTCCCGGGCAGAAGGTCCACAGCCACTCCTCGATGGTGGGGTTCTGACCCGACTGCGCGGCTCCTTCCAACTCTTCGCGGATGTCCTGGGCGAAGTATCCCGGGTGCGTCTCGTAGCCCCACTCGGTGCTGCCCCGGTCCGCCTCGAGCCTGCCAACGAGGATCTCGAGCAGCGTCGACTTGCCGATGCCGTTCGGCCCCATGATCGCGACGCGATCGCCTCTGCGGATCGAGAGGTCGACGCCGTGCAGGACCGTCTTCTCCCCGAAGCTCTTCCTTACGCCATCGATCTCGAGCACGTCGCGGCCGCTCGGACGTCTCTGCTCGAAGCGGAACTTCGGATAGCGGCGCGAGCTCCCCGGCAGCGCCTCGAGCTCGCTCGCCTTCCTCTCGATGAAGCGGAGTTTGCTTTGGGCCTGTCGGGCCTTGCTCGCCTTGGCCTTGAATCGGTCGACGAACTCTTGATGGTGCGCGATCTCCTTCTCGCGCTGGCCGATCTCCTTCTCGCGCCGCTCCCGCTCGGTGGCCTTCTGCTCCAGGAAGCTGGTGTAGTTGCCCCTGTACGCCGTGACCGTGCCGTAATCCACGTCCAGGATCCGCGTCGCGATGTTGTCGAGGAACCTGTGGTCGTGCGAGATCACGACGACCGGCCCCGGGAAGGCCTCCAGGAACTTCTCCAGCCAGCGAATCGACAGGATGTCCAGGTGGTTCGTGGGCTCGTCGAGCAGAAGCGCGTCGGGCGTCGAGGCCAGCACCTGGGCCAGCAACACCCGCAGCTTGAAGCCACCCGACAGCGTGGAGAGGCGGTCGTGGTGGAGCTCCGTCGGGAGGCCCAGACCTTCCAGGATCAGCGCCGCCCCGGCCTCGGCGGCGTAGCCGTCGTGCCGTTGGACCGTCTCCTCGAGCTCCCCGAAGCGGTCGGCGTCGAAGTCGTCCTCTCCGCGGGCCAGGAGCGCTTCCTTCTCGGCCATCGCCTCCCACAGATCCCTGTTCCCCATGAGGGCCACGCCCAGGATCTCCTCGTCCTCATGAATGAACTGGTCCTGGCGGAGGACGCCGAGGCGACAGCCCTTCGGGAGCTGGACCGACCCGTCGGTCGGCTGCGCGTCGCCGGCCAGGATATTGAGCAGCGTCGTCTTGCCCGAGCCGTTCGCGCCGACGAGCCCGTAGCGCTCGCCGGCATTGAGCTGGAGGGAGGCACCGGTGAAGAGCGTCCGGTCGCCGTACGACATCCCGAGATTGGAGGCGGAGATCATGGGGGGAGAATGTAGCGAAGAGTGGAGGGGTCCTGGACCCGGGGGCGGTCGCGACCCGCACGGGCGGGCCGGTGAGCGCGCCCATCCGGGGTGCTTTCACGGGAAACACACGACGCGCTCCCGAAGCCCTAGAAATCACTTTAACTACTCAGAGGCGTTGATAATACTTGTACTATGATGTGTGATGCACGATGCTTCTCCATGCGCACGACGCTGAACATCGACGACGACGTGCTCCGCGCGGCGAAGGAGATCGCCAGGATCCGTGGTAACACGGCCGGCGCGATTCTCTCCGAGCTGGCCCGTGAGAGCCTGGAGCGGAGGCACCCGGACCGCTCCCCGGAGGTCCGCAACGGCGTCCCGCTCCTCCCCGTCCGGCCGGGGGTGGGCATCGTCACCCCCGAGGCCGTCCAGAGCCTCGACGACATGTGATCGCGCTCCTCGACGTGGACGTGCTGGTGGCGCTCTTCGACCCGGCGCACCTCCATCATGAAGCGGCGCATGAGTGGTTCGCAGCGAGCAGCGGATCCGGATGGGCAACCTGCCCCATCACCGAGAACGGCTTCGCGCGCGTCGTGTCGCATCCGGCCTATCCGGGCCGGCGG
>Ga0326597_10009573_pt1 | contig 12968 bp, 13 predicted proteins | sample RVTome_12_FD_203789 | JGI IMG/M metagenome (GOLD analysis project Ga0326597, IMG submission 203789) | Soil microbial communities from uranium-contaminated site in the Upper Colorado River Basin, Wyoming, United States - RVT100D185 | ecosystem: Environmental > Terrestrial > Soil > Contaminated >... | reverse complement strand
TCGCCGGTGGGTTACGATGATGACGTGACCGGCAGCCGGACTTTTCAAAATCTTGCCGGCCGGTTGGGCACGGCGGACGATCAAGCGAAAGCCGCGCTGTTTTTAGTCAGCGATGATTCCGATTTTATCTACGGCCACCCGCTGGTGGTCGACGGAGGCGTCATGGCGATGGCGAATTTCCCGAAAGAGCAGTTTCAAAAGTAAGGAACAGATGGTCAGCGACCGGATTCTCCGCCGGCTCGGCTAGAGCGGCTTCATCGACCGTTTGGCTAACACCTATCCGGCGAAATAGAAATCACCCACTCGCCAACGCGTCGATTGGCCCACGGACTCGCGACTCCGAGCTAGGGTTCTCAAGTTGATTCGTTTAGGACGGTTTTTAGAAAGGATTTATCAAGGCGCCGGTAAGGTGAGCCCAAGACGCGATTCGATATCCCGAATCTCCTTTTTCAGATTCATGAGACGCTTAACAGTAGCGTCGTCAAGAACCTTAACTTTGTCTCTAATCTCGTGGAAAGTGCCTGCAAGGAGTTCGTCCAACTGCTTGTCACCTGCGTCTAGAAGAACTAGATAAATGTTACTGTTCCAAATATCGTGGGCGTGTTTCAGCTTAGCCAGCGCCTGATACAGGTTCCCGCCGATTTGCACCTCGAAGACAAAATTTGGGACGGAGCGCTGAACCCGCCTCCACACGGCGTCGAGCCGCGCTTTGCCCATCGGATATTCTTTCTGACACAGGTAGCTCTGGAGTCTACCAATTTCTAGCAACGAATCTATGATTTGACCGTGAAGCGATTGGTCGGTCTCAGCTGAGGCTGCTGAAACCTGGAATGGCGCTAATACTTGTTTTGCAAGATCTTCGAGTACCGGTCTAAACCCCATCTTGGCACGGAAGCTCACGCTATCATTGACCACCTTCTCTTCGACCCACCGGTCTGGCGATAGACAAGATCGCACTTCAAAGATAAGGCGTAAAGGCCAAATCACTTCGTTTTTGGCTGACTCTTCTGGCCACAGCGGAGTATTCTGCTTCAGCTTTTGTTGGACAATGCCGTAGCCAATGATACCTTTGACCGGTGCCACAGCATAGAAAATCAAGACGTCTCCGATCTGAACTTGTTTCCAACCCGCTGCTTGAGGGCCTTTGTCTTTCAGCCCCCAAGTGTTGCCTAAATCAAAGGCCGTTTTCCAGTTTTGCGGTGTTCCAACTGCGAGCCAGTATTTCATTTCAGTTTGCCTCAAGAATCCAATCTACTATGCTCGCGTCCGACGCTCAAACACAGGGGTTGCGGACGGAGTGCTCCCGAAAAAATCGAGACTTCAAAGACCTCACCGAGTGTAATAATGTGATACACAAGGGCGCAAGCTTTTGCTAATGAAAAACATCCCATTTTGATCGTTCGTGTGGACGATGCTTGCCAGAGCCGGGCGAGTTCCAGAGATGTACGAAAATCATCCTTTCCGGTTTGATGAAGATAAGGCCTATGAGGACCAGTTGGTCTCCACATTGGAGGCTAGTCCCGAACGTCCACTATCTGCGCCTGAAGCTCCTTCCCGGCCCGGTGTATTTGTTCTTTTTCAGAGTGGTACGCCAGTATACGTAGGAAAAGCAAAAGATCTTCGCACCCGTCTGAATTACCATTATAAAAAGACTGTCAACCGGAAAGGGATTAATGTTCAGCAAGTCAATTGTCGGTTTGTTACGATCGATAGAATGTGGGAGGTTCTCCGCGCTAAAGCGGTACTCACCCAGCGCTATAACCTGCAGTAAAACCGGATTCCCGGCGTCAGTATGCACGTTCCCGGCAGCGGTCGTCCCGGAATGCCGGGATACGTAAACGAATGGGACAGGCGATTTCCGCCGAGGTATGAGTGAGTTTGTATTCCTTCTCGTTGGTTTTCGGCTTATCGACGATCGCGTTTTTTACCGCCTCGACGAGAGCGGCTTCATCGGTCGTCCGGCCAGGACTGATCCCGTAAAACAACGGTCGCGTACCATCGCCTTAGCGGTAAAACGGCAGCGCTGCGACGCGCCGTTCGATTTCAGCCATCATCTTTTTGTATTCCGGCGCGTCGACCCCGCCGAAGCGGCGCTTAAATTCGGCCTCGGGCATAAACTCCGGCAGGTCTTGGGTCGCCGGCATGATCTCTTTCTCGCTGATACCCGCGCTGAGTTTTTGCTGTAATTGCCTCACCGATGAGCCGATCACGGCGTATTCGCCGAAGCGAGTACCGGCGCGGTCGGCGGCGATGTCATTGAATGAAAAGCCGCTGCCGCCTCGGGAGTCCTCGATCTCTTTGTATAGACCTACGGCGTCCGACAACGGCCCGCCGACATTGGCCGCCAGCGCGGCGGAGACAATAAAATGCTTGGCAAAATCGTCGCGGCCGTTTAGCGTGACAGTTTGTCCCGCTGGTTGCGGCCAGTCGTTGGCGGCGGGCAGGATTTTTCCGAGCGGTTGGCCATTGACGTAAAAGGCCAGCACCAGGATCGCCGCACGGTTTTCAGCCGCCTCGGCGCCCTGCCGTGAACGAACCTCCGCAAGTTCAAACAAGGCAACCATCAATTCCGTCAAGGAAACGCCTCTGGCTTTCGGCGCCTTGCTAATCAGCGTCAGACGCTCGTGATATGCCTGGAGCCGTTCTCGGTCGTCCGGAGGAATTGCGGCGCTACGCAGCTTGTCGCGCAGTTTCGATTGCCACTCGTATGCAATGGCCAGCTGGCCGTGTTTTAGATCAACTTGCTTGATTGATTGAGCAGCGGCCTCGATCGCGTTCTCGCCAAGAAAACGGGTCAGAACACGCTTGAGGAACCAATCCGCGATGAATCCAGGAATCTCCAATCGACCAACGCGAAATTGTTCACAGTGCAGCATCGGCGCGCCCTCAATCAGTACCGCGGTCACGTTGAAGTAAAAAATCAGCGGGATGCTGGGCGGACGCAAGCTGGCGGTTAGTTCAGCTTTATCGTTGCGCAAGATCAGCCGCGCGCTGCCGTTGGCGTAAAAGTGCGCGAGATAGTTGGCGGCGAGATCGAGATCCTGCTGGCTTATCGTTACCGATTGGCGGTTGCCGGAGCGCATCCGGCGCGGGTTATTCTGTTCGATAATCTGCTTAGCCCGTTGAATATTACCGGGAGTGACCTCGGCGGCGCGCCGCACCATCGGTTCCCGGTCGATGGCCAGGTACAGTGACCAGGCTAGTGCCAAAGGAATAGCGATGCCGAAAACCAGGATGACCTTGAAGACGACCCGCATGGCGCGATCCAGGAGGAACTTACGCTGCCGCGAAAGCTATCTTTAACGCGAATTTTCGTCGGAAATAATCAATGGTGCGCTAACTCAACTCATTTTTCAACCAATTGATGATGGTCGGCAGCGTCTCCGGCGTTTGTCCCATGTGGCCGCCGGGGCTAATAAAATGGCTCCGGAGTAAGCAGATACGACCGGTTCAGGGCATACACTTCGGATTTCGAGATAGCCAACCGCAGCCGCCAGAAATTGGCGGTCTTGCGGGATAGTTGCCGGCTCCGTTTCACTACGTTGGCAATCTCTTCTTTTTTGTAAGCCTTCATTACCCACTGAATAGCGCCCAGGTCGCCATGTTCCAACAGCCGGGCGATAACGTAATCGGAGTGCTCGGCGAGATCGATCTGGCCGGGGTAGATATCCCAAAAGAATCGGTGAAGGCTTCGGGGTAATCGCCGGCGTTTCCGTGTTTTCCCGTGGAATGTGGGAGAGGGTTTCTTTCGTGGCCTTAGTGGTTTTCGGATCAAGGCTAGCTCGGTTCCGCTTTCAGCCACCGGATGATCGTCGGCAAAGTCTCAGGCATCTTGCCCACGCGATTGTTTCGAAGCAACAAACGGATTGAGGCAAGCGGCTACTATCAAATCCAGTTTTCGACGCGCAGTCCATGTACTCGTTTGAATTCTCTTACATTGTTTGTCGCCAGCCGCACGCCGAGGCTCAAGGCATGGGCGGCGATAAGCAAGTCCATGGCGCCGATCGGGCGGCCGCGTCTTTCCAGCTCGGCCCTGATGTCGCCGTAGACTTCGGTTGCCTGTGAGTCAAAAGCGGCCACATCCAACGTCGAAACAAACTGTTTCAGAGTCTCGCGGTTTTTTCTGAGCTGGGCGCTTTTCGCCGCGCCGTATTCCAGTTCGGCCAGGGTAATAGCGGAAATGCCAATGTCACCTACTTGGAAGGCGCGAAACCGTTGAAGCACGGACTGGGGTTTTCGTTTGATGATATAGATGCAAATGTTCGTGTCCAGCATGACTTCCATTAGAAAGCCCGCTGTCTTTTCTGCGTCCGCGGCTGTCTTCGACCACCCTCCATAAAATCATCCGTAAACCGATTGAGGCTCTCAAACAGCGGCGCCCATGAATTTTTGCAGGGCCGAAGCACCAATGAGGAACCTTTCTTGACAATCTCTACTTCGCTGCCTTCGAGTTGAAATTCTTTTGGAATCCGTACCGCTTGACTGTTGCCACTGCGAAAAATTTTGGCTGTCTTCACGATGAACCTCCGTATATCAGAAGGATATCCGGCCTGATCAACCATGTCAAAATAGCCCATCGGGATCCGATTCATCAACAACTGACGGCTGGTCTATTATGACTCGGAACTCATCGGCCCGAAAAGTAGGACCTGAAAAGAGAGACTTCCACTGTAAAACTCGTCCCTACAGAATCAGCAACGCTAAGACGATTTCTCCCGGAGATCTCCGCTCAGCTCGTTCTTCAACCAAGCAACGATCGTCGGCAGCGTCTCCGGCGTTTGACCCATGTGGCCGCCGGGGAAGACGCGGGCGGATTTCGGGTTGCCGTATTCCAGCAGAATGTAAAGATCGGCGATCGGGGTTTGCAGGTCTTCTTTGCCGTTGACGATGAGCATCGGGCAGGAAGGTTTGTCGAGCCAGCCCTGGTCTTTGAGCGACAGCGCGGACCAGGGCTTAACGAGCTCATCAACGGTCTTGACGCCGAACGCGGAGCAGCGGGCGATGTCATGGTCCATGAGATAGCTATCGGCGTTGGTGGACTCGCGCAGCCAATCTTCCTGGAAAAAGTAATGGACGCCGCCGCCCCAGACCACCGCGGCGCGCAAGCGCTTGGCTTCGACGTACGCCATCTTCGCTGCCCAGTAGCCACCGAAGCTTCGACCCTGGATACCGATGCGCTTGGGATCGACTTCCGGGCGCTTCTCGAGATAGTCGATGACGGCGCTGAACAAGGAGTCCGCCGTGGTCGAGCCTTTGATCGGGCTTTCGCCGACACCGGGCATGTCCACCGCGCAACTGCCAAGACCCACCTGCTGCAACGCTTCGTCATATTCGTAAGACTCGGCTTTGAAGGAATCGATGCCGCCGAAGTTGATCACCACCGGATGTTTGCCGCCATCGCGGCGCACGCGGAGATAAATGGGAATCGTCTTATCGCCGGAGGGCACGTTGACCCGTTCCAGCGGCGGATCGAAATAGCGTCCGGCCTTTTCGTACATCTCCAGGCTTTTGCGAAAGTTTGCCTGCTTGCCCGGAGTGTGCGCCACCGGATAGCGCCCGATGGCATAGTAGGTATAGGCCATCACGTACGCCTCGCGCGCGTCTTTCGAGTTGCCGGCTTTTTCGGCCCTGCTCGCCGCCTCTTCGTAGGGCAAGGCGACGCGCGCCCACTCGGATGCCCAAAGCTCCGGGTCCTTACTCGTCAAGTTCGCCAGCACCGATTCCACGTCTTCCCGTGTCGCGCGGCGGAAAATATTCCGATTGCCCGTGCGCTCGCGGACCATCGCCTTGATTTCATCGAGATTTTTTACCCGGCCCATGGGACCTCCTGGGGAGTTGTTCAAGGTTTAAGGTTCAATGTTCAAGATGGTTGCGCGGGGTGATGATCCTCGCGCGTCGTATGAGATACGGATTTATGCTGTCCGTCTATCTCACCTTGACAATAACTTCAAGCTATAAGTAATATCCGCCAGCGTTTGTATTCTACGGTTGAATCGGGAGGCGATCATGAAGCGTATGTGGTTCTCATCGGTGATTGCGGTTTTCGTGCTCGCAGGCTTGGCGCTGCCGGCCGCGGCGGAGACCCCCAAGCGCGGCGGCACGCTGACCATCGGTTGTAAAGAAGAGCCGGACCGGCTCAATGCCCGCTATCCCGGCAGGCGTTTCATCTTACTTCCCGAAATCTATGAAAGCCTGGCCGTCTTCGGCAAAAACATGAGCGACATTCGGCGGGTGCTGGGGAAGAGTTGGGAGCCGCCCAATCCCTCGGGTTTGAACTCGAGACACGCGACTGGAAACCAACAAGTCGAGGCTTCACCCCTCTAAACCCCATCTCGCGATCTTTCCCGGATTATACTCATCATGTTGGCAGTTTTGGGATTTAATGCTATGGGAGATGCAATCCGTGATATCTTGGACCCGCGCATGCTGAGCCGCGTGCGCGGCGGCCGAGCCGGATAGCCGACGCCGAAATTGATGCCTCCATGAGCGAACTCATTTACGTTAAAGATCTGCACACGTCCTTTTTCACTCCCGAAGGTGAAATCCGCGCCATCGACGGCGTGAGTTTTTCCATCGATGAAGGGAAAACCCTTGGCCTGGTCGGTGAGTCGGGCTGCGGCAAGAGCGTCACCTCGCTTTCGATCATGCGCCTGATCGCCTCGCCACCGGGAAAGATCGTCGGCGGAGAAATTTTCTATCGCGGCCGGGACCTGCTCAGGCTCAACAATGAGGAGATGCGCAAGATCCGCGGCAACGAGATCTCGATGATCTTTCAGGAGCCGATGACCTCGCTCAATCCGGTCTTTACCGTCGGCAACCAGATCGGCGAGGCGATCAAGCTGCACCAGGGGCTGGGCAAAAAAGAGACCCGCGCGAAAACCATCGAGATGCTGCGGTTGGTCAAGATCGCCGACCCGGAGTCGCGCGTCGACGCCTACCCGCATCAGTTGAGCGGCGGCATGCGCCAGCGCATCATGATCGCCATGGCGCTGTCGTGCAATCCGAGTCTCCTGATCGCCGACGAGCCGACCACGGCGCTGGACGTGACGATCCAGGCGCAGATTTTGGAATTAATCAAAGAGCTGCAGCAGAAGATCGGGGGCATGGCGCTGTTGCTGATCACCCATGATTTGGGTGTGGTCGCCGAGCAGGCGGACGACGTGGCGATCATGTACGCGGGCAAGATCGTCGAGAAGACCAGCGCGCCGGCGATTTTCGCGCGGCCCCTGCACCCATACACGATCGGGTTGTTGCTTTCGCTGCCCGGCACGGGCGGCGCGAAGAAAAAACGCTTGGATGCGATTCCGGGCATGGTGCCGAGCCCGCTCAATCTGCCGAGTGGCTGCCGCTTCCGCGACCGCTGCCCGAAAGCCGCCGGCATCTGCGCCGAAGGCGAGCCCGAGCTGCTTGAAAAAGAAGCCGGCCACTGGGTGGCGTGCCATTTTCCGGGATGAGGCGAGGGAGGAATCGAAGATTGAGGATCGAAAATAGAAGATTGCGATTCTCGATCCTCTATCCTCCATCCTCGAAGTTGCTATGAGCCTACTCGAAATCCGCGATCTGAAAAAGCACTTTCCCGTCGGTGAGGGATTGTTCTCGCGCAACAAAGGCGCGGTTAAAGCCGTTGATGGCGTCGATCTCAGCGTGGAAGAGGGGGAGACCTTGGGGCTTGTGGGCGAGTCCGGCTGCGGCAAGTCGACCCTCGGGCGGGCGATTCTTCGCCTCATCGAGCCCACCAGCGGCGAGGTGTTTTTCCAGGGAAAAAATCTGCTGGCGATGGCGCAGCGGGAGCTGCGCGACATGCGCCGCCAGATGCAGATTATTTTTCAGGACCCCTACGCGTCGCTCAATCCGCGCATGCGCGTGGGCGATATTGTCGGTGAGGGGTTGGAAATTCACAAGCTCGCCAAGGGTAAGGCCAAGCGCGAACGCGTTCTAGAATTGCTCAACCAGGTCGGCCTGCGGGAAGAACATTACGACCGCTACCCCCATGAGTTCAGCGGCGGCCAGCGCCAGCGTGTCGGCATCGCGCGCGCCCTGGCGGTGAGTCCCAAGTTTATCGTCTGCGACGAGCCGGTGTCATCCCTCGACGTGTCGATTCAAGCCCAGATCATCAATCTCCTGCAAGAGCTGCAAGAGAAGATGCATCTCACGTATCTATTCATCTCCCATGACCTCCGCGTCGTCGAGCATATCAGCCATCGCGTCGCGATCATGTACCTGGGCAAGGTCGTCGAGATCGCCAAGAGCGACACGATCTATCAAGACGCCAAGCACCCGTACACCAAAGCGCTGCTCTCGGCCGTGCCGATTGCCGACACGAGCAAGAAAAAAGTAAGAGTCGTACTGGAAGGCGATGTGCCAAGCCCGGTGAATCCCCCATCGGGCTGTACTTTCCATCCCCGTTGCTCCTACCGCGAGGCAATCTGCGACAAGACCGAGCCGCCGTTGGAATTCGGCGCCGCCGGCCACGGCGTCGCCTGCCATGTTTTCGGGCCCAACAAGCGAGCGTAGCATGTATAAAAAGTTCAAGACGTTCAAATCGTTTCAGCCAAGCCCAGCCAAACAATCTGAGGCTGGTCCGTCCTATGGCGGACAAGTCGTTCAAACTGTGCGGAGAAGGGGTGTTCCCGTTTCCCGGGCCGAAGGACTCCACTCATCTTACGAAGTAGTTGATTTATCGGCGCTTGATGATACACTAATTCTCGATCTACACAGCCGGGAAAAGGCAGAGAATTTCTTGAAGGCCTCTCGGGAGCGATTCCGAGGGGTTTTTATTTTGTCCAGGAGCGGAATATATGGCAGACGCAAGCGTCCCCATGACCACCAAAGGATACCAATTTCTGGTGGAAGAGTTGAAACGGCTGAAGAGCGTCGAGCGTCCCAAGAACGTGCGCGAGATCGAAGAAGCGCGGGGCCACGGCGATCTTTCGGAGAACGCCGAGTTCCACGCGGCCAAGGAACGACAATCGCTGCTCGACTTGCAGATTCGCGACATCGAAGACAAGGTGGCGCGGGCGCAGGTCATCGAAATTTCCAAACTCTCCGGGGACAAAGTTGTGTTCGGCGCCACGGTTGGTTTAACGGATGGTGATACCGGCGATAAGGTGGTATATCAGATCGTCGGCGATCATGAGGCTGAGCCGAAGAACGGAAAGATTTCCATTAGCTCTCCCGTCGCCCGCGCCCTGATCGGTAAGAGCGAGGGAGATGAGGTCCAGGTCCGCACCCCCACGGGCGTCCGTTCCTTCGAGATTCTGAGCGTCGAGTACATCGAATAGGATAATCGCTTGTAGGGGGGGCCTTACTGGAAAGGAATCATGTCCTTTTCAGCCGCAAAGGCTGCTGCTATTCTTACGCGGTTGCGCAAGTTGCGCTCGGGCGCGCCTGCTCGCGATCATTGCATCCGGCATTTCTCTACCGGATTCCGCTTGGGAGCGGCATCCGGCTTTTTTTCGCTCTTCATTTTTTTGCTCCCGGTGCTCGGCGGCGCGGGAATCCTGATCGAACCGCGGGTCGGTTTCCACGGCGTTTTCCAGCTCGGCCGGCCGTTTCCGCTGGAGGTTGAGCTCAGCAACTCGGGACGGCCCGCCGAAGGAGTGCTGGAGGTCCAAGTGTGGAGAGGCGGAGCGACCAAAGGCGGCAACCCTTATCCGCTTCTCTATCGCAAGGAAATTTTTCTCCCCGCCCAATCGCGCAAGACCGTCCAGCTAACCGTCGACCCGGATTTCATCAGCCGGCCGCTGGCGATCACCTTTGCCGGTCCCACTGCCAAGGCGACCCGCGAGATCGACCTGCGCCACTATTTTTCTCCCGCGCCGGTGATGCTGCTGGTAAGCGAAGGCCTAGCCCTTCCGACCATCGCCCAAGGATCCTCTGCGCCGAACCGGTTGGTCGCCCTGACCTTGGCCGAGCTACCGTCGGACCCCAGGGCATTGCTCGGCGTGTCGCACTTGATTCTCTACGAGGCGTCGATGCGCGAGCTGTCCCGCTCCCAGGTCCTGGCCCTCGATTTCTGGCTAAGCGCCGGCGGCAGGATGGTGATTCTTGGCAGCTTGAATTACGCCCTCTATCAAGAGCCGGCGCTCGGGCGCTTTTTGCCCGTGCGCGTCACCGGAGCGAAAAGAATTTCTTTCGTTCCGAGCCTGGGGAAAAATGCGCCGGCGGCGCCCATCGCCGATGTCTGGGCGCAGGCCTCGACGGTGGTTGGGGGAAAAGTGCTCGCTGATTCGCAGGGAATTCCCGTATGGGTTGAGGCCAGCCGGGGGAAGGGGCGCGTGACCTATTTGGCCATAGATGTCGGGCGACCGCCGCTGTCGCGATGGGAGGGGCTGCCGGGGCTTTTGCAAAATCTTCTCGCGCCCGTTCCCGGCGACGATTCATCGCCGCGCACCCAGTGGGACGACGGGATTTTTTCCCAGCTCGTCTTAAGCCCCTCGTTTATTTCGGCTTACGTGCCGAACCGCTCGCTGTTTCTCGCCATGGTCGGCTATGCGATCGGCCTCGGCGTCATTACCTGGCTCTGGCAGCGCAAGCGCTTGCCGGCGCGGATTCTTTTCATCGGCTGCGCCGCTTGGGCCACGCTTGCCGGCGCGGCGGGCTCTCTGCTTTTCAGCCGCGGCGGTAATATTCCGGACGGCGTGCTGCTTACCGCCAGTGTCCTTGAAAGCAGCGCCGACGGCTATGTCGAGGCGCAATCGAATCTCGCTCTATTCTCGACGCAGATTCGCCCATACCATATGCAGATGGAGCGCGGCTGGTTGGAGCTGACTCCCGTTGCCAGCCGGTCCCGGGAGTCGCCCGAACCGGCGGTGGTGCTGCAAGAGGGCGGCGGCGCGAGCCGCTACCAGTTGCCGCTGCGGGAGTGGGACTATCGGCTGTTTCGTTTGCGCGCGGTGGAGCGCTTTCCGTTGCGCGCGGAGTTGGCGGCCGAGGGCGAACAATTGCGTGTGCAGGTCAACAATCAGAGCGCGAAAGACCTGACCGATTGCTGGCTGGTCGTGCCCGGCCAGCGCTATCAATTGGGCGATATCCCACGCGGCGCGAGCTGGAACCGGCTATTTTCACTGGCGCGCGCCAAGACCCAGGATGAAACGAGCCCGGGTCGCGCCGAGGGAGTCAACTTTCGCGACGTAACGTTTGCGGACAAGACCCGCGAGATCCTTTTCCACTCGTCGTTTTTTTCCCGCAGCAGCGCCGCGGCGCCCTGGAGCGGCAGCGCGGCGGTTTTCTTCGGTTGGGTGAAAGACCCCGAGCGGCGCGTGCGCATCGATGACCCGCGCATCCGGGTTCACGATTACACGCTGTTCCGCGCCATCGTGCCCCTCGGCGGAGCGGAGGACGAATGAAGGACAATCCGGTTTGGCGCGAGAGCATCGAAGTTTTTTACCGCGAGGGTCATGGATTCGCCCCTTACTTTTATCTATTGGTCATGCTCGCGCCGGTGGAGTTTTTGTCGCTCTACTTGCCGTCGCTCGATACCCAGATGTGGAGCGGCTCGGCGAGCCTGTTCAGGGTCTCGTCGGTGACCGCGCTGCTGCTGATCGTGTACTTCGCGCTGCGGGTCGCCAACCAAGAGTTCGCGCCCTGGCGCTTTAGGCCGGTGTTCCGCTGGATGCGCGAACAGGGGATTTCGCCCGGGTCGGTGGAGAAGGCGCAACTGGCGTTTCTATCGCTGCACGTCGGGCTGTCGCTGCTGCTCTGCCTGCCGCTCTTGATCTGGGCGGGGGCGATCGCGCGCACGCCGCTCTCAAGCGTCGTCGTCACGTTTTTGCTTCTCTGGTTCTATGCGCTCTGCTACGGCGTTTGGGGATTGGTCACGCTGGTTCTATGGGAGCGGCGCGCCGAGAGCCGCCAGGTACTTATCCGTTGTTTCTTTTTCTGTCTGGTTTTTGCCTCGGCGCTGTTTTATTTGCCGCTCAACCCGGTGGCCTTTTTGCTGGCCGTTTTGAGCCGGCAGGAGTTGGCGCCCCTCGTCGTCGCCGGCTCGAAATGGTCCGCGACCACGGTCCATTTCGCTTTCCACTTGCTGATCGGCGCCACCGGACTGGCGGCGCATCGCTGGGCGCTCAGAAGGGAGTCGGGAAGTTGAGCTCCGAAGCGCAAATTCTCGTCGATAAATTCTCTGCGCTGTTGCGTTGGGAGCGGCGCAAGAGGCGGGAGCAAAGCTGCGCGGTCGCATCCTGCTATGCGCTGGCGGCGGCGCTGCTCGCCCTGCCGTTTAATGCTTTTTTGCGCGCTCCTTGGAGCCGCTGGATGATTCCCATCATCTTGTTTATGCTGCTGACGCCGATTCTTTTTTTCAAGCGCCGCTGGCGCAGGGAAGACTCCGCGCGGACCCTGGCACGGGCGGACCGGGCGCTCGGTCTTGAGGAGCGGGCGGTAACGGCGTGGGAGTTGATCGAGCGCGAAGATTCCCGGCCCGCGGCGCAATTGGTTATCAAGCAGGCGGCGGAGAAACTTAAGACTCTCGATCCGGCAGCGTTGTTTCGGCGACGCTGGCATTGGCATCACACGGTCGCGCTCCCTCTATTGGTTCTTTGGCTCGCGCTCATGTGGTTCGAGTTTGACCGACAGTTCGATGGCGAGGCTCCGCCGTCAGCGACGATGACCACGGCGCTCAAGGTCCGCGAATATTCCCGGGAGCTTCAGGAGAGAGCCAAGAGCGAGGGGTTGCGGGAAAGCCTGGGACTGGCCAAAGAGTTGGAAAAGGTGGCGCAAAAAAGCATCGATGGGAAAACGGCCGATGATCAATTCCAGAAGGATTTGGCGGCGGCGAGCCAAAAGGTCGAAGCGATGAGAAAATCGCCCACCGAGCAACGGTCGTTCTCGGCCGGCGAAAGCCAGCAGAGCCTGCGCGACCTCAGGGCGGAGTTAGAAGCGGCGCGGGAGCTGTTGAAATTTCCAGAGGCCGCCAACACAGAAGAAAAACTAGCGCAACAATGGCTCGACCGGCTCGCCGGCATGCC
>Ga0326597_10009572_pt1 | contig 12972 bp, 10 predicted proteins | sample RVTome_12_FD_203789 | JGI IMG/M metagenome (GOLD analysis project Ga0326597, IMG submission 203789) | Soil microbial communities from uranium-contaminated site in the Upper Colorado River Basin, Wyoming, United States - RVT100D185 | ecosystem: Environmental > Terrestrial > Soil > Contaminated >... | reverse complement strand
AAACACTACTGCAATCCACGAACCACACTTAGTGCCTATTTGTTTGCTTAATCAATTATGGGACTACATGAGGAAGTCGTTATGACAAAATATTTCGCTTCTCTACTGCTGTTTTTAGTTGCGTGGCCTTCTTTCGCCGCCGACCAGAACGGCTATACCGCGCAATATGAGTGTAAATCCGGAGGGACGAACTGCAATGTCGATGTAGTGACATACACCACAGCGGCTTGCGCCCAGACCATTACTACGGCGGATACACTTAGCCAGATTAACACCAAGCTCAACACCGGCAGTTCTCCGATCTGCATCACAAATGGTGATTATTCTGCAAAGGGTACGATCACTCTTACTACTTCCGGCACTTTCGGTGCCAGAAGGGTAATGCGCTATATCAGAGCCTCGGACAACGACGATGAACCGTGGAATCAGTCTGGGGCAAACCAGGCCAAGATGCCAAAGATTGAGATATCAGGCGCGAGTTACTGGATTTTCCACCGATTGACTTGGGATGGAGTTGATGCGGTGGTTATAAATTTCCTTTCGTCTGGTGGGTCGGTTGGCACGATTTTCAATCGTATCTATTTGACTGGAATTACCGAAAATCCGAAAAGCGTGGTAGGTGCTATCATGGTTCGTGAGGGGAATAACGGCACAGCTTCCGCTCCGCATGTTATTCAGAACTCTGTCGCAAGAAATTTTATTCCCGCTGTTGATGTCGAGGTGGATTTTGTTGAAGTCCACGCCAATTTTGTGTGGGTAGTCAACAACGAAGTCTACAACGTCTCTAAAGGCTTCTTTACTCAGGGCGGCAGTTCAACTTTAGCTCAAGGCAGTGTAGTTGAAAACAATGATATTTATGCTACTCCGGCTTTCTATACGGATTGCTCAGGGAATCTGGATGTAAACGGAACTTGTATGCTTGGCCGAACTTTCATTTCGATGAAACGTGGCGGTACGGCGACGAATCCCGTTAGAATTATTCATAATCGTTTGTGGGGGCATCGAAAGACCGATCATACTGTATGCTGTACGGCCACCAGTTGGCACATGATTGGTACATCCAATGACAGTGTGGACGATCCCAACAACGCTCCTTATGTATTAGTTCAGAACAATATTCTTATGGATGGGGAAATTGCCCTGCACTCATCCAGGGACGGCCCTCATCATAACAGTTATGTTGGTAATCTGGTTTACAATATCAGAGATTTGAATACGGGGGATAGCCAAACAAGCCAAGTATTTACGGCAAGGGCTACTCAATACGAATTTTATTTGAACACCATTATTTCTTCCGAAACATGGCTTAAATTTGTCGGGGCCGCAACGGATCACGACTTGCGTTGCAATGTACTCATTGCTGATGGAACTAAATCTGGAACTCCTGGCAGCGGAACGCAGGTGGATTACAACGTCTTTTATGGAACGACTCTTTATACCGTGGGCGGGGTTCCAAGCAATATCGACAAGTCGCTGAAGTTAAAATCGACTTATAGTGGATGTACCTCCCCGGGATGTACTGCAACAGAAGACACGACAGGTCTTTCCATCGGAGATATCGTGAGAACATCTTCGACTCCGGTGACTGATTGCACATCCAATGACAAGCATTGTTATCTATATAAAGTGAACACCGTGGGAACATCGGGACAAATTCAAGCCGTCCGGGGTCCGTATTCGTTTTACCGTAAACTTAAAACCAGGACCGAACAAGTCTTTATCCCTTATGCCCGTCCCTATTCCAGTGCGCCCGAGGCCACATCATGTCCGGGCAATTATGCCGCTAGAACCGGAATAGGGATTGCGAATGAATAAATGCCGACCTCGGAAACAACGACAAGATATACCTGAATACCATAGTCGATCCCGATACTTGGTTGCATATAAACGGTCACCCAACCAATGCTGACGTTCGCTGCAATCGTCGTCGTAAATGGCGGAAGGAGAACAGGCGGCACGGTGAATCCCACTACCACACCACGATCAGCGAAAACCTGATAGGTGGAGACACCGCGCAATCGCGAATGGGGGATTTTTGCTTCTATCGCAAGCTGTTGACGGCTCCAGAGCGTTTCTGCATCCCCAACGCGCTGCCGACAGTAGAGAGTCCACATGCAAAGGCTTGCTCTGTGAACCTTGATCTCCCATCGGACTAACACCAACAGAGCAAGCACAGACATTATCGTTGTGCCGCGGCCCTCGGTAAACACTCGGCACGTCCTGTGCCGAGTTGCCTGCAGTTTCGCGGCGAATCCTTAGCCCGACCGCTCAACGACTCGGAAACGCCACAATGGCTCTACGCCTGGTTCCCCACCCAGCTATCAGCTATTGCGGTCTCTTCGCCAGCGCTGCACTATCCCTGTGTTCATCGGTTGACCGTTACCCATCAGAACCCAAGAATCTTACGGTACGACTCTAAAACATTGGTGATCAACCGCTCGCCGACATTTCCTCTGACCGGTGCGGCTGTAATAGCGGGCCTGAACTGAACTTTCCCTTCTTTGCGCAGGCGATTGCCTGTAACAATATGTCCAACCTCCATCCAACCCGCGGATGCTATCATTGTCCGGGCAAGCGCAAGGGGAATTCCACTCCACTTCTCGATGTTCTGAAGAACTGTCTGTGGATCACGATTCAGATCCTCAAATCTGATTGAAAGACATCTCTCCTTCAGTCGCGCCCTTACCAACCGCATGCACATTAGTACATAAACGTAATAGGCAACTACGGCCAGCAAACCTTTCGGGCGTTGCTCTTCCTCGTTCTTCTTTTGAAACGCCCTGAGTATTCCCGCCGCGGATCTTGTTATGCATAACACTCTTACCTTGTCGGGAAACAGCTCAGCTAGGAGCATGGCACGGCTCGCGTACTTGGAGGAATCGACGATTACACTCCCCCCTGAGAAGCCTCCAATCGCCTTGAAGAGGATTTCGGCTATCTGCTTGTACCGTGACACAATTCTTTTGCTGGCAAGACCGATCCACAGGAGAGGGAATTTCCCATGACTTTCCAGTGTTTCCACTACGAGCCTGTTATCCGCACAGTTATCAAGATTCCACTTCGTGGATTCCAACACGCGTGACCAGAAATCGCAGTCTCGCGTCCCCTTGCCGCAAGCGCATAGACGATTGTCCAGAAATCCATCACGGAAGATATGCTTCAGCTCACCAACGCCGGTTATACCTGGATTACTGGCCAAGAGTATCTCAAGGATTGTGGTTCCAGTGCGTCCTGTGCCCATAATGTAGAGGATTTCCGGCATTGATTGTTTCGACGACGCTCCAATGACTTCTATCCCAAAATCTTTGTTGCTTGACGTGTACACTGCAGTTTCGGTCACATTTCATCTCATCTAAGTGGCTGGTTATCACAAATCTCATCATATCCATACGATTTCTTTGGCATGTTCAGTATAGGTATGACTCTGGCAGACATCCTGTCTGATGAATTCACTTTGAGCGCGTTACCTGTGGAACTCGGGCGTCGCCCCCCTCTGTAACACGATAAGACGAAGCGTCAGTAGCTGCGAGAATTCGGATTGGAATTCTCCTCATTTCCGTTCGTGTTCGCCTAATATCCACTGAAATCACACGCGCTTGGCATGAGGCTGACAGATCTGAGGAGGAATCGCAATTTGGCAACAGGTGACATCCCGTTCCACCAACTATAGAGAGAGTATTAATCATCGAGAGTATTAATCATCATCGGTTGCTGTATTTAGCTTCGAGATAACCAGTTTGAATTTGCCGCTGGCAGAACGAGGAATATCGGAAACGAGTTGTATATTAATCACCATATCGGCGCCAAGCCGCTCGCGAGCGAGCTTGAGAAGCTTCTGCTTCGAATCCCTATCGAAACCAGCAAACGGAACGATCCGAATCGTCACGCCCTCAAGACTCTCCTGCACTATCTGTCCCATGGCTAGGTTCTTGATCCCCTTGAAAATGTTGCTCAAACGACCAACGTAGCGCCCGTCGGGAGTTCTGACGTAGTCGTCCATTCTCCCGATTACCTTTTTCACCATCGGAAGCTGACGGCCACACCGACACCCATCTACTTCAGAAGCAAGCTCCACCACGTCACCCAATCGATACCTAATCAGCGGCATTAACAGGTTGTTAAACCCCGTGCCGACAACTTCATAACGTCCACCATCGAGCGGTACAAGCTCCGTAAAAGCATAGTCTGAGGCAATATGATACTGGCCGTGCTCACATGTTTGAATCAACGAGACCCGTTCTGCACTGTTGTACTGGTCGAAAACCTGACACCCCATTTGCTCTACCAGCATTTGGCGATCGACTTCTGACAGAGTTTCCGAACCTGTAACAATTGCTCGAAGGCTTCGACCCCTATACTGACGTGACGTTGCTTTTAAGAAACGTGCAAGAAACACAACAGATGACGGATAGGCCTGAATCAACATCGGGTCGAAACGCTCCAGTACCTTAACGTAATCATCAGCAGTGTGGCTACCGAGATGGTACGAAGACATCATTAGCATGCGCTGGGATCTGTTGTATCGCCAGTATGGGGGCATTCTTTGCTCGATCGGAACAATCATATCTCCACGAATCCATGCCCGCCGGTCGTCTTGACGATAACCCGCCCACTCCAGCTGCCGATGAATAAACGCATTCTGTCGGACTACTGCCTCCCGCGTCTGCAATAAACGCAGCGGGCTTCCCGTTGAACCGCTCGTGTGGATTGATGCTCTCGCTCCTTTCAAATTGGTCGCGATTAAATCTTGCCAATTCGACAACACAGTAGCTTTAGTCAGATACGAGATGCGCGTGATATCCTTCACGTCGCGGAGATCATCAACATTTATTCTCTGTTCCTTAAATAACTTGACGTAATAAGGAACATGGCGTGCAGCATGGGTTAGTGCCATCTTTATTCTTTCTAACTGTAGTGCTTGCAACTGCGACGTGTTGTACCATTGTGTCGCACGTATCTCCTCGCTGACTTTACGAAAATCTGCTCCTTCCCGGATGAAACTCCGCAAAGCTCCGCGAGCGGACAACAGTCGCTCCTGCAGCCAGATTGGACATTTTCGATACGCCAATGTGCTAAACATGGTTTCTCCACTTCTGGGACGCCGTCGGCGCCCTGCAGCAAATCCCGCAGAAAGGCTTATTGAATCTTCTTGACCATGCTCGATTTACACTATCACGCTACCACCTAGGCACTTCTTCAAACAAGCCCATGGAGTGCGGTCTTCCTTACTCACGCGACTATCTATTTCGGTCGAGCTGTTATGTCACAATCCCCACGAGGCCGCTGATCATGATCTCTCCATGACGTACGCATCGCTCTATTCTTTACCCGTCGTGCCGTCTCGCGCGCGCCTTCTTTCAGGAATCTCGACATACGCAATTACCATGTAAAACATCTGCGCCAATCCAAATCTAGTGACGTAACTATTACTCACAAAATTCATGACGAACACAGCCCAGAACAGGGCAAGAAATACTTGGCGGTCGTGCCCGACCAGTCGCCTAACTCGTTGATAGAGCAGAACCTGAACGGGAACGAACAGCAGAAAACCGACCAAGCCTGTTTGTATCAGCACCTCAAGATAGTCGTTATGGCTGTTTCTAAAATTGTCTACGTCGAACTCTTCGTCAACGCTACCAACTATATCCAGCTTATTGCCGATACCAACACCTGCGATTTGACGATCTAAAGGTAACTCTGCGTACAGGGCGATGTTTTGTCCCCAAATGTTAATCCGGTTGGAACCGAGCTTACCGACTTCCCATTCGCCCGATACCACCTTGGCGACATCGTAAAAAAGATCAATCACGACCGACGGCATCAGAACGGGTACTACGATGGTGAGCAATACGGCGCCTGCGAATAGGATTCTACGATTCACGTAATAATAATAAACTGCTCCAAATACCAGCAGCCCGATTATCGTGGTTCGCACGCGTCCGCTATAGAGGCAATAGAGCGCTACGCTACCCAACATTGCACAGAACACTATCCACGCTTGGCTGACCTGTGGCCTATCGACAGATTGCTTGAGGAGAGTTCGGTATACGATCAATAGCATTAGAAAGAGCGCCATGTTGTGGGCCATATTGTGAGCGCCTGAATATACGCCTCGGTACCGCGGGATCTTCGTCCAATAACTGATGTATTCGACACCCTGACCCATGACGATTAGTGCGCCGCTGAGCAGCACTGGAACAGAGAATCCAATGATCAAGAACGTCAACATTTTCTGGTATGCCGTCCTATCTACCAGGATATTTTTCGCCGCCACATAGGTCAGAGGTGGCAAGATTAGCTTAGCTAACTCCTTAAGGATTGATTTGTCGGGGTAGATGACATAAGCCGCCACGCACCAAAATGCGAATGCTAAAAGAAACAAATCGATAGGTGAGAACCTTACACTTTTCCGCAAGGTCATAGTTATGGAGAGCGCAAACATCAGCAAGGCGCTAAGACCGATCGCCGCGACATCGAAGATTTTTAGTCCGAACAGCTGCGAACCGCTATCGATGAAGAAAATGGGTCGTAGTACAGCCAGAAGGTTCAGTAGTGCAGCATCCATCAGATATCTACCGTAGAGTATGAACAAAGTCGACTGTGGACTAACTAAGCAGACTGCCCGCCCCTCGCCCGCGATATACGGAAACAACGAGCAGGACGACGCCTCGATGACTATCTCAACGAAATGTTCCCAACCACGCTAGCCTCGCGGCAAGCTTCTTTACTACCCGCCCCAAGTAATACAACGCTGTCTTGCGGGCCCCCACTCTCTGGATCATCAACCAAGAACCCGATAGTTTGTGCGCAAACCAGCGCTTCCAAGCACCTGCGTTATTGATTGCCACACCGATTTTGGAATCAAATAGCAATGATAGCTTCTTGACCTCCAAAAAGAGGTTGTCTCGCGATGGCCCTTCGAGCACTACAGGTTGCCACTCTTCATTCATCTCTAATGGCTCGGCTGATATCCTCTTGATTTTCCCGTCAACAATCTCAATGCGTACCGCTAGGGTATGCGCCGCAGCCGGCCTCCTCTCTTGCGGGACATCGAGAAGAAAATTCCCAATCCCATGGAAAATCACTCCGTCCCTGACCTGCTCTATCCCTTGGATCACGTGTGTGTGGTGGACGACGACAAGGTCCGCGCCCGCCTCAACAACATCCCGCGCCAGCTGCCGTGACCACCGGTGGGTGAATCGGCAGTGTTCGACGCCCTGATGAAGCGACACCACAAGCAGATCCGCGCAACCGTGCGCCTGCTCCACTGCTTTGACAATGTCTCGCGGCAGCTCAGGGGCAACATTGACGCGCACCTTTCCTGACAGTCTATGCGCGCAGGGCGCGAACGCGAGCAACGCCACTGATCCCCCAGGAGTCTGCAAGACAAGCGGTTGGCTGTTCGTCAGTTCGCCGTCTGCACCAATATGGAACAGCCCCGCTGCTTTCAGCGCTTCTATCGTATCCATAGCGCCTACTTCGCCGAAGTCCAGAAAATGATTGTTCGCCACATTAGCTACATAGCGTTGTTGCTGTCGCGGGAATACATCAAGATATTCGGCTTTCCCTCGCATTAGCACCGGCTTCGGTTCCCACGAGCTACCGCGCACCGAAAGGCAACACTCTAGATTGAAAACAACGATATCGGCTCCAAAAAAATTGCTCGGCAATTTCGCAAACGGGTAGGCAGCACCGTATCTTTCGATCTGTTCGCCGATGCGTCGAGCCAGCGCAACATCACCAAGGAACATTATTCGACCTACCTTGCTTGTGGTCTTATTAGTAGACGACGGGCCCTCTTCTTGAATGTCGTCCACCCCTTCATCAAGCACTCCTCCCTTTAGCAGCCTCGCTACCTTATTCATAAATATCTCTGTCTCCGATAACGCTTTTCTACCGCAATCGTTGTGGTTGTTATGCGCAAAGCTGTCCGATCGATGGCGGCCACGATAACTTAACGCTTCAGCCGCCGAACCATTGCTTCCCCATCTGGCCGAGTGTTTCTAAAGGTTTGGTCGCTGGCAAAGAGGTCTTCAAAGTAAACTCGATCTGGAAAACCTTCGAAGCCTCTCTATGCTCCCGACTAGCGTCCGGAACTTAACGAGGCTGTAGGAAAACCCCCGATTCGCGTGCCCATGAACCTGTTGCGACACAGGGCGATAAAACTACCGATGTGCTTACCAGCTTTCAACGGTGTGCGCAAAATCCTATTATACAGACTCTGCCGCGCTTGTGATCGTAATGCTATTTTGAACCAAGACCTATCTCTGCCTGTTGGTTAGGCAATTTCGTGCCGATTCTGGGTTTTCCTAGAGCCTCAACCGACAGGTACAGGTGCGGCCGCTGACTGCCCACTGCGTATTTGACTGCCCGCCGGGGCGAGAAGACACAAGCCAATCAAACCATGGTACGACAGCTTATCGCGCCAACGAAGACCTAGGAGCGGTCAAATCTTCCTTCGGCTAAATCGGAGTACCACGAGGCAAGTCTTGGAAGCACAATGTCTGCTGAAAACTCTTGCTTGACTCTACTGCTGCACACGTCCGAAAGACGCGACCAACTTCCATTGCGATAAATTCTCAAAATCTCTCTTGCATAATCTTCTGCTGTTGACTGAAGTGGCAACACTATCCCTCCGTCCATCACAACCGAGCGGTTAAAGCCGTTCGCGCTACAGACAGGAACTACTCCAGCCGCCATAGCCTCGGTTAATGCGTTGGAATGTCCCTCGCCGGAATGCTTGGTGATGAAAAGAAAGAAGTGCATCTGGCGAAGCATCTCCGCGACACGATCCGGCGCGACAAGACCGTGGAAACTCACAAGTTTATTGACATCCAACATGTACGCTAGGTCGTTTAGCTCCTTAAGAAAATCTGACGTGCCGGTACCGATAATATGAAGCTCACATCTAACCCCCGCTGCCGCTATCAGTGCGGTCGTTTCAACAGCCTGGATAAGCCCTTTTTCGCGGATTACCCGCCCACAGTAACACAGGTTTATCTGCGTCGTTGGCTCTTCACGGACAATCGCCTTCGTATTCTTCAGCTCTACATAATTTGGAAAATATAATCCCTCTTTATTCGAAACGGCACGAACGAAGTCCAAGTATTCTTTACCCTCAACCAGCACCAGGTCGGCCCTTTTGATCAACGCATCAAACGCTCGTCGATAAATGTTTGTCCGCTGGCTGTAATACTTTAGCGCCGAACCCGCTCGAAGATCGTACACGAACCTCGCACCTACATACCTACAAAGCACGCAAAAAAGAAGCTCAAAATATAGGAAGCGCTTATACATACTCGTCACATGAACGATAAGGCACCCTCCAGTGTGTCTTTTTTTGAGAATTTCGCGCAGAAGCCTCACAAACCCGGCTGTGTAGGCTACAACCGATCCCCCGATTCTGACACGGGCCGGTTGCGGTATTTCTTGGACATGGACTCCCAGTTTGCGCAATCCATCACTTGTGCGCCGATTGGCAGATTCGTATCCCCCCCTGGCTGGATGTCCCGGTAGCGCAATCGGGCCGAACAGCAGTACTTTATAGGCGACATGCATCGTTGGGTAAAAAAGAGCGAGAGAGCTATGACATAGTCCGGTGAGGAACAAACCCGGAAAATTCAAGTGGGCTCAAATGACACGAAGGAACTGCGAATCTACTCCTATTTATTTCCCAATCTTGTTTGACTCGCTCAGTGTCGTCGTCAACCACTCCACGTTGAGACGTCTGCGCCCAACCACGAGCTGCGACTGAAAATTTCATTGCGTATTTTGCCCTGGTTGCGTTGAGCCACTTTCGGAATATTCGAACGCTGATTTTATCGCGTCATAGAAATTGACTCGCGCATTTCTGAGCTCACGACCGGTCTTTTCTGCGCCTGCTCGAAGCCGTTCGTATAGCTCCACGTCATCCAGCCCATTAGCTATCTTCGCCCCCAAATCTTCAACGGAATCGACCTGATACAACAGGCCATTTACTCCGTTTTTCACAAGGTATGGAAATGGACCGAAATCGGGTGCTATCACGGGGATACCCTTTATCAGTCCTTCCATTGTTGCCATGCACCGGCCTTCTGGATACAGCCCTCGTGTTGGTGTCACAACAAGAGACGCGCGGCTTATCAGGTTGGCAAGCGAATCATGCGGCACCATCCCGAGAAACTTCACCTTATCGTCCAAGCCACGTTTACTTACCTCCCGGCGCAACTCTTCTAAGTGAGCGCCGTCGCCCGCGTAAGCCAGTACAAGGGACTGATCCCGCAGAAGTCTATCAGTGCACGCATTAAGCAGATCGAATACTCCTTTGTGTGAATGAACGCGACCTATAAACAAGATCATCCGGCGATTGTCATCGATGTCCAACTGTTGCGCTGAAGCCCTCTCTACAGATTCAGTCAAAAGATGCCGAAAACTCCAGTTGAATTCAAAGATTTTCTCGGCTTTCACCCCTATTTCGAGCAATTGATCCTTCAGGTACGGTCCGTTACATACAACAGCCGGCGCGTGCCTCATGATCCAAGTGTCGAGCCCCTTTGTGATTCGCTGGTACCACTGATCTCTTCCACCAAAGATGCGTGTGTGACGACAATAAACGAACTTTGCGCCCACCACTTGCGATGCCAAGAATACGGCCCAAAGTGGAAAAGACGATTGCCAACACAATACGCGGTCGGGTCGAAATTTCATGAGCTTCCAAAACATTATCAGCGATTTCGTAAGGCGCGGAAGAAACGTACCGAGCGGTCTTTTTGATATGTTGCCAAACGGTTTCAGTATCCTTGAAAACCAATAGAACGAATGTAGTGCCACATTACCGCGCTCGATGCATTCGTCCTTTTCAGGGCTGAAACCATGGACGGACATGAGAAGAGCGGGCTGGTCCCCAACTAGATGCATGAAGTGCGCCACATACGCGTCTGGTCCACCTTCAGGTATTTTTTTAGGATTGAGGCCAACTCTCAAAAACTCTCTCACAACATTATTGTGTTTAATATATGCGTACCGCATGACGTTATTCCGGTGTCTTGATGTTTCTTAAATCCAGTACTATCGCGCCGCTCTGCGAAGCACTTGGGTTACCGATTAGTCCTTCAAATAGTTGAACCAGCTTATCGTTCAAAGTCTTAATGTTATATTTCTGTGCGACCATAGCCCTGGCTTCCCGACCGAATTCAGCCCCGGCATCGGGATTATCAACCAGGTATGCGAATTTTTCACACAACGCGACCACGTCTCTTTCGTGAACCAACAGACCGTTTCGCCCTTCTACAACAAGCTCCGGTATCCCGCTGTGCCAGGTGCTGACCACCGGCAACCCCATTGCCATTGCCTCCATCAGAGCCACCGGAACCCCTTCCTGTTCGCCACTACTCGACGTGACGCTGGGGGCAATGAACACGCTTGCTCGTTCTAGCAATGCAACAACTTCCTCCCGCTCACGCCAGCCGTGAAATTTAACCATTTCTGCCACGCCAAGTTCCAATGCCAGATTTTTTAGATCAGAACTCAACGGACCATCACCGACGACGTCGTATTCAAGCCTTTTGCCCGTTGCCACGAGCATTGCCAGCGCCCGGATCGCGTATTCGATGCCCTTCTTCTCCACTAACCTGCAAACACTTATGAAGCGCACCGTTCCGTCTATGTCAGGGCACCGGGCCTTGAACTCGAAGTTGTCACAATTTATCCCCATTCGATGGACGACGATCTTCTCCGCCGGACACCCCATTTCAATAAGCCGGGCTCGCCAATACTCGCTAATCGGCAGAAACAGGTCGCCGCTCGAAAATAGTTGCGCATAGACATATTGTCCGTATCTCAGAATCGCCGCGGAAACATCGGCCCCATGAAAGGTTGTAACAACTTTTCCGGTAATTAGACCGGCATCACGCAGGAAACTGCCGAGCTGCCCGTAAGGGCCAAAGTGACAATGAATAACATCATAGTGGCGTGGGTAGCGCGAGAACGGTGCAATCGCATAAATAAGCCTCATTGACCCGGCGTGTCGGCCATATCGCCGGACGTTGAGAGCCCGCATGACGATCGCAGGATGAACGAAGATAGCGCCGGCGATGATGCGAAGGGCAAGAAAGAATCGTAGCAGGATGCTTTTCGGCGGCGTCGGCAAATAAGTCGTGCGCCTGATAAGACCGTAGCGCTTCACCTCCGGGTGAGCTTTTTGCGTGCTTCTCGGTCGCTCAGCATAGATATCGACCTCGTGGCCGCGATCGATCAAGCCCGTTATCTGATCGAGGATGAACGTTTCCGAAAGACTTGGGAACTTGCCGATGACAAACGCAACCCTCATAACGATCCCCAATAGTGAGTGTCGATCATTCAGTCGCACTCACGTTCCAACACCGTTTCGATATCTCTTCTCAAAGATCTGTTGCAGCCACAGCTCGAGGGTCAAATATTTGCATACCGTCGTGCTACGGTCTGAGCCACTGAGGTGTCGCTCCCAATCCCCAAGAACCTGGTTTCGTGAAATAAAATCCGGATAGATCGCACGCGAACTCGTGAACAAATCATTCACAAATGTTCGCGCGGGTTCCGCCCGCAGCCAATTCGGGTAGTCTGTTAAATTGTGCGTAACGTGCACCGGTACCCCCGCCCGCGATAGGTCCCGATACATGCGATATTTTATTCGATTGACGAACTTCCACACCTTTTGAGCTGCAACCGACGCACTAATGGGAACGCCGGTCCTCTGCCATGGGATGCGACGGAAGAACTCGGGAAATGTCTCAACCAACATTTGAAAACCCACACGACTGTCCATGCGTAACGTCCTTGGCAAGGCGCACCAAAACTCCTGAAAATCGTTATCGAGGAACGGTAACCGGTATTCCATGCCCAAGAATGTAGCAAGCTTCGGACCGTTGATATTAAACGACCTCACTCGGGAGTCTAAAAGTATCTTGTAGATCGACCCTGTCTCTTTCGCATACTCCCGCACGCGCCGGTCAAGAC
>Ga0326597_10009571_pt1 | contig 12974 bp, 12 predicted proteins | sample RVTome_12_FD_203789 | JGI IMG/M metagenome (GOLD analysis project Ga0326597, IMG submission 203789) | Soil microbial communities from uranium-contaminated site in the Upper Colorado River Basin, Wyoming, United States - RVT100D185 | ecosystem: Environmental > Terrestrial > Soil > Contaminated >... | reverse complement strand
GTGTCGAAGCACACGCTCACGGCAATGGTGAAGACAACACTCGAGCAGGAGAGCGGGCCATCACCCGCCTGAGGCGACCATACCATGCGCATCATCGACCTCCACTGCTATCCCGGCACCCAGTCGTGGATCGACGCTCAGGGACCGTACGTCGAGGCCCTCGCTCGATACTGGAACCGCCCGTGGGTGGCCAAGTCCGAGGACGAGGTCGTCAAGGACCTCACTGGCGCGGGTGCCGAAGTCTGCCTGGTGGCCTTGGATCTCGAGACGACCGTTGCGACGCCTCCGTGCACCAACGAATACGTGCATGGGATGTGGGAACGTCATCCCGATCGCATCATCCAGTGCTGGGGCACGCTCGACCCCTTGAAGGGCGAGGTGGCGATCCGGCAGGCGACCAAGGCCGTCAAGGAGCTCGGCTTCATGGGCTTCCACTTCCATCCGATCATGCAGCACTTCGCGGTCAACGATCGGCGGCTCTATCCGTTGTTCGAGGTCGTTGCCCAGCTGAAGGCGGCAGTCATGATCGACGTCGGGACGACCGGCATGGGCGCCGGCATGCCCGGCGGGATGGGTGCGCGTCTCCGCCATGCGCATCCGTCGGCCGTCGACGACCTGGCCGCGGATTTTCCGAGTCTGACGATCCTCATGGCACACCCGGGCTGGCCATGGGTCGACGAGGCCACGGCGGTCGCCCTCCACAAAGGGAACGTCTATTGGGAAATGTCCGGCTGGGCGCCGAAGTACTTCCCGGCGTCGCTGAAGGTCGATATGCGCGCGCGATTACAGGACAAGATCATGTTCGGCAGCGACTATCCCAGTCTGCCGTACGCCAGGATTCTGAAGGAGTGGGGTGAGCTCGGTTACTCTGACGCTGTGATGGAGAAGATCTTCCACAAGAATGCCGAACGCGTCCTCGCGCTGTAGCCGGGAGGCGGTCGGTAGGGTTCGAGTCGAACACGACGGCGAGATCAGGCCCCAATCATCGTGAGCCCGCCGTCGCATACAAGGAAGGCACCGGTGATGTGACGCGAGTCGTCACTCGCCACGAAGACGACGGGGCCGACCACATCATCGGGCGCGGCAATTCGATTGAGCGGCGTCTGCTGAAGGATGCGCTCGCGCCGGCCGCTCCGCCAGTCCGCACGCCCGAGCGTCGTCTCGGTCTCGACAAACCCCGGCCCAAGGGTGTTGACGCGCACGGTCGGGGCCAGCGCCAGCGCGTACGACTTCGTCAAACCAATGACCCCGTACTTGGCAGCGGCGTACTGTGGAGCTCGCGGACTGCCGACGGCCACGACCCGAGATCCGATGTTAACAATCGAACCCCCGCCCTGCTCGAGCATGCGCGAGCCGACCTCGTGGATCATCAGCATGGTGCCTTTGATGTCCACCGTGAGCACGCGGTCAATGCATTCTTCGGTGATGTCCCGCCAGGACATCTGCTCGGCCGCCATGTCGCCGACGTTGTTGACGAGCACGTCGACACGACCGAACCGCTCGAAGGCTGCCGCGGTCACCCGCTTCACATCGTCCCACTGACCAATGTCGCCTTGCGCGACCATGGCCTGACCGCCAAGCCTGGCGATCTCGTCGACCACCTTCTCAGCGCCGGCCGCCGATGAATGGTAATGCACAACCACGTGCGCCCCCTCGCGCGCGAGTCCGGTCGCTATGGTCGCCCCCAAGCCTCGTCCCGCGCCGGTCACTAGCGCGACCCGGCCCTGCAGTCTACCTGTCATCCCCACTCCTCCACGCTGTTATGAAGCCGCTGCCGGGCCGAAGCGCGCGCGCCGAGGCCCGGCCAGCGAGATCGAGACCGCGCCGGCGAGTGCGGCGAGGGCAATCGCCACGAATAGCGCGTGGGCCCCCGCGTAGGCTTCTTGGATGGTGCCCACGATCACGGGACCGAGAATGCCTCCGAGTCGTCCCATCCCCAGCATCCAGCCAAGCGCCGTCCCGCGTACCTCGGTCTCGTACCAGGACGCGGTGGTGTTGTTGAGCGCGCCCTGCCCGCCAAGGACAAAGAACCCTGCAGCCGCAAGTGCGACCATGTTCACCATGTGCACGTTGATGAAGCCGAGCGCGGCCACCGACAGCGCACCCGCCGACCACCACGCGGCCATCGCCCAGTGCGCCTTGCCAGCGCGGTCGATCACCGTGCCGCACGCCATGGTGCCGAAGAAGTTCATGCCGAGCACCAGGGCGCCAAACCCGAAGCTGGCTGCAAACGTCTCACCTCGCTGCATCATGACGGTGGGCACCCAGCCGGTGAGCCCGTAGATGCTGAAGAGCACGAAGAACGCCGCGCTCCAGACCGCCAGCGTGGTACGGCGGTACTCCGGAGAGAAGAGTCGCCGGAGTGACCCTGCATGGTAACCCGGCTCCAACATCACGAACCGGGCGTCCGGATCGCGATATCGACTCGCGTGAGCCTGGTTGAGACGCGACAGGATGTCGGCAATCCCTACGCGTCGTCCGTGCACCGCCAGAAACTGTGGCGACTCGGGGAGGCTCCGGTGGCAGACGACGGCAATCACCGCCGACAGCGAAGCGAAGTAGTACAGGACCGGCCAGCCCAGCGAGGGCGTCAGAAAGACTCCGACGGCGGATGCCGCAATCCCGCCGGTAGAAAAGCCGAGGCCCCAGCCCCAGGTGGCGAACCGGTGCTTCAACCGCTGCGGCGCGAACTCGTTCAGATACGCGACCGAGACGGGAAGCAGCGTGCCCAGGCCGATCCCGGTCAGGAGGCGGAGAGCGCAGAACACAAGAAACGATTTGGCCAGGATCGCGGTCATAAAGCTGAACACCGTCGCGATCCACAGCGCCCCGATCAGCGTGGTCAGGCGCCCGTAACGATCGGATATCTTGCCCTGAATCAGAGCCCCGAGCATGAAACCGATGAGGGCGCTCGAAACGAGGAAGCCCGACTGACTGGGGCTCAGCCGCCACGGCCCGGCGACGTAGTGGATGACGTAGGCCGCATTGAACGTGTCGTAGCCCTCGAAGAACACGATGAGCCCGACAAGCCAGGCAAGCCAGGCAAGCCAGACGTGATATCTCCCGACCGGCGCGTGAGCGATCTCTTCGCGGACATCGATTACTGCCATCTTGTTGTCTCGTGCTCAGGCGTGGGCGCGACCTGCCGCCTTCTCGATCTTTGTCAGCACCGTCTCCCTCGACATCCTGAGGCGCACATCTTGAGTGTTCCCGTCCAGCGCAGCGACGTATCGATCGGAGCCAGTTCTACCACCTCACCCGAGCGGGCGCGGGCTGTCCGTGCGCCTGCTGCCACGAGATAACCGGATTTCGCAGCACGCCAATGCGCTCGATTTCGGCTTCAATGACATCGCCGGGCTTGAGGTACCAGGCGCGAGGATCGGCGCTGAACCCCGCGACGCCAGAGACCGTGCCGGTCGAGAGCACGTCCCCCGCCGAGTAGCCGAGCGGCGAGTAGTGCGCCAGAATCTGATGAATGCTCACCGACATCCCACCCGAGTGCGAGACCTGCCGTGACTCACCGTTCACGCGAAGCTCCATCTTCAGATCGTGTGGGTCGGGAATCTCGTCGGGAGTGACAATCCAGGGACCCAGTGGGCAGAACGTGTCGATGCTCTTGCTGAAGCAGAAATTGGCCGACTCCATCTCGCGCCGCTGGATGTCGCGGGCAGTAATGTCGTTGAAGATCACGTAGCCACCAATGTAGTCGGCGGCCTCCTCAGCGGTGAAATGCTTGCCCGCCTTGGCGAGGACCACGGCCAGCTCGAGCTCGTAGTCCAGTTCCTCGGTCAGGTGTTCGGGGTAGACAATCGGCGCATCGGGACCGATGATCGCGTCAACGTTCTGGAAGAACACGATCCACGGCCGGATCGGGTTCACCCAGTTCGCCCGCTCGCCCTCCTCCGCGTGCTCCCGGAAATTGCCGGCGGTATGAAAGAACTTCTTCGGGACGATCGGCGCCTTCAGCACGTAGGCGCCGTCCGGAATCCGCGTGCCCGTTCGCAGTCGGTCCACGACCTCGCTGGCGAGACCGAGCTCGAACAGCGACCGCATATCGGGCACGTCAAGGAACTCGACGCCGCCGTTCTCCAGCACGCCCACGTGCGTCTCGCCACCCGCTGCCACTGTGGCCAGTTTCATCCTGTTTCTCCCACAAGGCTATTGTCGGACGATCCGAGCATGCCCTCGCTGCATCCAGTCTCGGTTCGCTGTGCTCGATTGTTTCCGGCCTGGCGGGCCGCCGGCCATCAGGTCCACGAATGCAAGATAATGATGTTCGATGCGTAGTGCAACAGCTCATGGATGTTGCCGAGCATCCGGCTCGTGTTTGAGTCCTGCATCGCCGGGCCCTTCGGCGACGCCGACCAACCGCCGACGAGACGACGCCGCGCCCGACGCCCAACTGCTCGGAAACCGGGACCAGGAACACGCCGGCGGAGGACAGACACAAAGAGGACGCTCGTGAGACGCCAGCAGATTGTCTTGACGCTCGCCACGCTCGTCGCTCTCGGATCCATCTCGGCGGTCTCCGCCTTCATGGTTCAGTCAGGACGGGCACCAGCGGGAGAGGGATGGGGTCGGGCGGAGCGGACCTACGATGGCCGGTTTACGTTCGTCCGCCTACGGTGGGGAGGTGGCGTGGGATACGGCCGCCGATGGCGAATGAGCAACGCGTGGAATCACGACTTCCCGCGGGCGGAGCAAAACCTGACCTTCATGCTGGACGAAATGACGTCGATCGACACCAACACCACCGGCAGTCTCACCCTGACGCTCGATGACCCCGAGCTCTTCAGGTATCCCGTCGTCTATATGTGGGAGCCGGGTTTCTGGACGATGACCGATGTCGAGGCAACACGGTTCCGCGCGTACCTGCTGAAAGGAGGCTTCGCCATCTTCGATGATTTCGAGTTCGACCAGTGGATCAACTATGAGCAACAGATGCGGCGCGTGCTGCCCGAAGCGCGGTTCGTGCAGCTCGACGAGATCCATCCCGTGTTCGATAGCTTCTTCCGAATGGACACGATCAACTTTCCCCATCCGATGATCGGCGTGAGCCCCACGTACTACGGTATCTTCGAGGACAACGATCCGTCACGCCGGTTGCTCGTGATCGCCAATCACAACAACGACGTGGCTGAGTATTGGGAGTGGTCCGGAACTGGTCTCTTTCCGGTCGACACCTCGAACGAGGCATACAAGCTTGGGGTCAATTACATGGTGTACGCGCTGACACACTAGAGTGCCAGGACACGAAACTCATTAGGCTACTGATGATTCCGCCGTCTGTAGGTTACGGAAACCATAGACGGTCTCGTACGGCAACATGCGGACCAGCTCCTCGAGGTTGGTCTCGCCGCTTCTCAGCAACTGCAGCGTGCTGTCGGCCATCGGTAAGGTGGACGCTGCCGAGCTTGTCCGAAGCTGCTCGAACGGCGCGGACTTGTTGATCAGGATAACGTCGTGCTCGTTGGGCGTCCACAGTTCGGCCACGATTTGCCGGCCCCGGTAGCCGGTGCCATCACACGCGTCGCACCCACGCCCGCGGTGCCAGGTGAAGTCGGGAGGTTCCTCGAAGAACTCTCGCATCAGCTCCTCCGGCGGTGTGTAGGTTTCCCGGCACGTCGGACAGATCGTTCGCACGAGCCGTTGTGACAGAACACCCATCAAGGATGAACTGATCAACGTCGGATCGACCTTCAGATCAAGGAGACGCGTCACCGCCGAGATCGCGTCGTTTGTGTGCAGCGTGCTCAGGAGCAGATGTCCCGTCTGGGCGGCGCGAAAGGCCATCTCGGCCGTCTCCTCGTCACGAATCTCTCCCACCATCATCACTTCGGGGTCGTGGCGAAGAAACGCTCTCAGGTAACTAGCAAAGGTGTTGCCGATGCGCTCGTTAACCTCTGATTGGCTCAGCTGCTCGTACACGTACTCGATCGGATCCTCGGCCGTCACGATGCGGATCTGCGGACGGTAGAGTGTCATCAGCGCCGCGTAGAGCGTTGTGCTTTTTCCAGATCCGGTTGGGCCGCTGATCAGGAATATCCCTGAGGGCCGTTTGAGCAGCTCCCGGATTCGCCGAGCCATGGGCGCCGAAAAGCCAAGCTTGTCGATTGACTCGGGCGCGCGGCGGCGATCGAGAACCCGGACAACGACGCTTTCGCCGTAGTATCCAGGCACCACTGACACGCGAAAATTGAAATCGAGTTTGTCGCCCGCCGGCTGATCCACGCGGAGCCTGAAGCTCCCGTCCTGCGGGCGGCGGCGCTCAGCGATGTCGAGCCTGCCCAGGATCTTGATGCGTGAAATTACGTTCTGGAGGTTGCTATCGCAGGCCTCCTGCAGCAGGCCTAGATCCAGTTCCTGAAGCACACCATCGACGCGGAATCGCACATGGAGGCTGTTCCGCGCCAGTGGCTCCAGATGGACGTCGCTGGAGTTTCGCTCAATCGCCAGGCTCAGGAGCGCGTGCACGATCCGGTCCGCCCTCCGCCCTTCCTGGCTGTACTCGCTAACAGATGCCGCGTCGAATTCGTCCTCCTGTATGAGCGCGACCGCATCTGGGTCGAATTCTTCGACTACAGGGTCGTACAGCCGCGCGATCGCGTTCTGGATCGACGCGTGGGAAGAGGTGACGACCTGGACCACGCAACCCGACGACCGCGTCAACTCCTCGGATGCCTCCAGGTTCGACGGGTCGTCCATGGCAACGGTCAGCGTCTGGCCCACGCGAGCCACAGGCACCAAACGGTGACGTATTGCGTACGGTCGATTGACGAGCCTTGCCAAGTCGGTGTTGATCCTGAGGCCGTCGAGTTCGAGGTACGGCACGTTCAGCTGCATGCGCAAAGGGCTTGGCGCATCGCCTCTTCGCTGAGATAGCCTAGCTTGACCAGCGCTTCGCCGAGGGGCAGTTGCAGTGTCCGCTGTTCATCGAGAGCCTGTCCCAGCTGGACAGCATCGATCGCACCGGACTTGACGAGCACCTCCCCGAGCTTCGGACGTTTGTCGGTGCGCTCGAGCAGCAGCTGGAGCTGCCGACGGGTAATGAGCCCGCGGTCGATCAATACCTGCCCCAGAGGGATGTAGGTCTCGGCCTGCTCTTGAGCGGCCAGGGCCTCCTCGAGGTGCGGCCGTGAGATGAGACGACGACCGATGAGCAACTCTCCCAGGCGGGAATCAGATTGGCTCATGACCTCTGGATCTCGCACACCACTCGCATCTGGACAAGTCCTCTCCTGGATATCTCGGTTCGAAGCCGCGATCTCTGTATGGTGCGCTCCGCGGGCCGCGCAGTTGCTGCTGGGAGCCATTCCAGGCCCTCGGAAGACGTTCGCGCCGAGCTACTGGCAGACGGTTTTACTGGGCGATCGCCAGGCTATTTCTCGGTCACGGTCGCTTTCTCGAGAATCGCGTCATACGCGTAGCCCGCGCCGAAGTCTTTCCCAATTGCCAGCACTCCGGACACTGTCACGATGTCCCCCACTGCGACCTCCGCGGCGGTCGTGACCGTCAGGTCGTTTGTGTGGTCGGCAGCAGAACCGGATCCATCCTGCAGGTGGAGCCAGTTGCGGTCCAGGATGCCGTCGTTGACCTTCACCACCTTGCCCCGAACCACAACCGCTTGTCCCGCGAGCGACACGCGTTCTGCCCACACGTCCGCGATCGACATGCCCCCCGGCGCGAGCGGAATCCGTTCGACGGGCGCTGCCGCCTCGGCAGATTCGTGGCTCTTCATCATGGACGGGGCGCTCGCCCGCTCCTTGGGCGACGACAACGCCTGTCCTTCGCGGGCGACCTGCGACACGAAGTAGATCAGCGGGAAGTCGCGGTTCAGTGTCTTGCTGTGAAAATTCTGCATGGGCATTTCGAGCGGTACCGTCAGACGCTCGCCCGCCTCGACGACGAACTCGCTCGCGGCGATCCACACATCGTCCATGCCGGTCTGCACGCGCGCGTACGTGTAGCCGCCCGAGTTCATCGTCTCCGCGACGTCGCCGGTCACCGTCCCGACGGCGGCGGGGGCCGCCAAGCGTGTGGCTACGGCAGACGAAGTCGGCGCTGCCGCCGTCTGCGCAGCGGCCGCGGGATTGTTGACCTGACCGCCGCTGCAGGCCATCAGGTTGGCGATCGCGAGCACGGCGGGGATGGCGCCAAGAGGCGTGTGTGTCATCGAAAGGAACCCTTCTCATAGAGGCTGGCACGACCACAGGACTCGAGGACTGGGCCGACCGCGCCAGCGTGCCGTCCTCCCACTGGTTGTCCGTGAACGGCTGAACGCTGGAACCATCGTAGCGTATTCACACAGCTCCACGTGTGGTTGAGGCGCGTCCGAAGGGGACTCCAGCTGTGACGCTCGGCGACAGTACGGTCGAGGTTCAGCCAGGAACGTGGGTCCATATGGCGCCAGAGTTGAAGCACGGTCTGCAGACGAAGACACCGGTCATCATGTTGCTTCTGTTGTTGAAGACGTAAGCTCAGCCGCGCGAGCCTCCTCCTCCTCATCCTGCCTGCTTCAGCTTCCACGGATTGGCCGCGTATGGTACTGTTTCGTCTCGCGAGTTCGTGTGCGCTTGGCTCGCCCCGCAACGTCATCCGTGAGACGAGCATCGATGTCGTCGCCGAGCCGGCAGGCTGCGGCGGAATCACGTCACCCGACAAACGAGTCCAAGAGCGAAGCGTGAACACAAATGCGGCTTGGCACCGGCTCGACCGCGGCCTCGCTCACCGTTCACTGAACGGGCGCCGGTAGTCACCGGTCGGTTGTCCCATGACAGAGCATTCCCCATGAAGCGGTTTGCCTGCGGATGGCTCGTGTTGTGCGCGTGGACGGCTTGCGACAACGGCACCAGTCTGTCGCCCGTCGTGCCCAGCGCGGGAGAGCCGTTTCAGGCTGATCTGGCTCGGGAGGTCGGCCTGAAGTGGTCACCGTACGTCGGCGTCCAGGTCGATGGTGGGGCGCTGCGCGCCTACGAGGATGCGCTGTCCATTCTGCAGCGCGCAGGGCAGTTGCGGGGTGCGAGGGTCGAGATCAGTAAGAACAGCCAGACCTCTGGCGATCCGGTGATCAGAGCCGTCGGCGCGCTCGGCATCGAGCTGCTGGGGCTCATCGACAACGAGTATCTCTTCGCGCAGGACATCGAGCAGGAGATCGATCAGATCTTCGCCGCCTATCCAGAGATCCGTTACTTTCAGATCGGGAACGAGATTACGACCATCCTGCCAACCACGGGACCGACGATCACCATCGGTGAATACTGGACGGTCTTTCAGCGGATATACAACCACGTTCAGAACCGTCATCCGGGTCGCGCAACTCTCTTGACCCAGTCCACGCTGGGCGCCGGCCTACAGGGTCCCTCTGAGCTGGAAACAATGGCTTCGAGCGGGCTCGCTCGCATGGACCCGAACAAGGTCATCGTCGCCGTCAACGCCTACGATCCTGACGCCGTTAGCCAGTATCGGGGGCTCCTGAGCGGCCCCTTGCGGAGCTTCAGAGTGTGGGTGACGGAATCGGGCGTGGCCGACTCCGCGCTGCACATTCCCTACGTGCAGGAGCGGTACCCGCTGCTGCGCAATTATCTGAGAGCCGAGCGCGTGTACTGGTACGTCTTGTGGGGAGGCGATTCCGGAAGCGACACCGATTTCGGCCTCATCAAGAGCCCGGGCAATTATCCACGCTACTGGAAGAGCCCGCTATTCGAGCTGCTGGCGGGGGCGCTGTGACCGGCCGGATGACCCGTACGCGCCGCGCCCTCTTGGTGCTGGCGTGCGTCATGCCGCCGTTGAACGTCCTGGCGCAGCAGCCGCTTCAGGAAGACTCGAACGGCGGGCGCAAGTCCGGAACCTACCTTAAGACCGGCCTCGCGCACTGGCAGGGGGACATCTTCAGCAGAGGCAGCCTCACGCAGTGGGACGTGGACCTGTTCGGTGCGGAGTACAACCTAACAAGCCTGAACGTGGAGATCGAAACATACTTCAGCGACACATTTCTGAAGCTGTCAGGCTTTTCGATTGGCTACCGCAAGGACGCGGTGCGACATATCGACTCGGGCCACATGTTCAGCGGCAAGCTGTTCCGGGACGTCGACATCAAGGCTATCGCTCTGAAGTTTGGCGGTGGAATCGAGTGGGGCATGCCGTCACTCAATTTCGACCAGACCGAGTTCGAGTTCGCCGGCAACGGGACCGTTCGATATCGGCATACGCATCCCGACAGGAACGCCGACGTGCCCTTCGTCGGCACGACAACCGACGGCGCCCTGTATCCGTTTGTCGAGCTGAGCGTCGCTCAGCGTCCGGGGTTCTTTCTGATCGAGGCCGGGATGCGCATCAATATCATTGGGTTCCAGTTCGACGACTACGAGGTGAGCGTCGCCGACAAAGTCACGCACGTGCTCAGCCAAAAGAGGGTGCTGGTGCCCTACCTGTTCATGAACCTCGGCCTTCGGATGTTCTAGCTAAGCTAACGCGGCTGCGCACGGCGCGTGCCTGTGCACGGTACGACTCAGTCCGCTGACCCCTTGATGACCCGCAGCGTCAGTCGGAATCCGGGACGAGCATCCGGATGATGCCGTCCTGCCTCGACGTAATGAAGAGCTCTCCGTCACGGCTGCGACTGATCTGCAGGTCTGCGCGACTAACCGTCGCGCCCATCGCCGCCTCCACGAGTTCCCGCAGCGTGACATAGGTGCGGTTGCCACTCGAATCGCGTACGTAAAGCTGGATCTCCTCGACGGGCGCCACCGTCTGTGGAATCCCGTCATCAGCACTCTTCATCGCGGCGAGGTCGGCCACAAAAAGACGTCCACGCACAACGTCCCCAAACACGAACTTGCCTTGGAGCGCGGGAATGCGGCCATGGTAGGCAAATCCACCCGTCACGGCCTGCCCGTCGTTGTGGTCGTACATCGCAACGGGGTACGTGAACCCGTCCTTGCTCCGTCCGTCCAGAATGTCCGCCGGCAGCGGAAATACCTGGTCGAGGGCTCCGTCTGGCATATTCACGCCGTTATCGAAGATCCCCTCGCGCTGCATCCAGCCGTAGTTGTTGCCTTCGCGAACGATATTGATTTCCTCGACGTGGCTCATGCCGATCTCCGAGGCGATCATCGTTCCGTCCGTAAGGTCCCACGAAAACCTGTGCGTGTTCCGGAAGCCGTAGGCGTAGATTTCCCCGAACGTCTTCGGATCGCCGTCCGCAGCGAACTTATTGATCGGGGGAATCGTGTAATCCCCGAGCCCTTTGATCCCTCCCGACACGGTCGGGCTGCGCGGATCGATTCGCAGGATTGCGCCGACCACAGTGTCGAGGCGTTGGGTCTGGCTGGGATTACTCGCATTCGGCCCGCCGCCATTGCTGAATCCGAAATCGCTGCCGCTCGTGTAGAGCAGGCCATAGTCGGGGTCACTGGGCTCCGACGTTGGGTTGAACTCGAGGTGCCCGATGGGGTGCCTGAAGAATTCGACGACATGGCCGGCGCGGAGCAGCTCACGCCGGGTGCCCTCGAAGACACTCGCCGCTGGGTTCGTCGCGCGCCATTCCGTAATGACGCTGTGAAAGGCCACATCGGATTGCGTGAACCCCGGCGGAATGAAGTGCAGGGTCGCGGGATTCCCCACCGCCCGTTCGCCATGCACCGTGTAGAACAACCCGTTCTGCGCGAATTCCGGATGGAACTCGAAGCCGATGAACCCGCTCTGCAGACTGCCATAGAAGCCGAGCGAGAAGGCGGCCGCGACGTCGGCATAGAGGGAGGGCTGGTTGTCGCCGTCGAGCAGGTACAGAAATCCGCGGGAATCGTTGGCGAAGCGCCGGCCGTCCGGAAGGTCGCGGACGTAGCTCACCCGCGCCCACCCGGCAGCGTCCTGATCGGCAGGGTACAGCCCGCGTGTATCAGGCAGGCGCGCGATGTCCCTGACCTCGACATTCAGTCCACGTTTCACGATCGGTGCCGCAATCGGATTGTCGATTTGCGCGTGAACCGCGCTGGCGGCCCAGAGCGCCAGAAGGACTAGGATGACGAACGGTGCCCGCACGCGCATGAAGCCTCCTCTGTCTAGCCGGCTGGCGGCCTCCAGTCAATCCGCAGGCACCGGGCGCGGCGGTGTGCCTCGGGATGGCCCACCAGTAATGATCCCGACCTACGTCATCGAGTGCCCGCAGACCAGACTCACGAATCCGGGGTGGTGAGCCGTAGAAGTCTAACCCTTCCGTAACGTGCAGCAAAGGTACTCTCACAAGGAGTCGTTCGGGGAGGCGCGTACGCCATCGATTCCGCGGGATGCAGCCGAGGGTTGGGAACGTTGCTGCATGGTTACCGGCGTTGAGCCTGAACGTCTGGTACGGTCTCTAGAAACCGATGCGACTGCCCAAGGACCGGCGCTACAATCGGGTCTGTTCGCGAATCTTTTGCACAATGGCGGTCGTCGAATGTCCCTGCTCGACCGGGATTCGGACGACTCGTCCGCCTCGCGCCTCGACGATTTCGCGGCCGACAATCGCATGCTCGGCCCAGTCGGCGCCTTTGACGAGCACATCAGGTTGCAGCGCGCTGATGATCTCCAGCGGAGTGTCTTCATCGAACACGACGACACCGTCCACGCAGTCAAGCGCGGCAAGGATCTCCGCCCGCTCCGCCGCAGGCGTGATTGGCCGTCCCTCGCCTTTGTTCGCGCGCACAGACGCGTCGGAGTTGATAGCGACGATCAACGCGTCGCCAAGACCGCGCGCCCGCCGCAGGTACCGCACGTGGCCCGGATGCAACAGGTCGAAGACGCCGTTGGTGAACACCACCTTCTGACCACGAGCGCGAAGCGTGGTGACCTGCTCCAGGGCCGCGTCAACCGTCACGAGCCGCTGCCGCCGTTCTTGAACCTGACATTGGGCGAGAACGTCCAGTGATGGCGAGGACGATAGATGCCGACGTCCGGAATACGCGACTTGACCCGGAACGTGTACAGAAGACGATGGT
>Ga0326597_10009570_pt1 | contig 12975 bp, 9 predicted proteins | sample RVTome_12_FD_203789 | JGI IMG/M metagenome (GOLD analysis project Ga0326597, IMG submission 203789) | Soil microbial communities from uranium-contaminated site in the Upper Colorado River Basin, Wyoming, United States - RVT100D185 | ecosystem: Environmental > Terrestrial > Soil > Contaminated >... | reverse complement strand
CACTAGCAGGTTGCTGAAAAACCCGGTGGTGCCATCGACCCGAGACTCCTATATTGGCGCGACCTCAGCCAGCGAGTCCCGGCATGCGCGGAATCGAGACGGGTCAGGCCGTGCTGTTCAGCTACGTGGCGTTGGAGGAGTGGATCCCCGCGGATCACCCGCTGCGGGAGCTGAAGGTGCTGGTGGAGCCGGTGCTGGCCGAGCTCTCCCCGCAGTTCGCCCGGCTGTACGAGGCGGAGGGCCGACCGTCGATTCCGCCGGAGCACCTGTTGCGCGCGTTGCTGCTCCAGAAGCTCTACACGATTCGCAGCGAGCGGCAGCTGATTGAGGATCTGCGGTTCAACCTGCGGTACCGGTGGTTCGTCGGGCTGGGCATGGACGGGCCGGTGTGGCATGCGACGACGTTCACCAAGAATCGGGAGCGCTTGGTGAGTGGGGACATCGCGGAGGCGTTCTTGAGCGGCGTGCTGCGGCACGCCGAGGCGCGGGGCCTGTTGTCCCACGAGCATTTCACCGTGGACGGCACGTTGCTGGAGGCATGGGCGAGTCAGAAGAGCTTCCAGCCCAAGCCCCCGGTGCCGCCCGCCGGGCAGTCGCCGCCCGCCGGCGCCGCGCCGCCGGCGGAGGGTGGGAGTGCGCGCAATCCCAGTGTGCGTTTTCGCGGGCAGCGGCGCAGCAATGCGACGCACCAGTCGACCACCGATCCGGACGCGCGGCTCGCACGGAAGGGCAACGGCAAGGAAGCGAAGCTGGCGTATCAGGCCAGTGTGACGATGGATAATCGGCACGGCTTGGTGGTACGCACGCGCGTCGGCCCGGCGGACGGGGGCCTGACGGAAGTCGAGCAGGCGACGGAGATGCTGAGTGATCTGGCGAGTGCCCGGCCCGGGCGCCGCTATCGGGGGACGGTCGGCGGCGACAAGGGCTACGCGAAGCGGAGCTTCGTCGAGGCGGCCCGAGGCTTGGGCTACACGCCCCACACGGCCCAAGACGCGAGCGACCGGGGCCCGGTGCTCGATCGGCGCACGACCCGCCAGCCCGGCTACGCCGTGAGCCAGGAGCGCCGCAAAGCGGTGGAGGAGAGCTTCGGCTGGGGCAAGGTGATCGGCCCGCTGCGCAAACTCAAGCATCGGGGGACGGCCTTGGTGGACTGGATCTTCACCTTCACGATGGCGGCGTACGATCTGGTGCGCATTCGGACCCTGATCAAGGCGGGCGTATGCACGTAGCACCGGGCGGCGCTGCAGGGGCCGACCCGCGGCACGTCGAGCCCGGAGCGCGGCGGGTCGGCCGACGCCGTGGTGATCAGCGGAACGAGGATCCGGCATCACAAATCCGTCCTATTTCAGCAGCCTGCTAGAACCGGAAGGCGTACCCCAGCCCGATCACGAGGGTCGGGTGCGACGTCCACTCCGAGTCGGAGTTGACGAGCGGATCCAGCACCGGGGGATCGTCGGGGGCGCGCTCAGGTGCGAGGAAGTACGAGGTCGGGTAGCTCAGCTTCCAGAACTGCAGGCGTCCCTCGACCCGCAGATAGGCCGCCTGGCCCAGGTAGAACCGCGCGCCCAGCAACGGGCCGCTCACGAACTTCGCCGAGAAGGAGTATCCGGAGGTGTCCTGCGGAATGCCGGCACCGAAGCCCAGGCCGAGGTTGGCGCCGACGTAGGGTGCGAGCCCGTGCCAGGTCTTGTCGCCGGCCAGGAGGACCAGCAGCCCGGTTTCGGCCACGAGGAGCCCCATGTCCACGGGTCCGGAGAACTGGGAGTCCGCCGGCGCCTTGGGGTCCGCCACGAGGCGCTGCAGCCGGCTCCAGCTCGCCGAGGCGAAAACGTCCGTCGGGCCGGTGAGGCGCATCTCGAACCGCAGCCCCCCGCCCAAGCCGTCCGTGGGACCGACGCCGACCGTGCCGGACGAGCCCCAGATGCTGCTGCCGACGGCCCCGATACTGGTGCGGGCCACAATGGGCCGGTAGGGCGACCGCGTCGGGTCATGACCGACCTGGGCGGCGAGCGGTGTAGTAGAGAGCAGAGCGAGTGCGAGCGCGAACCCGACCTTTGACATCGCCGCGGGCTTCTCCTAGAATGGTCTAACTTACGGTGAGCAAACAATCTAGCTTCTACCCCACTGTGCTACCAGCGTTGCGGATTGCCGGGCTCGTCTTGCTGGCCTCGTGGGCCGCGCCATCCATGGCGGCGCAAACGCGCGCCCGGGTCACGACCGACGAGAACTTCCGGCTCGAACCGCGTGCCGACGCCACCATTCTCGGGCGCGTGACCGCCGGGACGGAAGTGCGCGCCGGCGGCAGCCAGGGTGACTGGCGGGAGATCACGCTCGATGGCTGGATCTGGAGCCGGTCGGTGCGACCGTCGAGCGGCGATTTCGATCTCGCCGTGTCGTCGGCGGGCGGCGAGAACCTCCGGATCGAGCCCAACGGGACCGTCGTGGCGCGCCTGGAAACCGGTGCTCTGCTGGGCGAGGTGACGCGTCGCGACGGGTGGGTCCACGTGCGCCGCACGGCCTGGATGTGGGGCCCGTCCCTCGCGGTCGTGCGCCCTCCCGTCGCGCCGGCACGTCCCCAGGCACCCGCCGCGACGCCACCCGTGGCGGCCTCTCCGGCGGCCGATCCGCTTGCGGCGCTGGACCGGCGCAGCATTTCGCCGGGTGCGAGTCTGGTGACACAGCCGGACGGGGACACGGTGGCCCTGCTCACCGGCCGGGCCGGCGCCCGGCTCGTCACGAGCGCGGACGGCTGGGCCCGCGTGCTCGTGGAGGCGTGGGTGCGCGAGTCGGATCTCGGTGCCCCGGAGGACAGCGCGCTGACGGGCGTCACGGCGTCCGAGGTGCGGGGGAGCGGTTCGTCCTTCGAGGGCCGCACGCTGCGGTGGACGCTCCAGTTCATTGCCGTGCAGACCGCCGACGAGCTGCGCCGCGACATTCCGACGGGGCGGTCGTACATGCTGGCGCGGGGCCCGCTGCCCGAGACGGGCTTCGTGTACGTCGTGCTCACCGCCGAGCAGGCGCGCGCCGTGGCCGCCCTGGAGCCGCTGGCCCGGCTCACCGTGCTGGGTCGGGTGCGCACCGCCCGCTCGCAGTATCTCGGGAACCCTGTGCTCGATCTGATCGAGTTCACCGTGCAGCGCGAGCGGTGAACCGGAGGAAACGATGAACGAACTGCTGCGGAAGCGCATCGAGCGGCACCTCGAGAACCTGACGGATCAGCAGGGTTATCAGCTGCTCGATTACGTGGAGTTTCTCGAGACCAGGTACGGGACCGGCGCCCGCGCGCCGAGTACGTTCGAACGGGTCACGGAGGGCGTCGAGGACGCCATGCGGGTCGGGCGGCTGCCGGCGGCGGCCATCCGCGAGACCGTGCACGCGATGGACTCGGCGTCGCGGCTGCTGCAGCGGCTGGCCGACGCCGGCAAGTCGGCCGTGGAAGAGCTGAACCGATCGCTGGCGGAGACGGAGCCGGCCGACCACGCGCCCGCCGAAGAGGCCGCCACCGCGTCACCGGATCCCGGGGAGCCACCCGCGCCAGCTTGATTCCCGGTTTCGGGCCGCGTACCTTCGGCCATGGAACCCTGGAGTGCTCTTGCCACGACCCGCCGGGCCTGCGCCGCCCGCCGGGTCGTTTGCTATTGGGAGGTTGGCCCGTGAGCAGCCTGCGTCCCGGATACGGTCTGACCTTCGACGACATTCTCCTCGTGCCGCGGCATTCCGCGGTGCATCCGCGGGACGTGGACGTGGGCAGCTGGTTCACCCGCGGCATTGCCCTCAACGTGCCGCTCATCTCGGCCGCGATGGACACCGTCACGGAAGCGGAGATGGCCATCGCCATGGCCCGGGCGGGCGGGATCGGGGTCCTCCACAAGAACATGAGCATCGACCGGCAGGCCGCCGAGGTGGATCGGGTGAAGCGCTCCGAGAGCGGCATGATCCTGAACCCGATCACGCTCGGCCCGGATCGGTTGATCAGCGAGGCGCACCAGCTGATGCAGCGGTTCCGGATCTCGGGCGTGCCGATCGTGGACGACCGGGGCCGGCTCGTGGGGATCATCACGAACCGCGATCTCCAGTTCGAGCGCCGCATGGATCGGCCGATCCGCGAGGCCATGACCCGCGAGCACCTGGTCACGGCGCCCGTGGGGACCACACTCGACGCCGCGGAGCGCATTCTCGGGGAGCACCGGATCGAGAAGCTGCCGGTGGTGGACGACGCCGGGATCCTGCGCGGCCTGATCACGGTGAAGGACATCTTCAAGCGGCGGGACTATCCGAACGCCAACAAGGACCAGCACGGCCGGCTCCGTGTGGCGGCCGCGCTCGGCGTGGGGCGCGACGCGGACCCGCGGGCCCGGGCGCTGGTCGACGCGGGCGTGGACGCGCTCGTGGTGGACTCCGCGCATGGGCATTCGGACGGCGTGCTCCAGACCGTGGCACAGCTGCGTGAGACGTTCCCGGACGCCCAGATCGTGGCGGGCAACGTGGCAACCAGGGAAGGCGCGTGCGCCCTGGTGGAGCGCGGCGTGGACGCGGTCAAGGTGGGCATCGGCCCCGGTTCCATCTGTACCACGCGCGTCGTGACCGGCGTCGGCGTTCCGCAGATCACCGCCATCGTGGATGCCGTAGCTGGCGCGGGCAACGTGCCCGTGATCGCCGACGGCGGCGTGAAGTATTCGGGTGACGCGGTGAAGGCGCTGGCCTGCGGGGCCGCGAGCGTCATGATGGGCTCGATGCTCGCGGGCACCGAGGAGAGCCCCGGCGAGAGCTTCCTGCTGGAGGGCCGGCGGTTCAAGATGATCCGCGGGATGGGGTCCATGGCCGCCATGCAGGACGGCTCGGCGGACCGCTATTTCCAGGAAGGCGAGATCTCGTCGCAGAAGCTCGTGCCCGAAGGCATCGAGGGCCGGGTGCCGTACCGGGGCCCCGTGGCCGACGTCCTCTACCAGATGGTGGGCGGCGTGCGGAGCGGGATGGGCTACTGCGGCGTCGCCACGGTCCGCGAGCTCCAGACCGAGTGCGAGTTCGTGCAGATCACCTCAGCCGGGCTCCGCGAGTCGCATCCCCACGACGTGGTGGTGACGCGGGAAGCGCCGAACTACTCGCTCTGACCGATAGCCGATGGCCGATGGCCGAAAGCCGAGGCCTCCGGGAACGTTCGGCTATCGGCCATCGGCTCTCGCCATTACGTCAGTCTCGGCAGCACCGCCGACGCGAAGCTCAGCACCAGGAAGAACCCGCACATGTCCGTCACGGTCGTGAGGATCGGGCCGGACGCGAGCGCGGGATCGAGGCGCAGGGCCTTGAGGCCGAGCGGCACGAGGCCGCCGACCACGACTGCCACGAGCGTATTCAGGGCGAGCGCGGATCCCACGACGAGCGACAGGTAGATGTTGTGCTTCCACGCGAAGGCGAGTGCGCCCACCAGGATGCCGAGCACGATGCCGTTCAGGATCCCCACCATGCCTTCCTTCACCACCACGCGCAGGAACTCGTAGGGGCGGATGAGGCCCAGGGTCAGCTCCCGGATACTCACGGCCAGGGCCTGGCTGCCCGAGCAGCCGCTCATGTCCGAGATGATCGGGAGAAAGACCGCGAGCGCGATGACGGCGGTCAAGGTGTCCTGGTAGGCGGCGATGACGCTGGCCGCGACCAGGTTGAGCACGATGTTGAGGGACAGCCACGAGAGCCGCCGCGCGGAGCGGATCCGGACCGGCATGGACCGCAGCTCCTCCTCGCCCACGAGACCGCTGAAGGCCAGGTAGACGCGGGTCGCGTGCTGGCGCAGCGCCTCCTCCACCGCCGCGCGCCGGACCACGCCCGCGAGGCGCCCGTCGGCGTCGGTGACGGGCACGCCGAACAGGGTGTGCTCGTCGAAGAAGCGCTTGAGGTCCTCGATGGCGGCCGTGTCGGGCACCCGCAGCGGGTCGGCGATCATGATGTCGCGGAGCGGCCGCAACTCGGGCGCCAGCAGTAGGTCGCGGACGCGCAGGACGCCCGCGAGCTTCCCGTCGGGGGTGGTGACGTAGGCGTACTGGACGTTGTAGTCCGCGTACCGCTCGCCGTGCGCCCGGAGGTCGGCCACGACGTCCCGCACCGTCCCGGTCTCCGGGTAGGCTAGGTACTCCGCGATCATCAGGCCGCCGGCCGTGTCCGGCTCGTAGCTCAACAGGCGGCGGGCGACCGTCGCCCGCACGGTCCCCATGCGCTCGAGGATGGCCTCCGCGTCCCCCGCGTCCATCTGGCCGAGCAAGTCGGCCTGCTCGTCGCTCGGCAGCTCGTCCACGATCGCGGCGGCGTCCGCCGCGGGGAGTTCCTCGAGCAGGTCGGCGGCTTCGGAGTCGGGCAGGGCGTCGAGCACGCCGGCCGCCTCGTCGGGCGGCAGCATGGTGAACAGAGCGTTGCGGGCGTCATCGTCGAGCCGGTCGATGGCCCGGCCGGGCTCGCCGGGAGCGAGGGACGCCAGGAACGGCAGGATTTCCTCGGCCCGCTGCTCTTCGATCAGCTCACGGAGGCGATCCCACGGCTGGACAGCCGAGGCGGAAGGGGCGGGGAACGATCCAGACTCGCGCACGGGGCAACCCTCGGCTGGGAGGCGCGGAAGCATAGGATGCGCCAGTCGTTGCGGCTACAGTGGATGCCGGACCCGACGCGCCCCACCCCCGCTGGACAGGGGCCGGGTTTACCCTACTCGACCGTCACCTTCCCGGTGCCTCGGACACCATCCACGCGCAAGGGGTCTTGACGGCCTTCAGCGCCACGGCCGATTGCATCCGGGACTTCGAAGCTCAGGGGTGCGGTCCGTGCCGCCGCTCGCTCACGACCCGTTTGTGCACTTCGTAGTTCTCCAGCCACGGCTTGCGCGAGAAGTAGCTCGCCGTCATTTCCTTCACCTTCCCCGAGAGCAGGATCAGCGCCAGCAGGTTGGGCAGGATCACGATCCCGAGCGCGATGTCGCCCATGAGCCAGATCACGTTCAAGGAGACGAGGGCGCCGAAGAAGTGCATGGCGACGAAGACGACCTTGTACGGAATGATGGCCCGCGGCCCGAACAGGTAGTTGGCGCAGCGGTCGCCGTAATAGCTCCACGAGATCGCGGTGGAAACCGCGAAGAGGAGCACGCTCACGAGGACGATGAACCGGCCGCCCTGTCCGGGAAGACCCTCGCGAAAGGCGAGCATCGTGAGCGGGGCGCCGCTCTCGACGGCTGGGCCATGGAGCGTGGTGTAGGTGGTGCCATCGCTTGCCACGGCGGTCCCCGTGCCGGGCCGAATCACGCCGGTGAAGGGCTGGGTCTGCGCGGCGTCCACGTAGACCCGTTCGACGGCCACTTCGTGCCATGCGAAGCGGGCCGGGCCCTGCTGAAGGCCGTCGGTGACCGGGATCTCCGCCGGAGATGCCACGCGCGTGTAGGTGACCGCGGAGTCCGCGGCGACGTACGAGGCGTCACCGCCGATGAGGGTGAACTGCGTCGGGATCGTCTGCGTCCACGCGCCGGTCATCACGATCACCAGGCCCGTCATGGTGCAGATGACGATCGTGTCGATGAACGGCTCGAGCAGGGCCACCACGCCTTCGGAGACCGGCTCGTCGGTTCGGGCGGCGGCGTGCGCGATGGGGGCGGACCCCTGACCCGATTCGTTCGAGAACAGGCCACGGCGAACTCCCCACATCATGGTCACGAGCAGGGTCCCAACCCCGGTGCCGGCGACGCCGGCGGTGGGATTGAAGGCCTCGACGAAGATCGTCTTGACCGCCGGTACGAACCACTCGACGTGCAAGACGATGATCACCATCGCGCCGAGCACGTAGATGGCCGCCATGAGGGGCGCGAGGACGCTCGTGACCTTCCCGATGCGGCTGATGCCGCCGAGGATGACGAGAGACACGAGGGTCGCGGTGGTGAAGCCGGTGATCCAGACGGGGAGGCCGAACTCCGTGTTGATCGTGTCGGCCACCGTATTCGCCTGCACCGCGTTACCGGTGAGGAACGCGGTGAAGCCGAGCATCAGGGCGAAGAACACCGCCAGCGGCTTCCAGTGCGCTCCGAGCCCCCGCTCGATGTAGTACATCGGGCCACCCGACACGGTCCCGACCATCCGGCCGGCGGCCGTTTCGATGTGCCGGTATTTCTGGGCCAGCGTCACCTCGGAGAACTTGACGGCCATCCCGAGAAACGCCGTGACCCACATCCAGAAGAGGGCGCCCGGCCCGCCCCAGTGGATCGCAATAGCCACCCCGGCGATGTTGCCGATGCCAACCGTGGCCGACAGCGCGGTGGTGAGCGCCTGGAAGTGGGGAACGTCGCCGGGCTCGTTGGGATCGTCGTACTTGCCCGACGTGACGGCGAACCCGTGGCCGAGCCGGCGGAGTTGGATGAAGCCGAGGCGCAGCGTGAGGAACACGCCGGTCCCGAGGAGGGCGATGACGACGTATGGAACGACCTGCCCGCGAACCGGGACGCCCAGTTCCCAGACCCAGCTGTTGAGCGTGGCGACGAGGTCGGTGAGCAGCGTGGCGAGCGATTCGAGCATGCGCGCAGGCTCCAAGCCGGCGAAATCGGAGTTTGCAAGATGAGGGCCCCGTGATGGTTCAGCAAGGTATCGCTTCGCATTCCCCGTGAGCGGCGGTAAGTTCTGGCCCATGGGTGCTCAGGCGAACGACGGAGGGCGGCGCGGCGTCGGGGTGCCGCCGGCCCGCCGCCGCGGCGCCCGGCAGATCGTGCGCGGGCTCGTGCCCGGCGCCCGGGTGGTGCTCACCACGCACGTGAACGCGGATGGCGACGGGGTCGGGAGCGAGGTGGCGTTGTGGCACCTGCTCCGGGCCCGGGGGCTCCTGCCGGTCATCGCCAATCCCACCCCGTATCCCGAGCGGTTCCGCTTCCTGCTGGCCCAAGCCGACGGCGCCGAGCAGTCGGCCCGCGCCGCCCGCGAGATCGGTCGGGCGGACCTGATCCTGGTCTGCGACATTTCCGATCTGGACAGAATCGGGCACCTTGGCCAGCACGTGCGCGCGCGCGGCGTTCCGGTCGCGTGCATCGACCACCATGCCAGCGACGGCACGCTGCCGGACGGCCCGCGCCTGGTGGACCCCGCGGCCGCGGCTACCGGTGAACTGGTCTACGATCTCGCCCGTGTCGCGGGGTGGGCGCTCGAGCCCGCGGCCGCACGGGCGCTGTACGTCGCCCTCCTCACGGACACGGGCGGGTTCCGCTTCAGCAACACCTCACCCCGCACGCTCCAGGTTGCCGCGCACCTGCTCCAGCACGGGCTGGATCCGGAGCAGGTGTACACGCAGGTCTACGCGAGCGTGCCCGAAGGCGGCGTCCGGCTGCTGGCCGAGGCGCTCGACACGCTCGCGGTGGAGGTGCCGCCCGGGCTCGCCTGGCTCACCGTGCCGCCCGGGGCGCTCGAACGGCACGACGTCACCTCGGACGAACTGGACGGCGTGGTCGAGTTCGCACGGTCCATTGCCGGGGTCCGGCTGGCCATGCTGTTCCGGGAGATCGCGGGCGGGCGCATCAAGGTGTCGTTCCGCTCGGTCGGCGACGTGGACGTGATGCTGCTGGCGCGGCAGTTCGGCGGCGGCGGCCACCGCAAGGCGGCCGGCGCGTCGCTCCCCGGCGCACTCGCCGACGTGCAGGACCAGGTGCTCGCCGAGGCCCGTCGCGTCCTGGCGTGACGGTTGCCCCGGTTTCGCCATCGTTCGTACATTCCGCATCCATGTCCAATACCCTGCAGGCCCGCGTCGCGGGAGCGCTCACGAACGTCCGCAGTGCCCGTGCCGGCACGGACGTGATCTCGGCCGGCCTGGTCCGGGACCTCGTCGTCGGCGCCGACGGCGCCGTGGCTTTTGCATTCGCCCTGTCGCGGGACGATCCCGCGTCGCTCGTGCGCGAGGCACGGCAGGCCGTGAAGGAGGTCGACGGCGTCACGGCGGTCCGCATCAACGTCGTCGAGCCCACCGGAAACGCTCCCGCGCCCGGGCCGGCCCGACCCGCGGGCGCCGGCCACCCCCCCGCGCCCGCGCCCGCGCCCGCCAACCCGGCACACCTCGGGAAGATCATCGCGGTCTCGAGCGGCAAGGGTGGCGTCGGAAAGTCCACCGTGGCCGCGAACCTGGCGGTGGCGCTGGGGGGGCAGGGCGTCACGGTCGGCTTGATGGATGCGGATGTCTACGGTCCCAACATCCCCCGGATGCTGGGCGTCAGCGAACGGCCCGCGGTGCGGGGCAACAAGATCCTGCCGCTCGAGGCGCACGGGGTGAAGCTGATCTCGCTCGGGCTGCTCATCGAGCGGGATCAGCCGGCCATCTGGCGCGGGCCCATCATCACCAAGGTGATCCAGCAGTTCCTGCATGACGTGGAATGGGGCACGCTGGACTTTCTGATCGTGGACATGCCGCCCGGCACCGGCGACGCGCAGCTCTCGCTGGCGCAGGCCATCCAGCTCACCGGCGCCGTCATCGTGACCACGCCGCAGGAGGTGGCCATCGGCGACGCGCTCCGCAGCGCCAAGATGTTCGAGCGGGTGGGCGTGCCCGTGCTCGGGGTGGTGGAGAACATGAGCCACTTCACCTGCCCGCACTGCGGCGAGCGCACGGACATCTTCCTCTCGGGCGGCGGGGCGCGCCTCGCGCAGGAAGTGGGCGTGCCGCTGCTCGGCCAGATTCCGCTCCAAGCGGGCGCGGCCGACCTCGGGGATTCGGGCGCGCCGGTCATCGTGGCGCAGCCGGACTCGCCCGCCGCCATCGCGATGCGCGCGATCGCCGAGGCCGTCCGGAAGCGCGCGGGCCGCTCGGTGTCGCTGCCCATCCTCACGGGGTAGCATCCTCGACGCTTCGAGCCGCCGCGCGGTCTGGGCCGCCGGGATCACCGCCGCCCTCGCGATCGCGTTCCAGACCGCCGGCAGGGCCACGCGGGACGCCATCTTCTACTCGGCGTTTCCCGTGACGGCGCTGCCGGCGATGATGGTGGCCGCGGCCGGCGCGTCCGTCCTGCTCGCCCTTGCCAGCGCGCGGGCGCTCACCCGTTGGGGCCCGCGCCGGCTCGTCCCCACCGGTTTTGCCCTCAGTGCCACCCTGCTGCTGGTGGAGTGGTGGCTGGTGGCCCACACCGCCCGGGCGGGCGCCGTGCTCGTATACCTGCACTACGCGGCGTTCGGCGCGGTCCTGGTGTCGGGGTTCTGGTCGGTCGTCAGCGAGCGGTTCGATCCGCGCACCGCCCGCCGGCAGATCAGTCGCATCGGCGCCGCGGGCACGCTGGGGGGCGTGCTGGGCGGCCTGCTCGCGGCCCAGGCCGGATCCATGGTTGCCCTGCCGGTGATGCTGCCGGCGCTCGCGGCCTGTCACCTGGGCGCGGGCGCGTTTGCGCTCGCGACGGGCCGGGGCATCGGTACCGCGCCGCGCCCGCCCGAACACGATCCCGGACCCGCGCCGGTCGTGGGGCGCGTGCCGTACCTGCGCGTGCTGCTCGCGCTCGTGCTCCTGACGACGGTGGCGGAAGGTCTGCTGAACTACGTGTTCCAGCTCCGCGTGACCGAGACGGTGGGGCGCGGGGAGGCCCTGCTGCGGTTTTACGCGTGGTTCTATACGGGAACCGGCCTCCTGGCCTTCGGCACGCAGATACTGGGGTCCCGGCGGGCCCTGCGGACGCTGGGTCTCGCGCGCACGGTGAGCGCGCTGCCGGTGGTGGCGGCGGTCGGGAGCGGCGGTGCGCTGGCGCTCGGGGGGTTCCTCCCGATCGTCGTGGCCCGGGGCGCCGAGTCCGTGACCCGATCGAGCCTCTATCGCACGGGGTATGAGCTGCTGTTCGCGCCGCTGCTCCCCGGCGACAAGCGGGCCAGCAAGGCGCTGCTCGACGTGGGCGTGACGCGGGTGGGCGACGTGGTCGGCGCGATCGTCGTGCGGGTGACCCTGCTGTCGCCCGCGGCGGCCCAGATCCTCCTCCTGTTGGCGGTCGTGGTCTCCGGTGCCGCGGCCACCCTCGCGTTCCGGTTGCAGCGCGGATACGCGGGGGCCCTGGAGCGCGCGCTGGCCTCGCGGGCGGGCGGACTCGACGCCACGACGATGGAGTACGCCGCGCTTCAGTCGGCGCTGATCCACACGGTGGGCGGCGCGGGCGACCTGATGGGCGAGCCGGCCCTCGATGACACGGCGCCTCCGGCTGCCGCGGCGCGGACCACGCCCGCGCCGTCGGGGCCACGAGACCGTCGCGCGGCGCTGCTGTCGCGCGATCCCCAGGTCGTCCGCGCGGCGCTGGCTCATGGCGTCCTGGATCCGGAGATGGTCGGGGCCGCCATCCCGCTGCTCGCGTGGGATGCGGTGGCGCCGGCGGCCGTGGGAGCGCTCCAGCGGGTTGCCCCCGAGGCCGCGGCGCGCCTGATCGCGGCGCTGCTCGATCCGGCCGAGGAGTTCACCGTGCGGCGCCGCCTGCCCATCGTGCTCGCGGCGGCGCCCGTACAGGAGGTGGCCGACGGCCTGCTGGCCGGTCTCGTGGACCAGCGCTTCGAGGTGCGGTATCGGTGTGGGCTCGCGCTGCACAAGGTCGTGCGCGACAACGCCGCGCTGCACGTGGACCCGGACCGGGTGGTGGAGGCGGCGCTGCGGGAGGTGAGCGTGGACCGGCGGGTCTGGGAGAGCCACCGGCTGCTGGATCGGGACGAGGACGAGCAGTGGTCGCCCATGTTCGACGCGGTGCTGCGGGACCGGGCGGACCGCGCGCTCGAGCACGTGTTCACGATCCTCGCCCTGGTGCTCCCGCGGCGGCCGCTCCAGCTGGCGTTTCGTGGCCTGCACGCCACCGATCCGCAGGTGCGGGGCACGGCGCTCGAGTACCTGGAGACGACGCTGCCGGAGCGCATCCGGCGGGCCTTGTGGTCGTTTCTGGAAGACACGCGGCGGGCGCCGCCGACCCGACGGTCCCGCGACGCGATCGTGCGGGATCTGCTCGCGTCGGAGGCGACGATTGCGGTGGAC
>Ga0326597_10009569_pt1 | contig 12976 bp, 9 predicted proteins | sample RVTome_12_FD_203789 | JGI IMG/M metagenome (GOLD analysis project Ga0326597, IMG submission 203789) | Soil microbial communities from uranium-contaminated site in the Upper Colorado River Basin, Wyoming, United States - RVT100D185 | ecosystem: Environmental > Terrestrial > Soil > Contaminated >... | reverse complement strand
GTGCAGAGCCTTTCAGGGGGCAGAATGGGGGCCGACGGAGGCACGCCGCCCCCACAGCGCGGCCGGAGCCCCCCGGCGGCACGCCGGGGGGTGGCAGGCTACGGCAGCAGGGGCGCCGCCTCGATCTCGTTGCCCGAGTAGCTGTAGACCTTGCCGGCGAGGATGCGCAGCCGCTGGTAGTCGGCCTGGGTGGGCGGACGCGTGGCCACGGTGAGCCGGCGGCCGGCGCCGTCCAGGGTAAAAATGTCGCCGTAGTCCCAGTAGGCCCGGCCAGTGGCGGGGTCCACGGCCACGGCCCAGCCCCCGCCCAGGCCCTCCACGTCGCCCCCGGCCAGGGGCAGCCGGTGGATGCCGTAGGCGCGCCAGTAGAGGTGGGTGTCGCTCACGGCCAGGTCGTGCACGTCGCCCGAGGCGCCGGAGGGATCGTAAATCGCCTCAGGCTCACCGCTCCCATCCAGGCGGATGCGCTTGATGCGGTACTGCTCGCTCCAGTACACCCACCCGTCGCCCACGGCGAGTTGCCCCATGGGTGCCGTGTAGCCGGTGGCGTAAAGGGTGGTGGCCCCCGTGCCGTCGGTCTTCACCTTGATGATGGCCTGCTGGTTCACCGAGGCGATCAGCCAGCCGTCCGTGCCATCGTGGTGGTAGACCAGGTTGGTGATGGCGCCGGCGAAGTCCGCGTGGTCCTCGCTGGTGAGCAGCGTCGTAGCCACGGGCGTTTCCGCCGCCGGGTCGATCCAGGCCAGCTCGCCGGACCGGCCGGCGTAGAGCAGCGTGCCGTCGCTGGCCAGGGAATCCCAGGTGTCCAGCACGGGGAAGGGCGCGCGGGTCGTGGAGCCGTCGTAGGTGAACCCCTGCCACTGCGGGCTGCCGTAGGAATCGTAGCTCACCCAGTACAAGGTGCCGTTGGCCCAGCTCAGCATCTTGCGCTGCTGGTCGTAGGCCGCCGGGAGGCCCACCACCAACTCCAGCGGCGGCGCCGCGTTGGCGTAGGGCTCGGCCCCGGCCACGTGGGCCGGCTCGCTGGTGGTGGGGTTCGCCACGGCCGTCGGCACACCCTCCCCGTCGAGCAGGGCCACGTCGCTGACGGTGGCATTGTAGAACCAGTAGGTGCCGTCGTTGGCCGGCCCCAGGTCGTCCACCTGCAGGTAGATGTACCCGTAGGCGTCGGTTTCGCCGTAGGGCTCGGCGATGAGTTCGCCGTCGCCGATCACGTTGGAGCCCGTGTGGCGGTAGAGGTGGAACTGCACCCTGCGGGGGATGAACTGGGACTGCGCATCGTACACGTTGGGCACGCTCAGCTTGAGCACGATCCGGTCGTCGTCCGGGTCCAGCGTCAGCGTGGGCGGGGCGATGCGCGGGGTGCCCACGGTGGCGGCCGCGGTGCCGGAGCCCCGCAGGTTGGCGCCCCGCACCTCGATAGGGTAGCTCGTGCCGTTCTCCAAGCCAAAGACGTTGGCATAGTAACCCTCGTAAGCTGGGTAAAAGGTCGGCTGGTACACGCTATTGACATACAGCGAATACCCGTCCGCATTGGCCACGGCGGGCCAGATAACCAGCAGGCGGGAATCCCGCACCGTCACGGCCACCGGCTCCGGGGCCGCCGGCACGTCCGGCGGCGGGAACTGCCATGCCAGTGGCAGCTTGTAGAGATAGGGCTCCGTCGGCCCCACCACGATGATCTCGCCGGTGCCCGCAGCCTTCACCGTGTGCGCGGTGGTGGTCAGATGCCCCAGCGGGTCGCCGCCGCCGGCCAGCACGCTGTAGACCTTGGAGTTGTCCGCCCAGTACACGCGGCCGCCGGTGAGGGCCAGGGAGTGGGCACCGAACAGGTACTCCTGGCGGGCCGCCACCGCCGGGATGGGCGCGCCCAGGTCGATGGTGTAGAGCGCCTGCACCCCGAGGGTCGACTGGGAGTCGGCGATGAAGTACGCTTGGTCGCCGTCGGCGGCAAGAGCCGTGATGTGGGTGTGGTCGGCGGTCACGGTGACCGGCACCGTGCCGCCCGGAACGGTCAGGTAGTGCAACCCGGCATTGTCCACGTAGAGCAGGCGGCCGCCCGCCAGCGTCAGCAGGCGCGGCTCGGCGAGCCCGGAGACCAGCGTGGTGACCGGCGTGGCGTTTTCCGCCATGGCGGCCTTGGCCACCTGGAGGATTTCGGTGTTGGTGCTCAGGTAGAGGTACGAGGCGTCCTGGGCGAGCCCCTGCAGGCTCGTGGCCCAGTCGCCTACCGCACCGTGGGTGAACAGCACCTGCTCCGTTCCGTCCGCGGTGAAGTAGCGGGACGCCACGTGGTCCGCGTCCGTGTCGTGGATGAAGTAGATGGCGCTCCCGTCGTCCTTCACGGAGAAGGCCTTAATGCGGTAGGTGGAGGAATTGCTCGCCAGCGAGGTGGCGTAGCGCGCGGGGTCGCTCACCAGCCCGGCATCGGCCAGGGCGATGTGGCAGATTTCGCCCAGGGAGCCGCCGCACAGCCAATAGGCCGTCCCGCCCGCCACCTGCACCAGCCGGTCCGCCTGAGCGACGCTCTGGAGCTTGTGGGACTCAGACTGCGCGGTATGGAGTCGGAAGTAGGCGAGCACGGGCGTGCTGGTGGTGTACCCGGGCTCGGCCCGGCTCACGCTCTTCACCACGCCGCCCACTTCGTAGCGGGACTGCACCAGGTAGTGGTAGGTGCAGGGCGTGAGGTCGGACTCGAAGAACTCGGTGAGGATGTGGGTGAGCCTGTTGTCGAACTCATCGGTCACGTCGCCCAGCCAGGTGCCTTCTTCCGGCGAGGTGAACGCGCTGTGGCTCCAGTAGACCGAGGTGGCCGTGGCGTTGTTCGGAATGAAGGTCTGCAGCACGTTGTAGCTCCCCCGCTGCTCCTCCAGGGAGACGGTGGGGAAGCTGATGATCGGCGCCTCGTCGGTGCCGGTGCGCGCCGATTCCAGCCCGTTGCGGGTGCGGGTGAGGGAGAACTGGTACATGCTGGGACTGACGCCCAAAGTGAACTGGGCCGGGCTGGCATCGAAGGGTCCGTAGGAACCGTAGGAGTTGCCGTACTGCCCCCAATGAACGTAATAGGCGTAACCCGCCTCCGTGGCGAAGGTCGCAGTGACGGTGGTGTCCGCGATGGTCACCACCGGCGGCGCGGGTGGGGCCGAGGGCGGGGCAGGCGGAGGCGTCGAATCGCCGCCGCCCCCGCCGCCGCACCCGGCGGCGACCAGCAGCAGCGCGGCGGCGAGCAGGCCGAACAGCCGCGCAGTCCGGCGGCCGGGGCCGTGACGATGAAGTGGGAGTGGCGGGAAAGCGGCAGTGGAGCGGATCATGGGAATCCCCTGATGCCGGGCCCCGGAAGCTCCGGCGCCTCCACCCGCATCCGGGTGACTCCCAAGCTGCTGATGGCGCGCACCAACTCAGGCCGACGCCCGGACGACTGCGGCGGAAGGACGGTTGCCTCCGGCGCGATGAAGCCGAGCAGGGGGCGGGGGGAGCAGGCCCGGGCGACGAACGTCGACAAAGGCTTGGAAGTAAACCCTGCCTCCGGGTGCGCTCGCCCCGCCCACCCATCCTGCCCTATGGGTTGGAAGAACCGTGCCAGGCCCGCGCATGGCGCTGCCCTAGGGCTTGCGGGCTGTCGAGGGGGCCAGGGGGGCTTGGGGCGGGCCCTTTTGACCGGAAGGGGGGCGCGATGTCCCCTCCGGCTGCGGCCCTGGGGGCGGGCCCGCCCTGTCGAAACGCTGTGGGCGGTGCGGGGGAAGAGGGGGTGGGCTCAAAGCCTGTGAATTTATTGCCTCCGGCGGGTCAGGGGCTTTGCCCCCGACACCCCCAGGAGGGAGCACGCCCCCTCCACCCCAATACATTACGAGTTATTACAACATGCCACGTTCCGAGTCCTACTCGGGGTGAAGGGGTGAAAACCCCTTCCGGGGGCCGGGGGCAGCGCCCCCGGGATTTTTTCACAAGCTTTCAGGCCTCGCTGCCGGGCACGAGGCGCCGCAGCCCGTAGAAATCGACCAGCTCCTCCACGCGCCCGGGCTCGGGCCGCTCGGTGAAGTAGCCGGTGCGGTTCTGCTCCAGGCCGGCCACCCGGCGCAGGCCGGCCATCATCTCGGCCATGCGCACCGTGACGGCCAGGGCGTCCACGATGGGCACGCCATCCACGCGGTGCACGCCCTGGGAGGCGAGCAGCACGCACAGCACCGCCTCGCCGGGGATGATGACGTCGGCCCCCAGGCGGATCATGGCCCGGGCCGCCTCGGTGAAGCGCTCGATGACCGGGGCCGCGTCGCCCGTGAACGCCGGGGCCACGTCGTGGAAGCCGAAGCCCACGTGGCGCACGGCGGCCAGCCGCTCGCCCAGGCCGTAGCGGCGCGCGTTGGCTTCGAGCTGCGGGCCGATCTCCTCGATGAAGTTGAGGATGCCGAAGCGCCGCCCCAGCATGCAGGCCACCAGCATGGCCGATTCGCCGTAGCCCACCACCGGGATGCGCAGCAGGCTGCGGGTCTCGGTGAGCACCGGGTCCGGGATGGTGCAGATCATGTAGGCGTCGAAGCCCGCCTGTTCCGCCGCCAGCCCGCCCAGCATGAACTGGGTGGCGTGGAGGTGCTGCAGGGCGGCGTGGCGGATGTCGGTACCGGGGTACTCGGAGGTGTAGGTGCCGGCGTGCATCCCGTGCATCACCACCTCGGTGCCGGGGCTGGCCACGCGGGCGAAGTGCCGCTTCAGGGTGGCGGCGTAGTCGGGCAGGTCTTCCAGCACCGTGAAACTCTGGTGCCACAGGCGGAGGGTCATGGCGGTTTCCGGACGTGCGGCCGCCGCCCGGCGACCCCGGGCGGTACGACCTTATAGGATGTCCTGCAGCGGTCCCATGGGCAGGGGCAGCAGCAGGAACCGGTAGAACACCAGGTAGATCAGCACGGTCAGCACCACCGGGATGCCCACCACCACCGGCCAGCGCCGTTCGCCCAGGATCAGCAGCAGCGCCAGGATGAACAGCAGGGTGCTGGGAAAGTAGCCCAGGGAATCCCACACCAGCACGTAGACCAGCGTCAGGGCCACCGTGGCGAAGAACCGCGCCAGGGCCACCGGGCTGCCGTTGTTCTCCGCGGGCAGGCCGGTGCGCAGGGCCTGCCGCTGCGGCGCGGCCCGCAGGTCCTGCACCAGCAGGGTGGCGAACAGCCCGCCGATCAGCAGCAGCAGGGTCTGGGGATAGGCCAGCGGGTAGTGCAGGGAGCCGGGCCGGGTGAGGGACCAGGCCAGCATCCCGAAGGAGGCCAGGATCAGCAGGGTCAGGTTGATGCGTCGTACCGGCATGGGGATCGGTCCTGATGGGGCGAATGGCCGCGCGCCCCCCGCAGCGGGTGCGGAAGGGCGCCGCCCGGGGGCGTGCATCCCCGGCCAACCGGGTGCCCGGGAAGGCGGAGCGGTGCGGAGGGCCGGCAGCCCTCCGCGGCATGAGCGCCGGCGGCGCTACATCTTCTTGGTTTTGACGTTGATGCCCAGCTTGGTGAACAGTCTGCCCAGGTCCTGGTACTGCTGCATCACCAGCTCCCGGGTGTCCTGCGGGTTCAGGTAGTCCACCGTGAGGCCCACCTTCTTGAAGTCCGCCTTCAGCTCAGGCGTGTTGAGCGCCTTGACCAGGGCGGCGTTCAGGGTGTCGAGAATCTCCTGGGGCGTGTCCTTGGGCGCGGCCAGGGTGCGCCACACCCCCAGGGTCACGTTCATGCCCAGCTCCTTGAAGGTGGGCACGTCGGGCAGGAAGGGCGAGCGCTCCAGGGCACAGGCGGCCAGCACGCGGATCTTGCCCCCCTCGCCCACCTGGGGCAGCACCTCGTTGACGTTGTTGAAGGAGAAGGAGATGTGGTGGCCCAGCAGGGCGGCCATCTTGGACGCACCACCCTTGAAGCCCGGCACCACCTTGGCCTCGACTCCGGCCTGGTCCAGGAACATCACCTGGGCGATGGTGGAGGAAGGCCAGCCGTTGGTCATCCCCGCCGGAAACTCGCCCGGCGCCTTCTTCATGGCGGCAACCAGGTCGCTCACGGTCTTGTAGGGACTGTCCTTGGCCACGATGAGGAAGTTGGGCACGAAGCTCACCTGGCCGATGTAGGCGTAGTCCTCCGGCGTGAACTTGACCCCGGGCACCAGCCAGGGCGCCGCGGCGATGCCGGTGCTGACCATGGTCAGGGTGTAGCCGTCCGGCTTGGCGAAGGCGCCGATGGTGTGGCCGGTCACGCCGCCCGCGCCGGTGCGGTGCACCACCAGCACCTTCTGGCCGAGGGCTTTTTCCAGGTGAGGAGCCAGGGCGCGGGTGTTGATGCCCACGCCGCCGCCGGGGCCGTAAGGCACCACGATGGTGACCGGACGGCTGGGGTAGTCGGCGGCCGCTACGGGCTGGGATGCAACACCCACCGTGCTCAGCAGCGCGGCGGCAATCAAGGCGACGAACGAACGCAGGAACATGCCGGACTCCTTCTAAGTCGTTGAATTTATGGCAAAAATTTTGCCGCGTCCACTCTACCGCCCCTTTGCCGGGAATAGCAACAAAAACTTCTTGACGCTGCCACCGGTTCGGTGACATTCACGGGGACATGTCCCGGAGCGCCCTCCCGGGCCGTCCGCGACCCCTGGCGCCCGCCAGGAGCCGCCGGGAGCGCAGCGGGTGGCGGTGATTTCCGGCGGTCCGGTCCGCGCAGGTCGATCGCACCCAGCCTTGTCGGCCACCCCCCTGCCGCGGGGGAGGTGACATCCCCAATCTGGTTCAAGGGCCCGTTTTCGGGCCGCGTGGAGCGATGAGCACAGCAGAAACCTTGTCCTACGACGTGATCGTGGTCGGCTGCGGAATCGCCGGCCTGTCGGCTGCGGCGGCGGCCTTCCAGGGCGGCGCGCGGCCCGTGGTGCTGGAGCGTTCTCCCAAGGAGGAGCGGGGCGGCAACACCCGCTATACCGAGGCCTTCCTGCGCATGAAGAACGAGCACGAGCCCTCGGAGGACTTCGAGACCAAGCTGGTGGAGAATTCGGGGGGCTACCCGGACCCGGAGCTGGTGGCCATGACGGCCACGCCGCCGGCCCAGTGGCCGCCCCTGGTGCGGGCGTTGAGCATCAACGACCCGGAGGTGATCGCCAAGTTCGCGGCCTCCACGGGCCCGGCCATCCAGTGGCTCAAGACCATGGGCGTGCGCTTCGACTTCCTGCCCACCCCCTTCCTCACCACCTCCACCACCCGCATGGCCCCCAGCGGCGGCGGGCGGGCCCTGGTGGAGGCCCTGTGCGCCTACCTGGAGGCCAACGACGTGCCCATCCACTACGACACCGCGGCGCGGGCGCTGGTGCGCGACGCGGCGGGCACCGTGGTGGGGCTGCGGGCCGTGAGCCGGGGCAACCGCCCGGTGGAATACGCCGGCGGCGCCGTGGTGCTCGCCAGCGGCGGCTTCGAGGGCAACCCGGAGATGCTGGCCCAGTACCTGGGCCCCCGCGCCCTCTACCTGCGCCCGGTGGCCCGGGGCGGCCACTACAACAAGGGCGAGGGCATCCGCATGGCCCTGGCGGCCGGGGCGGCGCCCTGCGGCGACTTCGGCAGCTACCACGCCGAGCCCATCGATCCCCGCTCCGGTATGCCCGAGGCGGCCAACTTCGTGTTCCCCTACGGCATCCTGGTCAACAAGGAGGGGCAGCGGTTCGTGGACGAGGCGGCCGGCACGGTGGACGCCACCTACGAGAGCGTCACCCGCCGCATCTACAACCAGACCGACGGCATCGCTTACTCGCTCTTCGACGCCAAGCTGGCCGACGTGCCCAACGTGCGCCTGGGGCTGCGTACCGACCAGCCCCCCATCCAGGCCGACTCCATCGCGGCCCTGGCTGCGGCCCTGGAGATGCGGCCCGACCGGCTGGAAGCCACGGTGAGCGCCTACAACGCCGCCTGCGGCCCGGGGACGTTCAAGGCGCTGGAGGCCGACGGGCTGGCCACGCGGGGGTTGGAGCCGCCCAAGTCCAACTGGGCGCGGCCGCTGGACAAGCCGCCCTTCCAGGCCTATCCGATCATCTCCGCCAACGTGTTCACCTTCGGGGGCGTCAAGGTGAACACCGACGCCCAGGTGATCAACACCGACGGCGACGTGATTCCCGGCCTGTACGCGGCCGGGGAGGTGGTGGGCATGTACTACCGCACCTACCCCGGCTCCACCTCGGTGCTGCGGGGGGCGGTGTTCGGCCGCCTCGCCGGCGAGCACGCCGCCGCCCTGCGCAAAGGGGGGGCGTGATGGCCGCCGGCGCCCTGACGGGACGGGCCGCCCTGGTCACCGGAGGCGCAGGGGGTATCGGCAGCGCCGTGGTGCGCCGCCTGGCCGCCGCCGGCGCGGGCGTGTGCATCGGCGACGTGCAGCCCGGCGAGGCCCTGGCCGCCGAGGTGGCGGAAGCGGGCGGACAGGCCCTCGCGCTGCGGATGGACGTCACCCGCCGCGGCGACATCGACGCGGCCGTGGCCGAAACCCAGGCCCGCTACGGGCGGCTGGACATCCTGGTCAACGTGGCCGGCGTTTCCTCCCACGGGCCCCTGGAGCGGGTCACGGAGGAGGACTTCGACCACGTGGTGGGCATCAACCTGCGGGGCGTGTTCTTCTGCTGCCAGGCGGCCATCGACCCCATGCGGCGGCAGGGCTACGGGCGCATCGTGAACATCGGCTCGGTGCTGGGCAAGAACGGCGGCAACCCCCGCCCCTGGCTCGACCGCACCGAGCAGATCCACGCCGGCAGCGCCGCCTACGGCGCGGCCAAGGCCGGCGTGCACGCCCTGACCTTGTTCCTGGCCAAGGAGCTGGCCGCCGACGGTATCACCGTGAACGTGGTGGCCCCCGGGCCCATCGCCACCAGCATGACCGCGGCCTTCCCGGAGGTGCTGCAGGCGCAGATTCCGGCGGGCCGCATGGGCACACCCGACGACGTGGCGGCGGCCGTAGCCTTCCTGGCCGGGGAGGAGAGCGGCTGGATCACCGGCGAGGTGCTCGACGTCAACGGCGGGCTGTGGATGGACTGAATCGGTCCGTCGGTGAACGGTGGGCCTTGAGCGACCTATAAAACACGGGAAAGGTGCGGAATCGATGACGGAATGGATGCTGGCCGGGCTGGGATACTCCCTGGCGCCGGGGAATATCCTGGCCATGGTGCTGGGGGTGTTTGTGGGCATGGCGGCCGGCGCCATTCCCGGCCTGTCGGGCGCGGCGGCCATGACCATGCTGCTGCCGCTGACGTTCGTCTTCCCGGCGGAAACCGGCATCCTGTTCCTGCTGGCCATCTGGAACGCGGCGGTGTACGCGGGCTCCATCCCGGGCATCGTGCTCAACATTCCCGGCACGGCGGCGGCGGCCTCGGTGGCCATCGAGGGGCACCTGATGGCCCGCAAGGGGCTCGCCCGGCGCGCCCTGCGGGCCTCGGTGATCGGCTCGACCATCGGCGGCGTAGTCTCCGCGCTCTCCCTGCTGTTCCTCTCCCCGCCCCTGGCGCAGCTCTCGCTGCTGTTCGGGCCGGCGGAGATGTTCTCCTTCGCCTTCTTCGGCATGGCCACCGTGGTGTCCCTCACCTCCGGGGCGCTGCTCAAAGGGCTGCTGTCGGCGCTGATCGGGCTGCTGCTGGCCACGGTGGGGATCGCGCCCACGGGCGACAACCGGTTCGTGTTCACGCCGGACTTCATCACCGGCTTTCCGCTCATTCCCACGCTGGTGGGGCTGTTCACCATTCCGGTGGTGCTGGGGCTGATCCGGGAGCAGCGGCAGCGGGTGGCGCAGGATACGCGGGGCATGTGGGCCCCGGACTCCTTCCTGTTCAAGCTGGCCGACTGGGGGCGGCACTGGTTCAACTTCGTGCGCTCCTCGGTGATCGGCGTGGTGGTGGGCGTGCTGCCCGGGGCCGGGCCCACCATCGCCGGGTTCATCTCCTACAGCGAGGCCAAGCGAGCCGCAAAGCCCGCCGACGAGTACGGCAAGGGCGAGGCCGGGGGCGTGATCGCCGCGGACACGGCCAACAACGCGGCCATCTTCTCCTCCCTGGTGCCGGCCCTCACCCTGGGCATTCCGGGCAGCGTGGACGCGGTGATCATCCTGGCGGCGCTCACCATGCACGGTCTGCTGCCGGGCCCCACGCTGTTCCGGCAGAACCCGGAGGTGGTCTACACCGTGTTCATGGGCATCTTCGTGGTCAACGCGATCATGCTCGTCACCGGAGTGCTGTTCGCCAAGTACATCGCCAACGTCACCCGCATCCGCCTCTCCCTGCTGGCCCCGGGCATCCTCTCCCTGGCGCTGCTGGGGGCCTTCTCGGTGCGCAACGACCTGTGGGACGTGCTGCTGGCCCTCACCGTGGGGCTGGTGGGCTACGTGCTGCACAAGCTGGGGCTCTCCCTGGCCGCCCTGATCCTGGGGCTGATCCTGGGGGACATCCTGGAGACCCACTTCCACCAGGCGGTGATCCTTTACGACAACGTGTGGGACGCCTTCATCGAGCGGCCCGTGAGCCTGGTGCTGCTGGTGCTGGCCTTCGCCAGCATGGGCTATTCCATCTGGCGTGACCTGAAGAGCCGCCGCAGCAACGGCGGAGGCCCGCCGGCCCACTGACGGCTCCGCCGCTCCGCCCGCCGCCGCGCCGGCGCCGCCCCCACCCCAACCGCCGCCCCGGCGCGGCGGTTGCCTCAACCGGAGAGCACGCCCATGAAGCTGTGGTACCAGAGCATGTCGCGCGAAGCGGCCTGGGGGAAATACCAGACGGTGCTGCGGGAGCACCTGGAGCGCGTCAAGGACCCCGACACCCAGCTCGAGGTGCACGGCATCACCAAGGTGGGGGGCGTGGGCGACCAGTTCCTCTACCTGGACTACCTGGAGACCGGCGAGGTGCTGGAGAACGTGCACCGCGCCGTGGAGGAAGGCTTCGACGCCTTCCTGATCGGCAACATCGGCGACCCGGGCCTCCAGATCGCCCGGGAGATCGCCGACATTCCCGTGCTGGGGCTGGGGGAAACCTCGTTCCACACCGCGTGCATGATGGGCGCCAACTTCTCCCTGGTCACCATCAACGAGAAGTTCACCCCGCGCATCATCGAGAACGTCTACCGCTACCGCATGGAGCGGCAGCTCCGCACGACCCACCGTATGTCCCTGGACCGCATCGCCGACCTGGGCGACGCCTTCGGCGACGAGGCGGCCCGCAAGGTCACCATCGACCAGTTCCTGGCCGCCGCCAACGCCAACGTGGAGGACGGCGCCGAGGTGGTGATCGCCGCCGGGGGGGTGGTGATGGTGCTGCTGAGCTGGGCCGGCGTGTTCACCGCCGCCCGCGAGACCCCCATCCTCGACGGCACCATCGCCCTGGTGAAGATGGGCGAGGCGGCCGTGAAGCTCAACCGCGCCATGGGCGGCAAGTTCACCAGCAAGCGCCTGGTCTACGCCCCCCCGCCCGCCGACCAGATCGCCGAGCTGCGCAGCTACTACGGCGCCCACATCTACCCCACGGTGAAGGAGCCGTAGGCGCCCGGCTGGCGGGGTGCCGCCCATGGACAAGGGGCCACCGGTTGTACTAGGACCTGCGCCCAGAGGGCAGTCCCCCGCCCACGTTTCGCGGACCGCGCAGGCCCGCCCCCACCCCGGCACACGCTCAGGAAGGACCAGGCCCCATGAAATTCGGCATCCTGCTTTCGAACCAGCAGTACCTCCAGACCGACATGGTGAGCGCCCTGGAGGAGCAGCTCCTCATGCTGCGCCACGCGCGCGACAAGGGCTGGGACTCCTACTTCGGCAACCAGCACTACCTTCAGGCAGGCAACCTGCAGATGCTCCAGCTCGTGCCCTACCTGGCCCGGCTGCACGGCGACGCGGGGGAGATGATGATGGGCGTGGGGCTGATCCTGCTCACGCTCCAGAACCCGGTGCACATGGCCGAAACCATCGCCAGCCTGGACGTGATCGCCCGCGGCAACCTGGCCTTCGGCGTGGGGCTGGGCTACCGCGACGTGGAGTTCGACGCCTTCGGCATCAGGAAGGGCCACCGGGTGCGGCGCTTCGAGGAGTGCCTGGAGCTCATCAAGCGGCTGTGGACCGAGGAGGAGGTCTCCTTCGAGAACGAGGTGTGGAAGCTGGACAAGGTGACGATGAACCTCAAGCCGGTGCAGAAGCCCCGCCCGCCCATCTGGTTCGCCGGCAAGCACCCCAACGCCGTGCGCCGCGCCGCGCGCCTGGGCGACTGCCTCTACCCCAGCCCCCAGGCCACCATGGCCGACAACCGGGAGCGGCTGGCCATCTACCTGGCCGAGCTGCTGCGCGTGGGCAAGCCCTTCCCCACCGAGATCCCCGGGCGGCGCGAGATCTTCGTGGCCAAGGACCGCGCCACCGCCTTCGAGCTGGCCGCCCCGTATCTCTCGGACAAGTACCGGCTCTACGCCCAGTGGCAGCGCGACCAGAACCTGCCGCCGGAAAAGCGCCTGGAAAAGCCCTTCGAGGAGCTGGTGCGGGACCGCTTCGTGATCGGCTCGCCGGAGGACTGCTACAACGAGCTGCGGCCCTACATCGAGGAGCTGGGGATCAACCACCTCATCTTCCGCACCCACTTCATCGGCATGCCGGTCTCCACCGCGCTCAGTTCCATGCGCCTCATCTCCGACGAGCTGATCCCTGCGCTGCGCCAGGTGCAACCCCGTCCCCTGGCGGAATTCGCCCGCGAGCACAAGCTCTCCGGCGCGGCGTAGGAGGGGGCAACGGATGATCGGCTCGCCGGGCGGGGCCGGCGGAAGCGGCGGGAAGGGGACGGCGGCCGGGCCCGGCCCGGCCGCGCGGCGGTCAGGCCAGGCTGCGGCGGTCCGGGTCGGCGCGGCGGTCGCCGTACCGGCGGGTGGGGCGGCTGCGGCGTTCGGAACCTTCCGGGCCCAGGTGGGCCAGCCGGCGCTCGCGCCCGCGGCGGTCGCCGCTGCGGCGCACGGTTCGGCGGGGATCATCCAGCATCACTTCCATGT
>Ga0326597_10009568_pt1 | contig 12978 bp, 13 predicted proteins | sample RVTome_12_FD_203789 | JGI IMG/M metagenome (GOLD analysis project Ga0326597, IMG submission 203789) | Soil microbial communities from uranium-contaminated site in the Upper Colorado River Basin, Wyoming, United States - RVT100D185 | ecosystem: Environmental > Terrestrial > Soil > Contaminated >... | reverse complement strand
TCGGCTCAGGCGCTGGCGCCGTTCTCGACCGGCTCCTACCTCAACTTCGAGGACCTGAGCGAATCGGGCGTCGCCGCCGCGTCCCACGGCGCGAACTTCGAGCGGCTCGTGGCCATCAAGAAGAAGTACGACCCGACCAACCTCTTCCGCTCTCGCAGCGGCCTGGTGGATTAAGGAGGCCCCGATGACAAGCCCGCTCCTCGAGACGACACTGCCCAACCGGACCCACCGCGGCAAGGTGCGCGACACCTACGACCTCGAGGACGGCCGCCTCCTGATCGTCGCCACGGACCGCATCTCCGCCTTCGACTTCATCCTGCCAACCGGCATCCCCGACAAGGGCGCCGTCCTCACCCAGATGTCCGCCTTCTGGTTCCAGCTCAGCCGGGAGGTCGTGCCCAACCACTACCTCCGCCTCGCCGATGGCTCCGACGCCGACGGCGTGCCCTTCGACCTGCCGCCGGAACTCCGCGGCCGTAGCATGGTCGTCCGCAAGGCCCAGCGCCTCGACGTCGAGTGCATCGTCCGCGGCTACCTCGCCGGCTCCGCCTGGGCCGAGTACCAGGCGACAGGCCGCGTCTGCGGCGTCCGCATGCCGGCCGGCATGGTCGAGTCCGAGGCCCTCCCGGAGCCGCTCTTCACGCCGACGACCAAGGCGGACGTGGGCCACGACACGAACATGAACATGGCGGAGCTCAACGACCTCGTCGGCGCCGAGGTCGCGAACGCGATCCGCCTGCGTACGCTCGCCGTCTACCAGTACGCCGCCCAGTACGCGGGCGAGCGCGGCATCATCATCGCCGACACGAAGCTCGAGTTCGGCATCGTCGACGGCGAGCCGATCGTCATCGACGAGCTCCTGACGCCGGACTCCTCTCGCTTCTGGCCGGCGGACCAGTACGAGCCGGGGCGCTCACAGCCGAGCTTCGACAAGCAGTTCGTGCGTGACTGGCTGCTCGAGAGCGGCTGGAACCGCGAGCCGCCGGCGCCGGAGCTGCCGCCGGCGATCGTCGCGAAGACGACGGAGCGCTACCACGAGGCCTATCGCCGCCTCACCGGCAGCGAGCTCGCGCGGCCGTAGCCAGCCATGCGTCATTCTCGGCTACCATCGGTCATTCTGAGCGAAGCGAAGAATCTCGCCTCTCGCCGAACGCGAGCCACAGCCCGAAGCGTCAGACCCTTCGCGATGCTCAGGGTGACCTGAGGTGTTCCTCGCCCGCATCTACGTCTCCCTCAAGGCCACGGTCAACGACCCCCAGGGCCTGACGATCGCCGACGGCCTGCGCTCCCTGGGCTTCGCCGAGGTCGAGGGCGTGCGCGCCGGCAAGTACATCGAGGTGCGCCTCACGGCCGCGAGCGCGGATGCAGCGCGGGCCCGCGTCGACGCGATGTGCGACCGTCTGCTCGCCAACCCGATCATTGAGAGCTACCGCTTCGAGATCGAGGCGCTCGCCGAGGCGTAGAAGTGGCTCCCAAGACCCTCGCTGAGGCTCGCGAGCGGCTGCGCCCCTACGTCAAGAAGGCAAAGGGCTTCACAGGTTGGATGGCTTACGTCCATTCGCGCCGCCTCGGTCCGGAGCGCCCCTGGGACTACATGGCGCGGGCGAAAAAGCTTGTCGCAGCGGCCTCCGTCATACTCGACATCGGCACGGGCGGTGGCGAGCGCTTTGGTGAGATCATCGCAGGCTACGGGAAGCGCTCGGTTGCAACCGAAGAGTGGGAAGTCAATGCGCCCATCGCTGCGACACACCTCCGACCTCTGGGTGCCGATACCGTCCGCTGCCAGTCGCTACATCTGCCCTTCACCCGTGCGAGCTTCGACCTCGTGCTCGACCGCCACGAGGAGCTCGACCCGGCGGAAGTGACCCGGATCCTGAGGCCGGGCGCCACGGTCCTGACGCAGCAGGTCTGGCAGCACTGGCGTGAGTTGAGCCGCTTTTTCCCACGCCGCAGCAACTACGGTGATCACTTTCACCTCTACCAGGAAGGCTTTCGCGCTGCCGGACTAGCTGTCGTCGACGCGCGGACGAGCGTCGTCCCCGCTGCCTACGAAGGCCTGGGCGACTTCGTCTACATGCTCTGCATCGCTCCCTGGGAGATCCCGGGATTCGACCCCTTGGGCGCCGATCTGGAAGCGCTCCTCGATCTTGAGCGGGAACTCACGACGACGGACGGCCTTGTCCTCTCGGACGGAAGTTACGTCATCGAGGCGCGCAAGCCGGCCTAGGAAGATGCGCTTCGCGGCGGCGCTGTACCCAAATCAGCCCAGCGTCTCTTTCGTGCTCGGCGTGCTGCCGGCGCGGCGGGGCTCGATGCGGGTCGCGGCGCAGAGGGCGCAACCCAGCGCCTTCATCAGCGCCTCCGCCTTGTGGTGGTCGTTGACGCCGGCAAGGACGCGGGCGTGCAGGTTGAAGCGCCCCTCGTGCGCCAGCGTCTGGAGAAAGTGCTCGACGAGGTCGCAGGGCAGCTCGCCCACCTGCTCCCCGGACCACGAAACGTCGATCACGGCGTAGCCGCGCCCCGAGAGGTCCAGCGAGGCCTGGGCGAGCACCTCGTCTAGCGGCACGACGGCGTCGCCCATGCGGACGATGCCGCGAGCGTCGCCGAGGCCAGCGAGGAGGGCGCGGCCGAGAGCGATGCCCACATCCTCGACCGTGTGGTGGCTGTCGACCGCGAGGTCGCCCTTGCCTGTAACTGTTATGTCAAATATCCCGTGGCGCGCCACCTGCTCTACGAGGTGATCGAGGAAGCCGATGCCGGTCGCTACCTTGGCCTCGCCGCTGCCGTCCAGGCTCCAGACGACCTCGATCGCCGTCTCCCGCGTCTCGCGCCGATAGGAGCCGCTGCGCCCCGCGCCCGTGTTCACGATGCTGCCCCCGCTTTCGCGTTCAGCTCCTCGACCACCTCGCGCAGCGAGGCGATCAGCCTGTCCGTCTGCTCCGGCCGGCCGGCGGTGATCCTGAGGTGGTTCTGGAGCAGAGGGTTGTCGAAGTAGCGGACCATGATGCCGCGCTCCAGGAGGCGGGCGTGCACCTCCGCCGCCGGCGCGCCGTCGAGGCGGCAGAGGACGAAGTTCGCTCGCGAGGGCGTGACCTCGAAGCCGGGTAGCCCGGCGAGGAGGCCGGCCAGGCGCTCCCGCTCCGCGACCACGTCCCGCATCCGGTCTTGCAGGTAAGGCAGGTCTGCCAGGCTGGCGAGCGCCGCGACTTCGGCGGCGACGTTGACGTTGTAGGGCTGCTTCACGCGCAGCGCCACGGCCGCGACCGCCGGGTCGCAGACCATGTAGCCGACCCGCAGGCCGGCGAGCCCGGCCCACTTGCTCAGGGTCCTGACGACGATGAGGTTGCGCCCCTGCCGCACCAAGTCGACGTGGCTCTCGCCGGCGAACTCGGCGTAGGCCTCGTCGATGACCACCGGCGGGCCGACGGCGAGCAGCGCCTCGAGCTCGTCGCGGCTCACCAGCGTCCCGGTCGGGTTGTTCGGCGAGACGACGAAGATCAGCCGCGCGCCCGTCGCCTGCGCGGCGATCGTGTCGAGGTCGAGGGAGTAGTCGGGGCGACGGGTCAGCTCTATCGCCTTCGCACCGAGAGTGCCGGCGAGGAAGGAGTACATGCCGAAGGTCGGCGGAAAGCTGAGGATCGACTCGCCGGGCGGCACGAAGAGGCGGATCGCGAGCTCGATGAGCTCATCGCTGCCGGCGCCGGCGACGACCATCTCCGGGTCTACGTCCAGGTAGCGCGCCAGGGCGGTGCGCAGTTCCATCTGGGCCGGGTCGGGGTAGATGTGAAAGGAGCGCACCTGGGCCAGCGCCGCCGCCACCTTCGGCGAGGGGCCGTACTGGCCTTCGTTCGCGTCCAGCTTGAGGATGCGCTCCACCGGCAGGCCGAGACGCGCGGCCAGCGCCGCCGGCGGCACCACGGGGACGTAGGGTGGAACGTCTAGCAAGCTCGGCCGCAGCCAGTCGGCGATCGGTCGCGACGCGCTCACCGCGGCAGCCTCTCTTCGATGGCACGGGCGTGGCCGATCAGTCCCTCGGCCCGGGCGATCGCGGCGCCGGCGGGGCCGATCTCGTAGACCGTCTCGTCGCCGATCTCCATGACGGTGCTGAGCTTGAGGAAGTCCTGGACGCTCAGCGGCGAGGCGAAGCGGGCGGCGCCACCCGTCGGCATGACGTGGCTCGGCCCCGCCGTGTAGTCGCCGATCGCCTCCGGCGAGCTCTCGCCGAGGAAGATGCCGCCGGCGTTCTTCACGCGCGCGGCGAGGCGGCGGGCGTCGCGGCTAAGGAGGCAGAGGTGCTCGGGCGCGAACTCGCTGGCGAGGTCGACGGCCTCTTCCATGCTCGCGGCGATGACGGCGCCGCCGCGGTTGTTGAATGCGGCGCGAGCAACCGCCTCCCGCGGCAGGTCGGCGAGGCGAAGCTCGACCTCGGCGGCGACCTGCTCGGCGAGGCGCGCCGAGGGCGTGATCAGGATCGGCGAGGCAAGCTCGTCGTGCTCCGCCTGGGCAATCAGGTCGACGGCGCAGAGCACCGGGTCGGCCGCCGCGTCGGCGACGATCACCGTCTCGGTTGGACCGAAGATCGAGTCGATGCCGACGTCGCCGAAGACGGCGCGCTTCGCCAGCGTGACGAAGATGCTGCCGGGGCCGCAGATCTTGTCGACACGCGGGATCGTCTCGGTGCCGTAGGCGAGGGCGGCGATTGCCTGGGCGCCGCTCGCCGTGAAGACGCGGTCGACGCCGGCGATCGCCGCGGCCGCGAGCTTGACGTCGGGCGGCGTGCCGTCCGGGCCGGCCGGGCTCACGAGCACGAGGCGCGAGACGCCGGCGACCGTCGCCGGGATGACGCTGTGGAGGACGGAGGATGGGTAAGCGGGCGCCGTGCCCGGCGCGTAGAAGCCTACCGTCTCGATCGGCCGGACCTGGACGCCGAGGCCGCCTTCTTCGTAGGAAGTAAGCGTGCGCCGCAGCTGCCCGGCGTGGTAAGCGCGGATCCGCTCGGCCGCGAGCTCCAGGGCGGCGCGCAGCTCCGGCTCGATCCGGGCCAGCGCCGCGTCGATCGCCGACGGCGCCACCTCGAGCTCCACCACTGAAGTACCGTCGAAGGCCTCGCCGTAGCGGCGGACGGCGGCGTCGCCCTCCGCGCGCACGTCGGCGATGATCCGCCGCACCGCCTCGGCCGCGGAGAGCTCGGCGCCGAAGACGGCGGCCGTGCGCGCTCGTCCGGCCGGCCCGAGCTCGATCTCGCTCGCCGGCTGGCGGCAGAGGATCGTCCGCCGCGCCTCCTGGGCTCCTTCTACGATCCGCATGAACGATCCATTACGTCCATTATCGCCCATCCCGGCGGGACGGGCTCACCTCAACGGGCCTGGCTGGACCGGCCCGCCGACGAGAGCTGGCCAAGCTACTCGATGATCTTGTTCAGGGGATACTCGACGATGCCGTGGGCGCCCGCCTTCTTGAGCCGGGGCACGATCTCGCGGACGACGTCCTCATCGACGATCGTCGTGACGTCGGCCCACTCCGGGTCGGAGAGCGGCGCGACCGTCGGCTTATCGAGGGCAGGCAGGATCGCGATCACGGCGTCGAGGTCGGCGCGGCGCGCGTTCATCGAGAGCCAGACCTTGCCTTCAGCCGCCAGGGCGCCGCCGAGCATCAGGGCAAGGTCTTCGATCTTCCCCCGCTTCCAGGGATCGTCCCAGGCCTGGCGGCCGGCGATGAGGCGCGGCCGGCTCTCGATCACCGTATCGACGATGCGCAGGCCGTTGGCGCGTATCGAGTTCCCCGTCACCGTCGCCTCCATGATCGCGTCGGCGAGCAGGGGCACCTTCACCTCCGTCGCACCGTAGGAGTATTCGACCAGGGCGGTCACGCCCCGCGCTTCGAGGAAGTCGCGCGTCAGCGTCACGAGCTCGGTCGCGATCCGCTTGCCCTCGAGGTCCTTGACGTCGCGGATCGGCGAGTCGTTGAGCACGCAGAGCACCTGGCGGGTGTAAAAGCCCGGCGCCTTCGAGTTCACCTCCATCACGTCGATGACTTCGGCGCGCGCCTCGCGAATCAGGTCGAGGCCGGTGAAGCCGGCGTCGATGAGGCCGTCCTGGACGTAGCGCGGCTGCTCCTGGGGGCGGACCAGCATGCACTCGATCTCCGGGTCGTCCACCGTCGGATGGTAGGAACGGCTGGATATCGTCATGTTGTAGCCGGCCTTGCAGAACAGGTCGACAGTCGCCTGCTGGAGGTTGCCGGCTGGGATCGCCAGCCTCAGTCTCTTCGTCTCCATTACGTCCCCTAGAAAGAAATAAGGCCTGCGACTGCAGGCTCGCGGCCAACGCCGCGCTCGCTACCAGCGGCCTTGCCCGCGCTCAGATAGTAACGTAGGCGAGTAGGAGCGTCCATGGCGGCATCAGCCGGGGGGCGAATCGCCGGCCGCCGAGAAGCCTATAATCGTTATCTATGCGATTGGTCCGACGCAGGCCTATGCTCGCTCCCGGCCTCCTGCTCGTCGCGCTCGGCCTCCTCGCCGCCTGCTCGTCGACGAAGCCGGACGACCGGGTCCACGTCCTGACCTGGAAAGGCATCGTCAACCCGGTCATGGCGCGCTACGTCGACCGCGGCATCGACACCGCCGAGCGCTCGGACGGGCGTGCCGTCATCCTCCAGATCGACACGCCCGGCGGCCTCAGCAGCTCCATGCGCGATATCGTCCAGCGCATCGAGGCGGCGGAGCTGCCGGTAATCGTTTACGTCTCTCCCGCCGGCGGCCGCGCCGCCTCCGCCGGCACCTTCATCACGATGGCCGGCCACGTCGCCGCCATGGCGCCGAACACGACGATCGGCGCGGCGACGCCGATCGACGCCTCCGGCGAGGACATCGAGGGTGCCCTCGGCCGCAAGGTGATCAACGACTCCGTTGCCTACATCCGCAGCATCGCCGAGCGCCGCGGCCGCAACGCCGATTGGGCCGAGTCGGCCGTACGCGACGCGGCCGCCGTCGGCGAAGTCGAGGCCGTCGACCTCAACGTCGTCGATTTCGTCGCGGTGAGCGTCGAGGATCTCCTGATCCAGTCGGACGGGCGCCAGGTCCATCTCGCGGGCATGCGAGCCGGCGAGACCGCCACCCTGCGCACCGCCGGCGCCGAGACGGTTGAGAACAACACCAACCTCTTCGAGGAGGTGCTCGACCTCATCGCCACCCCCGACATCGCCTTCCTCCTCCTGAGCCTCGGCGGCCTCGCCCTGATAATCGAGATCCTGACGCCCGGCTTCGGCGTCGGCGTCTTCGGCGTAATCGCCCTGATCCTCGCCTTCTTCGCCCTCGGCGCCCTGCCGACGAACGAAGCCGGCGTCGCCCTCATCGTCTTCGGCCTCATTCTCATCCTGGCGGAGGTGTTCGTCTCCGGCTTCGGTATCTTCGGCATCGGCGGCATGGCCTGCCTGGTCTTCGGCGGCCTCTTTCTCACCGGCAGCAGCGAGGTCGGCTTTCAGGTCTCGCGCTGGCTCGTAATCGGCTTCGGCGTCTTTTTCGGCGGCGCCTTCCTCCTCCTCGCTCGCGCTCTCTACAAACTGCGCAAGATGCGCTCAGCGGGCCCCTTCGACGCCGCGACGATCATTGGCGCGAGGGGAGTAACGCGCACCCGCCTCGACCCCCGCGGCTACGTCCAGGTCGGCGGCGAGCGCTGGGAGGCCCTGGCCGAGGACCCACCGATCGAAGAGGAGACCGACGTCATCGTCACGGAGAGCGCCGGCGTCCACATCGTCGTCAAGCGCGACCCGGCCTCGATCAAGCTCCTGCCGGCGGGCGAGGCGCGGCCCGGCCCCGACGCCTGATGGCCCGCCTCGACATCAGGACTTTCATCCGGGCGCGGCCGGAGCAGGTGTGGGCCGTGATCAGCGACCTCAGCGGCCAGTCACGCTGGATGGTCGACCTGCGCCGGCTCGAGATCACGAGCGCGGTCAAGAGCGGCGTCGGGACGGTGATCAGCGTGACGAGCGAGCTCTTCGGTCAGCCGCTGGTCCGCGACGTCATGGAGATCACGGCCTGGGAGCCAAATCAGCGGATCGGCGTCGTCCACCGCGGCCAGTTCTCGGGCACGGCCGAGTTTCGCCTGGAGCCGGTGGCCGGTGGCACTGCCTTCATCTGGATCGAAGAGTTCGCGCCGCCCCTGGGGCCGATCGGCGAGCTCGGCTTCGCGTTGCTCGTCGGGCCGCATCTGCGGCGCGTCTTCGGCCGCTCGATGGACAACGTCCGTCGCCTGGCCGAGGCCGCGGCTTAGAGCTTTATCGAATAGCTGCCGTCGGGTTCGTGCTCGCGCTCGAGGACTCGGCCGCCCGCAGCTTCGATCTGGGCGACAGCGTCGTCCAGGTCTGCCTTGCCTCGAAGTCGAAAGCCGAAGTGATCGATACCACCGCCTGAAGCGACGGACTCGTTCGCTGCAGCCTGACGCAACGTAAGCGTGTCTGCTGCGCCCGACGTCCGGAGGAAGACCATGCCGTCTTCAACGATGGCTCGATCCTCCATGCCAAGGGCGGTCTCATAGAACGCCTGCGACGCAGCGGGGTCACGGACGGCGAAGTGGAGGTGGGTCAGGCCTTGGGCCTCTACCATGACAGGTGCTCCGGGCCTCCTAGACGCGCAGGGTCACGTCGCCGGCCTCGACGCTGACTCGCTCGCCGCCCGCCCGCTCGATGACGAGGGCGCCGTCCTCGGCGACGTCGACGGCGATGCCCTCCACCCGCGTGCCCGCCCCCGAGGCGACGACGGCGCTGCCGAGCGTGACGAGCCGGTCGCGCCAGGCGGCGAACGGCGCTTTGTCGCCACCTTTGGCGGCCTCATAGAGCGACTCGAAGTGGTTGCAGAAGAGGGCGAGCAGCTCCTCGCGCTCGACCGCGAAGCCGAGTGCCTGCTTGACGCTCGTCGCGATCGCCACGATCTCCGGGTAGGCCTCGACGTCGAGGTTGACGTTGATGCCGACGCCGATCAGGGCGAGGAGGCGGCCCTCGTGCTCCGTCGTCTCGATCAGGGCGCCGGCGACCTTCTTGCCGTCGATCAGGACGTCGTTCGGCCACTTGAGGTCGGCGCGCAGCTCGCGCCCCGCGGCGGCGCTGATCTCCTCCACGGCGAGGGCAGCGGCCAGCGGCGCCAGGTAGGCCAGCGAGCGCAGGGCCGCCGGCTCCGGCTGCATGAGGAGCGTGAAGTAGAGGCTTACGTCCGGCGGCGAGACCCAGCTCCGGCCGGCGCGGCCGCGGCCCGCCGTCTGCGTCTCGGCCAGGACGACGGCGCCGGCGCTGAGGCGAAAGCGCTCGAGCATGCGCCGCGCGTCGTCCTGGGTCGACTCGCTCACCGGCCGGTAGACGAGGCGGCGGCCGACGTAGTCGGTCTTCAGGTGCCAGGAGAAGTGGGAGCGGGAGAAGAGCGGCAGCGTCTCGAACTCCATCGCGTCCATCATGCGCCGGAACTGGTCGAAGCTCGACTCGGACAACTCTTAACCCACCTCTCGCGCCCGTCTCGCTGCAGTATAAAGCCGCCCCGGCCATATGGCCGGGGCGGCTAGTTGGTCCGCAATGAATTGCGGAAGAGTTGCCAGGCCGAAAGCCAGCCTGGTCTGCCTATTAACTAGGCGGAATGTCCTCCCATAGTTAGTAGACGGATGGCCTGGCCTTCAGCCGAGCAACGTTGATGGTCCATCCGCATCACCTCCTTTCCTGCCGCCGATATTACAGCCGCCGCCAGAAGTCGTCAACGCGGGGTTGTCCCTCACCGCGGCGGCCGGCGGCGTGGGATAATGGACCCGTGCCTGGCTTCGAGATCGTCTCCGACTTCCGGCCCACGGGCGACCAGCCTGAGGCGATCGAGGCCCTCGTCGGCGGCCTCGAGCGCGGCCTGACGCAGCAAACCCTGCTCGGCGTCACGGGCTCCGGCAAGACCTTCACGATGGCAAATGTCATCGAGCGCTGGCAGCGCCCCACGCTCGTTCTGGCGCCGAATCGGACGCTGGCGGCCCAGCTCTGCTCCGAGTTCAAGGAGTTCTTTCCCCACAGCGCCGTCGAGTACTTCGTCTCCTACTACGACTACTACCAGCCCGAGGCCTACATCCCCCGCACCGACACCTACATAGCAAAGGACGCCGACGTCAACGAGGAGATCGACAAGCTGCGCCACGCCTCCACTCGCGCCCTCTTCGAGCGCAAGGACGTGATCATCGTCGCCTCCGTCTCCTGCATCTACGGCCTCGGCGAGCCCGAGGAGTACCAGAGCTTCGTCCTCAGCTTCGTGAAGGGCGAGGCGATGCCCCGCTCCCGCGTCATGCGCCGCCTCGTAGACATGCAGTACGAGCGCAACGACTCCAACCTCGTGCGCGGCAAGTTCCGCCTCCGCGGCGACAGCCTCACCCTCCTGCCGGCTTACGAGGAGCTCGCCGTGCGCGTCGACTTCTTCGGCGACGAGGTCGAGCGGATCATCGAGATCGACCCGCTGACCGGCGAGCTCCTGGCCGAGCGCGACCGCCTCGACATCTACCCCGCGAAGCATTTCGTCACCTCCAAGGACAAGCTCGAGCTGGCGATCGGCGACATCGAGGCCGAGCTCGAGACGCGGCTGGCGGAGCTGCGCGAGGCGGGGCGGCTACTCGAGGTCTCGCGCCTCGAGGAGCGGACGCGCTACGACATCGAGAGCCTGCGCGAGGCCGGCTACTGCTCCGGCATCGAAAACTACTCACGCCACCTCGCCCGCCGCGGCGCCGGCTCGACCCCCTGGACGCTGCTCGACTACTTCCCGGACGACTGGCTCCTCTTCATCGACGAGTCCCACATCGCCATCCCTCAGGTGCGCGGCATGTTCTTCGGCGACCTCTCGCGCAAGCAGACGCTCGTCGACTACGGCTTCCGCCTCCCCTCCGCCCTCGACAACCGCCCCCTGAACTTCCGCGAGTTCGAGGAGCACATCGACCGCGTGATCTACGTCTCGGCCACACCCGGACCCTACGAGCGAGAGCACAGGCAGCAGGTCGTCGAGCAGATCATCCGTCCCACCGGCCTCATCGACCCGGTCGTCGAGGTGAAGGAGACGAAGGGCCAGATCGACGACCTCCTCGAGCAGATCCGCCTCCGCGTCGACCGGGACGAGCGCACACTTGTCACGACGCTGACGAAGAAGATGGCGGAGGACCTAGCCGACTACCTCCAGGAGATGGGCGTCCGCACCAACTACCTTCACTCCGAGATCGATACCCTCCAGCGTGTCGAGATCCTCCGCGACCTCCGCCTCGGCGTTTACGACGTCGTCGTCGGCATCAACCTCCTGCGCGAGGGTCTCGACCTGCCGGAGGTGAGCCTCGTCGCCATCCTCGACGCCGATAAGGAGGGCTATCTGCGCTCCGGCGGCTCCCTGATCCAGACGATCGGCCGCGCCTCGCGCCACGTCGACGGCCACGTGATCATGTACGCCGACGTCGTCACCGAGTCGATGCGGCTGGCGCTCGACGAGACGGAGCGCCGGCGCCGGATCCAGACCGCCTATAACGAGGCGCATGACATCTCGCCGGTCGGCATCCACAAGGCGATCAAGGACATCACCGACCACGTGCGCAAGGTGGCGGAGGAGAAGGCGGACTACAACGTCGACGGCAGCCTGCCGAAGGAGGAGCTCACGCGCCTCGTCATCGGCCTCGAGAAGCAGATGAAGGCGGCGGCGAAGGCGCTCGAGTTCGAGAAGGCGGCCCTCCTCCGCGACCAGGTGATCGACCTGCGCCGCGCCCTGATCAGCGACACGGAAGCGCTCAAGGAGCTCGCCGCCGTCGCCGGCAGGGAAGGGGCGGTGCCCTTCTCCGGCGCGTCGAACGGCGAACGAGGCGGCCGTGGCGCCGGCGCCCGGCCGGGACGGCGCGGGGGCAAGTACCGGCGGTAGGCGGCGCTCGCAGTTACCAAGGGGGCGACAGTGACCGAAGGCCAGGGGACAGAAGGGGCTATCCCGAGCGTGTTCACGCCTGACAACGAGCCTTACTTGGGAAGCCAGGCTCTGTATTCGTTCGATCAGGAGATTCCGCGTAGCCTAGCGGTGAGTTCGCATATCGCTAGCTACACTCGGGAGAAGAGTCAAGACCTGACGGCTCTGCAGAGAGCAGCCTGCCAGATCGTACCCCAAAGCATAAATCTCGCCCTCTCCATTCGCGAACTCCTTCGCCAGGGTTACCTGTTCGCCGCGTTGGTGCTTACCCGACCCCTCATTGAGCGCGCCGCCATCATCTCCTACATACTCGATCATCCGGAAGCAGTGGAGAAGTGGCACGCGGGTTGGCGGTTTCGCGATCGGCCATCCCTGAGCGAAATGCTTTTATCCTTAGGGCACAACGAACACATATCCGAGGATGCTGCCAAAGAGCTCTGTGAATACTACGGCCATGTCATTCATGGCGACCCCGTATCCGCCGATTCAAACCTCGTGTCTCTTAGGGATGGGTCGCTTGGTTACGCCGTAGGCAAGGTTCTCGACCAGCCTGGACGCTGCGATCTGTTGGCGCTGCATGGCTGGGCGTATCTGAGAGTGCTTACAGTTTGCGCAGCTCGGTGCTTCCCCGAAGTGAAGCCTTCCGGCAAATAGTCATGCGCTACATAGTTGTAGTCCAGCATGGCGGGACGAGCTGGGGTGCGCATGTCCCCGACCTTCCGGGCTGCGTCGCAGTCGCGGAGACCCGCGCTGAAGTATTGCAGCTGATCCGCGAGGCAATCGAGTTCCATATCGAGGGTCTCAAACAGGAAGGCTCGCCCGTGCCGCCCCCGAGCTCGGAGGGAGAATTGGTCCAGGTGGGAGCCGCCTAAACACGGCTTCCCCGGTCGCGCGAGGGGAGTAAACTAAGGGCGCAAATCCAAGAGGGGGTGACCTGTGTACGGGACCGTGGCGTGGATGAAGGTGAAGCCCGGCATGGAGTCGAAGCTGAACGAGTTATCTGAGCGCTGGTGGCGCGAGCGAGCGCCGAAGGCCAAAGG
>Ga0326597_10009566_pt1 | contig 12980 bp, 12 predicted proteins | sample RVTome_12_FD_203789 | JGI IMG/M metagenome (GOLD analysis project Ga0326597, IMG submission 203789) | Soil microbial communities from uranium-contaminated site in the Upper Colorado River Basin, Wyoming, United States - RVT100D185 | ecosystem: Environmental > Terrestrial > Soil > Contaminated >... | reverse complement strand
CGCCCGGCGCTCGAGCCGCCAGAATACGGGCGCGCAGATCAACGCGACCAGCAAGAACGGCCACACTGTAGGAGCGGCGAAGCCCAAAGCCAACTCGCGCGCATCGAGGCTGCTGATGGCGAAGGCAAAAGCGGCGAGCATAACGCTCAGACAAAGCGCACCGAATACGTCCAGCGGCCGAGGCTGTCGCTGCGGTTGGCTGGGTAGTATTTGCCACGCCTGCCAAATGACCCCTACCGCAATCGGCAGATTAATCAAAAACAGCCAGTGCCAGCTGAAGCGCAGCAGTACGCCTCCGAGCAACGGGCCAAGTAGAAACGCGACGCCGAATACGGCTCCGATCCATCCCAAGGCGCGTCCACGGTGCTGCTCTGGAAAGGTATCGCCGATCACTGCTGCGGCGACTGGGAAGATGCCGCCGGCGCCGAATGCCTGTAGGGCGCGTCCCGCGAGCAGTATCGCGAAGCTCGGGGCCGACGCCACGACGAGTGAGCCCAGAGCGAACAACGCGATATTGACGACATAAACGCTGCGGCGGCCGAAGCGATCCGAGAGCTTGGCCATCAGTGGCGCGCCCAGGAGGTGAAACAAAATGTAGATATTGAATACCCACGACATATCCCGTCCGTCGAGGTGGAAATCCGCTTGGATGGCGGGCAGTGCCGGCCCGACGATTGCGATATCCAGGGCGCCCATCAGTACCCCGGCGAACAGCACGGCCAGCACGCGAGCGCTGCTAGCAGCTGGACCGCTAGGCACGATCGAGATGGTCCGGCCGGAAGCTGACGCGAATGATCGAGGCAGCAATCCATGCCACGGCCGCGCTCCTCGCCGCCAGCAGTGCCGCCGCTGCCGATGGCAATTCAGACGCCCTGGCAAACGAATGCCATCGTTGGTATAGAATATAGATTAGCAATACGTTATACCCATATGATAACGAACAGATTTTATAGTCCACGCTTTGCCCCGTTGACGGTAGTTGGAGAACTCCCGGTTGAGCCAACGCTGCAGTTTCCCACTCACCGGGGCAACCTGCGGCCGTGCGCCATCGAGCACTGGGCCGGGCCGATCATACGCCGCGACCTGGGCGTGTACACTCTTGATTTACGGCGCCTAGATATGCGATATCAACGTTAGGCATCCGCCACGCGCCGCGCTCGGCGTCGGCTGCAACGACAGGATCGAACCCATGTCCGCTATCGGTCGAAACGAACCCTGCCCCTGCGGCAGCGGCAAAAAATACAAGCGTTGTTGCGCGCTCAAGTCCACGAAGACCTCGCTTGCGATGCGTTTGACACTCGGATTGGTCGTGATCTGTTTACTCGGCGGACTGATCCTCATCCTGACCACGCTCGATGAGATCGAGCCGGGCGGCCCGCCCGGACGAGTGTGGTCGGCCGAGCACGGCCATTGGCACTAACGATCGATGCCCACTGGCCGCTGTGCCAGTTAAATTCTTCGTAGCGTGGCGACCGGCGGCTCATTGACGACCGATCGCGCCGCGAGCGTCCCACTGATCCCGACGATCAGCCCGCCGGCGACGAGCCCGGATAGCAGCAGTATCGGCCCGGGGAGATATTCGAGTTCGAATAGCTCGCGGGAAACGAAAAAACCGATGACGCCGGCACCGGCAGCGCCGAGCGTACCCGCGAGCAAGCCTAGTACCGTAAACTCCGCAGCAACGCCTTGGAGTACGACACTGCGTCCGGCTCCGAGGGTACGTAGTACGGCACTTTCGTACAGACGCTCATCGCGGGTCGACTGGATTGCGGCCAGTAACACGGTGATGCCAGCCGCAAACGTAAACAGAAATACATATTGGACCGCGAGGGCCGCTCGGGTCATGGCTCGGCGTACCTGGTCGAGAACGGCGCCGATATCGATGGCCGACACGCTCGGTAGCTCACGAGCAAGATCCAAGGTGGCGGCGCGCTGGGCGGGATCGACGAAAAAACTCGTGATATAGGTCTGAGGAAAATTGTCCAGCACGCCGGGATTGACGACCATAAAGAAGTTCGGCTGAAACGAATCCCAATGCACGCGCCGCTCGCTTGAAATGCGAACGGTCACTTCTTGTCCCGCCACGGCATACGTCAGCTCATCACCGATGCCCAGCCCGATTTCCTCGAGCAAATCTTCCTCTATCGAGACTTGGGGCAGCGTATCGTCCGGGGCCCACCACGTTCCGTCGAGCAGCTCGTTGTCGCTACTCAAAGTTGCCGCCCAAGTAAGATTCAGATCGTCCCTTAGCTCACGTTCGGCGCGCTCATCCTTCGCCGGATACTCATTGACCGGAATACCATTCACGTGGCTGATTCGCGCCCGTACGAGCGGCGTGAATCCGGGAGCGGCGATGCCGTGTCGCCCCAAGATCGCAGCCACTTGCGCACGTTCGTTCGGTTGGATATTGATTAAAAAGTGATTCGGTGCGGCGTCCGGCAACGTTGCCTGCCAGGCCGCCATTAACTGCGTGCGCACGACCGTCAACAACAGCAGCACCATGAGGCCGATCCCGAACGCCACGACTTGCACGCTGCTTTCTCGACCGCGGCGCGCGACATTCGCGAGTCCATAACGCCAAGCGACACCGACCCGGCCGCGAACTCGTTGCAGCGAATGCACGAGCAGCCGGCCCGCTGCGTACAACATGATGAAAGTCAGTGCTGAGCCCACCAACAAATACAGAATGAGCGTCAAATCGCGAAACAGCCAAATCAGCATCAGCGTGACCGCTGCCGTGGCGACGCCATAGACGGCCGTATAGCCGAGACGCGGCGGCGCGAGATCGTGCCGAAGCACGCGTGCGGGCGGAACGCTGCGCAGCTGCAGCAGCGGCGGCAACGCAAAGCCGAGCGCGATGGTCAAGGCCGTGATCGGGCCGATGAATGCCGCCTGGAGCGTCGGGGGCGGCAGCTGCGCCTCCACGAGGTCGTCGAGCAACGCGGTCAGGCCTAGCTGTGTCAGATAACCGAGCAGCGTACCGATCGTGCCGGCGAGGACGGCAAGTAACACGAGCTGCGTTAACGTTAAGCGCAGGACGTCACGATGCTGCGCGCCGAGGCATTTCATCAACGCGACACCGTCGAGGTGCCGGGTCAGGAACCGGCGCGCCGCCATCGCCACCGCCACGCCCCCGAGAAGCACGCTTACCAAGGCCGACAAGACCAAGAATCGCTCGGCGCGCTCGACCGAGGAGCGCACTTCGGGCCGGCCGTCGCGAATGTCGTCGAGCTCCTGGTCGAGCCCGATGAGCGGCTCAATTTCTTGACGAAACTGGCGGATGGGCCGTTCGGCGCCCGCAAACAGCAGTTCGTACTCTACGATACTACCCGGCTGGACCAGGCCCGTGTCCGCGACGTCGGCGTAGTGCAGCAAAACGGTCGGTGCGATCTCCATGAATCGCCAACCTTCGTCAGGGCGGAACTCGAGCGTCTGGGCCACGCGCAGCTGCACGCGGCCAACTTCAAGCAGCGCCCCGACCTCGACTCCGAGTCGAGCCAGCAAACTCGGTTCTGCCCAAATTTCACCGCGCGCCGGGACGCCGGTCGCCGTACGCGGCGGCGCGGCCAGCGCGTCCGCAATCCGGACCTCGCCGCGTAAGGGATATCCGTCCGTCACTCCGCGAACGTCGGCCAAGGCGCTGGCGTCACCCGCAAGCACAACACTGCGAAAGTTAATGACATCGGCCGTGCTCAGGCCGCGGGCTTGTGCCCGGGATCTTAAAGCTGGATCGAGTGGATAATCCGACTCCAAACGCAGATCCGCCGCCAATACCTCGCCGGCTTGCTGCGTGACCGCTTGGCGAACGCGGTCGGTAAAAAAACCGACCGCGCTCATGGCCGCTACGGCGACGACCAGCGCGACGATCAACACCAGTGTCTCCCCGGCCCGCCAATCGCGAGCGAGGAGTTTAGCGGCTAGGGTCCAGCGGACTCGTCTCATTTGCTTCCAGGTCCAAAGAAACAGGCCGTACCAGAGGATACGGCCTGTCTAGAGTCGCGGCACGGACGGTCTCCCGTCCGGCACTCAGGATTGGGTGATCGCTCCGAGCTGTACGGCGGCCCAGTCCTGTGCGGTCGGGAGCCGCAGATCCTGCGATCCACCCGACTTCTCGTCGTGGTGCGGGTGCCCGGCCTCCGACCACATGCTCCGCTGCGAATTGACGGCAGCCTTGTAGAGGTTGTAGGCACCTTCTGGATCCATGATGCGATCGGTCGGGCCGTAGCCGATGAGCATCGGGCACTCGATATTGCGCGCGACACTTTCCATCGTGTAGTCGCGCAGCTTGCGGCGGGCATCTGCAAGATCCCGCGCACCGATGATCCAGCGCACGCGATCCTGGATCGGCGGATAGTACTCGAACAGGTCACTGAGCACGCTGTAGGAGCCAGCCGACGTCCAAACTGCCTTGATTCGGGAATCGCCGCTGGCCGCACGCGGCGCCGAGTAGCCGCCCATGCTCACGCCGCGAACGCCAATCCGGTTGGCATCGACATCGGGCCGGGTTTCTAGATAGTCGATGAGATCCGCGACGAGCCGCTCGGTGTCCGGCGGCATATAGCGATGGTGAATGCGTTTCGCGGCACCCTGCCCCGGCAGGTCCACGACCAGCGACGCCATGCCCCTGGCCGCGTAGGAGCCCATACCCATGATGGTGCTCTCGGCTAGCGAATCGGCGCCTTGATACACCACGATCGTTGGGAACCGCGTCCCCGGAGGACCCCCCGGCTTGCGGAAAAACCCGTCGAGTTCGCCACCGTCCACCATGACTTTGACGCGCTCGAACGGCGGGCTGCGCATCTGCCAGGCCTTATCGAACATCTCGCGGAACTTGTGATAACCAGGCATCATGGTCTCGTCGCTATCTTCCTGATAGACGATGGACAGCCGATGGAAGCGGCTCGCGCGCATGTAGAACTCGTGCGCAGATACCTGGAGCTTCTGCTCGGCATAACCCTCGGCGATTTCTTCATTAATGAGGGCCACACGCCGCCATTCCTGATACCAGGACTCCGGATTAAATGGCTCTAGACGCTGTGCGACTTCGAGCTCGTGCGGATCACCCGTATAGATGGACTGATTGAGGCGGATCTCCATCTGCCCACCGCCGACGACCGGGTGCCCTGTATAGAGCTTGAGCGGGTCGCGTCCGGCATTGTCGTCAACGCCTTTGTTACCGGGGCCCAGATTTTGCGCCAGCGCCGTCGATCCGACGACGCTCGTCAGCGCCGGCGCGCCTGCTGCGAACAGACCGAACTTCACCATGTCTCTTCGCGACCAACTTGGTTGTGAACTCACCGTGGATACCCCCTTCGCAAGTTTTAAATGATCTGCGCCTGCGCCTCAGCGACGCGGGCACCCGATTGGAATAGCCCGATTCTAACTGATTGCGCCGCGTAGCAGCCAGTGGGCCGCTAGGCCAGAAAAGCCAGCAAAATTCCCCACGCCACGCAGGCTCCCAATGCGCCGGTGGCAAGTACCGTCACGATCATACCGGGGCCACGCTTCGTCGGATCCGTTCGATAGGCTCTGGCGTACATCGTCCTGCCGACAAGCCATACGAACCCGAGCGCGGCGGCCCACAGATCACCAATAACTCCCGCTCCCAGCCAGAGTAGCGGTACGAATAACACGAGCTGTTCGATCGTGTTGTAGTGAGTACGATTCGCTTTCTCAAATTCCAGGTCGCCGGTCGTTGCCGGCGCAATGATCCCGAGTTTACGGCGCATCGTGCCGGTTCTGCCGCTAAGAGCGAACGTGAACAGTAGTGCTGCCAGAGTGACGAGCGCAGTAAACTTCATTTCGATCAATTTGCACCTCCCCCTAGACCTATACGGCCTGACTCACACGGCGTTAGACTTTGAGCACCTTAAACGATCGCATTTATGGAGGCGAACTTGGCACGAGGGACGATCAGCGAACGCGATCCAGGCGATATTCTCAGTCTGGCGCTCGAATGGCGCCGCGCCGGCCACGGCGTCGCGCTCGCGACGGTTGTTAAAACTTGGGGTTCGTCTCCGCGGCCGGCTGGCAGCAACCTCGTCGTTGCCGACGATGGCGCCTTCGAGGGCTCGGTCAGCGCGGGCTGTGTCGAGGGGGCTGTGATCGAGGCAGCCCAGGGCGTCATCGCCACCGGCGAACAGCGTCTGCTCGAGTACGGAGTGACCAATGACGAAGCCTGGGCCGTGGGCCTCGCCTGCGGCGGGCAGATTCAAATCCTGGTGGAACGAGTCGAATGAAGGTCGAGCTTCTCGATGCCGCCGTCGCGGCTCAACAGGCGAAGCGGCCGGTCGTATTGCTGCGCAGCCTCGACACGGCCGGGCAGTGGCTGATCGGCACCGATACGCGTGATGAGGCCCTCGCAGGCCTTTCCGCAGAACTGCGCGAACGCTGCCATGCCGCTCTAAAGCGCGATGGCGCCACCGTCATCGAAGCTGACGGCAACCGCTACCTCGTGCAGACGCTCTCGCCACCCTATCGATTGATCGTCGTCGGTGCGGTCCACATCGCTCAAGCCCTGATAACGATGGCTCAGACAGCCGGTTACACACCGATACTCGTCGATCCTCGACCGGCATTCGCAACGGCGGCTCGATTCCCGGGCTTTGAGATCCACGATGCTTGGCCGCAGGATATTTTGCCAACCCTGAACCTCGATTCCCGCTGTGCGGTCGTGACGCTGAGCCACGACCCGAAGATTGACGAACCGGCATTGGCGGCGGCGCTCGATTCTGAGGCATTCTACATCGGTGCCTTGGGCAGTCGACGCAATCACGCGGGCCGGCTCGAGCGTCTCGCCGCGCTCGGCTACCCGCCCGAGGCATTAGCAAAGATTGCTGGCCCAATCGGCCTGAGCTTAGGCGGTCGCACGCCCGCTGAAATTGCCGTGGCGATACTCGCGCAAATCATCCAGCGCCGCTATCAGGGCGCTGAGACGGCGACGTAAAATACGCCGCGAGCATCCTGCTTGCGCGCCCTAGTCCGCCGTCGATGCGCCGAGCACGCTGCCGTCCTCTTTGACAACGCGCGCACCCTGCATGCCGTGCGTTTCTTGATTCCACGACGGATGGCCGCGGGCACGAATCCGTTCGCCCGGACCGATGATGTCCTTGTGCCAGCCGCGGCGGCGTAACCCTGTGGCGTTGCCGAATTGGATTTGCCATTCCTCGACCTCGCCGGAGTCGTTCGTCACGTCGACGTAGAGGACGGGATGCGGATTTCTAAAATCGAACCGCGTGACGACGCCTTCGATTTCTACTTCTGAATTTTGGTCGAAAAACGGCGCCTGCGCATGATGCGCAGCCAACGGCGCACTCAACAAGATTCCGACCAGCGCTATCGCAATGACTTGCATCCTCATAGCCTTTCTCTCCTTGAGCCGCTAAGGCGGCTCGCACTAATCAAATTCAATTTTGACTCTGTTGCTGCTGGCGGCGCTGCAGTTCGCGCACGCCGACCGGCACTAAATCGGGATCCCGGCCACCGAAATCAGCCAGGCTCGTACCCTTTTCCGGATCCGCATACTGGGTCGGGAAGCGGGCTTGATCGAGCTCACACCGATACGGAAGAATTAGCGGATCGTCGCCGGCGAGATACTCGAACTCGAAGTAAATCGGCTCAGCGAGGATAAGCGGATCTTCGGTGAGCACACGCGAGTGCAGCCGGTCGCCTTCGCGACGGTAACGCTCAGTCACGCGTTTCTGAGTCGATGACGGTATTCCACCGAAATCTTCGATCCCATGCGGGTCGTAATGGTAGCGAGTCGTGACGACGACAAGTTCGTCACCTTCATACCAACCGACGGAATGTCCTTGCCAGGACGCGTCGTATGGCCCGGGCTCCGGATGACCCCAACCGGTCAGCCAGACGGTCCGAATGATGTCATCCTTCTCGTACTCGAAGATCACGCGATCGGTGAGCTGATGGATCGCCCAGCGATACGGATCGGCGAACAATGACGGCGGCGTCGCTTGTGCGCAGTCGAATTTCGGCCCGATCACTTCCTCGTAAGCGTCCCACATCTTCTGACCCACAGGCGTGAGCTTGAGGTCATCGACGATGAACGGACAATTGGCCCCATTGGGCGCGCAAGTGAGCGGCGCATAGCGCCCCGTCAGATCGGGAACCGGCGCAGGACCGACCGGCAAGCCTTCCTGCACCATGCCCGGTTGGGCCCAAACCGCTAAAGCGAAGGGTAATAACAGCTCCAACATCGCTCGCCGCGCCGATCTCCTCGGATGGCTGTATCTCCTCTCATTGATCATTCATGCCTCCACTCTTGCTGTTGGCTCGTTGAAATCATCTCGCGTGTCTATTCCGCATCGGGTTGCCGCGACGGGTGGGCGCTTGCGAACGCTTCTAATCGCTCGAGCGCAGCGCTGATAGCGACTATTTCTGGATACGGGCTTAGGTCGCAATCGAAGCGCCGTGCATTGAGCACCTGCGGGACCAAACAAACATCGGCTAGCGTAACCGAGTTGCCGAAACAATGTTTGCCATCGGTGCTATGTTGACTGACCATCTCCTCGAGCGACCCAAAGCCCTCGGCGACCCAATGATGGTACCACTCGTTAACATGTTGCTCGTCTTGGCCGAGTGTGTCCTTTAGATAGAGCAAAATTCGTAGATTGCATAGCGGGTGCATTTCCGAAGCGATCAGCTGCGCCATTGAGCGGACGATCGCGCGACCCTGCGGTCGCCGTGGCAGCAATGCCGGCTGCGGATGAATCTCTTCGAGGTACTCGATGATCGCTAATGATTGCGGAATTACCGTTCCGTCGTGATCCAATGCCGGCACGAGCGCCTGTGGATTCAAGTGCCGATATTCGTCGGTGCGATGCTCCTGCCGTCTGAGGTGCACGCTGATCGACTCGTAGTCCAGCCCTTTGTAATTGAGCGCGATCCGCGTCCGGTACGCGGCAGAGCTGCGGAAGTAGGTATAGAGCGTGAATGCCATGAGTTGCGCCTGGCGCCTACCGAACGCTCATAGTCGTTGCTCGCGCCATACGCCGAGTTTAGTTTGCACAATTCGATCGGAAGCGCTGAATAACACCGATTCTGCGTCAGCTGCGATAGACAGCGGTTGCCAGCACGGAACCGCGAATATATCTCGCTTCGTGTAGGTAAAGGTTTGCGCGGCAGTACCGTCGCCGATCGTTACGCTGCCAGAGCCCTCCGCGACGCAGAATACCGCGCCGTCGGTGCTGCGATAGCGAGCCGTCGTGAAGCCCTTGGGCAGCAGCTGAATAAATGTGGAGATCGACGGAATTGCGGGCCCACCCGTGGTCGGGTCGATGTATTCCATTTTGAGCCCGTGGCATGGATCCCAGTCGCTGTGCCGCTTGAGCCGCTCCAGCGCTTCGCGTGTGCGTGCGTAGGGGTAGCTGAATATAGGGGAAGCCAGCTGGTCGCGCTTGTATCCCACCGGGCGCATGTTCGTGCCGTAGCGATGCAGACTGTCGTTAACAGGCGGGCCTTCCGGATACCGGGTTTCGGCATAATGCTCGGTGAAGTTTGCGCCCAGAAAACGAATCAGCGGGATGTCCAGGACGTCCATCCATACCACAGGGCCCTGCCCTTCGTGGCTATGATCGTGCCAGGCCCACGACGGCGTGACGATGAAGTCACCGGGTTCCATATAGGTACGCTCGCCGGCGACGGCCGTATAGCCGCCGCTTCCTTCGATCACGAAACGCAGCGCCACGGCCGTGTGCCTGTGCGCCGGCGCAATTTCGCCGGGCGTAATGAGCTGCAGCCCGGCATACAGCGTGTCGGTCACGAGATGTTTGCCGATCAGGCCGGGATTTTCGAGTACCAGCACGCGCCGCTCGGCCTCAGCCGCGCTGATGATCTCTGCCGATTCCATGAGTTTCGGCCTAAGACCATCGTAATGCCACAGAAAGGGTTGGGCGGAGATTTGCGGTACCGGCGTGAACCAGTCGTTGAAAAAATTCCACAGGGGCACGAGACGCTCGGTCTCGAGCCGCTCAGTGAACGCCGCTTGGTCTGCCGCATCCAGATTTTTTGGCACAACGGATGCCATCTTCAATCCCTCATGTATGGGTCGCCAAGCATTAAGCGGTCAGCTCCTCCTGAATCAGATAGGGCAGCAGCCGTACCGGCTGCTGCCCCGCGCAGAGGTCTCGATCAGTCGAAGTTGAACTGCAAACTTGCGCCGAGTTCACGCGGCCGGCCGACGAGGATGAAGTCGAGGCCATAAGGATTACGCGCATCGAAGCCGCCGTTCACGTAGCGCTCGTCCGTCAGATTCGTGCCGAAGATCGACGCGCTCCAGGTGCCGTCCGGTGCCGTGTACTTGGCACGCAGGCTTAGCAGCCCATATGCCGGCTCCGAACCGCTCAACGGCTGGCGCTGCTCGGCAGCGTCACGCTCGTATTCATCCATCCAGCCGTAATCGCCGCGGATCGTGAGGTCCGCACCGCTCGAAAGCATTGTCGAGTACTGCAGCCCAACGGAAGCGCTGGATTCAGGCGCGTACTGGAACGGCGCACCGATTCGCAACGGCGATTCGGTCGGATCGCCGACGGCGAGATACTTCGTATCCAATAAACCGATGCTCGCGTTAAGCTGCCAGGCGTCCGACAGTAGCCAAAACGCTTCGGCTTCGAAACCGCTCGTCTCAGCTTTACCGTCGTCAGTGTTATATGGCAGCGGTAGCTGCTCGCCGTTCACGACCGGCAAGATCGGCACGCGCAGCCCATCCCAATCACTCGTGAAATAATTTGCGTTGAAAACCACGCGGCCATCCTGCCACACCGATCGAAAACCGACCTCGTAAGTCGAAACGATCTCCGGTCCCAGCGTGACGACCGTCGCCGGATTGGTCGCGCGATTTTCGTCCGTGGCACCTTGCGTGTAGCCCTCGGCGTAACTGCCATACACCATGATGTTGTCGGTCCAGTCGAAAGCCAGGGACAGTTTCGGCGTGAAATCGGTACCGAAGTCCGGTAACGCATCGACACGGTTCAACGTGCCTGTGTAGATGTTGCCGGGGCCATGGCCACCCCCGTTCTCCGGCGGCTGCAGCAAGAATGCGCCTTGCGTCGGATCCGGATCGTAGACGAGTGTCTTGTAAGAGCGATCGCTCCAGCGCACGCCGAGCGTTGCATTGAGGCGATCCGTAATATCATAGCTAAACTCACCGAAGATGGCCTTGTCTTGAACATCTTCAGTCGTCCAGGTTCGGTTAGTGTTATTTGCGAGCCCGACCAGCGGCGAGTAGTTCTGCATCTGGGCACTCAAATTATTTGCAACGGCATAGTCCCGAATGAATTGAATCATTGCGTCGTTCGCGACGTAGTTACCGTTCGCGTCGAACGTTTCCAACTCGTTCTGCGCCCAGCGATACTGGCGGAATTTGTTCTCCTCGTCTGAGTAATAAAAGCCGGCCAGGAACGTGAGCCGCCCATCCATGACCGCGCCGGTCAGATGCAATTCCTGCGAAAACAAGCTGTCATCGTAGTTACGGTCATCGGTGAACGACAACACGGCTTCCATCGAGTCCCAATCGCTGAGCTGGCGGCTTTCACGGTGACGGTCAGCCGTGACCGATCTTAGGTGCAGGATCTCGTTGATGTCCCAATCGATCATCATCGTGTAGTCCTCGGTATCATGAAAGATACCGTCTTCGGGCATGCTCGAGCGGCTCTCCCATTTGCCAACCTTTCCTTTCAGCGGCTCGTATTCCTCCGGTGTGAACGGCCCACCAGGAATCATCGCAGCGAAAGTGGGATCCGTAAGCAGAATGTTATATGCCTGCTGGTGGCGATTACTCGTATTGGTGAACCGCACTTGGCGCGCATCCGTGCTGAGCTGATCGCCGCGGCTGATGACGAACCGCGCCTGGAGTGTATCCGAGGGCCGCCAGAGAATGTCCCCCCGCAGCAGCGTGTCGTCCTGACCGCCGTAACTCGTATCCGGTCTATTTACAGCGATGCTGTCGATATAGCCGTCGCGCTCGAGGCGCGCGGCGGAAATTTTCGTGAACACCGTATTGCTGAGCGGCAAATCCACCGAGCCCTTGATGTCGGTACGGTTGTAGTCGCCAATCGCAATATCGAATGAGGCGCCGAATTCTTCGGCCGGTAGCTTTGTCACATACTGGATCGCCCCGCCATTCGTATTCCGGCCGAACAGCGTGCCTTGCGGACCGCGCAAGACCTCGATGCGTTGCATCTCGACGAAATTATTCTGCAGTACGCCCCGATCGGCTTGCCACACGCCATCGACATAGACGCCGACGCCCGGGATACCGCGCATCACGATTGTTGCACTCGACTGTCCCTGCCCAGCACCGGCGACGACGACATTCGGCACGAGTACGTTCAAGTCGCGACCCGATTCCAAACCGCGCAGTTCCATTTGGTCCTCGCTGAAAGTCGCGATCGACATCGGCAGATCCTGTATCGACTCCTCGCGGCGCCGGGCCGTGACGATCACTTCCTCGAGTGCTTGGCGCGCGCCGGCCTGTTGCGCGTTGGCCGATGTCCCGAGCATGTACGGCACGATAACCATCACGGTCGCTAACCACGACCAAGTCAGTTTTTTGGCAAACATGAGAACTCCCCCTGCTGTCAGATTTAGATTTATGTGTTCGATGGGATTCGCGCCCCTGATGCGCCTAATCGTTTGTCGCTGTGCCCGTTCCGGTCACGCGCTACGCAGGGGCCTTGTCGGGCCACGAACCTGCAAGTGCGGCGTAACCGCTACGGCTGCTTCCACCGTCCGGTAACTCCGTTACCAAAGCGCGGACAGAGAGCGTAGCTGGGATTCAGGCGCATTTCAATTTTTTGCGCTATGCGCCCACCGGCTTGCGTTGCGAAAATACGACGAGATTGCACGGCCCCGAATCGTTAGGAGCCTGTCGGACTCAGGGCATCGTAGCGAGGCGAGTGGGAATCGAGGACAGATTTTCGATCGTCCGAGGCGAATAGTGGTGACTATTCAACGAGGACGATCGG
>Ga0326597_10009565_pt1 | contig 12980 bp, 15 predicted proteins | sample RVTome_12_FD_203789 | JGI IMG/M metagenome (GOLD analysis project Ga0326597, IMG submission 203789) | Soil microbial communities from uranium-contaminated site in the Upper Colorado River Basin, Wyoming, United States - RVT100D185 | ecosystem: Environmental > Terrestrial > Soil > Contaminated >... | reverse complement strand
CGCGCTTGGGACCCCGCGCGGGATCGCGCGCGGTATCGGCGGCGCCCACGATCGCCTTGGTCGAGGGGCCGCCGGAACCCATCACGATCCCCGTGCGCTCGTTGACGATGTCGCTCGCCTCGAGACCGGAATCGCGGATCGCCTGTTCCATGGAGAGGAAACTGTACGCGGCCCCGTCGCCCATGAAGCGCCGCGCGCGGCGATCGATCGCCTGCTCGAGATCGACCTTCGGGCTGCCATGCACCTGGCAGCGGAAACCCATCTTGACGTAATCCTCGGCCGTGACGATGCCCGAGCGCGCCTCTTGCAGGCTGGCTACGACTTCCTGCGTCGAATTGCCGATCGATGAGACGATGCCCATGCCCGTGACGGCGACGCGTCTCATGGCGGGTCTCCTTGTTCTGCGGCCTATGCCGGGCCGGTATCGGGTCCGCTCAGGCGGGCGCCGGGGCCGTGTCGTCGGTGAACAATCCGACGCGCAAATCCCTCGCCTCGTAGATCGGCAGGCCGTCGACCTTCATGATGCCGTCGCCGATGCCGAGAATGAGCTTGCGCATGATCACGCGCTTCATGTCGATGCAATAGCTCACGACCTTGGCCGAGGGCAGCACCATGCCCGAGAACTTCACCTCGCCGACGCCGAGCGCGCGACCGCGGCCCAATCCGCCGAGCCACGCCATGAAGAACCCGGCCAGTTGCCACATGGCATCGAGGCCGAGGCAACCCGGCATGACGGGATCGTTCAGGAAGTGGCACTTGAAGAACCAGAGATCGGGCTTGACGTCCATCTCGGCGACCACCTCGCCCTTGCCGTGCGCGCCGCCGGATTCGGAGATGTGGGTGATCCGGTCGAACATGAGCATCGGCGGCATGGGCAATTTGGCGTTGCCGGGGCCGAACATGTCGCCCTTCGCGCACGCGATCAGGTTCTGCAGGTCGAAACTCGACTTCCGCGTCAGATTCGCAAGATTCACGCTCAACGCTCCGGCATTTGGGCCTCTCCGGCGGCAGACCTATGTCCCGGACACGGCCGATTCCCATATTTTAGAGACATTCTAACCCAAATCGGGCTAGAATGCGCCCGGTCGCAGGATGGGCCGCGCGGCAAGCCAGCGCAAGGCCCGCCCCGTCACGGATCGAGGAGATCGGCAATGGCCGTTCGGGCCGGCGCGGAACAGGCGGAAAAATTGCGCGCGGCGGGGCTGAGGCCCACGCGGCAGCGCATGGCGCTCGGACGCCTTCTGTTCAAGGGGCAGGATCGTCATGTGACGGCCGAGTCGCTGCACGCCGAGGCGAGCGCGCAGGGCGTGCCCGTCTCGCTCGCCACCGTCTACAACACGCTGCACCAGTTCACGGAGGCCGGCCTGCTGCGCCAAGTCGTCGTCGACGGCGCGCGCACATATTTCGATACCAATACGGGCGACCATCATCATTTCTACTGCGAAGACGACGGCCAGCTTGTGGATATCGCGGGCGATTCCATCGTCGTGGACGGCGTGCCCGTTCCGCCGCGCGGGGCCGCCGTCGAACGCATCGACGTGATCGTGCGCTTGCGCCGGCGCTGAACGTTTCCGCGCGCAATTTTTGAATAGTTCTAATCTATTGACTCGCGCGGCGAGGCGCCTAATGTTGCGTCCGCGATGCGGCAAAGGCCGCAAGGATTTCGGCGATCGCCGAAACCGGCAACGGGAAGAGGAGTTCGGCATCATGGCAAACCTCAAGCAATCCAGAACCTGCGAGAACCTGAAGGCGGCCTTCGCCGGCGAAAGCCAGGCCAATCGGCGCTATCTCTATTTCGCGCAGAAGGCCGACGTCGAAGGCTATAACGACGTCGCGGCCGTGTTCCGTTCGACGGCGGAAGGCGAGACCGGCCACGCGCACGGCCATCTCGAATTCCTGGAAGCGGTCGGCGACCCGGCGACGGGGGAGCCCATCGGCCCGACCGACAAGAATCTCAAGGCCGCCATCGCGGGCGAGACCCACGAATACACCGACATGTATCCGGGCATGGCGCGGACTGCGCGCGAGGAAGGCTTCGACGAGATCGCCGATTGGTTCGAGACGCTTGCCAAGGCCGAAAAAAGCCATGCCGGGCGCTTCACCAAGGCGCTCAACGAGATGAGAAGTTAGGGAAAGCGTGCGTGGCTGGTAGTGAGTAGTGGATGACGGCGTGCGGCTACTCCCTACTCACGATTTCACCACTCCCTGTTCGCAACGCGCCATTCGCCCATGACTCGCGAAGGCAGCCTCGACGCGCCGACCCGCCACGCGATCGCTTGGCGCGATCCCGATTTCACGGACGCGGCCAAGCTCGACGCCGAGATGCGCCGCGTCTTCGACATCTGTCACGGCTGCCGGCGCTGCTTCAATCTCTGCGATTCCTTCCCGCGCCTGTTCGATCTCATCGACGCGAGCCCCACCGGCGAGACGGACGGCGTCAAGTCGGAGGATTTCGGCCGCGTCGTCGAGGCTTGCACGCTCTGCGACATGTGCTTCATGACCAAGTGCCCCTATGTGCCGCCGCACGAATTCGATCTCGATTTTCCCCATCTGATGCTGCGCTACCGCGCGGCGGAGGCGGCAAAGGGCAAATCCGGTTTCGTCGCCCGCCAATTGGGCGAGATGGATCGCAACGGCCGTCTAGCGCAGCATGTGGCGCCGCTCGCCAATTGGGCGACCGACACGAAGAACGCCTTCGCGCGCGGCGTGCTGGAGACGGTCGCGGGCATCGACGCGCGCGCCGAACTGCCGAAATTCCACGCCCGCACTTTCGTGCTGGCCGACCGCGGCAACCTCGTCGAGGCGAACGCGGCGGCACCGGCGTTCGGCAAGCGCAAGGCGGCGCTGTTCGCCACCTGCTTCGTCAACTACAACAAGCCCGCGACCGGCATGGCGGCGCGCGCCGTGCTCAACCATCTGGGCGTGGAGACGCGCGTCGCCTATCCCGGCTGCTGCGGCATGCCGTTCCTGGAGCAGGCCGATCTCGCGCGCGTGGCCAAACAGGCCGAGAAGATTTCCGCCGCGCTCGCGCCCCTGATCGATGCGGGCTACGATATCGTGACGCCGACGGCGTCCTGCGGGTTGATGTTCAAGTTCGAATGGAAGCTGATCTGTCCCGATAACGCAGACGTGAAGAAGCTCGCGGAAGCGAGCTTCGACATCGACGAATATGTCGTCGATATCGCGAAGAACGAGGGCCTGCCCGCGGGGCTTTCGGCGCTGCCCGAAGGCGTAACGGTTCATCTCGCCTGCCACGCGCGGGCGCAGAACATGGGACCGAAGGCCGCCGACATGCTGCGTCTCATCCCCGATACGCCGCTCGACGTGATCGAGCGCTGCGCCGGGCATGGCGGCACATTCGGCGTGCTCAAACCCACCCACGAGGTCGCGCGCAAGGTGGGCCGCCCCGCCATGCGCCAGGCGGCCGGCCAGAAGCGCGGCCACATCGCTTCGGACTGCCCGTTGGCCGCCAAGCACATCGTGCAGGGCGCGCGCGAAATGGCGGAAAAGGACGGCGCGGACTTGCCCGTGCGGGAGGCCGAGCACCCCATCGAGATTTTCGCGAGGGCCTATGGTCTCGTATAGGATTTGGGAGCAAATGTTCCGGGACTTGCGCTCGGGATTGGGCGCTCGGGATTGGGCGAATGAGCGACGAACTCCTATCTGGCCTCATCACCGCCATGTTGGCGGCGCTTGCCATCGGGCTGTCGGTCAAGATCCACAATGACGGCAACACCGACCGTCGCCGGCAAAACACGGTCATGTTCTGGCAGCTCTGGTCGTCGGAATATCTGCGCCGCTGCCGTTCCTTCGTGTTCAATCTCTATAATGGCGAGCGCGCCAGGTGCGCGGACGGCGAAAGGGTCGCCTATTCGAAGATCAAGGACATCCCGCGCACGACCGACGGCCCGCTCATCGCCACCGAGGCCATCGGCACGGTCGTGCATTTCTACATCTCGCTCGACGAGATGCTGTGCAACGATCAGGTGGACGAAGTCCTGGCCAAGAACCTGTTCGCCGAGGACGCCGCCGATTGGGCGCGCATCTTCGAGGACGTGGATTGGTCGGGCGGCAACACGGAATTCTATCTCGACCGCGGCAAGGAGGCGATTCGGCGCGTCGCCAAGCTTGACCCCCATCCCGACCGGCGCATGTCGGTGTGGCGGCGTGGGCGGCGAAGAAAAGCGTAGGCGTGTCCGACATGTCCCGTGAAGCCAGGCGAATCGAACCGGCCGATATTCTTCCCCATGCCGCGTACGCCGCGACGCGCGAGACGCGGCGGCGCGCGCTGATCTCGATGAAGAAAAACCGCCGCGTCGAGGTCGGACCCTATGTCACCTTCTACTTCGAGAATTTCGACACGATGCTGTCGCAGGTGCACGAGATGCTGCGCATCGAGAAAGGCGGGGACGCGCAACTCGCGGGCGAGCTGGAAGCCTACAATCCGCTCATTCCCCAGGGCGACGAGCTGATCGCGACCGTGATGATCGAGATCGACGACGCGCTGCGGCGCAATACCATGCTGCATCGCCTCGCCGGCATCGAGGAAGCGATCCATCTGGAACTGGACGGGGAAAAAATCGAAGCGCGGCCGACCGAATACGAGGACCGCACGACGCCGGACGGCAAGACCTCGTCGGTGCATTGGGTGCGCTTCGCGTTCGCGCCCGAGCAGATCGCAAAATTCCGTTCGGGCGCGGGGCGCGCGATCCTCGCCGTTGCGCATCCCAATTACGGCCACATGGCGATCCTTCCGCCGGAGACGCGTGCGGAGCTGGCGAGCGATTTTGGCTGACGCCCCACCCGATCCGTCTTCGCGCGCGCATCTCCCATTTGACGCGGCACGCGCGAATCGCTACATCGGATGCGGGCCACGCCTCCCCAACGAGGCGCGATCATTCTGGAAGGAATGAACCATGACCGGCAACAGACCGGCCGTGCGCCCCGCACGGCCTTTTTTTTCGTCCGGACCCTGCGCCAAGCGCCCGGGTTGGACTCCCGACCAGCTTTCGGGCGCCGTTCTCGGGCGCTCGCACCGCTCCAAGCCCGGCCTCGCCAAATTGAAACAGGCCATCGAAGGTACGCGGCGTGTCCTCGGCGTACCGGCGGATTTCCGCATCGCCATCGTTCCGGCCTCCGATACCGGCGCGGTCGAGATGGCGATGTGGTCGCTCTTGGGTCCGCGCCCGGTCGACGTGTTCGCCTGGGAAAGCTTCGGGGCGGACTGGGTGAGCGATGCCGCCAAGCAACTCAGGCTCGACGCGCGCATCCACCAGGCGCCCTATGGCGCATTGCCCGATCTCGCGCAGGCCAAGCCGAAGCATGACGCGGTGTTCACCTGGAACGGCACGACCTCGGGCGTGCGGGTTCCCGGCGGCGATTGGATCGCGGGGACGCGCGAAGGCGTGACCATCTGCGATGCGACATCGGCGGCCTTCGCGATGGCGCTGCCCTGGGACAAACTCGATGCCACGACCTTCTCCTGGCAGAAGGTGCTGGGCGGCGAGGCCGGGCACGGCATGCTGGTGCTGAGCCCACGCGCGGCCGCGCGCCTCGAATCGCACACGCCCGCCTGGCCGATGCCCAAGCTCTTCCGCATGACCAATGGGGCCAAGCTTATCGAGGGCCTGTTCGCGGGCGAGACAATCAACACGCCCTCCATGCTGTGCGTCGAGGATTATCTGGGAGCGCTCGATTGGGCGGATTCAATCGGCGGTTTGCCGGCTCTTATCGCCCGTGTCGAAGCGAACTATGCGGCGCTTGCGCGCTGGGTCGCGGAAACCGATTGGATCGATTTCCTCGCCGCCGACGAATCCTATCGCTCGCACACTTCGGTGTGCCTGAAGATCGTCGATCCCGCATTCGCAAGCCGCGACGAGGACGCCCAACGCGCCGGCGTGAAGAGGCTGGCGGGCGCGCTCGAAAAGGAAGGTGTCGCATTCGACATCGCCGGCCACCGCAACGCGCCGCCGGGGCTTCGCATCTGGTGCGGCGCGACGGTGGAGCGCGGCGAGATCGAAACGCTCGGCCCCTGGCTCGATTGGGCATGGGGAGAGTTGAATAAAAACTGAGGTTCACCCCCCACCCGGTCCTTCGGACCACCCTCCCCCTCAAAGTGGGAGGGGGAATCTTTTCCTTCCCCCCTTGAGGGGGAAGGTGTCCGCAAAGCGGACGGAAGGGGGGAGAAACGCCGAAACCAAAGGAATATCCCATGCCCAAAGTTCTGATCGCCGACAAGCTCTCGCCGGCAGCCCTCGCGATCTTCAAGGAACGCGGCGTCGAGGCCGAGGTGAAGACCGGCCTATCCAAGGACGCGTTGATCGCCATCGTCGATCGCTATGACGGCATCGCCCTGCGCTCCGCGACCAAGATCACGGCGGACATCATCAAGGCGGCGACGAAGCTGAAAGTGGTCGGCCGCGCGGGCATCGGGGTGGACAATATCGACGTACCCGCGGCGACGGCGGCCGGAATCATCGTGATGAACACGCCCTTCGGCAATTCGATCACGACGGCGGAGCACGCCATCGCGCTGATGGTGGCGCTCGCGCGCGACATCCCAACGGCCAACGCCTCCACCCATGCGGGCAAATGGGAGAAGAACCGCTTCATGGGCGTCGAGCTGACGGCCAAGACGCTGGGCCTCGTCGGCTGCGGCAATATCGGCTCCATCGTCGCCGACCGCGCCAAGGGATTGAAGATGAAGGTGATCGCCTACGATCCCTATCTGTCGCCCGAACGCGCCGCCAACCTGGGCGTGGAGAAGGTCGAGCTCGACGAGCTTCTCGGGCGCGCCGATTTCGTCTCGCTGCACACGCCGCTGACCGCCGAGACGAAGAACATCATCTCGGCCGACGCGATCAACCGCATGAAGAAGGGCGCGCGGCTCATCAATTGCGCGCGCGGCGGACTGGTGGACGAGCGCGCGCTGAAGGCAGCCCTCGATTCGGGCCACATCGCGGGCGCGGCTCTCGACGTGTTCGAGGAGGAGCCGGCCAAAGCGAACATCCTGTTCGGACACGAGAAGGTCGTCGTCACGCCGCATCTGGGCGCGGCCACGTCGGAGGCGCAGGAGAACGTGGCCCTCCAGGTCGCCGAGCAGATCTCCGATTATCTGCTGACCGGCGCCGTCGCCAACGCGCTCAACATGCCGTCCATCTCGGCGGAGGAAGCGGCCAAGGTGCGCCCGTGGATCGTGCTCGCCGAACGGCTCGGCCTGTTCGCGGGACAATTGACCGAGACGAGCCTGAAAGCCGTCGAGATCGTCTACGAGGGCACGGCCGGCGAGCTCAACACGCGCGCGCTCAGCCAGGCCGCGATCGCGGGGCTGCTCAAGCCCGCGCTCTCCGAGGTCAACATGGTCAACGCGCCCGTGATCGCCAAGGAACGCGGCATCGCGGTCAGCGATACGCGGCGCGATCAGAAGGGCGCGTATGAGGGCTATATGAAGATCACCGTGACGACGGAACGCCAGACGCGCTCGGTCGCGGGCACCGTGTTCTCGGACGGGCGCCCACGCCTCATCCAGGTCAAGGGCATCAACATGGAGGCGGAGTTCGCGCCTCATATGCTCTACGTCACCAACGAGGACAAGCCGGGTTTCATCGGAAGGCTGGGCACGCTGCTGGGCGAGGCGGGCGTCAACATCGCCTCCTTCTCGCTCGGGCGCAGCGCGCCCGGCGCCGACGCCATCGCGCTCGTGGAAGTGGACGGGCCCGTGGAGGACAAGGTGGTGGCCGCGATCCGCAAGCTGCCGCTGGTCAAGCAGGCCGCGGCGCTGGCGTTTTAGCGGTCGCGTGAATCACATGACGGGGACGGTGGCGTTCGGCCGCGCGGGACGCTAACCTGCCGCGCAACCCCCAGATTCATCCCCGCCATGCCGAATGTCGCCGTCATCGGCGCCCAATGGGGCGACGAGGGAAAGGGCAAGATCGTCGATTGGCTGTCGGCGCGCGCCGACGTGGTGGTGCGCTTCCAGGGCGGCCACAATGCGGGCCACACCCTTGTGGTCGATGGCCTTACCTATAAGCTGAGCCTGCTGCCGTCGGGCGTCGTGCGCGGCAAGCTCTCGATCATCGGCAACGGCGTCGTGGTCGATCCCTGGGCGCTGCTCGACGAGATCGCGCGCCTTTCGGGCCAAGGACTTTCGGTGACGCCGGCCAATCTCATCGTCGCGGAAAACGCGGCGCTCATCCTGCCGCTGCATCGCGCGCTCGACGAATCCCGCGAATCCACCAATAGCGGGCTTCGCATCGGTACGACCAAGCGCGGCATCGGACCGGCCTATGAGGACAAGGTCGGCAGGCGCGCGATCCGCCTCGTCGATCTCAGGAACCCCGACGCACTGCCCGCCAAGATCGAGCGGCTGCTCGCCCATCACAATGCGCTCCGCCGAGGCGTCGGCGCGAGCGAAATCGGCGGCGAGGATTTGCTCGAGGAATTGAAGGCCATCGCGCCGAAAATCCTTCCCTTCGCGGGGCCGGTGTGGCGCACGATGCAGGAGGCGCGCCGAACCGGGCGCCGCGTGCTGTTCGAGGGCGCGCAAGGAGCCCTTCTCGACGTCGATCACGGCACCTATCCCTATGTCACGTCGTCGAACACGGTGGCGGGCGCGGCCGCCGCGGGCGCGGGCTGCGGGCCGCGGGACATCGGCTATGTGCTCGGCATCGTGAAGGCCTATACGACGCGCGTGGGCGAAGGCCCGTTCCCGACCGAGCTCACCGACGAGGCCGGCGCCAAGCTCGGCGAGCGCGGCGCGGAGTTCGGCACCGTAACCGGGCGCAAGCGCCGCTGCGGCTGGTTCGACGCGGTGCTGGTGCGCCAGACGGTCGCGACGAGCGGCATAGACGGCATCGCGCTCACCAAGCTCGACGTGCTCGACGGGTTTTCCGAGATCCGAATCTGCACGGGCTATCGGCTCGACAAGGAAGCGCTCGATCATCTTCCCGCCGACGCGGCGATGCAGGCCCGCGTCGAACCCGTCTACGAGACGATGGAAGGCTGGCGGGAATCGACGCAAGGTGCGACGAGCTGGGCGGAGCTTCCGGCGACCGCGATCAAATATATCCGCCGCGTCGAGGAGTTGATCGGCGCACCGGTGGCGCTGCTTTCGACGAGCCCCAAGCGCGAGGACACCATCCTGGTCACGGATCCCTTCGTGGGTTGACGGATCGCTTCCAAATGGTAGACTAGTACCTCTTTTAGGTAGAATACTACCATATGGGCTTGAACATCAAGAATCCAGAAGCGCATCGCCTCGCCCGCGAACTGGCGGAGCTGACCGGCGAAAGCATGGCGACGGCGGTGACGGAAGCGCTTCGCGAAAGGCTGGCGCGTGCGCGAAAAAAAGGATTGGCCGAGCGACTGATGAAGATCGGCGAAAAATGCGTGGCGCAGATCGCAAAAACGGACAGGCCGATGATGGATGTCGAGGATCTCTACGATCCGGAAACCGGATTGCCGAGATGATTCTCGACTCTTCGGCGATCATTGCGGTTCTGAAACGCGAATCCGAAGCCGGTGCCTTTACGACAGCCATCGAAGCAGCCGAGCATCGCCGCGTGAGCGCCGCCAATTTTCTCGAAGCGGCGATCGTCATGGACTCGAAGCGGGACCCCGCCGTAAGCCGATTGCTGGACGATCTTCTGCACGAAGCGGAAATCGAGATCGTCGGCGTGGACGAAAGGCAGGCCCGCGTCGCGCGCGAGGCCTATCGCGATTTCGGGAGAGGCAGCGGCCATCCCGCGCGCCTGAACTTCGGAGACTGCTTCGCCTACGCGCTGGCGAAAGTCGCGCGTGAACCGTTGCTCTATAAAGGCGACGATTTCTCGCATACCGACGTTACGCCAGCACTTCGATGATGTGCTGCCGATGACGCGGATGCATCATATCGATCTCACCGTTTCCGATCTCAAGCGCGCGATCGCGTTTTACGATCCGATCCTGACGAGGCTGGGCTTCCGGCACGACGGAGCCTTCACCCAGCGCAACGCCGATTGGATCAGCGATTCCATCGGCATCGGCCTCGTTCAGGCGCGGGCGGGCCACGCGCTTCACGACCGCTATTCCCCCGGACTGCATCACCTGGCCTTCAACGCCGAAAGCCGCGCGGTTGTGGACGAATTCCACGAATTCCTCGTCGCGCGCGGCGTGGAAATCCTCGATCCCCCGGCTGAGTATCCGCAATACGGGCCGGGCTATTATGCAGTGTTCTTCGCCGATCCCGACGGGTTGAAGCTGGAAGTCGCGCACACGCCGGCCTGGGCGCCGCGTTAGGTCCTTCGGTGCACTTGCGCTGCACGGCCGGTTCCCGGCACCCTTCTCCTTCCGCTATTTCCGAAAACGAGGGTCGCCATGCTCAAGACACGCTTCACCGAGATGTTCGGGGTCGACCACCCCATCACCTGCGGCGGCATGACCAGGGTGGGCAAGGCCGAACTGATCGCCGCCGTGGCCAATGCCGGCGCGCTCGGCTTCATCACCGCGCTCACACCGGGATCGCCGGAGAAGCTCAGCGCCGAGATCAAGAAGTGCCGCGAGATGACCGACAAGCCGTTCGGCGTGAATTTGACCATTCTGCCGACGATCACGCCGGTGCCATACGACGAGTACCGCCAGGCGATCATCGAAGCGGGCATCAAGATCGTAGAGACGGCGGGCAACAATCCGCAGCCGCACCTGCCCGCGTTCAAGGAGGCCGGGGTCAAGGTCATCCACAAATGCACGTCCGTGCGCCACGCGGTGAAGGCCGAGAAGATCGGCGTGGACGTCGTCTCCATCGACGGCTTCGAATGCGCGGGCCATCCCGGCGAGGACGACGTGGGCGGATTGATCCTGTTTCCCGCCACCGCCGACAAGCTCGGCATCCCCATCATCGCGAGCGGCGGCATCGCGGATGCGCGCGGGCTGGTAGCGGCGCTGGCGCTCGGCTGCGACGGCGCGAACATGGGCACGCGCTTCATGGCCACCGTCGAGGCACCGATCCACGAGAAGGTGAAGCAGCAGATCGTCGCCAACGACGAGCGCGGCACCGATCTCATCTTCCGTACACTGCACAATACGGCGCGCGTGGCGCGGAACGCGGTCAGCCAGGAAGTCGTGGCGATCGAGAAGCGCGGCAATGCGAAATTCGAGGACGTGAAGGACCTGGTGGCGGGCACGCGCGGCGGCAAGGTCTACGATACGGGCGATACCGATTACGGCATCTGGTCCGCCGGCCAGACCCAGGCCCTCATCCACGACGTGCCAAGCTGCAAGGAATTGATGGATCGCATCATCGGCGAGGCGGAGACGATCATTCGCGACCGGCTTGGGCGCGTGCTGGCATAGCGCTTCGGCCATGCCGACGCGGGGCCGTCAAAGATCTTCGGTCTCGACACGAGCAAGATCGGTGTGGCCGAAGCCCTTGCTGTAATCGAGCACGGAGACGATTTCCGGCTCGGCGCGCATCAACGCCATCGCGCGCGGATCGGGCTCGGGGAACACCGCGTACTCCGGGTAGCGTTGTTTGAACAACCCGATCGCGCGCCTGTACTCGGCGCCGCCTTGGACTTCGCTCACTGAAGCGGCCATCGACAATCCCTCGATCTTCATGGGATCGGGCGAATCGGCACCGATGGCGATCGACACGCGATCGTCGCGGGAGAGATTAGCGAATTTTTGACTCGCGCGCGCGATGAGGAAGTAGAGCCTCAGCCCGTCATTCGCGTAGCCGACCATCGTCGCCTGAGGCCAACCGTCCGGACGCAAGGTTGCGATCGTCATCAGGCGGCCGGCGCCGAGCTGGCGCAGTACGTTCGTCCTGAGCGGTTTGTCCATGGCGCGGATCCCGAAAAGCAATGATTATTATACGCCCACAGCCGGGCGACGGTCGTGATCAAGATCAAATCCGGAAGGTCAGGAACCGTAAGGCCCGATCGCATGCATGTGGTTGAGCGGGCCATGGCCGCGGCCGAAGCCGGGCGCGGCGAGGATGGCCGCCCGGACATAGGCGCGCGCGCGCGCCGTGGCCGCTTCCACGCTCAGACCTTGCGCGATGCCCGCGGCAAGCGCGGAAGCCAGCGTGCAGCCCGTGCCGTGCGTCGACGCGGTTTCGATGCGCGGCGAGACGAAGCGCCTGATCCGCGCGCCTTCGACCAGCACGTCGGTGAGCGTATCGCCCGCGAGATGCCCTCCCTTCACGAGGGCCGCGCCCGCGCCCATGTCGCACAGCACGCGGCCCGCGCGTTCCTGATCGTCGGGCGTCGCGATCCTCACGCCCGTCAGCGCCTCGGCCTCGGGCGCGTTCGGGGTGACGACGGCCGCGAGCGGCAGGAGCCGCGACCGGAGCGCCTCGATGGCGTCCGCCGCCAGAAGCCGCGCCCCGCCTTTCGCCACCATCACCGGATCGACGATCAGCGGCACGTGCTTGGCGAGCGCCGCCATTTCCTCGGCGACCGCGACGACGATCTCCGCCGTTCCCAGCATGCCGGTTTTGATCGCGTCCGCGCCGATATCGGAAAGACACGCCCGGATTTGCTCGCGGATCACCGAAAGCGGAACGGCGTGAATGCCATGCACGCCGGTCGTGTCCTGCACCGTCACGGCGGTGAGCGCCGTCATGGCGTAGCCGCCCAGCGCGGTGATCGTCTTGATATCGGCCTGGATACCCGCGCCGCCTCCCGAATCCGATCCCGCGATGACGAGGACGCGGGCGGGTTTGGCGTTCACCGCTGGGCTTGTTCGAGCACGGCGACCACGTCGCGCACGACGGCGCGCACGAGCCCCTCGTCGTCGCCTTCGGCCATCACGCGGATGACCGATTCGGTACCCGATTTGCGCACCAGCAGCCGCCCGCTTCCGCTGAAGCGCGCCTCGCAAGCCCTGATGCGCTCGGCGACGGCCGCATCGGCGAGCGGCGAACCATTCTTGAACCGCACATTCTCGAGCACCTGCGGCAGCGGCTCGAAGACATGGGCCGCTTTGCTCGCGGGCTCGCCGCC
>Ga0326597_10009564_pt1 | contig 12982 bp, 14 predicted proteins | sample RVTome_12_FD_203789 | JGI IMG/M metagenome (GOLD analysis project Ga0326597, IMG submission 203789) | Soil microbial communities from uranium-contaminated site in the Upper Colorado River Basin, Wyoming, United States - RVT100D185 | ecosystem: Environmental > Terrestrial > Soil > Contaminated >... | reverse complement strand
GTTGGAACGTTGGTACCGGCCGGATGGGGATCTCGATCGGGACGGTCTGGTCAAGCGCATCCACCGGTTCGTCCTCTCCGGTGTTACCTAGGGCTGCTGCACATCACCGCGATCGGATTGGGCCCGGTCTACGGGACGATGTGGTGCCGTAGAGTGCGACCACAAGTGCAGCGCCCGAGCTCATCTTGACAGAGACCGCCCGCTTTGGCCCCGCCGTGTGGGACGCGCACGGTCACTACCTACCCGAGTCCGTCGTGCCGCTTCTGTCCTCCGGGCACTTGAGCGTCGTGGCGCAGGAGGGGGAGGGAGGTCATGGCCTCGTCATCAACGGCGTCCTCGCCGGGACAACGACCGAGTCGTTGTCCGAAGCGGAGCTCATCCTGGATTCGATGGACCGGGCCGGTCTCGACCGCAGGGTGTTGAGCCCTCCGCCCTTCGCCTTTCGCTATGGCGAGGATGCCACGGAGACACGCGATGTGGCCCGGAGGATCAACGAGGCGACGGCGGAGATCGTGAGAGCCCACCCCGAGCGATTCGCCGGTCTATGCACGCTTCCACTGCAAGACCCGCCCCTCGCCGTGGAGGAGATGGGCAAGGCCCTCGGCGACCTGGGCCTGGCGGGGGTGTCGGTCGGAACCAACATTGGAGGTCGGCTTCTCTCAGATCCTTCACTGCGACCGTTCTTCCACGAGGTGGAAGAGCGGGGAGTGCCTGTGCTGGTCCACCCCGAATTCGTCCCCAGTGCTCGTTATGCGGACTACTACTTGATAAACGTGATCGGCATGCCGGTGGAGACGGGGACCACCATTGCCAACATCATCCTGTCCGGGCTACTCGAAGAACATCCCGGTCTCCGCCTGTGCTTCGTGCATGGGGGAGGCATCGCTCCCTACCTCCTTGGCCGATGGTCCCACACCTGGCGGGTGCGTGACGACATCAGCCGTGACACCACCCTGCCTCCGGAGAAGCAGCTGGGCAACCTGTTCTGGGACAGTCTCACGCACTCGCCGGAGGCACTCGGGTTCCTGGTGCGGCTCATGGGAGCAGGGAACGTCGTGGTCGGCACCGACGCCCCTTTCGACGTGGCCGATCCGACACCGTTGGAGACGTTGGCGGCTGCTCCCTGGCTCAGCGAGGCCGACCGTCTCGAGATCGCGTGCCGTGCACCCCTCCGCTGGTTGCAGGGTGGGGACCGGTTCTGAGCTCAGCCTTCCATCCCGGTGGTGCTTTCCCGCAAGGAGCGGGCATCTCGTCTGCCCCAGGCGGCATCGCCAACCGCGGTGAGGAAGTCCCGGAGGGTGCGGTTGAAGAGCTCGGGCTCCTCGAGGTTCAAGGTGTGTCCGCTGCGGGGGAAGACGGAGAGACCGGACCTGGGAATGGTCCGCTTCAGCATCAACGACGGCTCGATCGCTCCCTCATCCTCATCGCCTACCATGATCAGCGCCGGCACATCGAGTGCGGAGAGTTCTGCGACGAAGTCGTAGAGAGAGGGCCGTTCCTTCTGGAAACCACGCATCGTGAGGGCCGCCCCGACATTGGAGTGCTCGGCCAGCATCCTGGCGAACTCGGCATGCCCACGGGGGTCCTTGTTCTGGAACTGAACTCGAGCCGGGCCGACCGCGTAACGCTCGGCCACCGGTTCGGATCCTTCTTCTTCGAAGGCTCGGGCGATGACCTCGCACTCCTCGCGAAACGCCTCCCTTCTCTCTGCCAGGGCCCCATAGCCAACGCCACCGATGGCCACCGAGAGCACGCGCTCGGGATAACGGAGCGCCAGGTGGAGGGCGCAGAACCCGCCCATGGACAGCCCCACCAGGTGAGCTCGGTCGATGCTCAGACCGTCGAGGACAGCGAGCGCGTCGGTCACTGCATGCTCCTGGGAGTAGGCGTCAGGGTCGTAGAGGACGTCGGAAGGGGGATAACCGCGAGCGCCATAGACAATGCATCTGTACCGGCGGGCCAGGCTCCTCACTTGGGGCTCCCAACTGCGATGATCACCGGCGAATTCGTGGATGAAGAGGACCGCTGCTCCCTCACCGGTGCTCTCCGCGTGGAGGTAGGTCCCGTCGGGCGCGGCGACGCGATGGGTGACGGACTGCATGACAGCAATGTTAACGAGGAGGCATGGTGACGGTTCGAATCGAGGACAGGGAGCCCGGCATCAGGATGTTGCTCCTCGATCGGCCCGCCAGCCGAAACGCCATCGACATGTCGGTGGTGAGAGGGCTCCACGAAGGTCTTGCCTCGGCCGCAGGGGGCGTGGTGATCCTCTCGTCGACCGCCCCTGCCTCGTTCTCGTCGGGCGCGGACCTGGGATTGAGCGACGACGAGAGGAAGGCGGTGAGTGATGGTCTCTACGACCTGTACATGCTGATGCGGTCCACGCCCCGCCCGATCATCGCCGCAGCCTCCGGTCATGCCGTGGGTGGGGGCGCTCAGCTCCTCATCGCCTCCGATCTCCGCATTGCCGGGCCTGACCTCGCCATTCGATTCATGGGCCCTGGTCACGGCCTGGCGGTCGGGGCCTGGGGACTGCCGTCCCTGGTGGGAAGGGGTAGGGCCATCGATCTGTGTCTCTCCATGCGCCCGGTCGGCGCCGAGGAGGCGCTGAGCATCGGTCTGGTGGACAGGGTCGCCGCCGATCCCCTCGATGAGGCGACGGCGTACGCCCGTCACATCCTCTCTCTCGACAGCGAGGCCGTGGCCGCGGTGAAGCGGATCAGCGATGTCCCCGATCCAAACCGGGCACTGTCACTCGAGATGGAGCACAACGCCGGATGGGACGGCGCGGCCGCTCCTCGGGAGTGAGGAGGATGACTACAAACCGGTTTCGCCTCGACAGCACTCTGGTCCACACCGAATCGGTGGCCGCCTGGTCCACGCACATGGGGGTGCAGGTCGGCGATCCAGCCCGCGTGCGCCGTCAGCTAGGCCGCGGCGATCTCGCTTCGGAGTTCGCCCGCACCGCAGCCCGCCGCCCTGCGGCACCGGCCCTCCGGCTTGGTGGCCGTTGGGTGTCCCGCGGTGAGCTCGACCACTCCGCGGCCCTGGCCGCCTCTGCCCTCCAGAGGTTGGAGGTCGGGGCTGGTTCGGTGGTTCTGTTGATCGCCGAGGCGGACCTGCAGACGGTGATCGCCTACCTGGGTGTGCTCAGGACCGGGGGAGCCGTGGTGCTCGCCCACCCGTCCTTGACCACGGCCGAGCTCGACCACATGGCCGAAGAGGCAGGAGCGAGGTGGCTGGCCGGAAGCGGGATAGGGCTGACGCGGGCCGCGGCGGCGCAGACCGGCAGGCTGAGAGAAGTGGTCGGTCTGGCCGAGGAGGACCGTTCGGTTGCTTCGGTCGTGCTGGCTGACCTGGTCGGGGATCCGGTCTCTGCCAGGGAGTTGGACCCAACTGAGCCGGCGGTGATCGCCTTTACATCCGGTACCTCGGGGCGCCCCAAGTGCACTCCCCTCTCGCACCGGAATCTGCTCGCTTCGATGAGGGGGGTGATGTGGGCATGGCGCTGGGAGGAGGCGGATCACCTCCTTCACTCCCTTCCCATCAGCCACCAGCACGGCTTAGGATCCATTCATGCCACCCTGCTGGCTGGTAGCAAGGCGACGATCATGCCCCGATTCGACGCAGGGGCTCTGCTCGACGCAGTGGTGAAAGACGGCGTTACCGTTGTGTTCGGGGTTCCTGCCGTCCACCGGCGGCTCCTCGACGAGGCGGGCGACGGTGTGTCGGCACTGGGAAGGCTTCGCTTCTACACCTCGGGCTCGGCACCTCTCCCCGTCACCCTGGCCGAGAAGATGGGAGAGATCACAGGCCAGTTGCCGCTGGAGCGCTACGGGTCCACCGAAGCCGGCCTCGACGCCTCCAACCCCTTGCTCGGTCCCCGCATCCCCGGCACGGTTGGCCTGGCCCTTCCTGGGGTGGAAGTGATCGTGGTCGACGGGTCGGGTGAGCCGGCCGCCCCGGGCGAGGTTGGGGAGGTATTGGTCCGTGGGCCTCACGTGTTCTCCGGCTATCGAGGGCATGGGAGCGACGGTGTGTTCCTCCACGACTGGTTCCGCACCGGGGACATGGGAGTCTTCGCCGAGAGGAGCGGGCATCTCGGCATCGTGGGGCGGGCCAAGGAGCTGATCATCAGCGGTGGCATGAACGTCTATCCAAGAGAGGTGGAAGAGGCCCTGAGCGCTGCCCCCGGGGTGGGGGAGGTGGCGGTCGTGGGAGTCCCCTCGGAGCGCTGGGGAGAGGAGGTGGTGGCCTTTGTCGCCCCGGCTACGGCGTCGGTGGACGCCATCACCCGACTGGCCGGGCAGGTCCTGGCGCCGTACAAGCGCCCCAAGCGCATTCTCGCGCTCGAATCGATTCCTCGCTCTGACCTGGGCAAGGTGGCCACCCCGGAGTTGGTGAGGATGGCGCAGGAAGATTGGACGAGTCCACCAGGTGTCATATGATGCCGCCAGGCAAAACAGCCGGAGTGTGCGTTGGATCTGGGTCTGAGCGGGAAGAACGTCCTCGTCACCGGGGGCAGCATGGGGATCGGGAAGGCATGTGCCCTTCAGTTCGCCGCCGAGGGCGCCAACCTCTCGCTCACCGCGAGAAACTCAGCGACGTTGAACCAGACCGTCGAGGAGATCGCCGCGGCTCATGACGTTGCCGTCGTCGGCTATCCCGGCGACATGACCGTCAGCGAAGACGTCGATCGGGTCCGCGCCCAGACCTTCGACGCCTTGGGCCACATCGACATTCTGGTGACCTGCGCCGGCAGCTCTCCCGGGGGGCTCATCGAGAACCTCACCGACGACGAGTGGGACTCCTCGCTCAACCTGAAGTTCATGGGCTATGTGCGGGCCATGCGCGCGGTGCTCCCGCACATGAAAAAGAGAGGCGCCGGGGCGGTGGTGCTCGTGATCGGCAACGACGGGTTGAAGCCGACCTATTGGGAGGCGACCGCCGGAGCCGCCAACGCCGCCGGCATCAACGTCGCATCCTCGATAGCCGAGCAGTATGCGCCGCACGGGATTAGGGTCAACACGGTGAACCCGGGCCCGGTCAACACGCAACGGTGGGATGGCTTGGAGGAAGCCATGGCGAGGGACATGGGCATCACCCAGGAGCAGGCACACCAGTTCGCCGTCTCCAGCATCCCCCTGGGCCGGATCGCCGAGCCGGAGGAGGTGGCGGACCTTGTCGTCTTTCTCGCCTCGGAGAGAGCCAGCTTCATCAATGGGGCCCATGTGGTCATCGACGGCGGCCAGCGCAAAGCGCTCATGGATCGCTGAGGGCGGGTCCATGCCGCTGCCTAGGCCGGCATCAGGACATCGTTCTGGTAATCGGCACTCCGGTGCTGCTGGGTGGTACCGAACGCACGGTCTCTGTAAGGTGACCGAAAGCCCCGGGCCCGTGCGCCACACGGGGCGTCCCCATGTGCGACAGCAGAGGAGCGAGATGCAGGCCACCGATGCCACCCCTTCGATAGAAGACGTGAGGCGGATAGCCAACGCGGTGTCCAACTGGGGTCGATGGGGGCCGGAGGACCAGATCGGGACCCTCAATCACCTCACGTCGGATCGGGTGGCGGCGGGCGCGGGCGAGGTCAGACGTGGGGATGTCATCTCTATGGCGGTCCCCTTCGACTCGAACGGGCCGCAGCGTGGTGGATGGGGCAGGTTCAACCCGATCCACCTCATGATGCGTGACGGCAACGATGCGGTCACCGGGACCACCGTGCGCGATTTCTACGGCGGCTTCGACGGCTACGTGAGGGGCACCGACGACCTGATCATCATGCCGCTCCAGGCGGGAACGCAGTGGGACGCACTGAGCCACATGGTCTTCGAGGGCAAGATCTACAACGGATACGACGCCACGGAAGTGAGCAGCGCAGGGGCCATGCGCAACGACATCGCCCAGGCCCGCGAGAAGCTGGTGGGGCGGGGTGTCCTGCTCGACGTGGCGAGGTGGAAGGGCAAGCCCTGGTTGGAGGGAGGGGAGGCGATCTCGGGCAACGACCTTGAGGACTGTGCCGCCGCCCAGCGGGTCGAGGTGCGTCCCGGCGACATAGTCCTGGTCCGAACCGGGCAGATGGGCCAGGTCAAGGCGGACGGCGATTGGGGCGACTACGCCGGCGGCTACTCGGCCCGGGCGCCCGGCCTGGGCCTGGCCAGTGCAGCGTGGATCCAGGCCAAGGAGGTGGCCGCGGTGGCGACGGACACCTGGGGCGCCGAGGTGCTCCCCACCGAGCCGCCGGACGTGAGCATGCCGATGCACATCATCCTCATCGTGCACATGGGGTTGACCCTGGGGGAGATCTTCGATCTCGAGGCCCTGGCCGACGATTGCGCCGGCGACGGCGTCTACTCGTTCCTGTTCTCCGCCCCGCCCCTTCCCATCACTCGGGCGGTGGGCTCCCCGATAAACCCGGTCGCAGTCAAGTAGAAGGAGGCTGCCGAACATGTCGTTCCATCTCGTTGCCACCTACCGCGCCAACCCGGGCGGTGAGGAGGACCTCGCGGCACACCTCGAGTCGATGATCGCCCCGACCAGGGCGGAAGCGGGCTGCGAGGGCTATCTCGTGCTCCGGTCCAAGGACGAGTCCGGCACATTCGTCCTCGTCGAGAGCTACCAGACCGAAGGCGACTTCGAAGCTCACAAGGCCAGCCCCCACTTCGAGGCGCACATCGTCAAAGGTGCTTGGGAGCTGCTCGAGTCCCGCAGCGTGGTCTTCGCCGAGGAGCTCGGTGGGTGAGCAGCACACGTCTGTAGCCGTAGTCGGAGTCGGCGCGGTCGGTGGATACTTCGCCTACCAGGCGTGGAAGGCGGGGAGCCGGCTCAGTCTGTGCTCCCGCCTGCCTTTCGGGCCGCTGGTAGTGGAGACAAATGGCGAGACGATCTCCGTTGACGCTCCTGTCTACACCGACCCGGCGAGTCTTGAGGTCCATCCCTGGGTCTTTCTTGCCACCAAGGCCCACCAGACCGCCGGGGCGGCGCCGTGGCTCGAGGTTCTGTGCGGTCCCGATACGGTGGTGGTGGTCCTGCAGAACGGGGTCGAGCACGTCGAGCGAGTCTCCCCTTTGGTCGGCCCCGCCACAGTGCTCCCCGCCATCGTTCGCTACGGCGGCGAAACCCTGTCGCCGGGCCATGTCCGCCACTACACGTATGGATACCTCTATGTGCCGGACTCCGAGCCCGGGCGACGACTGGCCGATCTCCTCTCGGGAAGCGAGGCGGAGGTCCATCCTGTCGCCTCGTTCCAGGAGCAGGCGTGGAGCAAATTGGTCACCAACGTCGCCGCCAACGCCATCCCCGCCCTGACATTGCAGCGGTTTCCGGTCTTCCGCCGTCCCGACGTGGCCGAGCTGGCCCGGCGCTTGATGCTGGAGTGCATCGCGGTGGCCAATGCCGAGGGAGTGGGATTGGCGGAAAGTCTCGCCGCATCCGAGGTGGAGCGGATGGCCTCATTGGCCGACAACGTGGGCAGCTCCATGCTCTACGACCGGATCGCCGGCCGTCCTCTGGAGTTCGATGCCCTCAACGGCGCGGTGGTGCGGGCCGGCATCCGGCATGGCATCCCCACCCCGCTCAACTTCGCCATGTCTGCTCTCCTCGGCGCGATCAGCGAGAGTGTTTCGACATGAGCCCTTCCGTGCCGTTGCAGACGGTCACCGGTCGCCCCCTGGAACTGCTCCGATCGCACCGGGTCGGTCCGTCCGACCTCTATCGAGCGCTCGCCAACCAACCAGAGCTTCTCGAGGCCTGGATCGAGTTCGCCTGGGCCCTCCGCGGCAAGGCGCAGGTGCCCAGGGCCTTGCGTGAGCTGCTCATACTGAGGGCGGCGCAGCTTCAGAACGCCTCCTACGTGTGGAGTGATCACGTCACCATGGCCCTCGAGGCCGGAGTCGACCGTGCCCAGATCGAAGCTCTCGTGTCGTGGAAGGACTCGCCTCAATTCGATCGGCCCACGAGGGTGGCAATCCAAGTCGCCGAGGAGATGGTCGAAGGGCACGTCGCCACGGCCACCCTCGAAGCGCTCGAGCCCGAGTTCGACCCTGGGGAACGGGTCGAGTTGATCCTGACCGTCGGGTTCTACACCATGATCCCCAGGATCCTCGACGCATTGAGGCTCCCCGCTGGACCGGGCCCGGAGAGTGAGGAGGGCGACTGATGGCCCGCTATCGGGTTCATCCGCTCATGGTGGGCGAGGCCCATGTCCCCGCGGTGCTTGACGTGTTCTGGTCCCTCACTCCTGTCAGTGGGAAGCTGGCGGTGCCCATCCTCGCCTTCCTCATCGAGGGGGGGCCGGAGCCGATCCTGGTGGACACCGGTATGCGTAGCCCGCAGCGGGCAATGGAGATCCACAGGCTGGGCCCGCACCGCGAGACCCCGGAGTGGACACTGGAGGCCCAACTCGCCGGTCACGACCTGCGACCGGGGGACATAGCAACCGTGATACTGACCCACATGCACTATGACCACGCCGGCGGGTGCCAGAAGCTCCCCAACGCCCGTTTCGTCCTGCAGCGAAGGGAATTGGAGGCGGCCGCTGCCCCGATCGGACCTCGACACCTTCAGATAGGCAGCCGGGACATGTTCTTCGACAGGAAGGACGTCGCCGCCATCGTCGACGAGCTGTGGGACCGCGTGGAGCTGATCGAGGGCGACAAGCGCCTTCTTCCCGGTATCGATTGCGTCCTCTACGAGAACAGCCATACCCCGGGAAGCCAGTGTGTGTACGTGGATACCGCCGACGGTGTCGTCGGGCTGGTGGGGGACATGGTGCGCAAGGTCGACCTGAATGTCGACCAGGGGATTCCTCCCGGGATCTTCTACGACCTCGAGGCGATGCTTCGAGCCATGGCCGACATCAGAGACCGGGCTGACCTGGTTTATCCGGGCCACGACCCGAGCATCGCCCCGGTGGCCTTGGACCAACGCCCGTCGCAGTAGACATGGCCCGGCGCCTGGCGGCGCCGGGGTCACATGGCGACCTGGGCCTCGCGTTTGGAGCTCCAGAAGACCAGCTTGCGCTCGGCGTACTCGATGGCCACGTAGAGCAGGATCCCGATCAGGGCGAGGATGATGGTGATGGCCCAGACCCGGCCCACCTTGAGCTGATAGGAGTAGGCGGCGAGTAGGAAGCCGAGACCGGATCGAGCCCCGACGAACTCACCGACGATTGCTCCCACCAGGGCGAGAGTCAGGCTGGTCTTCACCCCGGCGAAGATCGAGGGCAAGGCGTGCATCACCGACAGCTTGAGGAGGATATCCCGCTTGCTGGCCGTGAGCGACTGCATAAGCTTGATCGCCTCCGGGTCCACGGTCATCAGACCTGACATGGTGTTGATGAGGAGAGGGAAGAAGGAGATGGCCACCGCCATCATCACCTTCGATGTCATCCCGAACCCGAAGGCGGTGATGAACACGGGGGCTAGCACGATCTTGGGCAGTCCCTGAAAAGCGACGATGTAGGGGAGAGAGATCTCCCGGGTCAGGGCCGAAGTGCCCAGCAGTGCCCCGAGAGAGAAGCCGAGGATCACCCCGATCGCGAACCCGAGCAGCACCTCCTGGAGGGTCACCCAGAGGTGGCCGTAGAAGAAGCCCTCGCCCAGCGTGGCAATGAACGCCTCCAACACCTCGCCAGGCGGGGGAAGGATCACCCGGTGCACCGCCCCGCTCTCCACTGCGTAGGTCCACACCCCCAGGATGAGGGCAAAGAGAACCAGGGCCCCGATCGGCCCCCGCCAGCGAACCCACCGCCGTATCGAGGTGGACTCCAGCTCGGTGCCCGTGTCCCGATCGATCATTTCGGTGCTCATAGGCTCGTCTCCATGAACTGGCGGACCTGTGACACCCGATCGGCGAATTCGGCAGTGCCAGAGGCGGAGAGTTCCCTGGGGCGGGGGAAGGGAACGTCGACGATTCCAGCTACACGGCCCGGCCTCGAAGTGAACACGAATACCCGGTCGGAGACCATCACCGCTTCGTACACACTGTGGGTCACCAGCACCACCGTCTTGCCTGTGAGCTGGGCGATGCGGGCCAGCTCGAGATCGAGAGACTCCCGGGTCATCTCGTCCAGCGCGCCGAACGGCTCGTCGAGGAGGAGGATGTCGGGGTCGGGAAGAAGGACCCGGGCTAGGGCGACCCGCTGCTGCATGCCACCGGAGAGTTCGGACGGATAGCGTCTCCCCCACCCGGCCAGCCCGACCAGGGCGAGGAGATCCTCCGCCCTCTCCCGCATCTCCTGGCGCGGCAGGTCCATTATCTCGGCGGGGAGGAGCACGTTCTCGGCCACCGTTCGCCAGGGAAAGAGCAGCGAGCGCTGGAACATCAGCCCGACCTCGCGCCTGGGGCGGGGATGAGCTCCTTCCACCCGCACGATGCCGGCGGTGGGATCGAGGAGACCGGCCAGGATGGTGAGAAAGGTGCTCTTGCCGCAGCCGCTTGCCCCGAGCAGGCTGACGATCTCACCGGCCTCTATCTCGAGGCTTATCCCCTCGAGGGCGACCACTCGGTCGTCACCGGCGCCGAACACCTTGCTCACGTCGCGGGTATGGATCAGAGTCTGGGTCATCTTGGATCTCGCCGGCTTGGACGGCGCGGCATCCTAGATCGACGTTTCGGACGGCCGGGGATCGGACTTCTCAAGGCACTGCTCCTTCCTCTATACGGAACAGCGCCCTCGCCGCCCCTCCCAACACCGACACTCTCTGCACATCGTCCAATCCCGCCCCGGACACCACCTCCACGGGTCGTGGGTCTCCGATGGGGAAGGGGTAGTCCGAACCGAGGAGCACCGAGCCTGGTGAAGCGATGGCGAGGAGGAGACGGAGCGCCTCCGGCTCGAACACCACGCTGTCGAACCAAAACCTGGTCATCCCCTCCCTCGGGTCGTAGAGGTCGGGATCGATGCCGTGGTTTCGGCCGAGTCGGCCGATGAGGTAGGGAAGGGCCCCTCCGCCATGGGAGAGGACGATGCGCACCCCGGGATGACGATGTGGGACCCCGGCGAAGAGGAGCCTCGAAGCCGCGATTGTGGTGTCCACACCCCGACCCACCGCGTTGACCAGCCCGTAGGGCGAGGTCCGGGCATCGCCGGGCCCGTAACCGGGATGGATGAGCACCGCTGCCTCCAGGTCGGAGGCCGACTCCCAGAACGGGTCGAGACGCGGGTCGTCGAGCTCCATCTCCTCGATGTGCGCACCCATGGTCACACCCACGAAGCCATCTGTCAGCGCCTCCTCCATGAGGGTGATGGCCCCGTCGGTGGTCTGCATCGGCAGCGTGGCGAAGGCGAGGAACCGGTTGGAGCCTTCGATGGCGGCGCGGAGCGTCTCGTTGAGGCGGCGGGCCCAGGCGATGCCCGGCTCCGGTTCCAGGCCGTACCCGAACAGGTCGGCCCAAGTGCTGACCACCTGGACATCGATGCCTTGCTCGTTCATCCACCGCTCCCTGGCCTCGAGATCGATCAGGGGCTTGAGCAGGGTCCTCGTCGCCCCGGAGGGGAACACGAAATGGAAGTCGTCCGCCCCGGTCCGGACCGGCGACACAGCGGGCGTGGGTCGACCCGTCTCGAGCATCAGTGACCGAGGCACATAGTGGCCGTGGACGTCGATGGTGGGGACGGCCGGCAGATGCATCCATGTCGAGCATAGCGGTCATTCCTTCCTGTGCCGACTGGTGGAAACGTCATTCCATTGGATGGACAGATCGTCAGCCTCTGTGATAGCGTCTCGTAACCCATCGAGGAGGAAGGACGATGCGAAAGGCCCGTTTCAGATTGGCGCTTGCACTGGGAGCCCTCGCCCTTGTCTTAGCTGCGTGCGGGGGCGAGACCGGATCGACCACCACCGCCGGAGACGACGGTGGCGCCGGTACCACAGCGGCGGAGTCGACGGAGCTCACCGTGCTGCTCCCGGTGGACTCCCCCAACATGTACGGGTTCAGGGTGGCCGATTCCGAGGGCTACTTCACCGAAGAGGGGCTGGATGTGACTCTCGAGTTCGTGGATGGCAGCGGGGCAGCCATCCAGCAGATGCTCGCCGGAAACGGGGAGATTGCCTCAGTCGGCACCGGAACCGTCGCAGAGGCGATCGAAGAGGGTCACGACAACATCCGGGCGGTGGGGAATACCAACTACGGGAGCGTGTTCCTGCTCACCGTGCCCGAGGAGAGTGACATCCAGTCGCCTGCCGACCTCGAGGGGGCGCGTATCGGCATCTCCGAGTTCTCCGGGGGCGAAGTGCCGGTGGTGCGTGGCATCGTGTCCGCGGCCGGCTTCGACCCGCAGACCGACGTGGAGCTCGTCCCGATCGGCGAGGGCACCGCCCTGGCCGTCCAGGCGATCGAGGAGGGAACTGTGGACGCGTACGGTGGGTCGGTCAACGACATCGTGGCCGTGGAGGTCCAGGGCGTACCCCTGCGGGCTCTCGATCCCGGGGACCTCAGTGGCGTCCCGGCTCTCCCGCTGGTGACCACCCAGGAGTACATCGACTCCAACGCCGATGCCGTCGAGGGCTTCCTCCGGGCCGTGGCCCGAGGGGCGCAATTCGGACAGGACAATCCCGAGGAGACATTGGCGATCCTCATGGAGCAGTCCCCTGAGCAATTCACCGACGAGACCGGCGAGGCGATATTCGAGTTGATCCTCGACCTATGGCAGGCTCCGGAAGGGGATCTGTTCCACAGTCAGAGCGTGGAGTCGTGGGAGTACTTCTTCGGCATCATCGCAGTGGAGCTGCCTGAGGGCACCGATCTCGACACCATCATCGTCGAAGACTTCGTCGAGGCTGCCAACGACTTCTAGCGGTTTTCGTGGCCTCCACTCGCCTCCGGGGTGGAGGCCACCTCCTCCCTCGGGACGCTTGCTTAGAGTCGGCTTCCGATGAGCACGATTCCTGACGGCGTCGTTCACCCCGTTTGGGACGTCCATGCCCACTACCTTCCGCCGGAGGCGATCGGCCCCATGGGCGAGGGCACGGTCCAGGTA
>Ga0326597_10009563_pt1 | contig 12982 bp, 10 predicted proteins | sample RVTome_12_FD_203789 | JGI IMG/M metagenome (GOLD analysis project Ga0326597, IMG submission 203789) | Soil microbial communities from uranium-contaminated site in the Upper Colorado River Basin, Wyoming, United States - RVT100D185 | ecosystem: Environmental > Terrestrial > Soil > Contaminated >... | reverse complement strand
CAGGCCGTCGCGGTCGATCCGGCTCCCTACACCTCGCTCATCAAGCACGTACGATCCGGACGCCCGAGGCGACGCCGGCGGCACCACAACTAATAGGGGCTGGTTGAGTCAAGGGGATACCCCCATGGGGCTAATATAGGGTCATGCGCGTCTTCCCGATCATCATCGTCCTGGCGATCTGCCTGCTGACGCCGGCTTCCCTGAGAGCCTGGGGATTCGCGGCGCATCGCTTCATCGTCGAGGAAGCCATCTCGAGGCTGCCCGGCGAGATCCGGCCGTTCTACGAGAAGAACCGGGTCTTCCTCGTCGAGTACTCGATCGTGCCCGATCTGCTGCGGACCCTCGGCGTGCCAGACGAGCCGCCGCGTCACTTCGTCGACCTGGACGCGTTCGGCGAGTACCCGTTCGACGCGCTCCCGCGGGACTACGACGCGGCCGTCGAGAAATTCGGCCGGGAGAAAGTGGACGGGAACGGGCTGCTGCCGTGGCGCGCCGAGGAGATCTACGGTCGCCTCGTCCAGGCCTTCGAGCGGGCCGGTCGCCGCGAGACCTACTCGATCGACGACATCAAGCTGATGTCGGCCGTGCTGGCGCATTACATCGCGGACGCGCACGTGCCCTTCCACGCCATCGTGAACTACGACGGTCAGCTCAGCGGGCAGCGCGGCATCCACTCGCGGTTCGAGTCGCAGCTGTTCGAGCGCTACCGGGCGTCGCTCACGCTGCCCCGGGTGACGATGCCGCCGGTGCGTGACCCGCGCGGCTTCGCGTTTGACACCTTGCTGAAGAGCTTCACCTACACCGCGCCGCTCCTCGCGGCGGATCGACGGGCGGCGGACGGTCTCGCCGAATACGACGACGTCTACTTCGATCGCTGGTTCAAGGACGCCGGGCCGGTGCTGGAGCAGCGGCTCGCCGACTCGATTGCGGCGACCGCGGCGGTGTTCACGGGCGCGTGGGAGCGGGCCGGGCGGCCGGCGGTGCCGCTGGAGCTCGCGCGCCGCCCGGCGAAGATCCAGAAGGACGGGCGCTGAACTGCGAACGGGCGCGCGAGGAACGCCGGCGACGCGCGCGTCGTAGGTCGAAGGTATGGACGTGTACGCGGTGCCGGTCGGCGTCGATCGTCACGAGCTCTACTGCGAGATGGCTGACGCGGCGGAGGAGGCCGGCGCCCGGCGGAACGGCCTGCTCACGGCGCCCGTGCGCCGCTTCAACCAGATGATGGCGGACGCCGAGCGCGAGCGTCATCAGCCACGGACCGACGTCAGGTCGGGCTGGACGCGGCGGCTGGGACGCCGGATCCTGCGCCGGGTGGCCGAAGCGGTCGCCGAGCAGCGTCTGCTGTGGCACCTTCGCCGGCAGTCGGCCGCGACGCTCGTGCATCCCGACGACCTCACCGCGGCGCAGGCGCGCGACGTGATGCGGCGCATCCTCGAGCGCGACCGCGAGCGTCACCGTTTCTGGCTGCTCATCGACGGCGCGCTCGCGGCCGTGACCGGCCCCCTCTTCTTCTTCGTGCCGGGCCCCAACCTCGTCGCGTACTACTTCGTGTTCCGCACGGTCGGGCATTACTTCTCGTGGCGCGGTGCGCGGCGCGGCCTCGACGCCGTCGTGTGGCGCGTCGACGCGAGCGGACCGCTCCGCGAGCTGCGTGAGGCGCTGCGGCTGCCGACGGACGAGCGGCGGGTGCAGGTCCAGGAGGTCGAGCGGCGGCTGCGCCTCCGGCACCTCGCGGCGTTCGTCGACCGCGTCGTCGTGCGGGTCGCGTGAGCGCGCCAGGGCGTCGCCGCGTCGCGGCCTGCGGCGGTGCTATACTCCGGCCGTTGAAGCTCTGTGAACTGTCCGACCGTCTCGGCTGCCGACTCGAGGGGGACGGCGACCTCGAGATCGAGCGTGTCGCAGGCCTCGAGCAGGCAGGCCCGGACGCCGTGACGTTCTTCGTCAACCCCCGCTACACGGCAGCGCTCAAGACGACGCGGGCCGGCGCGGTCATTCTGGCCGAGGACGCGCCGGCGGCGCCCTGCGCGATGCTGCGCAGCCCGCATCCGTACGTGTCGTTCGCGGCGGCCGTGGGGCTGTTCGCCGAATCGATTCGTCCGGAGCCGGGCGTGTCGCCCCACAGCGTGGTGGCGCCCGACGCGACGCTCGGCCCGGGCGTCAGCATCGGCCCGTTCGTGACGATCGGCGCCGGCGCGCGGGTCGGCGCGCGGACGGTGGTGCAGCCGTTCGTCTCGATCGGACCGGGCGCGCGCGTCGGCGAAGACTGCCTGCTGCACTCGCACGTGGCGATCCGCGAGCGGGTGGTCGTCGGGGATCGCGTCGTGATCCAGGACGGCGCGGTCGTGGGCAGCGACGGCTACGGGTTCGCGAAGCGCGAGGACGGCACCCATCAGAAGATCCCGCAGGTGGGCGGCGTGATCGTCGAGGACGACGTCGAGATCGGCGCCAACTCGACGATCGACCGGCCGGCGGTCGGCGAGACGCGCATCGGCGCCGGCACGAAGATCGACAACCTGGTGCAGATCGCGCACGGCGTGACGATCGGCCGCAACGCGCTGCTGGCCGGGCAGGTGGGCATCGCCGGCAGCACCACGCTCGAAGACGACGTGGTGCTCGCGGGGCAGGTGGGCGTCGCGGGGCACATCACGATCGGCCGCGGCACCGTGGTGACCGCGCAGACCGGTGTCCCCCACTCAGTCGACGCGAAGCAGGTCGTGTCCGGCTATCCCGCCATCCAGAACCGCGAGTGGCGGAAGGCCTCGGCCGTCTTCAAGCGGCTGCCCGAGCTCAGGAGGTCGGTGGCCGAGCTGGGACGGCGCCTGTCGGAGCTCGAGGCCAGGCTCCGCGTGTCGGGAGACGAGGAGACCTGAGCCGCCGGCCGCGGTCTCGTGTGATCGATCGCGCCGCCTTCCGGACGCGCGTCCGCGACGTCCGCGGGATCTATGCCATAATCGACGTCTGATGACATTCCGATCCAAGACGCTGTTCCTGGTGGTCTGGGCGGCGGTCTGGCTGGCCTCCGGGCCGGCCGGCGCGTCGTCTCGTCCGCCGAAGATGGAATACACGCTCACGACGCTCGACAACGGGTTGCGGGTGCTGCTGCTGGAGGATCACTCGACGCCGATCGTGCATCTGCAGCTCTGGTATCACGTGGGCTCGAAGGACGAGCGTCCCGGGCGCACCGGGTTCGCGCACCTGTTCGAGCACATGATGTTCAAGGGTTCGAAGAACGTCGGGCCCGAGGAGCATCCGTCGCTCATCTCGAGCGTGGGCGGACAGAGCAACGCCTACACGAACGAGGACACGACGGTGTTCTGGGAGACGGTCCCCGCCCACTACCTGCCGATGATCCTGTGGCTCGAGGCGGACCGCATGGCGTCGCTGCGGATCGACGAGCGGACGCTCGAGACCGAGCGCCAGGTCGTGAAGGAGGAACGGCGCCTGCGGGTGGACAACCAGCCGTACGGCCGGCTGTCCGAGATCATCTACGAGCACGCGTTCACCACGCATCCCTACAAGCATCCGACAATCGGGAGCATGGAGGACCTCGAGGCGGCGTCGATCGCGGACGTGCGGGACTTCTATCGCACCTACTACGTGCCGAACAACGCGACGCTGGTGCTCGTCGGCGACTTCGACCCGGCGCAGGCGCTGGAGCTGGTGACGCAGCATCTCGGCCGGGTGCCGCGCTCGAAACCGGTGCCGCGCGACATCCCGCGCGAACCGCCGCAACAGCGCGAGCGCCGCGTCACGCTCGAGGAAGCGTGGCCGTTGCCCGCGGTGGTCGTCGCCTACCACGTCACCTACGACGGCGACCCCGACTCGTACCCGCTGCACGTCACGTCGAAGGTGCTGTCCGACGGGCAGAGCTCGCGGATCTACCGCAAGCTGGTGTACGAGGACCAGATCGCGCTGGCCGCCTTCGGGCAGGCCAACATCATCGAGCACCCGAACCTCTTCTACGCGGTCGCCATCGTGCAGCCCGGCCGCTCGCCCGCGGAGGCCGAGCGCGCGCTCATTGCGGAGTTCGACCGGCTCAAGGCGGAGCCAATCCTGGACGAGGAGCTCGCGCGTGCGAAGAACCAGTTCGCCCGCGACTACATCATCGGGCGCGAGTCGAACCGGCAGAAGGCCTCGCAGCTGGCGCACGCCGCCGTCATCCACGACGATCCGACCACCGCCGACGGCGAGTTCGACATCTTCATGAACCTCACGAAGGAAGACGTGCAGCGGGTCGCGCGCACGTACTTCGCGCCCGAGAACCGCATCGTCTTCACGATCATGCCGAAGGGGGCGTCGGGCCGCGACGGCGACGCGGGGGGCAGGCGATGAGCGCCCGCGTCCTGACGAGAGCCTGTGCGGTTCTGGGCGTCGTCGCCGCCTGTACGTCGCCGGCCCGCGCGCAGGTCGCGAACTGGCCGAGCGAGCGGCCGCCCCGGCCGCTCGCGGCGCGCGACGTCCGGTTTCCGGACTACGAGATCAAGACGCTCGCGAACGGCCTCCGCATCGTTGCGGTGCCGCACCACGAGCAGCCAGCCGTCAGCCTGCGGCTGCTCGTCGCCGCTGGCGGAGGCCAGGATCCGGTCAACACGCCGGGTGTCGCGAACCTGACGGCGTCGCTGCTCGACCAGGGCACGAAGAGCCGGAGCGCGCAGGCCATCGCCACCGCCATCGACAACCTCGGCGGCGCGCTCGGCGTGGGGGCGGGCACCGACCTGACGTTCGTCAACGCCGTGGTGCTGAAGGAGGATTTCGACTTCGTCCTCGACCTCGTGGCCGACGTGGCGCGCAATCCCGCCTTCTCGCCCGAGGAGATCGACCGGCAGCGCCAGCAGCTGCTGTCGGGCCTGCAGGTGTCCTACGAGGACCCGGAGTACATCGCCGGCGTCGTCTTCGATCGTCTCGTGTACGGCTTCCATCCGTACGGCCGCCCGGCGTCGGGCACCCCCGAGTCGATTCCGGCGATCACGCGCGACGACCTGGCGTCGTTTCACGCGAAGTACTTCGCGCCGAACAACGCGATCCTCGCGATCGTGGGGGACGTCACGCCGGAGGAGGCGTTCGCTGGCGCCGAGCGCGCCTTCGGCAGCTGGAACCGCGCCGAGGTGAGCCCGTCGAGCTTCGGAGACCCACCGTCACCCACCCGGCGGGTCGTCGTCGTTGACCGCCCGGGCGCCGTGCAGACGGAGATCCGCGTGGGGCATCTTGGCGTGCCGCGGAAGAACCCCGACTACATGGCGCTCAATCTCGCCATCAAGATCCTCGGCGGCGAGGGGGCGAACCGGCTCCATCGCGTGCTCCGATCCGAGCGTGGACTGACCTACGGCGCGTCGGCCGACTTCGAGACGCTGCAGCAGAGCGGAGACTTCGTCGCCGAGACCAACACGCGCACCGAGACGACGGGCGAGGCGCTGCGCCTGATCGTGGACGAGTTCTGGCGGCTGCGGCGCGAGCGCGTCAGCCGCACCGAACTCGAGGGCGCGCAGGCGTACCTCGCGGGCAGCTTCCCGCTCACGATCGAGACCCCGAGCGCCATCGCGCTCCAGGTGCTCAACGCGCTCTTCTACGGGCTCGACCTCGCGGAGCTCGAGGATTTCCCGGAGCGCGTGAGCGCCGTCACGCCGGCCGACGTGCAGCGCGTCGCGGAGCGCTACCTGAAGCCGGACCGCCTGTCGATCGTCCTCGTCGGCGACGCCGACCGGTTCGTGTCCCAGCTGAAGGGAGCCGGCTTCGGCGAGTACGAGCGGGTCGCCCTGGCGGACCTGGATCTGGACGCGGCGGACCTCAAGCGCAGTTCGAGGCCGCGACCGGATGCCCCCGGCGTCGATGCCGCGGCGCCGCGCACCTCGGCGGGAGGCGACGCCCGCGGCCGCGGGCTGGTGGAGCGCGCGATCGCCGCCTCGGGCGGCGTCGATCGGCTGCGCGCGGTCAGCACGGTGAGGGCGGTCGCGACGACGACGCTGAACACGCCGCAAGGCGAAGTGGCCGTCGAGACGGTCACCTACATCCAGTACCCCGATCGCTATCGGGTGGAAGCGGAGCTGCCGGCGGGAACGGTCGTGCAGGTGTTCGCAGGCGACCAGGCCTGGCTGCGCGATCCGGCCGGCGTCCGCGACGCGCCCAGGCAGATGCGCAACGACCTGCGCGCCAGCGTGAATCGCGAGCTGGTGCCGCTGCTGCTCCGGGTGCACGACGGCGCCGCGCAGGCGCGCGCGCTCCCCGAGGACGCCCGCCGGCCGCCGTCGGTCGAGATCACGAGCCCGGGCGCCGAGCCGATCACGCTTCGCTTCGATCCCGACTCGGGGCGCGTCGTCATTCAGGAGTACCACGTCCAGGGACCGGACGGGTCGCGTGAAGTCGTGGCCGTGGAGTTTTCGGACTATCGCGACGTTGAGGGGGTCCAGGTCCCGTTCTCGGCGGTCCTCTCCCGGCAGGGGAGCGTCGTGATGGAGCGCGACCTCAAGGCGTTCGAGGTGAACGTCAAGCTCGACCCGGCGCTGTTCACGAAGCCCTCCTGACGCGCCGCATGCCTCCTCACCGGGGTCCGGAACCGGCATGACCTGCATCATGATCTCGTGCGGCGAGCCTTCGGGCGATCTGTATGCCGGGGCGCTGGCGGTCGAGATCCGCCGGGTCGAGCCGGACGCGGAGCTCTTCGGGTTCGGCGGCGACTGCCTCCGCGCCGCCGGCGCGCGCCTCGTCGGCGACTACCGCGGCTTCTCGGTGACGGGCCTCGCCGAGGCCATCCGCGTGCTGCCGCGCTCGTGGCGCATGCTGCGTCAGCTGGCGGCCACGGCAGCGGCCACGCGGCCGTCGGTCTTCGTCGCGATCGACTTCCCCGACTTCAACTTCCGGCTGGCCCGCGCGCTCGACCGGCTCGGCGTTCCGGTCGTCTACTACGTGAGCCCGCAGCTCTGGGCGTGGCGCGCCGGACGGATGGCGGCGCTCAAGGCCTTTGCCTCGAAGGTCCTCGTCATCTTCCCGTTCGAGGAGGCGATCTACCAGCGGGCGGGCGTGCCAGTCGAGTTCGTCGGCCATCCGCTCGTGGATCTGATTCCGGCACCCGAGCCGCGCGCGAGCTTCCTGGCCGGGCTCGGCCTGGCGCCGGGCGCGCCGACGGTCGGGCTGCTGCCGGGCAGCCGGCCGAACGAGCTGCGGGCGATCCTGCCCACGCTCGCCGAGGCGGCCCGCCGCATCGCGGGGCGCGTGCCCGGCGCGCAGTTCGTCGTGGCGCGTGCACCGAACCTCGACACCGATCTGTTCGCCGCCGTCTCGCCCGCGGCATCGGGCGACGGTCCGCCGCTCACGGTCGTCGAAGGCCGGACCGACGACGTGCTGGCGTCGTGCGACCTGGTCCTGACCGCTTCGGGCACCGCGACTGTCCAGGCCGCCTTGCACGGCCGGCCGATGGTGATCGTCTACCGGCTGTCGCCGCTGACCTATCATCTCGGCCGGCGTTTCGTGAAAGTCGACACGTACGGCATGGTAAACCTGATCGCCGGGCGCCGGATCGTGCCCGAGCTGATCCAGGACGGCTTCACGCCCGAGACGGTCGCCGACGAAGCCGTGAGTTTGCTGACAGACGGCGCCCGGGCGACCGCGATGCGCGCGGCGCTCGGCGAGGTGCGCGCCCGGCTGGGCGAGCCGGGCGCGAGCCGGCGTGCAGCCGCCGCGATCCTGGCGGTCGCGCGCGGTGCCGGCCGGACGTAGGCCGCGCTTCAGGGCTGCCCGGGGCGCGCCACCCCGAGACACGCAGGCCAGCGCACCCGGGAGACGAGACATGCACAGATCGATGCGATGGGTCATCGCCGGGCTTGCGCTCTTGGCCGGTCAGGTCACGCTCGAGGCCACGGTGCGGCTGCCGGCCGACTTGACCGTGCTCGTGCGCGAATCTCGAGCGATCGTGCACGGCCGGGTGGTCGAGATGAGGTCCGAATGGGCGGATGGCCGCCGGCGCATCGACTCGTTCGTCACGGTCGAGGCGTTCGACTACTTCAAGGGCGACCTCGGGCCGTGGGTCACCTTCCGCGTGCCGGGGGGCCAGATCGGGCGGTACCGGAGCGTGACCGTCGGCGCGCCCGTGTTCCGCACCGGCGACGAAGTCGTGCTGTTCCTGAACGCGCGCGGGCCGTCGATCCCCTGGGTGCTCGGCCTCGGTCAGGGCGTGTTCAGGGTCGTCGACGACCCGCGGTCGTCCGGCCGGCTGGTCACGCCCCCGGCGCTCCTCGCCGGTGACACGACCGAGGAGGTGCGACGGGGCGAGGCGTCGCGGCGGCCGGTCGCGCTGGCCGAGTTCGGCGACTCGGTCCGGCGGCTCGTCGCCGGCGCGGGAGGCGATCGATGAGGGGACGCCCGATCCGCATCGCCGTCATCGTGGGTGTCGCAATCTTCGTCGCACCCGTGGCACGGCTCGACGCCTATCTGAAGCTCGGCGCCAGGGTCGGCACGCGTACCGTCACGCTCGCCTGGGACCGCTTTCCTGTGCGCTACTTCATCACCGATCGCGGCGTGCCCGGCGTCAGCGCCGCCCAGTTCCGGGGCGCCGTGGATCGAGCGTTCGCGACCTGGGGCGGCGTCTCGTCGGCCCGGGTGTCCTCCGAGTTCGTCGGGTTCACCGCGGCCGAGCCGTTCCAGGACGACAACATGAACGTGCTCGGCCTGCAGAATCGTCCCGAGCTCGAGCGCGTGCTCGGCGCGACGACGTTCCTGATCGACACGGTCGACGGCAGGATCGTCGAGTCCGACGTCTTCTTCAACTCCGCGTTCGCCTGGTCGGTGGCGCCCGGCGGCGAGCCTGGCCGACAGGATCTCGAGTCGATCGCCGTCCACGAGATCGGGCACTTGCTCGGGCTCGGGCACTCGGCCATCGGGGAAACGGAGCTGCTCGGCGGCGGCGGCCGGCGGGTCATCGCCGCGGAGTCCGTCATGTTCCCGATCGCCTTCTCGGCGGGCCGCATCGAGAGCCGCACGCTGCGCGCCGACGACATCGCGGGCATCTCCGACATCTATTCCGCGGGCGACTTCCGGAGCCGCACCGGCAGTATCAGCGGCAGGATCAGGCACGCCGGCGGGGGCGTGTTCGGGGCGCACGTGACGGCGTTCGACCCGCGCACCGGGCGGCTGGTCTCGAACTTCACGCTCGACGACGAAGGGACCTTCGTCATCGCGGGACTCGAACCGGGACCGCACATCGTGCGCGTGGAGCCGCTCGACGACGGCGACCTGGACAGTTACTTCGATGAGCCGGATCGTGTGCAGGTCGACTTCGGCGTGACGTTCCTGGATCGGCTGGCCGTCGTGCCACGCGGCGGGACCACGCCGCGCCTCGAGATCACGGTCCGGGCCAAGTGAGGAAGGCGCCGCGGTGCAGCTGCAGCGAGTCGTGAGACGGACGGCGCTCGTCGGGGTTCTCGCCGCGGCCGGGCCGGCGGCCGCCGGCGCGCAGCCGGCCAACCCGCGCTTCGAGCTGTCCGTCGGCGGCCTCTGGAACGGCGGTTACACGCTCGGCGCGCGGTCGGCGACCGAGACACGCAATCAGGGGAGCGGGCCCTTCGTGCTGTTCGAGACCGACAGCGAAGTGGTCGCGGGGGGCGGGTTCGAGGCGCGGCTCGGCGTGCGGCTCGGTGGGGTCATCAGCGTCGAGGCGGGCGGATCGTGGACGCGCGCGTCGATCGCCACGCGCATTTCTGGTGACTACGAAGGCGCGCCGGGTCTCGAAGCCCGATCCGACTTCACACAGTATGTTGTCGACGGGACGGTCATCGTCCGCCTGAACCGGCTGGACATGGCTGGCGGCCGCGCAGTGCCGTTCCTCGAGGCGGGCGCCGGGTATCTCCGCCAGTTGCACGAGGGCGGCGTGCTGGCCGAGACCGGCACGGTCTACCACGGAGGCGGGGGCCTGTTCGTGCGGCTGCGGTCCGGATCCGGCTGGCTGAAGCAGCTCGGCGCACGGGTAGACGCCCGGATCTGCGCGCGCAGCGGCGGCATCGATTTCGCCGACGATCGGCGGCGCACCTACGCGGCGCTGTCCGCGGGATTGACCGTGGGGTTCTAGCGCTGCCGCGCCTCGAATTGTCGAGCGCGGCTCGGCGCACGTCCGCCTTGACAGGCGCACGTCCGCCCTCTTGTCTCACCTGACCCTGGTGGACGATCATGGAGGGATGGTGACCCTGAACTCATTCGAGACGCGCACGGCCCTCACGATCGCCGGCGTCCCCTTCCAGGTCTACAGCCTGCCCGCGCTCGAGCGCGCAGGCTTCCCGCGAGCCGCCCGGCTGCCGTATTCGCTCAAGATCCTGCTCGAGAACCTGCTGCGCCGCGAAGACGGCGCGCACGTGAAGGCGGACGACGTCCGCGCACTCGCGTCGTGGGACGTGACGGCGTCGGCCACCCGCGAGATCTCGTTCATGCCCGCGCGCGTGCTGCTGCAGGATTTCACCGGCGTGCCGTGCGTCGTCGATCTGGCGGCCATGCGCGACGGGATCGTGGCGCTGGGCGGCGACCCGAAGAAGGTCAACCCGCTGCAGCCGGTTGAGCTGGTCATCGATCATTCGGTGCAGGTGGACTTCTTCGGCAGCGCGGACGCGTTCGAGCGCAACGCCGACGTCGAGTACGAGCGCAACCGCGAGCGCTACGTGTTCCTGCGGTGGGGGCAGGGGGCGTTCCAGCGCTTCCGTGTCGTCCCGCCCGAGACCGGAATCGTCCACCAGGTGAATATCGAGTACCTGGCGCGCGTCGTCTGCCAGGCGGACGAGGGCGGACAGCGACTGGCGTACCCGGACACCGTCTTCGGCACCGATTCCCACACGACGATGGTCAACGGTCTCGGCGTCGTCGGGTGGGGGGTCGGGGGCATCGAAGCGGAGGCGGCCATGCTCGGCCAGCCGAGCTCGATGCTGATTCCGCCGGTGGTCGGCTTCAAGCTGGTCAACCGCCTGCCGGACGGCGTCACCGCGACCGACCTCGTCCTGACGATCACCGAGCGGCTGCGCAAGCACGGCGTCGTCGGCACGTTCGTCGAGTTCTACGGCCCGGGGCTGAAGCACCTCACGATCGCCGACCGCGTGACGCTCGGCAACATGAGCCCGGAGTACGGCTCCACGGTCGCCATCTTCCCGATCGACGACATGACGCTCGAGTACCTGCGGCTGACCGGGCGGGACGAGCAGGCGGTGAGGGTGGTCGAGCACTACGCGAAGGCGCAAGGGCTCTTCCGGACCGACGCGACACCCGACGCGGCCTACACCGAGGCGATCGAGCTGGACCTCACCACCGTCCAGCCGAGTCTGGCCGGCCCGCGGCGCCCGCAGGATCGCGTGACGCTCTCACAGGTTCGAGCGAAGTTCCAGGAAGCGCTGCCCGGCCTGCAGGCGGGCAAGGGCGCGAAGGCGGCGCGGGCGACGGGCGGCGGCGTGGCCGTGGCGAGCCCGGCGACCGAGCTGGATCACGGGACGGTCGTCATTGCGGCGATCACGAGTTGCACGAACACGTCGAACCCGAGCGTGATGATCGGCGCCGGGCTGGTCGCGAAGAAGGCGGTCGAGCTCGGGCTCGCGCAGAAACCCTGGGTCAAGACCAGTCTCGCGCCCGGATCGAAGGTCGTGACCGAGTACCTGAGGCACTCGGGCCTGGCCCCCTACCTCGAGCAGCTCGGCTTTTACCTGGTCGGCTACGGCTGCACGACCTGCATCGGCAACAGCGGGCCGTTGCCCGAGGAGGTCGCCGCGACCGTTCGCGAGCGCGGCCTCGTCGTGGCGTCGGTGCTCAGCGGCAACCGGAACTTCGAGGGGCGCATCCAGCAGGACGTGCGCGCGAACTACCTCGCCTCGCCACCGCTGGTGGTCGCCTACGCGCTCGCCGGCCGCATCACGATCGACCTGACCAGCGAGCCGATCGGCCGGGGCCGCGACGGGCGCGACGTGTTCCTGAAGGACATCTGGCCGAGCCAGAAGGAGATCCAGGAGGTGCTCGCGACCGCGGTGACGTCGGCGATGTTCCGCGAGCAGTACGCGAGCGTGTTCGAGGGCGACCGGCGCTGGCAGGCGCTGCCGGTGCCGACCGGTGAGCGGTTCGACTGGGAGGCCGACTCGACCTACATTCGCCGGCCGACATTCCTGGAGGACCTGCCCGCGGAGCCGGCGCCGCTGCAGGACATCGCCGGTGGCCGCGCGCTCGCGGTGCTGGGCGACAGCATCACGACCGATCACATCTCGCCCGCAGGGTCGATCAAGCCTGACAGTCCGGCGGGCCAGTACTTGATTGGGCACGGCGTGCAGCCGAAGGACTTCAACTCCTACGGCGCCCGTCGCGGCAACCACGAGGTCATGATGCGCGGGATGTTCGCCAACGTGCGGCTGCGCAACGAGCTCGCGCCGGGCACCGAGGGCGGCTGGACGACCTACCTGCCTGACGGCGGCGTGATGACGATCTACGAGGCTGCCATGAAGTACCAGTCGGCGGGCCTGCCGCTGGTCGTGCTGGCCGGGAAGGAGTACGGGTCGGGCTCGTCGCGCGACTGGGCGGCCAAAGGGACGATGCTCCTCGGCGTCAAGGTGGTCATGGCCGAGAGCTTCGAGCGGATCCACCGCAGCAACCTGGTCAACATGGGCGTGCTGCCGCTCCAGTTCCGGGACGGCGACACGGTGTCGTCACTCGGTCTCACCGGACGGGAGGTCTTCGAGGTCGCGGGCATCGCCAAGGGGCTGACGCCTCGGGCCGAGCTGCGCGTCACCGTCCGCGGGGAGGACGGGAGCACGAAAGCGTTCCAGGCGATCGTGCGCATCGACACGCCGGAGGAGCTCGACGCCTACCGGCACGGCGGCATCCTGCCGAAGGTGCTCAGGCAGCTGGTGAAGAACTAACGAGGCCCTGCCTCAGACCGTCGAGCATGTGGCGCGCTGTTCGGAGAGAGGGACACGGTCTGAGGCAGGGCCTCGTTAGAAAAAAGAGGAGCCCCTGGAGCAGGCAGGGGTAGTACCCTGCG
>Ga0326597_10009562_pt1 | contig 12983 bp, 10 predicted proteins | sample RVTome_12_FD_203789 | JGI IMG/M metagenome (GOLD analysis project Ga0326597, IMG submission 203789) | Soil microbial communities from uranium-contaminated site in the Upper Colorado River Basin, Wyoming, United States - RVT100D185 | ecosystem: Environmental > Terrestrial > Soil > Contaminated >... | reverse complement strand
CAAGATGGGGTATGAGAAGGATGTAGAAAAGAATCCGTTGTCTTTTAGGTAACCATAAAAAACAAGCCGCGTAGGCGGCTTGTTTTGTTTCTATTCCCTCGATGCTTCGAGCATACCGCGCAGGCGGCCCATGTGTTTTCCGAGTTTCTTTCCGAATGTCCTGCCGATGCCGGCCGGATCGCTCATCGCGATCCCCACGAGCTCATCAAGATCCTCGGCCGTGAGCACGCCTTCGTCCACGAGCACTTGCGCCCCTTCCCGGAGTTTGTCCGCGTTGTATGAAGGAAGCTTTGCCGCTTCCTTCATGCGCGAGGCGACTTTCTCCAGATTCTCCGCTGCGAGCGGCTGGTCATTTTTGCGCAGAGCCATCACGGCTTTTTCAATTACTCCGGCATCATATTTCCCCGCGCTCAATCCCTTGACCAACTCATTCATAAGCTTGTTCGCGTTTTGATCTTTCGCGCGAAACGCCGTAAGCACCTCCTCGGCTGCCCGCGAATCTGCGCCGAGCGCTTCAAGAAGAATGGGGAACTGTTCCGCTTTCTCTTTGGAGCGCGCGAGCGCAAGGAAATTCGTGAGATCCGGTTTCCCATCCGGCCGAAGCGAGGACATGGTGTCCACGAAGCTGGCCGTGAGGGCAAAGTCGCGCTGGTCGTCCGTCATGTCCGAGAAATATTTTTCATATGTCGGCATGTTGATTTTCTCGAACTGGTAGGCGACTTCGTGCGCTTCGATCGCGGCAAGCATGGTCTCATCGTCGACAACGCCTGCCGCTCGCACCTCCTCGGCGCCGATTTCGCCGTGCTTGCGGTTCCCATCTTCTCCCTTTTGCCAGTAGGCAATGCCCGTGATTCCTTGCGCCTCGCAGAACCGTTTCAGTGCGGCTTCATCGCCTCCGAGAGCGGCCTGCCCGTCGCTTGTCGCACTCAACATGCCCGTCCACTGCTCCCACGTAACCGCACGCTCTTCGCCTTCGAACTTGACCGTCAGGCAGTCGGCCTTGGAGATGTCGTGCAGGAAGACGTACTGGTCGACGGCCTTGCGGTCTCGTGCAACCGCACGAGACATCGCGTCGCGGATGCTCACGGGGATTTCCTCCGGAAACTCGCCGCGCGCAATCGCCTCGATGTTTGCGCGAATGAGATCCAGATGCGAATCCATCATCATGCCTTCATTGTGATAATCACCGACTTGCGGAACCAGAAAAGATCGTTCAATGTTTTCCCTGATCTCCCGAGCTTCATCGCCGGGGAAAAGTTCCTGCACGGCCTCACGAAGATCCTCGACGCGGCTTTCTCGCTTCTCGCGGCTCCAGACCTTTGGCCATTCGGCGCCTTCGGATTCCATTTGCTCTGCGTGAATCTCCGTCGGATGCGCTCCTCCGCACAGCTCACATGTTGGTGACGGCATAATTTCGCTGTTAATAGTTCTAGGGGGTATAATAGCAGAAATCTTGATATCAGATATATGGGAGATCCACGGCGCGGATATGCTCCGCAGGACGTCCGCGATAAAACCGAAAAGGATGAAAAAATCGTCTCTTCCGAGCGGTTTCCAGGTCCGGAAGCGTACAAGACGCGCTTGCTCGAATTGGGTTTGGAAGAGCATGTGCGGGCCTATGATAAGGTTCTGGACGTTGTCTCTGCGATCGAAGCGGCGGGCGGCAGGGCACTTCTGGTCGGTGGATCTGTGCGCGATGCGCTGTTTGGGAAGGTCTCAAAGGACTTTGACGTGGAGGTCTATGGGATGGAGGCGGGGAAGATTGAGGAAATCGTCCGAGCGCATGGGAAGGTGAACGAGGTTGGGATGGCATTTGGGATCTTGAAGCTTTCTTTCGGCGAGGACATTGACGTGGACGTGTCGCTCCCTCGGACGGATTCAAAAACCGGGGAAGGCCACACAGGATTTGACGTGAAGACGGATCCAAACATGAGCATCGCCGATGCCGCGCTTCGACGAGACTTCACGATCAACACCGTGGCCGCGGATCCCGTACGCGGAACGATTTACGATGCGCATGGCGGCGTAAAAGATATTCATGAGCGGCGTTTGCGCGTCACGGATCGCGAGCTATTTGCGGATGACCCTCTGCGCATCTTGCGCGGCGTGCAGTTCATCGGTCGGTTTGGACTCGAGATCGATGCGGACAGCTTTCAGATCATGCAGGAAATGGTGCCGCAACTTCATGAAATTTCGTCCGAACGCTTCTGGGAAGAATGGAAGAAGCTGTTTTTAAAATCAGAAAAGCCATCGCTCGGACTCTCGGCCGCGATGTCGCTCGGCGTCATGCGCGAAATGTATCCGCAATTTGTGGAAATGAGAGAGGATCAGCAATCGGATGAGCACAGCGACGTCGACAAGTGGATTCATACCCTTGCGAGCGTGGACGAGGCCGCGAAAATCGTCCGGCGCGAGCAGTTGCCTTCCAAAGACGCTTTTATGCTCATGCTTGCCGTCATGTGCAGCAATCTGTCGCGCGGCGACATTTCGGGCGGCCGTGCATCCGAAAAACCCGCAACGCGGAATACAGAGGCGGCGAAGCGATTTCTCGAATCGATCAAGTCAGACAACAAAACACGCGACCTAGTACTCTCTCTTATCACGAGCCGATCGGTTCCGGGCAAGCTGTATGTGGATGACCATGTGCGAGGCCGGGTCGTGACAGACGGACAGATCCGCCGGCTTGCCGACCAGATTCATCCGGCAACGATTGAACAACTTGTGCTTCTGGCGGAAGCAGACCATCTCGGACGCGGAGTTTTTTCTACCGATTCTAGAGACGATCTCATCATGCCAGCCGATTCATTTCCCGCGCGCGACTGGCTGCTCGCTCGCGCTCGTGAGCTCGGAATCGAATCGAAAAAGGCCGGTTCCCTTATTCAAGGGCGCGATCTCATCACAGCCGGGTTCAAACCGGGTACGCATTTTAGTAGGCTGATCGCGCTTTCGAGCGATTTGCGGGATGAAAAACGTTTTACCTCCGGCCAGTTTTTCGCTACCATTGACGGGATAAAAGATCCAGGGGAAGCGATTGAGAAATTAGAACGCACGCTTGAATCGTAAATATGTCCGAATCACGAAACGCAGGAAGGGAAACGGAACGGAGGGATGTGTGGGCATTTTATGATGCCTACAAAACCGCCGGAGAAGGGAATGCGGTGCCGCGTCCGGATATCGATTCGTTTTCACATGTGGACAAGGAAACGAAGCGCAGAGACCGCGAGCTCTTGAAGAAAAAGCAGAATCGACCTGGAATGCGGATTCAGCGCGAGACAGGACCGGATGCATTTGCGTTTGAAAATTTTTTGACCACGATGTCGCAAGAGCACCGCTGGTTTGGCGGCGAGCTCACACCAACCACAGAATTTGACGATTGGATTTCCGGCGCAGATGCCATTGTCGAATGGCCGGGGGATGGGGAGCCGGTTCGTCTTGCCATTGATTTTACGGCCGCAGAAGACATCGAAACATTCTTTCGCAAAAGCGATAAGTTAGAAGGAAATGTTCGTCTAAAGTATGTGCGTTCAGCCGTCGAAGAAGAAGACGGCAGGCCGAAAGAACTGCGCGCTTTCATGCCGCTCGTTCTTCTAGGATTTGACCAGAGCGTGTATCGGAGTATCGCCGAGCGGAAAGATGATCCGGACGAACATCATCCGATTCGGCGGTTGCTTATCGAGCAGGCCGCTTCACAGATCGATTTACAGCTCCGGCTTCTTATCGAAAAAGCCTTTGAAAGCCCGCGGGCGAAACGATCAAAAAAGCTTGAAGGGGCGCTTCAGAACTATCGATCACTTGGGAAGGACTTTACAACAACCCAGACGATTGACTTCATTTCTACGCTTGACGAACGTGAAATCGATGCGGTTTTGAATGCGAAGAATAAACAACGACTTGGAGATCTTCTACGTGTGAAAGGTCAGCTTACAAAAGAGACGGAGCGCGCTCAAGAAATCGAACTCAATGAAGAATGGAAGCGTATTGCCGAACAATCCAAAACGCATCAAATTTTATCCGGTTAAAACTCTATGGCACATTCAGACAAACGTGGTGGATCGTCGAAATTCGACCTTCCGCGCCAGGAAGAGGCCTATTCAAAGGATCTTATTGGGGAACAGCTTGATGCGTTTACGCAAAAGCAGGACATTCCATCCTTGCGCGATCGCTTGCGTATCGGTTTCAATGAAGTCGCCATGCTTGCGTTTGACCGGACAAATGAAAAAATTAAGGGGCTTGTAGAAGCGAGAGCAGAGTCGCCGGAGGAGGCGGAAAAACTTTATAACGAGATGGTGGAGATGTTCGTGAACATCCAGACGCGCGGGCCATGGCGATACGCAAACGAACTTTCAAGCGGAACATCCGACAAGGCGAAGCTGTGGTTTACCATCGCCTACTCCGAGATGAAAGGATACGAGAAAGAAATGGATTTGAATGACCAGGAATTTGTAGAGGACGTGAAGCGGATCGAGAAAAATTTGGATGATGCGGCCAAAAATTCGGAAGCGTTTTTTCAGGAGGCGCGGGAGTTCATGCTGAAAGATGCGAAAGGAAAGATGCGATTCGCCCTGGTTGAAGTCGGGTCTGGAAAGAAGACGAGAAAAATCGAAGACAAGAGCGCGCCGATCGGCGACGGGTTTGCGGCATTTTTGCCCATGGCGCTCAAGGGATATGACGCGGGCATTGTGCACGATGCGGAAGGATGGGTGTTCATCGGCGCGCGTGAGGAAATTGATGAGGCCATGATCGAAGCGACAGGGCTCAAAAAAGAGGTGGGGCCGGACGATCGCGATCCGACCAGGCAGGTGACGTTCTTTGTGAACGACCAAGGCGTGAAGGTGATCAAGAAATTGCATCCGGCGTTTCTCATTGTGCTGACCAAGAGTTTTGATATTGCCCGCGATATTACCCGAGCCGTGAATGAGAAGGATGTCGTCCGGGCGGCGGAGGATGCGCTCGGCCACACGCGGGTCATTCAGACGACGGAGAAAAACCGCGAGGAGCTTGAGGAGGTGGATGAAGCGCTCGAGCGGTTGAAAGCGATGGGGTACATGCGGATTCCCGAAGTGAAGCCTCTGACGGATGAACTCGCGACATCCTCGGAGCTGTCGCGTCCGAGAGAAGAATTTTATGACCGGATGCTCTATGTGCGGGGCATGTACGTTTTCATGGATGCACTCTCCCAGCTGCACCAGAGGCGAAAAGCGGAAGGGAAAATTGTGAGCGAGCACGATGTGGACGCTCTCTCTCGAAGAATCTGGTCGAAAATGGAACAGAAGGTAGAAGAGCTTCGGCATGTCAACGGGATTCTGGACGAAGAGATGGATCGGATGCCCGCGAACCTCACCAAGGTGATCGACATGGCCGGGGGTGCCGGGGATCTTGGACTCGCGATCACAAATGAAATGCTCTCGCGCGGCCGGGAAGTGGAGGAGACAGAGATTGTGGATCCGCAAGAAGGCGTGGCGGAGTTTATGGAGACGATTATCGAACACCTTCCATTCCGAAAAGATTTGGAGCGGATCGCCCATCACAACACCGGCTACCTGCAGGACGCGGAAATTACGCCCGAATCGATCGTCGTCGCCAAACATGCGTGTGGAACGCTGACCGATGCGGTCATTGAGCAGTGGCGGGACTCGGAAAGTCCCATGCTTGTGGCCATGACCTGCTGTCAGGACAAGGCAAAGGACGAGCCGGCTCGTTATGGCTTCCGTCAGGAAGAATGGAGCCGCCTGTGCGTCGAATCTGGAAAAACCGGCATTGAAGTTCCGGACGAGCCGGGGCCCGCGCGCGACGAGGCGCTTGAAAGAGTGAAAGAGGGGATGGTGGCAATGAAGACGCTTGATATGGCGCGCGTCGGATATTTGCGACGCCACGGCTTTGCGGCTCGTCTTGACATCACGGATAAATTCCCCAAAGGAGATACGATTATCGCACGTCGCCTCCCCGATGATTTTATGGACAAGCTTTCCGGGCTTGAACGGCTTGAAAAAGAAGACCCGCGCCAGTTTGAGAATGTGATGATGAAAATCGACGTACTCGCGGTTGGTATTGATCGGCAGGATTTGGGACGCGAGGAATTCGGAGAAGATTGGAAGCCGGAGGATTTCGCCGAACTCACCAGCCGATTCGTCCAGCCGGCGTTTGAGGATTACCGGTTTGAATGGGAGGTGTCGGCAGAAAAAGTGGCAGAGGCAGAACGCTTGCGTAAGGCAGAGGAAAACGAACGTGCAAAGGAACGGCAGAAAACGCTCATGCGACTTGTCTTCAAATCGGAGAAGGGAAGGATTGATCTGTATGTGAAAGATCGCGCACAAGCGGCGGGGAAAACGGTTCAAGGCCCGGAAATGGGCCGCATCATCGAGGCTATTAAAAACCGCATGTTTCGCTCCGAAACGGATGATGCGGACGCGATCCGCGCCAGCGTTGATGAATTGATGTCAGAAATGGAGTACTAATCATATGGATAGATTTGATGAACGGAGACCACTTATTGTAGAGCAGACATCTTCGGACTACATGGGTGAGACGGAAGACATTAGTACTCAACCGTTTACAGATATTCGTCAGCGATCCGATCTTCGACGTGAGCTTGTGGAGGAGGGTAATGTGATCGGGAATTTGTATAACGAGTTTTATGGGAAGATCGCGATGAATTTGGCGGATGTGATCCAGGGCGAGGCGGAAAAAAAGTTTACATCTTACTTGAAAAGCAAGGGTGTTAAGATTAGTAAAAAGAAAGAAGAGGACATCGAGGCAAAAGCGGCAATTCGTGAAGCCGCGATGGCTGTGCGCGATGAGGGGTATATTGTGCAAAGGCGAGAACTAGAACTTGCGTTCGATGAATTCGTGAAGCAGTTTCAGTCTGAGGAAGATTTCAAGCGGAATATTCAGGAGGGGGAGGATGATTTTAAGCAACTTTGGGATGAGCTTAAGACTGCGTATATACAGAAGATCCGCGAATCAGGTGAGACGATGCTGAAAAAACTCGATGTACAGGGAGTGGATTCTGATGAGATTGTCTCCCTCGCGCAGGAGGTGTTCGCGCATTCTATGAAGAAAGAATATGAACGGAACCGTCGAAAGATTGCCGAGACGCGCGCGCTTCTCAGTGTACTTGATCGGTACAAAAATGATCTGAAGGGAATCGACACGTTCATTGATATGGCTGGCGGCGCGGGTGATTTAGGTATTGCGATTGCTGAAACGTATGCACATGATGGAGTGAAGGTGCGGATCGTCGATGTTGTGCCGGCATTGCAGATGTATTCCGGGTATCTCAAGGAGAACGGGATTCATATGAATACTCGTGATCGTGTCGAGTTCGAGTTGCATCCGCTTCAAGAGACAAAAATTTCCGACGAGGAGAGAAAGCGAACGGCGATCGTTGCGAAGCATCCGTGTGGTGGATTAAAAGAAGACGTGGTGAGCGAAGTGATTCAAAACGAAGTGCCGTTTATGATGCTCATGAGTTGTTGTCAGGACAAAATGTGCGACCATGTCGACGAGTATTATCAATACTACGCGGACGAAATAGATACAAAGGAAGAGTTCGTGAAGATTGCAAAAATATCCGCGCGGACAAATATTAATCTCGACGAGGCACCGCCAGGCAAGCGTGATGAGCTTGAGCGTAAACGTGAATCCGGTGTTGATGCGATGAACATACTGGATGAGATTACCGCAAATCGTCTGCGAAGGGCGGGGTATCAGGTGGACATCATTCGACTCGAAGATCCGATGATTCCAAAAGGGAACGTCCTGGTTGCAAGAAAGTTTTCATGAGTTCAATAAAGGATTTTCAAAAATGATCCGATCGGATCATTTTTGGTGGACTAGCTATTCTTTTGTTTGTGCCGTTCTGGCCAGTTCAAAGGCTAAGTTGCGGTCGCCGTTCAGCACGATGCCGAATCCGGGATAGAGCTGTTTCACCGCGTCGACGCCGTCTTTCACAAAGAAAGTTGCCTCGCGTCCGCGGTCTTCCTTGACGATCTTTTCATATCCTTCCGACTCCAGGCTGTCGAAATCGATCGTATCTGCCCCGATGAAGTAGAGTTCGCCGTCTTTCCAAACGCCGGATTCTTCCCCTGCGATCGCCATGTCGAGGTACGGGTAGCCTTTTTCGGAATACGCGACGCCATCAATTTTCTCATACATACCGCTTCGCCGCTCTACTTCAGCCTTGGCTCTTTCTTTTACTTCATCCAGATCCTGCGAGAGTTCTGCGAGCTCGGCCGTGATTCTCGCGACATCTTGAAGGTATCCGTCGTCATCAAGTAGCTCTTCGGCCGCATTGCGCTCCTGCGTTTCCGAAGCCAGAACCAGCCACGCAACCGCTTCAGGATCTTCGGCTTTGGAAAGCCGTTCGGCATTCTTCCAGACGCCACCGACGTGGAGCTCTTTTGTTAGTTCGTCCAGTTTATTGACGTCACCTCCCAGAAGGTTTGCTATCTCCTCCACTTTCGTCCGCACTTCCTTGACGGCGAGCATGGCTGCCGGATCAAGGCCGTTTTGCATGCGACCCTCCAAGCCGCGCAGGCCGTAGTCTTGAAGCTGTTTTTTGTGTTCCATGAGACGAGCCTGTTTTTCTCGTTCTCCCTGTTCTTGTTCTGGCATAGATGAGCATTCGCTATTTTTTAGGTTTTGTCCGTGACTTGAGTGAGCTGTCCGGCTTTTTTCCGCCCCATTTTTTCGGCGCGCGATTGATCGCTTCGTCCCAGATTTCTTTGTGCATTTCTTCGAGGCGTTTTTCTGCCGCCGTCCGGTACTCTGGCACGCTTGCGATTTTGCCGCCGTGCTTTCGCGCGAGCGCTCGGTCAGCTGCCATCACGATGTACGGATGCGTGAGGCCGAGGCCTTCGAGGACTTCGTTCGGAAATCCGGATTCGCCGTATCGATCCTGCACGCCCACGCGCTCAAGGGGAACGGGAATGGTAGCGGTGAGCGCTTCAGCAACGGCGCCGCCGAGTCCGCTCGCCGCCTGCGCTTCTTCTACCGTCACGATCACTCCGGTTTCTTTTGCCGCGCGCACGATCGCTTTTACATCAAGCGGCTTTACGGTGTGCATGTTGATAACGCGCGCTTCGATCCCATGCTTCTTTGAAAGAATTTCCGCCGCGAGCAAGGCTTCATAAAGCAGGGGTCCGGCGCCGATGATGGTGATGTCGTCTCCAAAACGGTACGTTTCTGCGCGACCGAATTTGTACGGAGTTTTTTCTGTTGTGAAAACCGGCGATTTTTCACGGGCAAAGCGAATGTACGAAGGGCCGGATATTTTCGCGATCGCGGCCGTTGCCTTGTGCGCTTCGATTGCATCACAGGGCACGCTCACTGTCATGTTTGGAAGCACGCGCATGATCGCAATGTCTTCGATCATTTGGTGCGTGGCGCCATCCGGACCAACGCTTACGCCTGCATGCGCGCCGGCGATTTTTACGCGTGCTTTTTGAAGACAAATCGTTGTGCGAATTTGTTCCCAGTTGCGGCCGGGAGAAAAACAGGCGTAGCTCGAGATAAACGGGACTTTGCCCGCAAGCGCGAGGCCGGCACCGATTGCGGCGAGCGACTGCTCGGACACGCCCATTTGGACGAAGCGATCCGGAAACGCTTTTTTAAAGTCCAAGCTTCGTGTCGATTCCGTCAAATCCGCGCAGAGCACCATCACATTTTTATCCTTTTTTCCCGCCTCGACCACGCCTTCGCCGTATCCGTTACGCGTCGGAACTTGCTTCAACTTTTCCGCATCCAAAACATTCCGCACAAGGTGCATGTCTTTGTTCAGGCCTGTTTTTTGGGAAGGCTTTGCCATAGGGCTATTTTCTTTGACGGCTCTTTTTTCTCAGTTTCTTTACGGTCGCTACGATCACCCAGGTGAGAAGACCGAGAGGAAGGAGGATGCCTCCACCAATAATCGCGAGCCAGATGAGCCCAAGGACGAGATTTTGTCCGATAGCAACCAATGCACGCGTTGCTTCTCGGATTTCCGTGAGGGGTCGAAATTCGCGCGTTGGGATCAAAACGCTCGGTTCTTCTTTGAGGAATACGCTAATGGTTGAGTAACTTGTTTGGTTTTCCAGATATTGGATGCGCCCTTGCAACGATTCGATTTGGGATCGAATGTATCCAAGTTCGCGTTGAATGTTCAAAATATCTTCTACGGTGGTTGCTTGGCTTAAGATCGACAAATAGGTTTGTTCTTGGGCCTGCGCGTTTCTGAGTTGTGCCTGCAAGTCCGTGAACTGCTCAGTAACATCCTGACCGCTTGTTGATTCGTTTTCGACGAGATTCGCTAAAACTTTTATCTCGCTCACGCCGTTTTCAAACTCGTCGGACGGAACGCGAACAATAATGGAACCGTACTTTGTCCCGTCCGCACGCTCTGATACAGAAGAATCTTGTACGAATCCACCCTTACCGACGGCAAGTGTGGTAATTTCCTCGACGGAGGACGACACATCATCGACGACAATCGAAAGGGAACCGGTTTTGATAATTTTTTGGTCGACTTCCGCGGCAGTTTGTCCGGCCGTTTCGGGCATGGGAGGAAGAAAGCTTGGCGCCATACTCGCCTCTTCCGCCCTGAAAGCGGAATCGGAAACAGAAACAGCAAGCATGTCTTTTCCAGACGAAATGCCTGCCAAACCTTCGCCAAAGGAAGTCAAGGAACCTGCGGATCTTTCCGAGGTGAGAGCGTTTCCAAGAACGATGGCGATAATAAGAATGAGAAGAACCGCCGGGATGCTGAGCAAGAGAATAAGTGTACGTTTTTTCATATTATTCATGCTCGCTTTTAATGAGTCCGCCGAGCGTGCGGATGTTTTTAATCGCCAAGAGTGATTCTTTTCCAGGAGCCGGAGGTTTTCCGTGCCACTGGAAGTTGTATTCCATGAAGTCCACGCCGTAGCCGGGAATGGTGTCTGCGATGACGACCGTCGGTTTTTCCGTAACGCTTTGCGCATGTCGAACCGCTCGGACGAAATCAGCAATATCGTTGCCCACGCACCTCACGACATTCAGGTTGAACGCTTCGAATTTTTCCTGAAGCGGTTCGAGCGGCATAATTTCTTCCGTGGTGCCGTCGATTTGGATGTTGTTTCGGTCGATGATGAACGTGCAGTTGTAGAGCTTGTTACGGCTGGCAAACAGGATGGCTTCCCATGTGATGCCGGCCTCGAGTTCGCCGTCGGACATGATGCAGTAGACGCGCCAAGGCTTTTTGTCGAGGAGCCCGGCATAGGCCATGCCGACGGCTTGCGGGCTGCCGTCTCCGAGTGGTCCGGACGTATTCTCGACACCGCGCATCCACTCGAGCTCCGGATGGCCTTGGAGAGGAGAGCCGAATTTGCGAAGCGTCATCAGATGTTTTTTGGGAAAGTATCCGGCGTGCGCCATGGTGGCGTATCGAACCGGCACGTTGTGGCCGCAGCTCATGAGCAGACGATCGCGGTCTTCCCAGTCTGGACGCTTCGGATCGTGTGTCAGAATGTGGAAGTACAGCGCGGTGAAAATATCCGTGAGGCCGAGCGGGCCGGCACTGTGGCCGGATCCGGCTTCGACCAGCATGTCGATGATATCTTCACGGATCGCTTGCGCGCGTTCCTCAAGTTTTCTGAGTTTGCGATCGTGCAAGTGCAGTTCCTTGCGAACGATTGGTCCGGTGGTTAAGTCTGGCATAGTGGGGGTATTGTAGCATAGGTTTTGGGTTTTGGGTTTTAGGTGTGAGGTATGGAAGCAAAACACCTAATCAAAAAACGGGGATCAACCCCGTTTTTTTTATTTACTCCACGGTAATTGTTCCTGTCATTTCTGGATGGTAGCTGCAGAAGAAGTCATATTCACCCGGCGTGCGGAAGTATCGCGTAAAGTGATCGCCGGTGTAGAGAGAACCTGTTCCCCAACTGAGATCGTCTGCCGTTGCTGTGTGCACATCCGATCCATTGTTGACGAACTTCACCGGTCGGTCAGGAGAGATCATGATGTCGGTTTGGCTGTATTCGTTGTCGGATATGAAGACGATGTACGGTGCCTTAAGATCCTTGTCGTCATTGATGCTTGCAACTTTGGCGAGCACTTGTTGAACATTGTAGTCGTTTGCCTCCTCGATGTCCGATCCTCGATCGTAATTTGAGAAGAAGGCATCTGGGATGTCGACAACTTTGGTGTTCCAATTGCTGCCGTACAAGGATGAGGCAACTGCTTCTGACGTTACCCAACGCAGAACACCGCCTTCGTCAATTGCGTACGTCTTCGGGTCAGTGTCGATTTTTCCAAGTGTTGAACCCGGTTTGTATGTAACGTTTCCTCCGATTTGGATGGTAGAGAGATCAACATCGCTAATCCACTGTACCGTATCGAAGTTTGCGTACCAAGAGAAGTAGACTGTGGAGCTTGGGAAGACATAGCGGAATCCGTCTTCACCTAAATAGTAAACCGCTGTGTGCGTTTCTCCTCGAATGAGGTCTCCGGATCGGAGCTCGCTTACAGCCGTCAATGCAGAAGCCGGAAGAGGAACGGCATTTAGACCGAGCAAAAGCCCGAAGATGGCGAAAAGTGAAAAAAGGTTTTTCATAAATAAAGTTACGTTAAGTGGTAAGAGTATATCACATCGACTGGCCGAATGTCGATACTTGGTTTTTTAGTTTCGTTAGGGCAGCGGTTGGATCTTTGCTATTGAAAATGAGCGATGCCGTACAAATTCTCGTGGCGCCAGCTTGGACGAGTGATTCGAGCAAGTCCTGCGTGACACCGCCATCGATTTCGATGGGTACGTCCGGTCGATGTTTTTTTGCTTGTTCGATTTTGCGTAAAATATAATCGCCTTCGAATTCCTGCCCGGATGATCCTGGGTGAACGCCCATCACGGTGAGGGCGTCGATGGTATGGAGAACTTCTTCGATTTCATGCAAGGGAGTCGCTGGGTTGATGGCAACACCGGCTTCGAGGTGGAGGTGATCGCGGATGTGTCCCACGACGGTGCCGGTTGGTCG
>Ga0326597_10009561_pt1 | contig 12983 bp, 11 predicted proteins | sample RVTome_12_FD_203789 | JGI IMG/M metagenome (GOLD analysis project Ga0326597, IMG submission 203789) | Soil microbial communities from uranium-contaminated site in the Upper Colorado River Basin, Wyoming, United States - RVT100D185 | ecosystem: Environmental > Terrestrial > Soil > Contaminated >... | reverse complement strand
GTCGGTGTAGAGCGACTCGATCGCCGCGCGGTGCCGCTCTTCGACGATGCGCCGGCGGACCTTCAGGGTGGGGGTCAGCTCGCCGGCATCGACGCTGAAGTCGCGCGAGAGGAGCAGAAACTTCTTTGGCATCTCGAACTGCGCGAGATCGCGTAGCGCCTTTCGCACTTCCCGCTCTATCTTGTTCTGGACCTCCGGCAGCGTCACCAACCGCTCCATTCCCGAATCGCCGGAGACGTGCCGCGCCGCCCATGCCTCGAGCGCCTTCTGCTCGGGCACGAGCAGCATGATGGGGTACGGCCGTCGGTCGCCGAGCATGACGGCGTTGGAGACGAACCTGCTGCTCTTCGCGAGGTTCTCGATCGGCTGCGGCGCGATGTTCTTCCCGCCCGCGGTGACGATGAGATCCTTCTTGCGGTCGGTGATGCGGAGGTACCCATCGGCGTCGATCATCCCGATGTCCCCGGTGTGGAACCATCCCTCGGCGTCGATCGCCTCCGCCGTCGCCTCGGGCTGGTTGAAGTACCCCCGCATGATGTTGGGGCCGCGAGTGATGATTTCCCCATCGGGTGCGATGCGGATCTCCACGCCCGGAATCGCCTGGCCGACGGTCCCGAGCCTGAGATGGGTCGGCGTGTTGACGGCCATGACCGGCGAGGTCTCGGTGAGCCCGTAGCCTTCCACGATCGGCAGGCCCGCGGCGTAGAAGAACCGGGCGATTTCGGGCGAAAGCGGCGCCCCACCGGAAATGAACAGGCGGATACGGCCGCCGGTGCGTGCCCGTAACTTGGCGAAGACCAGGCGGTCGGCGAGGGCGCGCTGAAAGTGCAACCTCGCCGGGATGCGCTCCCCTGAAATCGTGCGGTCGGCCCAGGCCTCGCCGACCCGGCGGCTCCACGCGAAGATGTGCCGCCGGGGAGCCGAGCTGGCGCGCACGCTGTCGAGCACCCGCTCGAAGACCTTCTCGTAGAGCCGGGGGACCGAGGCCATGACCGTCGGGTGCCGCGCCTGCATGTCCGCCGGGACGGTGTCGAAGCTCTGTGCGTAGTTGATGATCACACCCGAATGGAACATCGAGAAGTGACCGAACATCCGCTCGAAGATGTGAGAGAGCGGGAGGAAGGAGAGGCATTCGTCCTGCGGGGCGAAGTCGAACAGGCCCACCGCCGCCGTGACGTTCGAGGAGATGTTGCCGTGGGTGAGCATCACCCCCTTGGGATTTCCGGTCGTGCCGGAGGTGTAGATCACCGTGGCGAGATCGTCGGGGCTGGCGGTAAGCGCTTTCGCCCGCCAATCCGGGTTCCGGTCCCGTGCCGCTCTCCCGCGGGCCATCACCTCCTCCAGCGTCAGGACGCCCGCCCTCGCCTCGGGGGGATCGAAGGCGATCACGTGCCGGAGCGCCGGGAGCCGTTCGCGGATGGCGAGCACCTTCTCCACCTGTGCCGGGGTCGAGACCAGGATCGCCACGGCGCCAGCGTCGCGGAGGATGTACTCGGTCTGCTTGGAGGGAAGGGTGGGATAGATCGGGACGCTGGTGCAGCGGGCGGCGAGACAGGCGTAATCCGCTATGGCCCACTCCGGGCGATTCTCCGAGAGAATCGCCACCCTGTCTCCGGGGCTGACGCCCAGCTCGAGGAGCCCGAGACTCAGGTCCTGGACCCGGTCGGCCAGCTCGCGGTAGCCCACATCCACCCACCGGCCCTCGCGCTTGGAGCGCAGCGCGACGGGCCGGTGCCCGAAGGCGTCGAGGGCCGTAAAGTAGAGCTCGGTGAGCGTGAGAGGCGTGGCGGCCCCCTAGAGGAACAGCACGATGAAGCGCTGGCCCGATCCCGGCACCACGGTTCCCCGTGTGCGCGTCGCGCGCACCGTCACGACAGCCGTGTCCGGAGCGGTGAGGCCGGCGAGTCGCGTCAGGGCGACCGTCGGTATCGTCCCGTCGGCGGCGGTAACCGCCGTGTCTTCGCTCTGTCCGTTGGGGAAGGCGACGGTGGGCGACGTGCTCGCGGGATCGGGAGAGGTCAGCGTGTAGATGACGGATCGCCCGTCGACCGGGCCGGCGGGAGCGAAGCTCTCCACCCGCACCGCGAGCGGCGCGGACGCCGAGACATCCTGCGCCACCGTGAACACGGAATCGCCCGCGATGATGATGGTATCGGCCGGGGCGATCACGCTGAAGGTGAGGACACCCGAGGTCAGCGTCCCGAGGCTCGCCTGCACCCGGCCGGTGCCGGGCGCGACCCCGGTGAGGAGACCGCTGGATGCATCGACGATGAGTGTCGGATCGGCGGCGGTCCACACGATCGGCGCCGCGACGCTGTCACCATCCTTGTTGAGCGCGCGGGCGGAGAGCTGCACCGACTCGTTGACCTCGACGATCGCCGGCGCGGGGAGGGTGACCTCGAGCGCCACGACGCCGCCGTCCACTTCATTGAGGTCGCTGCATCCCACCGCAAGCGCCAGCGCCGCCGGCATGATCCAGCGGGTCACGACGTCTCCGGCGTCGGGGTGCCCGCGATGTCGCGCAAGGCCGCCTCGGCGTGTCGAACCCAGCGATCGGCGTCAGCGCCCTTCGGCGGGCGCGCGAGAAACGCCCGGAGATGCTCGGCCGCCGGCTCGACCTCGCCGCGCTTCAAGAGGAGGAACGCCACGCCGTAGTGGGCACCCACGAGACTCTCATCGAGCTCCAGGGCGCGCTTGTAGTGGCGAATCGCCTCTTCCGGCTGTCCCGTCTTGGTGAAGGCAATCGCCATGTTGAGGAGGATGCGCGAATCGGCGGGGTTGTCCCGGAATGCCAGACGATACGACGTGAGGGCTGCCTCGAAATCGCCCTGCCGCTCGAGCGCCAACCCCTCGTTCAGATAATCCAGCCGCTGAGGGCGCAAGCTCTCCCGGGATTGGGTGCCGAACAGTCGTCGCCAGAAACTCATGAGGTTGCACGAAACTCCGGGCAAAGTCGAAGGGACACAACATCTTGGGTTAGGGCAAAGATAGCCCTCGCCAGGACCCACCGCAACGCGACGCGGTTGCCGGCCGGCTCCGGCGGGCGTAGGTTGACATGGTCTCGACTGGAGGATCGCAATGCGGCGTACCGCCCCCTCAGGGCCGCGTGGAGTGCTCGAGGTAGACTGGCCGTTCTTCGGCGAGATCTGCCGCGCGCTCGCCATGCATGTGGCCCGCGAATACCAGCCGGAGATCGTGCTCGGCGTCGCCAAGGCGGGCGTGATTCCCGGCGTGGTGGTGGCGTCGATCCTCCAGTGCGAGTTCAGCTCGATGGCCGTGACCCGGCGCGAGGCCGGCGCGGCGCCAGTGCTCGTGTCGGGTCCCCCGCCATCGATCATCGGGCGCCGCGTACTCGTGGTGGATGAGACCTGCGACACGGGCAGCACCATGAAGCTCGCGCTCAACGAGGTGCGGGCGCTGCGTCCCGCCGAGGTACGGACCGCCGTCTCGTTCAAGACCGGCGAGTACGCCCCCGATTTCTTCGCCTTCGAGACCGAGAATTTCATCGTCCTGCCCTGGGACCGGGAGATCATCCAGGACGGGGAACTGATCGTCCGTCCGGACTACGCCGACAAGCTCTAGACGTCCTCCCGCCCGTTCCAACCTTTTGCCGGCTCGATCTGTCCAAGGGGCGTCCTCTCCTCCGGAGCCCCTCGATGCGGCATCTGACCTACCTCACGCTCGCGCTCACCCTCGCCGCCCCCCTCGGGGGCCAGCAGCCGGATCGCTACACCCTCGATGGCGATTTCGTCGCCATCTACAATCTCGCGGGCCAGCTCCAGGTAGAGGCGGGCCAGGGCGACGTCGCCGTGCAGATCACGCGCGGCGGCGCCGACGGGGCCCGCCTCACGGTGGCGCAGGGGGAGATCGGCGGCCGCCCAAGCCTCAGGGTGATCTATCCGGCCGACCGGATCCGGTACGCGGTGGGCAAGGGCGACGGCCGGACCCAGCTGCGGGTGAGGGACGATGGCACCTTCGGCGACGGGGCTGAGTGGGAGCATGATCGCGGCCGGGACCGGCATCAGGACGGCCGCCGGGTGACGATCGGCACCGACTCCGGCGGTCTCGATGCCCATGCCGACCTCACGGTGCAGATCCCGCCGGGCCGTCGCGTCGCCCTGTTTCTTGCTGTCGGTAGGGTGACGGTCACCAACGTCAGCGGCGATCTGCGGATCGATGCGTCCAGTTCCGCGGTGACGGCCACCGGGTTCACGGGATCGCTGAGCATCGACGTGGGGTCGGGGACGGTGCAGGCGACGGGGATCGACGGGGATCTCTCGGTGGACACCGGGTCGGGGCCGGTGGAGGTCTCGCAGGTAAAGGGCAAGCGGGTATCGATCGACACCGGCTCCGGCGACGTCACAGGCAGCGACCTTCAGGGTGACGAGCTGGCGATCGATACCGGCTCGGGGGAGATCCGGCTCACCGGGCTCCGCTCGCCAAGAATCTCACTGGAGACCGGGAGCGGCAGGGTGACGGCGGACGTCCGGGCCGATATCCGAAGCCTCGAGGTCGAGACCGGCTCGGGGAACATCGCGATCACCGCGCCGCCGACGCTCGGCGCCGAAGTCGAGATCGAAACCTCGAGTGGGGATATCGAGACCGACTTCCCGATGCAGGTCACCCGGCACGGGCGCGACCACATGACGGGGCGGATCGGAGACGGGCAGGGCTCGATTGCGATCGAAACCGGATCGGGAGAGGTAAGACTCCTCAAGGGCTCGAACTGACGCCCAGCGCATCGGCGTAGGCGGTCCCCTGCGCCATGCGATCGTACAGCGTGCCCAGGGTGTCGGGGGCTCCCGCGAGGAAGCGGCAGCGGGCGTCACCCCGGGAGCGGCACTCGACCTCCATGACCGCGACCACCTGCTCCGACAGCCGGCCGAAGAAATCGGCAAGGAGCCCGCAGGTCAAATGGCAGGAAGGGAACTCGCCGCGGCTCTCCGCCGCCGCTTCGGCCCACTCCGACGAATCGAGCGCCATCACCGAATTGCCGAACGGGGATGCGGTGAGGGCGCCCCATCCCTGCTCCGCGAAGAATTGCGAGAGCGCGTCGCTCAGGAACTCGACGTCGAGATCCGGCGGATGCTCCACGCCTCTGGTGGCGAGCAGCCAGTCGGTGAACTCCGCGTAGAGCTCCTCGCCGCCGGCAAACCCCGCCTCCTGCAGGTAGGACGCGGCCTGCAGGCCGGCATCGCGCTCGAGCGACGCCCGAAGCTGATGGAGGACGCGCCGGCCGATGCGGAGACCGGGATGATGCGGCTTGGAGGGCTGAGCGCTCATAGATGATCTGGTTGGAGACGCTGGATCTTAGGCCGTGCGCCCGACGCGACGCAAGAGCTCACCTTCGTCGATCACCTCGACGCCCAGCGACTTCGCCTTGTCCAGTTTCCCGCCTGCCTCCTCGCCCGCCACCACCGCGTCGGTCTTCTTGCTCACGCTACCCGTCACCCGTCCCCCGGCGCCCTCGATGAGTGCGGCTGCGTCGGCGCGGGACAGGGTGGGAAGTGTGCCCGTCAGCACGTACGTCTTGCCGGCGAGCGCGCCCTCGGCCGTTTCGGCGGTCGGCTCCACGAAATTGAGGCCCGATGCCCCGAGCCGCTGGAGGAGCCGCTGGTTGCGCCGCTCGCCGAAGAATGCCACCACCGCCTCCGCGATCGCCGGCCCGATCCCGGAGATTGCGTTGATGGCGTCGCCGGTGGCCGAAGCGAGCGCCTCCATCGTGCCGAAGCGGCGCGCGAGCAGCACCGCCACCGACTTTCCGACATGCCGGATGCCCAGCCCGAAGAGCAGGACCGAAAGCGGCTGCTGCTTCGAGGCGGCGATGGCCGACACCAGCTGGGTCGCGGACTGTTCGGCGAAGCGGTCCAGCTCGACCAGCTGGTCCGCGGTCAGCTGGTAGAGGTCGGCGACGTCGGCGATCAGTTTCGCATCGAGCAGCTGGCGCACCCGCTCGTAGCCGAGGCCGCGAATGTCCATCGCGCCGCGGGAGGCGAAATGGACGATTCCCTCGAGGATGCGTCCCGGGCAGCTGGCGTTGGGGCAGTAGCGCATCGCCTCGCCGGCCGGCCGCTCCACCGGTGTGCCGCAGTCGGGGCAGGTGTCGGGCATGGTGAAGCGCCGCTCGTCGCCCGTGCGCCGGTCGGGGAGCGAGCGCACCACCTGGGGGATCACTTCGCCCGCCCGGATCACCTCGACCCAGTCGCCGATTCGAATGTCCTTCTGCGCGATCAGCTCCTCGTTGTGCAGCGTCGCGTTGCTGACCGTGACGCCGCTGATCTCCACCGGCTCGAGCGTGGCGTAGGGGTTGATGGCCCCGGTGCGTCCGACGTTGATCAGAATGTCGCGCACCCGGGTCACCGCCACCTCGGGGGCGAACTTTCGGGCGATCGCCCAGCGAGGCTCTCGCCCACCCACCACGCCGAGCTCGCCGTGGATCGAGAGGCGGTCCACCTTGACCACGATGCCATCGGCCTGGAAGGGGAGCTTCGGAATCAGCGCCTCGTAGGTGGCGACCTGGGCCTGGACCTCGGAGAGGTCGGCAAACCGCTGGCGGCTCGGCTCGACTTGGAAGCCCCAGCCGTCCATCAGGTCCAGCACCTCCCAGTGCGTCCGCGCCTTGATCTGGCCTTCGATCGGCTCGACCGCGAACGCGAAGAGCCGGAGCCGGCGGCGGCGGGTCAGGGCCGGATCGAGCTGGCGCAGCCCGCCAGCGGCGGCGTTGCGGGGATTGGCGAAGATCGGCTCGCCCTGGCGCTCGCGCTCCTCGTTCACCCGCTGGAAGCCGGCGTAGGGCATGTAGACCTCGCCGCGCACCTCCATCAGGCGCGGCCAGCCGCGTCCCTTGAGCGCGAGGGGCACGTCGGCGATCGTCCGGATGTTGGCGGTGATGTTCTCCCCCACGATCCCGTTGCCCCTCGTGGCGCCTACCGTGAGCCGGCCGTCCTCGTAGGTAAGGCTCACCGCGGCGCCGTCGATCTTGATCTCGGCGGCGTAGCCCGCCGCGCGGACCTCGGGCAGGATGCGCGCATTGCGCTCCTCCCACTCGATCAATTCCTCGGAGGAGAAGGCGTTGGCAAGGGAGAGCATGGGCCGGCGGTGGGTATGCTTGGTGAATGCGCCGGCGGCCGCGGCGCCGACCCGCTGGGTGGGACTGTCCGGCGATTGGAGCTCGGGGTGCTCGCGTTCCAGCGCCTGCAGCTCGCGGAAATACTGGTCGTACTCGACATCCGGGATCTCGGGGGCGTCGAGAACGTAGTAGGCGTGATTCGCGCGATCGATCTGCTGTCGCAGCCAGGCCGCCCTGTCGGCAGCCGCTTGATTCACCGCGAAGCTGACTCCTGGCTGAGCACCGCCTGCGCTACCCCGACAAGCCGTTCGATCTCGGGAGAGTCGGCGGGGTCGAGCGGCGGCTCGCCGTCAAGGGTCGTGATGGACGGCATGCTCCCGAGGAGCCGCCGGAGGAACCCGAGCAGGGCGGCCTGTTCGCCCTCCCGGCGGCGCAGCGCCTCGTCATCGCCACGGCGCTGGCGCATCCGCTCGAACCGGTGGGCGTTCCGCAGCGCCTTGGCCGTGAGGTTTGCCACCACCTGACAGAACTCGAGATCGGTGGCGGAGAAGGTCGGCCCGTCCCTGAACGTCCGCAGGAAGATGGCACCGATGGCCGCTCCCCGCCACGAGATAGGGATAACCGTGATCGTCTTGACCTTGCGAGCCGCGAGCGCCCAGCGCGCGGGGCCAAGTGACGGGTCGGTGGCCGCGTCGGCGATGAAGACCGTCTGGCCGGTTTGCAGCGCGAGTCTCAGCTCCGGGTAGCGGTCGAGGTCCACGGCATAGTTACGGATACCGGGGTCCTCGTAACTCGCGACCAGGCGAACGCTCTCCCCCCCGCGCTCGGCGAGAAAGATGGAGCACCGGTCGAGACCGAAGGTCTCGCCCAGGCGCAGGGTGACCGATCGCACGATATCGGCAAAGTGCAGCGATCCGCCGACCTCCTGCAGGATCTCGATCACGGCCAGCAGGTGCTTTCGCTCCTGCTCCAGGGTGGCCACCCGGGCCTGTAACCGCTCGCCTTCGTCGACAGCCATCGCAGCGCTCGCCATGGATCGCGTCCAGGTTATGGGTTGACCCGTAGGCGCCGCAGGCGCTTAGGGCAAGCTCATAATAAGGTGCCGGACCCCCGGCGAGAACGGTGAAAGAGACTGCAGCGGGCACCGTCAAAAGTCGATGCTGTCGCAATGGTTGACGACTCTCCCCCGATCTATAGGTTGCAGGCAGGAGCGGTGCCACCCCGACGGAGGATGAGGACATGGCGGCAGATCGCGGACGTTCGGGCGACGAGAACGGCGAGGACCAGGGTGGTGGGGGCGGCGGCCTTGCCGGGTTTGCGATGGGCGTGGTGTTCGGCGCACTGCTGGGGGCCGGTCTGGCCATCCTGTATGCTCCCGATCGGGGAGACAAGACTCGCCGGAGCCTCAAGCGTCGGCTCAACCGGCTCCGGGAGGACGCGGAAGACGGGCTGGGCCGGGTGAATGACCGCGCCCGGAAGGAACTGGTCAGGCGGCGCCGCCGGCTGGATGCCGGGATCGACCAAGCCGCGGACCGCGCGCGCGACGTCCTGGACTAGACACCCGTTCTATTTTCGGTCGGCGATCTTCCTGGCGAGCTCGGCCGCGCGGCGGCGGTACACCGGATCCATGAGCTCGCGGTCGGGGAGCGCGGCCACCTGATCGAGCTCCCTCCTCGCGTCGGCATAGCGCTTTCGGTCCGCAAGGATCTCCGCCAGCTCGAGCCGGTGATAGATCCGACCGGGATCGAGCTCGACCGCTTGCTCCATGTTGGAGATCGCTTCCTCCCACGACGCCTTGCCGAAGATCCCGGCGCCGAGAAAGCGCTTCGCGAAGAAGCGGCTGAGGCCCGACAGGCGCATGATCTCGGCGTTCCATCGGCCCAGGATGTGATACGCCCCGTCATGCCGCGGATCGATCGCGATGGTCCGGCGGGCCTCGTCCCTGATGACGGCGGCCCGGCGGATCCGCTCCTTCTTCCCCTTGGTGAGCGATGCGCGGCCGACCGCCGCGGCGAGCGCGAAGTGCCCTTCGGCGCGCGAGGAGTCCGCCGCCACCGCCCGCCGCGCGAGCATCTCCGCACGGGCGTAGAGCGAATCGCGATGCGCACTCGGTACGCTGTCCGGGATCGCCTCGCCTTCATCCATCAGGGCGATGGCCGCTCTCCAGTTCGCCTCGTAGCTCGTCGAGTCCTGGGCCAGCGCGGCCTCGAAGTGAGCGAGGCCGGTCTTGATGTCGTGCGCCTGCACCGCCGCAACGCCCATCGCCACGTGGTCGTGCACGTCCTGCGCCGCCGCCGGGGAGGCGAGGGTCACCAGCATTCCAATGGAAAGGGCGAGGTACGCGTTGGGCACTAGCGAGTCCCTGACGGGGGTTGCCGAATGGTGATTCCCCCGCTCATCGAGCACAAGCGGGACGGGCACGCGCTCGCGCCGGAGCAGTGGGCCGAGCTGATCGCCGAGTACACCGCCAACCGAGTCCCCGACTATCAGATGGCCGCGCTGTTGATGGCCATCGTCTGGCGCGGGCTCACCCCCGAGGAGCTCGCTGCGCTCACCGACGCGATGTTGGCGTCGGGGGATCGCCTGCGCTTCGACGGCTATTCCGTTCCCCGGGTTGACAAGCATTCGACCGGCGGTGTGGGGGACAAGGTATCGCTGCTTCTCGCGCCGATGGTGGCCTGCTGCGGGGTGGCCGTGCCGATGATGTCGGGGCGGGGACTGGGCCACACCGGAGGGACGCTCGACAAGCTCGAATCGATTCCCGGCTTCCGCACCGGGCTTTCCCTTCGCGAGGCCCGGGCCCAGGTCGAGCGGCTCGGCTGCGTGATGCTGGGGCAGACGCCCGAGATCGCCCCGGCCGACAAGCGGCTCTATGCCCTGCGTGACGTCACCGCCACCGTCGAATCCATCCCCCTCATTTCGGCGAGCATCATGTCGAAGAAGCTGGCCGAGGGGTTGAACGGCCTGGTGCTCGATGTCAAGACGGGGAGCGGCGCCTTCCTGCCGGATCCCGCCCGCGCGATCGAGCTCGCCCGGACGATGATCGGCCTTGGCGAGGCTCGCGGCTGTCCCACGGTTGCCTTGCTCACGGCGATGGACCGGCCCCTGGGTCGCGCCTGTGGCAACTCGCTCGAGATGGAGGAATCGATCGAGGGACTGCGGGGCGACGGCCCCGCCGACCTGATGGAGGTCACCTACGCGCTGGGCGCGGAGATGCTGGTGCTGGTGGGCGCGGCGCGCGACCTGGCCGAAGCGCGGCAGCGCCTCGAGAGGGTGGTGGCGTCCGGCGAGGCGATCGAGCGGTTCGCCCGGATGGTCGAGGCGCAGGGAGGCAATCCTGGGGTGGTGGCGGATCCCGGGATCCTTCCCCAGGCGCAGGCCGTCGAGGTGTACCGTGCGCCCGCCGCCGGCGTCGTCGCGGCGGTGGAGCCGCGCCGGATCGGCAGGGCGATCACCGAGCTCGGCGGCGGCCGGCGCGCCGTCGAGGATACGGTAGACCCCTCGGTGGGATTCGTGATCACCGTGAAGCCCGGCGACAAGGTGAAGGCCGGGGAGCCGATCGCGTCCATCTTCGCGCGAGACGCGGCCGGGATCGCGACCGGCGAGGCGGCGCTGCGCGAGGCGATCGCGATCCGAAGCACCGGACGGCTCACGCCGCTCATCACCCACCGCATCACCGCCCGTGGCGTCGAGACCCTGTCGGAGATGCCCTGATGCCCTACGTCAGCGAGCCCGTGGGCATCCTGCTCGTCGCGGGCGCGGTCGCGGCCACGTTCGTCGTCTGGCTCCTGCGCGCCCGCCGCTATCCCGGTCCGAGACTCTACGGCGAAGAGACCGGGATTGACCACGAGGAACTCGAGGCGGCGGAACGCGAGGTCCGCGAGCTGGAGGCGCACCAGCGCCCGGACGACGACGTGCTGGGCGACGACTGGGGGCCCGGCGCGGCGCGGCCCAGACCTCCGGTGCGGCTCTGACTGAGGAGAACCCGAAGTCCGGCCGCCGCGGTCAGACGTCCAGGTTGCTGACGTACTTGGCGTTCTGCTCGATGAAGAGGCGGCGCGGCTCGACCTCGTCGCCCATCAGCTCGTCGAAGAGCTTGGAGGCCGTGGACGCGTCTTCCATGGTCACCCGCAGGATCGTGCGGGTCGCCGGATCCATGGTGGTCTTCCAGAGCTGATCCGGGTTCATCTCACCCAGGCCCTTGTACCGCTGGATATTGACCGAGCCCTTTCCCTCGCCGTTGGTGAGGCGCTTGGCGTACTCGTCGCGCTCGGTCTCGGAGTACGCGTAAAACTCCTCCTTCCCCTTGGCCACGCGGTACAGCGGCGGCTGCGCGATGTAGACGTAGCCCGCCTCGACCAGCTCCAGCATCTGGCGGAAAAAGAACGTGAGCAGGAGCGTCCTGATGTGGGCGCCGTCGACGTCGGCGTCGGTCATGAGAATGATCTTGTGGTACCTGGCGTCCTCCAGCTTGAAGTCGTCCTTCACTCCGGTGCCGATGGCGGTGATCATCGACCGGATTTCCTCGTTGCTCAGGATCTTGTCGAGCCGAGCGCGCTCCACGTTGAGGATCTTGCCGCGCAGCGGCAGGATCGCCTGGAACGAGCGGTTGCGTCCCTGCTTGGCCGAGCCGCCGGCGGAGTCGCCCTCGACCAAATAGATCTCGGTGTGGGTCGGGTCGTCGAGCGAACAGTCGGCGAGCTTGCCGGGAAGCACCATGTTCTCGAGGCCGGACTTCTTGCGGATCAGGTCCCGCGCCTTGCGGGCGGCCTCGCGGGCCCGCGCCGCGCTCACGGCCTTCTCGATGATGTTGCGCGCGATCGGCGGGTGTTCCTCCAGATAGTTGCCGAGGTGCTCGTTGATGACCGTCTTGACGATGCCTTCGACCTCGGAGTTGCCCAGCTTGGTCTTGGTCTGCCCTTCGAATTGCGGCTCCTTGACCTTCACGTGGAGAACGCAGGTCAGGCCCTCCCGGATGTCCTCACCCGAGAGGGTGAAGTCCTCTTTCTTGAGGAAGTCGCGCTTCCTGGCCACGTCGTTGATCGTCCGGGTGAGCGCCGCCTTGAATCCGGTGAGGTGGGTGCCGCCCTCGTGCGTGTTGATGTTGTTGACGAAGGTGAAGGTGTTCTCGTTGTAGCCGTCCTCGTACTGGAGGGCGATGTCCACGTCCACGTCGTCCTTCACGGCGGTGAAGGCGATCGGCTTGGGGTGCAGCGGTTTCTTGTTCCGGTTGAGCCATTCGACGAACTGAACGAGTCCGCCCTTGGCGAGGAACGTCTCGCTCTTGCCCTGCTCGCGCTCGTCCCTGATGGTGATGCTCACCCCCTTGTTCAGGAAGGAGAGCTGCCGCAGACGATCGGCCAGCGTGGTGTAGTGGAACTCCAGCACCGTGAAGATCTCGGGATCGGGCTTGAAGCGGACGATGGTGCCGGTTCCCCGGGCCTTGCCGAGCGTCTCGAGCTTGCGCACGGTCTTGCCGCGCACGAAGGCCATGCGGTAGCGGTTGCCGTCGCGGTCCACCACGACCTCGAGGCGCTCGGAGAGGGCGTTGACCACCGAGACGCCGACCCCGTGCAGGCCCCCCGACACCTTGTACGTGTTCTTGTCGAACTTGCCGCCCGCGTGCAGCATCGTCAGCGCCACCTCGACGGCCGGCTTCTTCTCGGTGGGGTGCATGTCCACCGGGATGCCACGCCCGTTGTCCTGCACCGTGATGGAATTGTCGGCGTGGATGGTGACGTTGATGGTGTCGCAGTGGCCGGCCAGCGCTTCGTCGATCGAGTTGTCCACCACCTCGTAGACCAGGTGATGGAGCCCGTTCTCGCTGGTGGAGCCGATGTACATCCCGGGGCGCTTACGGACCGCCTCGAGTCCCTTGAGGACCTGAATCGCTTCGGCGGTGTACTCCGGCGTG
>Ga0326597_10009560_pt1 | contig 12984 bp, 11 predicted proteins | sample RVTome_12_FD_203789 | JGI IMG/M metagenome (GOLD analysis project Ga0326597, IMG submission 203789) | Soil microbial communities from uranium-contaminated site in the Upper Colorado River Basin, Wyoming, United States - RVT100D185 | ecosystem: Environmental > Terrestrial > Soil > Contaminated >... | reverse complement strand
CGCACGTGCCGCAGCCGTCCGCTGGCATCCGCCTCGCGGAGCACGTCCAGCTCGAGACCCTCGATGTTGAGCTTGAGGAAGTCCACCTCCTCGTCCAGGTAGGCGGAGAGGCGCTCCACGGCGACGCCCGTGTCGCAGCGGTCTGCCAGGACCCGGCCTCCCGCCGCGGCGTCGGGGGCGAAGGCGAAGCGGCCCTCCTCGGCCCCCAGGCCGGCGGGCACGAGCTTCACGTCCTCGATCCCGTTGCGCGCCAGGTTCTCCCGGAGCATCGCGAAGATCTCCGGGTCCGGCTCGAAGCCGATGATGCGCGCGCCGGGATGGCTGCGCTTGAAGCAGAGGATGGATACGCCGACGTTGCTTCCCCCGTCGATGATGCGGGGATCCGGCCGGGACGCCTCGAAGTCGTAGATGTGGTGGACGAACTCGTCCTTGACCTGCATGTAGAAGTTGGGCCCGTCGGTGATGCGAATGCGACGGCCCGCCACGCGCAGGCTCCGCCCGCGGCGCGCCCCCCACACGCGGGCGCGCAGCAGGGCGAGGCGCCACAGGCGGACCGAGCGCACGGCGGCCAGCGCGAGCGGGGCGAAGCGCCCCGCCAGTCGCCACTGCGCGCGGCGGAGCGCGCCAGCGCAGGAGCGCCCGAGCGCCGGGCCGGGCGGCGCCGGGGCGGCCGCCTCCCCTGCGCAGGTCTGCGGCTGCGCGTCCGTCACGACACCCCTCGGGCGGGATCCGCCCGCAGGCTCCCGCTGCCCGCCGCGCGCGCGAGCTGGTAGAGAAAGCGCGAGTTGTGGATCAGGTAGCGACGCCACAGGCGACGCGGCTCGCAGAGCAGACGGAAGAGCCACTCGAGGCCCGCGCCCTGCATCCAGGCGGGAGCCTGGGGCTTGGCGCCGGCCAGGAAGTCGAACGCCGCGCCCACGCCCACCATGGCGCACGGCAGGGCGTCGCGATGCGCGGCCATCCAGGTCTCCTGCTTCGGACAGCCGATGCCGACGAAGAGGATGCGCGCGCCGGACGTTCGGATGCGCTCGGTGATGCGGCGATCCTCCTCCGGGGTGAGGGGGCGGAAGGGCGGGCTGTGGGCGAAGGCCACCCGGAGACGCGGCAGGCGCTGGCGCAGGCTCGAGACGAGCGCGTCCAGCACCTCGGGCGACCCGCCGTAGAACCCGACGGGAATGCCGAGCTGCTCGGCGCGCCGGCAGACGACGCCGGTGAGCGCCGGACCGTAGACCCGCTCGGCCTGGCGAACGCCCAGCCAGCGCAGGAGCCAGACCAGCGGCATGCCGTCGGCCGTCACCCGGTCCGCGGAGTTCACGAGCTGCTGGAAGCCCGGGTCGTCGAACGCCTCCATGACCATGTGCACCGTGGCGACGCAGACCATGCCCCCGCGCCAGGCCTGAGCGGCGCTCACGATCGCGTCGGTGGCATCCCGATAGGAGGTGGCGTCGACGCGCATGCCCAGGATCCAGCGCGACGGCGGACGCGGCGGCGGCACGGAGCCGCCGGTCAGCGGCCGGCGCCGGGCCGGCCGGGGCGCGGGCCGTTGGACGCGGGGCTCGAGGTCGGATCGGATCGGCTGGGTCACGGGGATCCCTCCTTGCGGGCCGCATGGCTGCGGAAGCGAGCCGGAAGCGCCGCGCGCCGGGCGTCCCGCCCGGTCCCCGCCAGCCCCAGGACGTCGAGGTAGCGGGGAAGCAGGTTCGCCGGCTCGTGCTGCTCGATCGGGTAGCGCGGCGCGGCTTCGCTGCGAAGGATCTCGAGCATCCGCGCCGCCACCCGCGCGGGGTCGCGGGAGGCGACCACGAAATCGGGGCAATGCTGCTCGAACTCGGGTACACCCGGCGGCAGCAAGACCGGCCGCCCGAGCGCCAGCGCCTCCAGGCTGGCCCGCGGCAGGCCCTCGCTCGGCGAGAGACACACCGCCAGCCGGGCCCGCGAGAGGAGGGCGAGCACGTCCTCGCGCGAGCGGGGGCCCACGTGGACCACGCCGGGAGCGCGCAGCCGGCGCAGGATACCGGCGTGCGCGCTCTTGAGCAGACCCGCGAGGACCAGACGGCCCTCGGGCCAGCGCGGCCGCAGGTGGTCGGCGAAGGCCTCGAGCAGGAGGTCCACGCCCTTGCGCTCCTTGAGGAGGCCCGCGTAGAAGAGGTAGGGCGCGTCTGCGAGCGCGAGCTCGGCCAGCAGGCGGTCGGCAGCCTCCGGGTCCGGACGCAGCTTCTCCTGGATCACCGGGATCTGCACCACGCGGCTCCGCTCGACGCCATGGGCCTCGAGGTGCCGCGCCACGTTGGTCGAGCAGGCGATGACGGCGTCGAAGCGGTTGAGCAGCCTCCCGGCGGAGCGCGGCAGCATGCGGTCGCGCGCGTCGGCCACGAGCCGCGTGCCGAGGCGCCGGCACTCCGCGCGCAGGCGTCCCGCCACACAGGGGAAGATCCCCGGGAAGTTCAGGAAGCTCGTGTGCACGAGCAGCGCCCGCGGCCGCTCGCGAGCGACGATCCCGGGCAACGCCAGGTACCTCACGTTCTGCCAGCCGTACGCGAGCCCGCCGCGCAGGCCCTGCCCGGCGCGGCCGCAGCGGCGCGGCAGGACGCCGAAGTAGGCGCCCGGATACGGACCCTCCTCGGCGTCGGACACCACGCCCACGCGGCAGCCGTGGTCGAGCAGGGCGTCGGCCAGCAGCCGGTAGTAGACCGCCGCGCCGCCGGCCGCGCCGTGGAAGCTCGGCGTGACGATCAGCAGATCGAGGCGGGTCGTCCCGTCCATTCCCGGGGAGCCTCCCTCACTCGGGCCGGTCTCCGCCGGACGAACCATTCCACCGTCTGGCGCAGCCCCTCGCCCAGCCCCACCTGCGCGCGCCAGCCGAGCACGCGCTCGGCCTTCGACGTGTCGGCCCAGCTGCGCGGCGCGTCCCCGCTGCGGACCTCCCCGTAGCGGATCTCGACGCCGGGCACGCCCGCCTTCTCGAGGATGGGCACCAGCGCAGCGACCAGCTCCGCCAGCGAGGTTTCGCAGGCGGTCCCGATCTGGAATACCTCGGCGCCGATTCCGGGCACGTGGGCGGCGCGCAGGATCGCGCGCGCCAGGTCGTCGCAGAAGATGAAGTCCCGCGTCTGGCTCCCGTCCCCGTAGATCTCGAGCGGCTCGCCCCGCAGCGCCCGGCCGATGAAGCGTGCCACGACGCTCTCCTTGTGGCTGGAGCCCGGGCCGTAGGCGTTGCCGAAGCGCAAGACGACGGTTTCGACGCCGAAGCTGCGGGCGTAGGCCGAGCAGTAGGCCTCGCCGGCCAGCTTGCTGGCTCCGTAGGGCGACACCGGGCGCGGCGCGAGCTCCTCGTGGATCGGGGGCTCGCAGGCGCCCAGGGGGGCCCCGCTCGAGGCGAAGACGAAGCGCCGCACGCCCGCGTGCCGCGCGGCCTCGAGGGCGTTCAACGTCCCGATGACGTTGATCTCGCAGTCCCGCCGCGGATTGCGCACCGACGGCGCCACTCCCGTCTCCGCCGCGAGGTGCACCATCACCTCCGCGCCCTGCGCCGCCCGCGGCACGCGACGGCGGTCGCGGACATCGCTCACGACGAGCTCGACCCGGTCGTCGAGCCAGGAGCCGCGTCCCTCGCCCATCACCAGCTCGACGCCCGCGGTGCTGCACACCGAGGCCAGATTCGGGTGGCGACCCACGGAGAGGTCGTCCAGCACGCGGACGGAGTGGCATCCGCGGTCCAGCAGGTGCGCCACCAGCCGGGTCCCGATGAAGCCGCAGCCTCCCGTGACGAGGAACCTCATGCCGCCTGCCTCCCCCTGCCGGAGACCTCCATGGGCACGAAGGTCACCTTCTTGCGCAGCCCGCTCCAGCGGATGTCCGGCGTGAGCGCCTCCTCGCGCGCCAGGATGCGGCCCTTCCAGCGGCAGAGGTCCTCGAGCATGGTCCGGACCTCGCCCTCCATGTCGCGCGTGGGCTGATAGCCGAGGTCGAGCAGGTGGCGGTGGTCCGGGTTGTAGTAGTGCTCCTCCTGCTCGCGCCGAGGGTTCTCGACGTTGTGCACCTCGACGTCGAGCCCGATCCCATTGCCTACCCTCTGGACCATCAGCGCCAGCTCGGTGACGTCGTAGACCTCCTCGAACTGGTTGAACACGCGATACTCGCCGACCTCCGGCGGGTTCTCGAGGGCCAGGGTCAGGCACTGCATCGAGTCCTTCAGGGGCAGGAAGCCGCGCCTTTGATGGCCCTTGCCGTAGGGCGTCAGCGCGCGCCCGATCACGGCCTGCGCGCAGAAGCGGTTGATCGCGGTCCCGAAGCACTGGTCGAAGTCGAAGCGCGTCAGCAGGCGCTCGTCCTCTCCGAACTCCGGAATGCGCGTCCCGAAGACCACGCCCTGCATGATGTCGGTCGAGCACAGCCCCCAGGTGCGGCAGGCGAACATCACGTTGTTCGAGTCGTGGACCTTCGTCTGGTGGTACCAGCTCCCCGCCTGGCGCGGGAACGGCAGGCGGTCGCGGCGCCCGCGGTACTCGATCTCGAAGAAGCCCTCCGGAATGTCGACGTTGGGCGTTCCGTACTCGCCCATCGTCCCCAGCTTGACGAGCTGCGCCTCCGGGCAGTGGTCGCGCATCGCGTAGAGCAGATTCAGCGTTCCGATGAGGTTGTTGCGATGGGTGAAGACGCAGTGCTCCGCGTCCATCATGCTGTACGGCGCGGACGGCATCTCGCCCAGATGCACGATCGCCTCCGGCTCGAAGGCCCGGATGGAGTTCTGCACGAAGTTGTAGTCGCAGAGGTCGCCCTTGCGGAACTGGAGGTTCGTCGAGAAGCTCTCGCGGAACGCCTCGACCCGCTCGGTCATCCTCCGGATGGGCGTCGCGGACTGTGATCCCACCTCGGCCACCCAGTCCCGGCGCAGGTAGGCGTCGCATCCGCCCACCTCGTGGCCGCGCGCCGTCAGGTACACTGCGAGGCTCCAGCCCAGGTAGCCGTCGACTCCCGCGATGAAGACACGCATCGTCCTGATCTCCCCTCCTTGAAAGCGTTCCCGCCCGCGCCCCGCCGCCCCTCAACGGGCCCGCGCGGCGCCTAGCGATGCAGCCCGCACTCCTTCGGCCCGGAGTGCTCCCACCACCAGCGACCGGCGCGCGGGCACTCGCCGCGTGCCACGGGTCGCGTGCAAGGCGCGCATCCGATCGAGCGGTAGCCCAGCTCCAGAAGCCGGTTCGTGGGCAGGCCCCGCTCTCGGATCCGGCGCATCACCTCGCTCTGCCGCCAGTGGAGAAGCGGATTGATCTTCACGCGCTCGTTCACCGCGTCCCACTCGACGATCGCCGCATCCGAGCGCGTGGGGGCCTGCTCCCGCCGCACGCCGGTGATCCACGCCCGGGCGTCTGCGAGTGCGCGGCGCAGCGGCTCCACCTTGCGGATCGCGCAGCACTCGCGCCGCTTCTCCACGCTCTCGCGGAACGAATAGGGGCCCTCTCTTCGCAGCAGCCTTTCCACGGCGTCGCGCTCGGGGAAGTAGACCTCGATCTGGAGCCGGTAGCGCTTGCGGATGCGGTCGATCAGCTCGTGGGTCTCTTCGTGCAGGCGCCCGGTGTCGATCGTGAAGACGCGAAGGCGGGGCGCCACGCGCGCGACGGTGTCGATCAGGAGCACGCCCTCGGGAGCGAAGCTCGTCGCGAGCTTCACGTGGGAGCCGAAGATCTCCCAGGCGCGGCGGATGACGTGCTCGGCATCGGCGCGATCGAACTCGCGCACCAGGTCGGCGACTCGCCGCTCGTCGGCTGTGCGCCACGACGAGCGCCCGACGTCCACGCCGCTTTCGCACCGGCTGATGAAGTCTGCGTGTGCCACGTGCGGGTGTTCGGTCGTGGACCGGCGGGAGTTGAGCAGTTTGTGCGCAAGAGATGCTCTTGCTCCGGAAGAGCTGCATCGTTGTGCGGTGTCGGCGCCCGCCGTTCGTCCGACGAGGGCCGGGCGTATGCCCTATGGGGTGCCGCGAGCCGCCTCAGATCCCGGGCGTGCGACCGGTGAGGCGTTCGACGAGGCGTGCGTCGATGCGCAGCGTGTCGAGGTTGCCGCAGAGGTCGCGGCGGAAGTTCCAGGGCGTGCGCTGGATCGCGTCCGGGCGGGAGCCCGCGTAGAGGAGGCCGGGCGCGGCCCTCGCGATGCTGCGGAAGCCCTGCGCCAGGCAGTGGGCCCGCAGCGCCCGGCTGAAGTGGCGGCGCCTCCCGAAGGGGAAGGCGAAGTCGCGCACGGGCCGCTCGACGATCGCCTCGAGCAGGCGGCGCGAATCGTCGATCTCGACGCCGAGCTCTTCGCGCGAAACCCGGCTCAGCGCGGTGTGGGAATGGCCGTGACATCCCACCTGGTGCCCGGCGGCCGCCAGCTCCCGCAGCTCGCGGGTGGCGAGACTGCGCCGCTCGCCACGGTGGGCGATCCGGTCGAAGTAGGCCTCGACGGCGCGCGGCTCCGCACGGTCCCGAAAGGCGCACGTGTTTACGAAGAACGTGGCGCGGGCCCCGAACTCGTCGAGCGCCGGGAGGAGGCCCAGCCAGCTCTGGTAGCTGTCGTCGAAGGAGAGAAGGAGGCGCCTTCCGGGACCGGGCGCACAGAACTCGCCCGCATCGGTGAATGCGTAGCCTCGGGCCCGCCAGTAGGAGAGGCACTCGCGGAAGCGCTCCACGTCTTCGGCCTCGACCGCGTGGAAGCAGAGCGCCACCCGCGCGGGCAGCGGCCGGCGCAGGGCGGCCAGGTGAAGACGCCGGAGGGCGCTCTGGACGGCTCGCTTCATGGCGCTGCTCTCCCGGCCCCACCGATCGTCCGGATCCCCCGTCGACTCGAGGTCGTTCTGACAGGGACGCCTCGTCGGCGGAGGCGCGCCGGGGCCTGGCCTGGAGCGAAGAAGGTAGGGGCATTATGCCGAACGTCCCACGTCCTTCAAGGCGCAGAAGCCACGCACCGAGCATGCGGGCCATGAGCAATCCGCAGGCGGCGAGGCCATGCGCCTCACGCCGCAAGGGGGACGGATCATGGGCGCTCCCGCGCGAGTTCTCGTCACCGGTGCAGGCGGCTTCATCGGCCACCACCTCGTCGAGCGGCTCAAGGCCGACGGCCATTGGGTGCGCGGGGCGGACGTCAAGCTGCCCGAGTTCGGGGCGAGCCGGGCCGACGAGTTCGAGCTGCTGGACCTCCGTTGCGCTGAGCATTGCCGGCGGGCGACGCGCCGCATCGACCTCGTCTACAACCTGGCCGCGGACGTGGGCGGCATCGGCTACGTCGGCACCAGGCAGGCCGAGATCGCGCGCAACAACACCCTGATCAACGTCCACATGCTCGACGCCGCGCGCGCGGAAGGCGTGCAGCGCTTCCTCTTCTCCTCGTCGGCCTGCGTCTACCCGCAGTTCCGGCAGACCTCGGAGCACGCGCGACCGCTGCGGGAGGTCGATGCCGTCCCGGCCGACCCGGAGCCCGGCTACGGCTGGGAGAAGCTCTACACCGAGCAGCTCTGCGCCTACTACACGCGCGACCATGGGCTCGACACGCGCTGCGTGCGCTTCCAGAACGTCTATGGGCCGCTCGGAACCTACGACGGCGGCCGCGAGAAGGCGCCTGCCGCCATCTCGCGCAAGGTGGCCTCGGCGCGCGATGGTGACACCATCGAGGTATGGGGGGACGGCAAGCAGACGCGCTCGTTCACCTATGTGGACGACTGCGTCGAGGGCCTCCTCCGCATCATGGAGAGCCGGTGCCGGGATCCGCTCAACCTGGGGACCGACCGGCTCGTGACGATCGACGAGTTGGTGGACCTGGTCTGCGCGGCCGCCGGCAAGCGGCTGGTCAAGCGCCACGTCATGGACCGGCCCCAGGGCGTGCGCGGCCGCAACTCGGACAACACCAAGCTCCGCGAGGTGCTGGGCTGGGAGCCCTCGATCTCCCTCGAGCAGGGACTGGCGGTAACGTACCGCTGGATCGAGGGCGAGCTTGTCAGGCGGGCCCGCGCCGCCCAGAAGGCGATCGTCCCGGTGAAGGCCCGCGCCCTCGACGGAGCGCCGGCCCGCTCGTGATCCGGCCCTACGCCTCGGGCCTGGCCAGCGCGCTGCGGGCCTGTGACGTGCTCGTGGTGGCGGGCGGCCTGTGGGCGAGCTGCCGCGCGCACGGCATGCTCTGGACGGAGCACCACGCGCTGGCGGCGGCCGCGGGCGCCGCCCTCTACCTGCTCTTCGCGGAGGGCAAGGGCCTCTACAACGGCTCCTGGCGCCCCGATGCCCCGCGCCGCGAGGCCGCGGACGCCGCCTTCGCCTGGTGCGCGGCGCTGCTCGGCCTGGTCGTGCTCGGCTACGTCAGCAAGACGTCGGCGGAGTTCTCGCGGCGGGTCGTGCTCACCTGGACCTTGGCCGGGCCCGTGGCGCTGGTCGCTGTCCGCGCCGGCGCGCGCGTCCTGCGCGGCGCCCTGCGCTCCAACGGGAGGCGGCGCCGGGCCGCGATCGCCGGGGCCGGACCGCTCGGCCAACGCGTCGCCGAGGCCATGCGTTCCCAGCCGGGCCTGGGCCTGCGGCTCGTCGGCGTCTACGACGACGGCCGGCCCGCCGGCGCGGCCCGGACGCGGGCGCCCGGCTCCGACATGTGCGGATCACTCGACGCCCTGGAGAAGCTCGTGGGGCGCGGGGAGGTGGACGTCGTCTTCCTGGCGCTGCCCGTCGACGAACGCACGCGGGCGCTGGCGCGCCGGCTGGCGGGGACGCCGGTCTCCGTCTACGTGGTCCCCGACCTGCTCGCCTTCGCCCTGCTGCGCTCGCAGTGGCTGCCCCTCGGCTCCGTGTCGGCCGTGAGCCTCTTCGAGCGCCCGCTCGTCGGCTTCGAGCGGGTGCTGAAGCGCGCCGAGGACGTCGCCGTGGCGACGCTCTGCCTGGCGATCGCTGCGCTCCCAATGGCTCTCATTGCCGCCGCGGTGAAGCTCAGCTCTCCGGGCCCGGTGCTCTTCCGCCAGCGCCGTCACGGCCTCGACGGGCGGGAGATCGTGGTCTGGAAATTCCGCACCATGCGCGTCTGCGAGGAGGACGCCCAGTTCCGCCAGGCCCGCCCCGGCGACCCCAGGGTGACCCGCCTCGGCGTCTTGCTGCGCGCCACCTCGCTGGACGAGCTCCCGCAGCTCGTCAACGTCGTCCAGGGCCGGATGTCCATCGTGGGCCCGCGCCCGCACCCGCTCCTGCTGAACGAGCAGCACCGCGACCAGATCGACTGGTACATGCTGCGCCACCGGGTGAAGCCGGGGATCACGGGCTGGGCGCAGGTGAACGGCTACCGCGGCGAGACCGACACCGTCGAGAAGATGCAGCGGCGCGTCGAGCACGACCTCGAGTACATCGATCGCTGGTCCCTGTGGCTCGACGTGAAGATCATCCTCCTCACCCTGCTCCGGGGCTTCGTCTCGAGAAACGCCTGCTGACCCACCGGAAGCGCGATCCTCTTGCCCTATTCGAGCTGACGTCGGATCGCCCGCGCCGTGGCCGCTCCGCCTAGCGCCGCGCCCGCGAGCAGCAGGATCGCGACCCAGGAGGCATCCTGCGCGAGCCAGAAGTCGCCCCCGATCCTGCGCCACTCGAGCCGCTCCTGCTCCCACCAGACGTCGAAGTGGTCCTCCTGCGCGACGCGGAACCGGCGCGGCGGCGGCACGGGCTCGGGGCTGTTCCAGGGGATGTAGTGGTCCTCGATCACGAATGGGATCGACCGGCCTCCGGCCGCCCGCGACAAGGCGCTGCGCAGCAGGTGCGCGTTGAACACCAGCGCGTTCAGGTGCGGGTTCCAGGTGATCCCTTCCATCGAGTAGGCGCGGTCGCGGCGCAGCGTCCAGGGATGGGCGGCGTAGCTGAAGCAGACGGCCAGCGCCTGGACGCCCACGCCCAGGGCCACCAGTCCGCCGGCGAGCAGTCGCTTGCCGCGCCCGAGCGCCCTCCACTCGTCGGTCCAGAGTCCCAGCGGGAGCACCAGGAACGGCACGAGATAGTGCGCGCGGCGCGGCCCCCAGCTCTCCTCGAAGAACCAGTAGAGGCCGAAGACGTAGAGGAGCGTGAGGGCGAGCAGCGCTCCGGCGAAGGGGCGCAGCTCCGGGGATCTCCGCAGGAGCGGGGCAGGAGCGCGGCACCGAGCAGCAGGGTGGGGTTGAAGACGAAGAGGCTCTTCCCGGGGCCCACCAGCAGGCCGAGGGCGGAGTTCCACCACAGGCGGGGCGAGTACTCGGTGCCGACCTCGTAGCGGCCAGCGAGCAGCCAGCCCCCATGGATCAGCCGGTTGCTCACGAGCAGCGTCGCGAGCGCCGCGCCGCCGATGGCGAGCCCGACGGCGAGCTCGCGGCGGAAGGCCGGCCGTCCGGCGGCGCCGCGCCGCAGGGCCAGCGCCGCCCCGGCCGCCAGCAGGAGCGCCGCGTGCGCGACGCCCGAGAGCTTCGTCAGCGCGAGCATTCCGAGCGCGGCCGCGGCCAGCGCCGCCCGTCCGGTCGAAGGACGCAGGGCGTAGCGCAGCAGGAGCCAGGCGGACGCGACCGTCCAGAGCGTCTGGTGGTTCTCCAGGCCGAACTTCGCATAGGGCCACAGCATGGTGGTGAACGCCGCGACGAGCGCGAGCCCGGCGGCCGTGCCGGGCCGCCCGTGGACCTCGAGCGCCAGGCCGTAGAGCGCCAGGCAGGCCAGGGTCGCCACGAGCGGCTGGACGAAGACGTAGGCGATCCGGCGCAGGGACTCGCCGCGCCCGGGTGCGAGCGCGTGCTTGGCCACGGCGAAGGGCGCGTAGGCCAGGCGGTCCAGCACCCCGGCCACGCCGGGCTCCTTGAGTCCGAAGCCGGTCCCGAAGAGCGTCTTCTCGACGTGGCTGATGGTCCAGCCCTCGTAGCCGTAGGGATGGGTCGAGCTGGTCAGCGAGAAGACGCAGAAGATCAGGAGGCCGAGGGCCAGGGGAAGCCGGAGGCGCTGGGACGGCACGGCGGCTGGCTGCCCGCTACGGGCCTGGGAAGGCGGATGAGAGGAACGCCGGGCTGGGGGAGGCGCCGTCCGCCGATCTTCGCATGGTGCGGTGCCGCACGAGCACGAGGATCCTAGCATCGGACGTCGCCGTCCAGGCGCCCATGCCCCGGAGCCGACCGCCCCGGGGCATGGGCAGATCCTGGCGCGCGCCGCCCGACTCGAACGGGCGACCTTCAGGTCCGCAACCAGCCGGAACCGGCTGATTCTGCAACGAAAACGCACGAGGAGCCCGTACCGAGCCGGACGAGGGTGCTGAAACAGCACCCCCTCAGCACCCACCCGGGAAGGGCTCCGAGGGAGGACCGTGACGCCGAGGTCCCCGATCATGTACGTCGACGGACGGCGCAAGAAGGGACGCGAGGTTGCGTCTCGTGCGTTGTGAGGGCGTGTGACGACGGGCAGGGTGTTGCACCGGTAACGGCCCGAGGAGGGCCGTCCGATCACCATCACCCGGAACGGGGAAGCCAAGCGCGCATGGCCTTCTGGTGCGAAACGCCCGGAAGCTTGGGCAAGGCTCAGACCGCGACGCCGACTTCGCGAACCGTGGCGTCTTGGAGGAGATCCTCCACCGCGGCCAGGCACTCCTTGATCGCTTCCTGGATGTCGTGGAGTTACGTCGAACCGGGGTGTCGGCATCGGGCGTCCTCCGCCGTCACTCGGGGGTCGTTCCCCCTACGGTGTCGGCCAGGACCTGCGGCCGATTGCTTCGTGAGATCGTGATGTCGAGGGCCGATCCCGCGTGGTGGATGCTTCCGGTCCCCCGGACCTGCTGCTCTATCCAGGGATAGGTTCTTCGAATTCCCTCGCGGAGCGAGAAATGGGCCTTCCAGCCTGTGGAGTAGATCTTTGCATTGCTGAAGTTCCGCGATCGGACCCCGACCGGGCCCGCGACGTACCGGACCCCGACGCGCTTGCCAGCCACACCGGCGACGGTTTCGACCAGGTCCTTGACGGATACGTACTCCGGCGAGCCGATGTTCGTCGGGCCCTCGAGGTCCGACTGCATGAGTCTGCGGATTCCGTCAACCATGTCGTCGACGTAGGTGTAGGATCGGATGGCCGTGCCGTCTCCCCAAACTTGGATGGTGTCACCGTCTTTCGCCTCGGCGACCTTTCGGCAGATCGCCGCCGGCGCCTTTTCCCTCCCACCCGTCCAGGTGCCTTCCGGCCCATAGCAGTTCTGGAAGCGCGCGATGCGGATCTCCATCTTGGACCGCCGACCAAATGCCATCGCCGCCCGCTCCGCGTAGAGCTTCTCCCAGCCGTACTCGTTGTCCGGCTGGGCCGGATACGCCCGTTCCTCCGGCAGCTCTGGTTCGCCGGGAAGCATGTCCCGGTACACGCACACCGACGAAGAAAGGAAATAGCGCCCGGCGGCGGCGGCGGCGGCGGCATCGATCATGTTCAGGTTGATCAACGCGCTGTTTCGCATGATCTCGCATTCGGCGGAATGGATGAATCCCATCCCGCCCATGTCCGCGGCGAGCTGGTACACTTCATCGAACGTCGACACCCCGGCGTTGCTGAGCAGGAGAGCGCGGCGGGACTGCGCTGCATCGCGAAGATCCAGTAGGCAAAACTCGTCGGCCGCAGAAGGAGAGAACTCCGGGCGCTTGATGTCGGCCCCGAGAACCCAGTAGCCCTCCGCCTTGAGTCGCTTGACGAGATGCCCCCCGATGAACCCGCCGGCTCCACATACCAACGCTCGTTTCATGGTCGACTCCCTTGGCGAGCTGCGCAGCCCTTTCGCGCCGCGCTAGCGCGCGCCTACCGCGGTCGCTCCGAGATCCGCCGCTTCCAGCTGGTGCGGTCTGGCGTGCGCGGGCCGCTGTGGAGCACTCCAGCCCCGGCGGGCAGACTGCTTCGTGCTGTTTCGCGCTGAGCGGCCTCGATGTCGGCCTCTACCATCATCCGAACCAGTTCCTTGAACGTCGCGGTGGGTTCCCAGCCGAGCTTCCGGCGTGCCTTGGAAGCGTCTCCCATG